>Ga0194117_10000785_pt1 | contig 39605 bp, 34 predicted proteins | sample TA2MahsurfametaG_FD_160579 | JGI IMG/M metagenome (GOLD analysis project Ga0194117, IMG submission 160579) | Freshwater microbial communities from Lake Tanganyika, Tanzania - TA2015009 Mahale N1 surface | ecosystem: Environmental > Aquatic > Freshwater > Lake | place: Tanzania: Lake Tanganyika... | reverse complement strand
CCTATTCGAGAACCTCAACCTGCGAATCGCGGCCGGCGAGAAGGTGGGCCTGGTGGGGCCATCGGGCGCTGGCAAGAGCTCTCTCATTAAGCTCTTGCGCCGCCACCAAGACCTCCTTGCGGGCAGCATCCGTATCGATGGCCAAGACATCGCACTGGTCACCTTCGACTCTCTGAACAAGGCCATTGGCGATGTACCCCAAGAGCCCGCTATGTTTCATCGAAGCCTGCGCGAGAACATTGCCTATGCCAACCCGCAGGTGAGCGAGGCTGATCTGCAGCGTGCCATTGCCCTGGCCCACTGCCTGCCGTTTATCGAGGCCCGACCCGAGGGCCTCCAGGCGGTGGTCGGAGAGCGAGGCCTGCGACTCTCGGGCGGAGAGCGCCAGAGGGTGGCGCTGGCACGGGCATTTGTGAAGAACGCGCCCATTCTCATTCTTGATGAGGCCACCAGCGCACTCGACAGCCAGAGCGAGCGCCTTATTCAAGACGCCCTCTGGAAACTCTGCCAGGGGCGAACCGTAATTGCCATTGCCCACCGGCTCTCAACCCTTCGTTCCATGGATCGCATTGTGGTGCTCAACCATGGAGTCATTGTCGAAGAGGGAACCCACGACCAACTTCTGGGCGCGGGCGGGCTCTACAGTCTGCTCTGGCACCAAGAGGTTGGGCACGAGGCAAGCAGGTCTATATAAATCGCATATACAAAACCGCGAATAGATTTAAAAAAAAATTTAAACAAAAGGGATTGATCGCCCGTTTATTGACACAACGCAAATATCCAACAATAATAAAACTCTGCTGAAACCAAAGATATCTTTTATATCGGAATATTCAATGCCCTCTTACAGCGATTTAATCTCCCAAATTGAAGACCTCAAGAAACAAGCCGAGCGCACCCGCAAGGAAGAGTTTTCAACTGTAATTAAAAACATCAAAAAACAAATTGCCGACTACGGCATTACCGCGGCCGACCTCGGCTTGTCGGTAAAACCTGCCACGGGCAAGCGTGGCCAAAAGAAATCGGCTGCGGCAAAACCCGGCAGGAAACCAAAAGCCCGCAGTGCCAGCAAAGGCGCCAAGGTTGCGCCCAAATACCGCGACGACTCAGGCAATACATGGACGGGTCGGGGGAAAATGCCCAAATGGCTGGCTGCAGCCATGGCCCAAGGCCGCGCCCTAGACTCCTTCAAAATCTAAAACCTATTAAGCGTAGACCACCGACACCTCGGTGCCGGAGTCTCGTAGTCGGTCCCGAAGGGCCTCAATAGTGGCGGGGTCGGGGGTTAGGCCATAGCCCTTGCCCAAGGCAATCTCGCATTGCTCTTGGCCCAGTTCAACCCGCAGAAAAACCGTGCAGAGCCCATCCTCGGGCCGTGCAGGCCGGGCCAGACTTGCCTTGAGCTGCTGCAGCCAAGGCTCGAAGGTTTGGGAACTGGGGGACCCCGAGGCTGTGTAAGTCAGTCGCACCCCCTTGGCATATCGCCCCCTGGCCTCGGCAAGGGTAAGAATCTCCAAGGCACTGCCACGAAGGCCGCCCGAGAACTCATCGTTTTCAATTCGGGCAGAAATTAAAAGCGGTTCGTCGACTCGCAGGACCTGCCTGCGGCTGTCAAAGAGCTCGTTAAAAACGGTGACTTCCAAACGCGAGAGGCCATCATCGAGCTCGACGACTCGCATCATTCCCCGCTTGGTCGTCTGGCCTCGGCTGCTACTCACCACCCCCGCAATCCAGATCGGCTCCTTGCTCGGCATGAGTCGGGCCAGTGGAGTGGGTGCAAATCGGCCCATCTCGTTTCGCACCTCATCAAAGAGACTGCCCGAGAGACAAAAACCCAGTGCGGTCTTCTCCTCCAAAAGGCATGTCCGCTCCGAGTAGCCTGGCGCGGCCGCTGCAGACGCAGGCCCGCGGAAGCTCTGCCCTGCCAGCGAGTCGACAGAACCGATCTCACCAAAGAGACTGGTCTGATCGCTATGAAGGCTGGCGGCCTCGGCCGCCTGCATCGCCGCATCCACCTGCAAGACCCAGGCAGAACGTGCCTGCCGGCCGCCCGGATTCAATGCATCAAAGGCCCCTGCTTTAATCAGGGCCTCAATCGCTCGGCGATTCATCAGCCGCCGATCCACCCGACTGCAGAAATCGAAGAGGTCTTTGAAAGGACCCGATGCCCGCGCATCAATCACACTTCGAACGGCCGACTCACCCACCCCACGAACCGCCCCAAGGCCATAGCGAACCGCCCGCTCGCCAGTCACCGCAGAGAACCGATGGTCCGAGGCATTGATGTCGGGGGGCAGAATGACCAGGCCATTGGCCTTGGCATCGGCCACCAAGAAGGCCACCTTGTCGGTGTCATCCATATCGGCGCTCATGGTCGCGGCCATGAACTCGGCCGGGTAATGGGCCTTGAGCCAGGCCGTCTGATAGGTAATCACCGCATAGGCCGCCGTATGGCTCTTATTGAATCCGTACTCGGCAAACTTCTCCATTAGATTGAAGAGTTCGGTGGCAAGCTTTTCCGAATGCCCCTTGGCCTTGGCCCCTTCGATAAAAATCGAGCGCTGCTGGGCCATCTCTTCGGGTTTTTTCTTGCCCATGGCCCGGCGCAGTAAATCGGCCCCACCCAGCGAATAGCCGGCAATAAACTGGGCAATCTGCATGACCTGCTCTTGATAAACAATCACCCCATAGGTGGGCGAGAGGCATTCCTGCAGATCGGGGTGGAAATAATCGATTCGCTGCTGACCGCGCTTGCGAACAATGAAGTCATCGACCATTCCGGAATTCAGAGGGCCCGGCCGGTAGAGGGCCAGCATGGCAATAATGTCTTCGAACTGGTCGGGTGCGAGCTTGACCAAGTAGCGCCGCATGCCCGCCGATTCCACCTGGAAAATGCCAGTGGTGTTGGCGTCTTTCAGAATCTTGTAGGCGGCGGGGTCATCAAACCCATTGAGGTCTTCAAGCCGCAATGGACGCCCTGACCTCGAGGGGTCGGTGGCGTTAATGGTCTCGACCGCAGCCGCAATAATGGTCAGGTTCTTCAGACCAAGAAAATCAAACTTCACCAGCCCGGCCGCCTCGACATCGTCTTTGTCGTACATGCTCACCACGCCCTCATCGGCCTTGGCCCCAGGGGCCTGATAAAGGGGGCAGAAGTCGGTGAGCTTTCCAGGGGCGATCAAGACACCCCCAGCATGCATGCCCACGTTGCGAACCAGATCCTCGAGTGGCTCGGCCACCGCCAACAACTCTCGGACCTCCTCTTCCTTGGCCTCTCGCTCGGCAAGAATGGGCTCTTTCTCGCGGGCCTCTCTGAGCGAGAGCGGCTTATTCTGAACAACCGGAATAAGCTTGGAGAGTTGGTCGCAGAAGTTGTAAGGCAACCCCAACACCCGGCCCGCATCGCGAATCACCGCGCGCGAGGCCATGGTGCCAAAGGTGACAATCTGGCTCACGGCCTGGGCACCGTAGCGGCTGCGCACATAGTCAATTACGCGTTGCCGACGCTCCTGGCAGAAATCAATATCAAAGTCGGGCATGGAGACCCGCTCGGGATTGAGAAAACGCTCAAAGAGCAGCGCATAAGGCAGAGGGTCTAGATCGGTAATGCCAAGGCAATAGGCCACCAAGGAGCCCGCCCCAGAGCCTCGGCCGGGGCCCACGGGCACGCCATTGTTTTTCGCCCAATTAATGAAATCGGCCACAATCAAAAAGTAGCCTGGAAATCCCATCTGAATGATGGTCTCGCACTCGAGTGCCAGGCGCTGCTCATAGGCCTCGCGCTTTTGAGCACGAACCGATTCATCGGGAAAGCGCTCGAGAAGACGACGCTCGAGTCCGGCCTGACTGGCTGAGCGCAGGTAGTCCTCGAGGCTCTGGCCGTTGGGAGTGGGGAAGTCGGGCAGTTGGGGCTTGCCAAGCTGAAGCCGTGCATTGCATCTCGTGGCAATGCGCTCTGTGTTGGCAATGGCCGTGGGCAGATCCGCAAAGAGTTCGGTCATCTCAGACTGGGTCTTGAGGTACTGGTCCTCTGAGAAGAGACGCGCTCGCTTGGGATTGGCCAGAGTTTCGCCCTGGGCAATGCAGACCCGCGCCTCATGGGAGCGAAAGTCTCTGGGCGAGAGAAATTGCACCGGGTGGGTGGCCACCAGGCCAATGCCCATTTCACTGGCCAGGGCCGCCGTCTGAAGAACCCAACGATTCTCTGGCGCATTGGCCACAGCCTCGCAGACCGACTTGAGGGCCTCTTGGGAGTCTTGTGCCAATGCACCCGATCGCTGCACCTCCAAATAAAACCGGTCTCCAAAGACCATTCGGTAACGTTCGGCGGCAGACTGGGCCGCCTGCATGGCGCCCTTCTCCAGGGCTTGGGTGACCTCGGAATGGACCCCGCCAGACAGACAAATCAGCCCATGGTGCAGCTGCTCGCCACTGGCCTGCGACTTCTCAAGAAACCATTCGAAACGAAGCTCGGCCCGATCGCGATAGACATTGCTCGTCCAAGCCCGACTCACCAACTCGCAGAGGTGCGTGTAGCCGATTTCGGATTGCACCAAAAGCAAAACACGAGAGGCCTGATCGCGGTTCTCGAGATTGGTGAGGTGAATATCCACCCCGAGAATGGGCTTGACTCCGCTGGCACGGGCCGACCGATAAAACTTAATAAACCCGAAGCTATTGGCAAGGTCGGTGAGTGCAAGGGCCCGTTGGCCATCGGCCGCAGCCGCCTGAACTGCAGCATCGAGGCGCACCAGGCCATCGACGACCGAGTACTCCGAATGCATGCGAAGGTGAACAAAACCCATGGCTTAGAGCCCGTAGCGCTCCCGAATGGGGCAGGCCCCGGCCTGGGGGAACCAGTAGGGGGCCTCGTAGAATTTTTTCACAACAGGTTGAATCACCTGCTCTCGATAGGCCTCGTAACGAAAACCACTGGCTGTTGCCAAGGTGTACTTCTCGCCATTCACATCCAGAGGCGTGGTGGCCACCGATTCGAAAAATGGCTCGATCTGTGCAAGCGCTGCACCACCGCTCAGCAGGAGCTTCATTTCCTGGCTATTGAATTCTTGCCAGTCGATATTCAAATCCGCCTCTCGGCCGACCCCCGAACGATTGGCAAAAGCATGAACCTGCTGATTATTGCAGGCCACAGAGAGAATGGACCGGGTGTGTGGGTCAAGAACGAACAGGGCGCCCTCGGGCAGTCGCTCGCAGAGAAGCTTGGGGTGGGTCTGAAGGGAGAGGGCCTGCCGATCGGAATTCGAAATCCAACGGGCCGGGTCACTGAGAATCACTGACGCCACAAGTCCAATGCCCAGCGCGCTCAATGCACTCCAACGATAGATGCTAGTAAGCGCAGCCTCAGGCAGGGCACGCAGCAACAACCAGAACATGGGGATGAGCAGCACTGGCCACTGAGGGCCCAGGGGGTGGCGAAGGCTAATTAGAAAAAGCACAGCAAGCACCGGAAGGCTTGCGTACCTCACCATGAAGCCCAACTCGGTTCTGAGAATGCCAGTGTGTCGGCCCCCGCAACGCGTCCAGTGCCAGAGGCTCCATGGGCCACCAAAGAATAGAAGCATCGCCATAAAGACCAGGGCGTAATCAACGCCCCAGTCACCATCTTGAAGAGGAACGAAAAAGTCAGACAACATGTTGTTCCAGCAGTGGCCGTAGTTGTAGACCGCCACAATGCCAATGCTCGGCAGCAGACCAATGAGGGTGGCCACCGGAACACCCCAACCAATGAGGCCGGCTCGCAAGAGCGCGAACAAGAGCAGGCCGAGAATTGGGACTGCCACCAGGTAGTTGGTGAGCAGGGCGCCGCCCAGTAAGAGCCCACCCAGCAGTGCCCAGAAAACCGATCGCCCAATTACGCCGGTGACTTGCGCAGCAAAACCCAAGAAAGCAAAGAGGCCAAATACTGTGGTCTCGGCGGTTGCAAAAAACACGAGCGAGAGCGGGGAGACAAAAAAGGCCAGTGCCACCAATAGGTGGCGCCTGCGAAAGACAAGACTTGGTTCGGCCACACTCAAGACCAAATACACCGCCCAAGAGACAACCAGACTCGAGAGAATTCCAAGACCTCGCAGCCACCAGAGTTCATTGGAGTGCAGCTGCATCAGAGCCAAGACCCAACCCACCATGGGGCCGTGGTCGTAGTGTCCGAGTCCTGGTGCTTGGCTCCAGGAGATCCACTGGGCCTCGTAGCCGGTAAGAGGCCAACTCACAAGAAGCCAGACCTTCAGAAAGATGGCACCAAACAGAAGAAGATTGTCGATGGGCTTCAGCATAGTTTGGCTTTGAAGAGAATGAATCTGCCTGGTGCCGGAGGCGGGACTCGAACCCGCACACCCTCGCGGGCGCCGGATTTTGAGTCCGGTGCGTCTACCAATTCCACCACTCCGGCATCGAAGCTTGGCGAGTCGTTAGTATACCGACGATGCAGATCACTGGCCTGACCCTCTGGCGCGATGACCAACTGGTTTTCAAAGACTTAAGCATCCACAGCAGCGCCCATCGGCTCGGCCTCATTGGAGCCAATGGCGCCGGGAAAAGCAGCCTTCTGCGGCTCATGCATGGGCTGCTCACACCCAACTCGGGGCGGGTGGCCATCGCCGGCCCAACCGCCTTTCTCTTTCAATCACCGGACCAACAGATTCTTTTTCCCACCGTAGAAGAAGAGATCTGTTTTGGACTCTTGGAGTTGGGTATGAGCAAGGCCAACGCCCAAGAGCGATGCAAGGCCATTCTCAATGAAATGGGCTGCCCAGACTGGATGCCACTGGCCTGCGACGCCCTCTCGGATGGCCAAAAGCAATGGCTCTCACTGATGGCCTTGCTGGCTCTCGAGCCCAACACCTTGTTGCTCGATGAGCCCTTCGCAAGCCTTGACCTGCATCGTTCCAGCCAACTCGCGGCGCGTCTCTGGTCGCTGCCCCAGCGAGTGATTGTCTCGAGCCACGATCTCCATGCGCTCTCAAGTTGTGATGAAGTGATTTGGTTAAACGAAGGCCAGTTGATCATGCAAGGCAGTGCCCGTGAGGTGATTGCCGCCTACAAAGATGCGGCCTCAGAATTGGCGCCCGCCAATAGGGTCGGCTCCGCCGCTGAGCCCAGCGCTTTGGAGCCGCCGCAATGATCAGCCTCTTCATTGCCCAGCGCAGCTGGGTCCACCAGTTGCCCACCGGATTTAAGCTTCTCGCCCTTGCCCTCTGCTCGGTCGGGCTCATGCTCCAGGCAAGCCTGGAATGGAATGCTGTGGCACTGGCGCTGGGATGTGCGATCTACACAAGCATCGGCGCAGCAGGCATTCGGCGACTGCGGGGCTTGATTGCAAGCCTCTGGTTTTTGCTGCTCATGCTGGGGGTCGCCCAAGTCGTGGCACTCGTCGTGCAAGGTCTGGCTTGGGAGGCCGCACTCATCGCATCGCTTCGCACGCTCTTGCAAATTGCGGCGCTGGTGGTCCTGGCCGATGTGGTGACAGCCACCACGCGCATGCAAGACATGCTCGATGCCTTGAGTCCTCTGTTTGGGCCACTGCGATTTGTTGGTCTTCGGCCAACCTCCATTGGAATGGCTGTTGCCCTCATGATTCGAAGCGTGGGGCTGCTCTCGCGCGACTGGCAGCAAACCCGCTTGGCATTCCAAGCCCGCGGTGCCAAGCGCCCTGGACTTCGGCTCATTGCACCGGTCATGTCGCGGATGATTCGTCGCACGGAATCACTCAGCCAGGCGCTGGCCGCACGCACGCTCAGTCGTGCCCAACCCCCTGAAGAAGAATTGCACTGGCCAGGCCACCGGCCGAAGCAATAAGAGCCAAGCCCAGTTGGCCGGGCTTCAATCGATGGGCCAATCGGGCCACAAGCACAGCACCGCTCGCACCAATGGGGTGGCCCAAGGCAAGCAGGCCGCCATTCGGATTGATCTCAAGAGAGAGTCTTCTTCGGTCTGCCCATTCCATAAGCGCCCGCCGGTTCACAATCGCCTGGGCTGAAAACGATTCCATCAATTCCACTGCTATGGGCAGCGATGCCTCTGGCTGTGCTGAGTCCTGCGGCCGCTTTGGTTCCTGTGGTTGCATCAGTTCCTGTGCTTGCAGCGGTTCCTTTGGCCATATTGCCTCTAGAGAAGGCAACAGGGCATGGATCGCGAGCGCTGGCTGAGACGGATCGGCTCCCACCGATCGATGAAACAAAACCCGCGCCAATGGCCTGGCGCCGCCTGCACCAAATGCGCCTCGAGATCGAAGTTTGGTCACCATGCCCGAGCTGCAGAGAAGAAGCAGGCAAGCGCCATCCGATAAGGGCGCCATGGTGGCAGGGTTGTGCACCGAATTCGACTCGCCTCGGGCACAGAGCGCCTGCGTGAGAATTCGAGGGTGATGGTCCCGACCCAGTGCTGCGTCATCGAATGTCTTCAGTCGCTCCGGGGCATCTGAAGCAAGCACGCGCCGGTGCGACTCGATTGCATATTCAAAGAGTGCCGACTCCTCAAGCCCCTGCGCCAGAGCGCGGGCGGCCTGGGTCATAGAGGGGCTCTGGGCATTCGGTGAGAACCGGGCCTCGGTATAGAAAGAGAGTTCGCCGTCTTGCAATCGTCGCGCCCGAAGTGGCGCATTTGAAGCGCTCTCTGCCCCACCGGCCACCAGACATTGATATTCGCCTGCGGCAATTCTGCTTGCAGCCAAACCAATGGCATCGAGCCCGCTGCAGCACTGAGTGTCCACGGTGAGGCCAGGCACCGACTCTTTGAATCCTGCCGCCAGCAGACAGAGCCGAGCCGGGTTGCCACCGGCCGCCAAACCATTGCCCAGTATCCAGGCCTCGACCATGCCTGAATCGAATCCGCTGGCTCGCCAATTGGCTGCCACCAACTCGTGGAGTTCAAACTCTGCCAAGGCCCCATTGGCCGGTGCAATGCCTGTTCGGCACGCTGCAAGAATCCAGGCGCTGTGCTCTGGTGGCCTATTCATTCAGACGACCTCCATGCATGGGCCTGCAGTGCCTGAAAGTCAGTCTTGCCGCTGGCAAGCCTTGGCCACTGGGGAATTCGATGAATGCCCTCGAGCATCGGCAGTTGGGGGAACTCTCGGCGAAGGGCCTCTTTGAGGCATGACTGCGCATCGACACCCTGGGCCGGGCCGCAATACACAAGGCTCACACGAAGGCGGGCTCTGGCCACTGATGGGCCCTGGATCGTTAACTCAGCCTCATCGTGCGACCGGGCACCAAAGGCAGACTGCGCATACGAGACAGACGGAGCGTCCGAGACAAATACCGCGGCTTGCGTCTCGGGCCACAGCTGGGCAATCAATTCTTCGATGGCCTCGGGTGAGATATCCAGCCCTCGGTACCGAACCTGTCGGCCAACGCGACCAACAAGCCTGAACTCAATGCCTTCTTCGATCCCTTCTTCGATGCACTCGTCGATCTCACGCTCGCGCGCACTCCCATGCCCATGCTCGCGAGTTGCCCCGTGCCCATCCTCGCGCGCACTCCCATGCCCATGCTCGCGCGCAGCCCCATAGCCATCTTTGCGGCCCCGATCTAGGGGGGCATCCAATCGGGTTGAAAATCGGACTGAATATCGCAGCTCCGCCAAGTCCGAGGTGGCCACCCATTCTTTGTTGTGAGAAGAGGGTTGAACATCAGAAGGGGAGTAAACATATGGGCTACTCACCCAGAGCGCACCACTCTGCTCGGGATCAAGCCGCAAACGAACCCCTGGGAAGGGCCGGTACCAAGGCCATTGATGGGGCTGACAATGCCCAATAAAGCTTGCCTCGGCGGTTCCATAAAAGAGATGCACATTGGCATTGGGCGCAAAAGACTCGATCACGGCTTGGAATGAAGGCTGCCATGGGCCGCCCCCCAATAACAGCCTCTTGAGATTGGGCAAACCAAAGGCCTGTTGCGCAGAGCCCTGGCCAAGCAGGCCAACCAGAAGATCGGGCACCGCATAGAGACAACTTGGGTCGTATGCCCGCAGCTGCTCAAAGAGCGCAGCCGCCGCCAACTGACCAGGCTCAAGACCAATGAACTCAGCATTGCGCGATCGGGCACGAAATTCAACATAGGCCCACAGAGAATGGGTGGGCGAGCCAATCACCGCGAATCGCTCTCCGACCGACCCAATTGCAAACAACTCGGCCTCGGCCTGCGCACTCCACTCCCATGACTGCGGGCTTCTCTCAATGGTCTTGGGAGTGCCTGTGCTTCCAGAGGTCTTGATTCGGAGCAGAGAGCCAGGCAAGTGAGCGGAAGACGACATGCACCGCATTTTGCATGGCGGTTACCATCGGCGCCATGCCAGGGTCCTTCCATTCATTCCAGCTCTCCGACTTTGACTTCGAGTTGCCAAGCCAGCTCATTGCCCAGGCGCCCCTGGCCAGCCGCAGCCAGAGCCGACTCCTTGTGGTCGAGCCAAGCGGATTGAAAGACCAGTCCTTTCACCACCTCACTGATCTGCTCTCCTCAAAAGACCTCCTCGTCTTTAACAATTCCAAAGTGATTCCTGCGCGGCTACACGCCCATAAATCCTCTGGCGCAGCCGTGGAGATTCTGGTCGAACGGATTCGCTCGGCCGAGATGGCCAGCGCAATGATTCGAGCGAATCGAAAGCCAAAGCCCGGGGACATTCTGTTCTTGGGCAGCCCCCCAGGGCAATCAGCGGGCCAGACCAATCAACGGATGGAGAGTGCCGCATCGGGCCAGGGTGCCTCAGTGGAATTCATCGGCCGCGACCCACAGCACGACGACCGGTTTCTTTTCAAGAGCAAGCAGCCTTGGCTGTCGCTACTCGAGACCATGGGCGAACTCCCGCTGCCGCCCTATATCGAGCACAGCCCCAATGCAGTCGATGCCGAGCGCTACCAGACCGTCTACGCAGCCCACCCAGGATCAGTTGCCGCGCCCACGGCTGGGCTGCATTTCGATGAACCCTTGTTAGAAAAACTCAGAGCCAAGGGCGTTGGTCTTGCCCATGTGACCCTTCATGTGGGCAGTGGCACCTTCGCACCCGTTCGCGACGAAGACATCTCCAAACACCGCATGCACTCCGAATGGTGCGAACTCTCAAAGACAACAGCAGAGGCCATTGCCCAAACCAAGGCCAAAGGCGGCCGGGTGGTTGCGGTGGGAACCACGAGTCTTAGAACCCTGGAATCTGCGGCACGGCGGGCCCTGGAGACGGGCGATTCGGCGATGGAATCAGCGGTGAAATCGGCGCTCGAATCCAACACACCGTCTGGGCTCGCAGACAAACTCACCGCCGGTCAATGGGAGACCGATATCTTCATCACCCCGGGCTATGAATTTAAATTGGTCGATGCCTTAATCACCAACTTTCATCTGCCCAAATCCACCCTTCTCATGTTGGTGAGCGCCTTCGCGGGCTTTGAAACCATTCGTGGCGCCTACGCGCATGCCATTGCCGAGCGGTACCGTTTCTTCAGTTACGGGGACGCAATGTTTCTAGAACGCTGCTGAATCGCCCCGAGCGGCGAAGCCGCTATTCGATGCCCTGCCCTCGCGCCCTCAGAAAATCCCTTCGCCAGGCATCGAACCGCCCCGCCAAAATAGCGTCTCGCATCTCTTGCATGATCTGCATATAGAAATGAAGGTTGTGAAGAGTGGCCAGACCAGCCCCCAACATCTCGTTGATTCTCTGAAGGTGATGCAGGTAGGCCCGCGTGAATGGCTCTCGATCATCGCCATGCGAAATCGGTGAACAGGCCGGGCATTGGCAGTCTGGATCAATCGGTAGCAGGTCGTCTTTGTAGCGGGCATTGCGAATCTTTAAATCGCCTTGGCGCGTGAATAGCCAGCCATTGCGTGCATTTCGGGTGGGCATCACACAGTCAAACATATCAATGCCCTGCGAGACCGCATCCACCAGATCTTCTGGCGTGCCCACACCCATTACATAACGCGGCCGATCGGCTGGAAGCCTATGGGCCATGTGGGCCAGAACCCTCTGCATCTCTTCCTTGGGTTCGCCCACCGAGAGGCCACCCAGGGCATATCCTTCAAAACCAATCTCCAGAAGGCCCTCGAGCGAGCGCTCACGAAGGTCTTCGAACATGCCGCCCTGAACAATGCCAAAAAGACCGTTGGAAGGGCCCCGGGCGGCCCGATTCACTGCATCGGCAGCGGCATCAAACGGATTTACCCTTGGCACGTCCACACCCCCACCGCCCAAGTCGTCCGCGTCAAACGCCGCTCGACTTCGCTTTGCCCATCGCAACGACAACTCCATGCTCTGGGCCGCCTGATCACGGGTGGCCGGGTACGGCGTGCACTCATCAAAGACCATGGCAATGTCGGAGTTGAGCACCCTTTGAATGCGCATGGACTCCTCGGGCGAGAGAAACAGCCGATCCCCATTCACCGGGGACTGAAAGACCACCCCCTCTTCCGAGATCTTGCGCATATCCCCCAGGGACCAGACCTGAAATCCGCCCGAGTCGGTCAATATGGGCCCCGACCAATTCATAAACCGGTGCAGGCCACCGTGGCGAGCAATCACCTCCAGGCCGGGCCGCAGCCACAAATGGAATGTGTTGCCCAATACGATGGCCGCCCCCATGGCCTTTAACTGCGCGGGGGAGACCCCCTTGACCGCCCCATAGGTTCCCACCGGCATGAAGCGAGGGGTCTGCACCACCCCATGGGGGAGCGCGAAGTGCCCCGCCCGGGCCCGCCCATCCTGGGCGTCAATGACAAAGTCTGGCATGCGCCCTACTTTATACTTAAGGTTTTTCGGGAGGCCTTCGTGCTGATTAGTTCTGCCTACGCTCAAGCGGCCGCGCCCGCTGGTTCACCAGACCCACTCATGAGTTTTCTGCCACTGATTCTCATGTTTGTGGTGCTCTACTTCTTAATGATTCGCCCCCAAATGAAACGGGCCAAAGAGCACAAGCTCCTGGTCGAGGGCCTGCAGAAGGGCGACGAAATCGTAGCGGCCTCGGGCATTGTTGGCAAAGTCGTCGATGTCGACAACAGCTACATCACCCTTGAAATTGCCAATGAAGATAAGCCTGTCAATATCATCATGCAACGCCAGGCCGTGCAGACCCTTCTGCCCAAAGGCACGATCAAGACACTCAACTAGTTTGGCGCGGCTCCTGACTCCGGCCCTGCATCCATGAATCGACTCGCCTGGTGGCGCCTGGCCCTCATGGGGCTTGCACTTGCCTTTGGGCTGCTCTTTAGCATTCCCAATCTCTTTGGCGAGGCCCCGGCCGTGCAAGTCTCGACGGCCAAGGCCACGCTCAAGGTCGAGCCCGGGGTGGCCGACCAAGTCGAGGCCATTCTGGCCGGCGCACAGATCCCTCACACCGGCGTGGCCTGGGAGTCCACCACCACTGGCAATACGGTTCGGGTCCGCCTCGCGAACACCGATCTTCAACTGCGTGCCAAAGACGCCATTGAAAAGAGCCTCAACGCCCAAAGCAGCAACTATGTGGTGGCGCTCAATCTCATCTCTGCCACACCCGGCTGGCTCACTGCCATCTCGGCCCTGCCCATGTACCTCGGGCTCGACCTTCGCGGCGGAGTTCACTTCCTGCTTGAAGTTGACATGGCCGCGGCCGGGGGCCGCCGGCTCGACTCTCTGGCCGGTGAGGTGCGCACGCTACTGCGCGACAAACGCGTTCGCCACAATGGCATCTCCCGCTCACGCGATGGCATCGAGATTGTTTTTCGCGATGCGGCCATGCGAGAGTCGGCCATTGCCGCCATGAAAGATGTGGTCTCGGAAATTGATTGGCAATCGAGTGGCAGCGGCGAGAACCTAATACTCAGCGGTCGACTTCTTCCAGCGGCAGAAAAGGCCCTTCAAGAGGCCGCACTCAAACAAAACATCACCACACTGGCCAACCGCATCAATGAGTTGGGTGTTTCCGAGCCCATTGTTCAACAGCAGGGAGCCAACCGAATTGTGGTGCAACTGCCTGGAGTGCAAGACACTGCCAAGGCAAAAGACATTCTTGGGCGCACAGCCACACTCGAGATTCGCATGGTCGATGACAGCCCCGTGGCCCTGGCAGCATTGGCCGCAGGACAAGTGCCCGCAGGGCTAGAGCGATTCACAGAGCGCGGTGGCTCCCCACTGCTGCTCAAGAAAGACATTGTGCTGACCGGCGAGAGCCTCACCGATGCCCAGGCCGGCTTCGATTCTCAGAACGCAGCCGAGCCCGCGGTGCATCTCACTCTGGATGCCAAGGGCTCGCGAATCTTTCGTGATGTCACCCGCGAAAACATCGGCCGACGCATGGCCATTGTGCTGGTGGAGAAAGGCGTTGGCGAGGTCATCACCGCACCCGTCATTCGTGGCGAAATCCCAGGCGGCAGGGTTCAGATCTCTGGCCGCATGACCACCATCGAGGCCGCCGACACAGCGCTCCTTCTTCGCGCCGGCTCCTTGGCAGCCCCCATGGAGATTATTGAAGAGCGGCTCATTGGGCCCAGCCTGGGGGCGGACAACATTGCCAAGGGCTTTAATTCCACCCTCTGGGGGTTCGTGGTGATCGCCATCTTCATGGGCGTCTACTACTCACTCTTTGGTGTGATCTCAGTCGTCGCCCTCACTTTGAATCTGCTGCTGCTCTTTGCACTGCTCTCTCTGCTGCAGGCCACCCTCACCTTGCCTGGCATTGCGGCCATGGCGCTCACCCTGGGAATGGCCATTGATGCCAACGTGCTCATTAATGAGCGGGTGCGCGAAGAGTTGCGTGCCGGGGCCAGCCCACAGATTGCCATTGCCACGGGCTACGACAAGGCCTGGGCCACCATTCTGGATTCGAACATCACCACCTTAATCGCTGGCATTGCGCTGCTCGTCTTTGGCTCCGGTCCCGTGCGAGGCTTTGCGGTGGTCCATGTGCTGGGCATTCTCACCTCGATGTTCTCGGCGGTCTTCTTCAGCCGAGGCCTGGTCAACCTCTGGTACGGGGGCAAGAAGAAGCTCTCGGCCCTCTCCATCGGCTAGGCGCAGAGGACAACCAAGCCATGGAATTTTTCCGCATCAAAAAAGACATTCCATTCATGCGCCATGCGGTGCTCTTTAACATCGCCTCAGCGCTTTTCTTTTTTGCAGCCGTGGCCTTCATTGCTGTTCGTGGCCTGGCCCTCTCCATTGAGTTCACTGGTGGCACGGTCATTGAGTTGGCCTACCCGCAGGCTGCGCCGCTCGAGCAGGTGCGCAGCAAAGTTCAGGAGATGGGCTATGCCGATGCGCAGGTGCAGAACTTTGGCAGCGCACGTGAACTGCTTATTCGGCTGCCTCTGAAGGGCGAAGACTCCAACAAGCAGGCCGAGCGAGTCTTCGAGGGCTTGAAACTCCTAGATGAATCCAATCCCGCAGAGCTTCGGCGGGTGGAGTATGTGGGCCCGCAGATTGGTGAGGAGCTTGCCTACGACGGTGTGGTGGCCCTCATCTTCGTGATCGTGGGCATCATGATTTATCTGGCCATGCGATTTGAGTGGAAATTCTCGGTGGCAGCCATTGTGGCCAACCTCCACGATGTGGTGATTATTCTTGGATTCTTCGCCGCTTTTCAGTGGGAGTTTTCACTCTCGGTGCTTGCAGCCATTCTGGCGGTGCTCGGCTACTCGGTCAATGAGAGCGTGGTGGTGGCCGACCGAATTCGAGAGAACTTCCGGCGCATGCGCAAGGCCAGCGTGCGCGAAGTCATTGACAACGCCATCACCCGCACGATGAGCCGAACCATCATCACCCATGGCACCACCGAAACCATGGTGCTGGCCATGCTCATCTTCGGCGGCCCGGTCTTGCATGGCTTTGCCCTGGCGCTCACGATTGGAATTGTCTTTGGCATTTACTCGTCCATTTTTGTAATGGCACCCATCACCCTCTGGCTGGGCATTAAACGCGAAGACCTGGTCAAGCCCGTGAAGTCCAAAGACGAGGTCATCATCCCCTAGGTCGGGGTGAGCCAGCACTGCTCAATGCAACTGCCCTCCTTTGAAAATGCGCAGGTCTTGGTGGTGGGCGATGTCATGCTCGACCGCTACTGGCATGGGCCCACCTCGCGCATCTCCCCCGAGGCCCCGGTGCCCGTGGTTCGCGTGGGCCGAGAGGAATGCCGGCTCGGGGGCGCGGGCAATGTGGCGGCCAATGCAGCATCGCTCGGGGCCCGCACCCACCTTCTTGGCTTTGTCGGCCAAGACAATCATGCCGAGCAGATCAGCGAGCTGCTCCAAACCCATGGGGTGGGCAATGCGCTCATTGCGCTGGAATCGTTTCCCACCATCACCAAGCTGCGGGTTATCTCTCGCCAGCAACAACTCATTCGACTCGACTTCGAGGCCGAGCCCTCTGGGCGCATTGCACTCGAACAACTGGTGGGCAAGTTCAAATCCCTTTGTGATGGGCAGCGCATAACCTGCGCGGTCTTGTCTGACTATGCCAAAGGCGCACTGCGTGATGCCTCGGGTCTCATCGAAGCGGCGCGCTCAAAGAAGCTGCCCGTGGTGGTCGATCCCAAAGGCCAGGATTTCTCCATCTACGCCGGTGCCAGTCTTATTACACCCAACATGCATGAGTTCGAGGCCGTGGTGGGCCCCTGCAGCAGCGAAGATGAAATCGCCCAGAAGGCCCATGCACTCTGCAAATCACTCGCTCTCGATGCCCTTCTGGTCACCCGAAGCGAGAAGGGCATGACCCTGGTCGATCGAGCCTGTGGCGTCACCCGCTTGCCGACATTGGCCCAAGAGGTCTTCGACGTGACCGGTGCGGGCGATACGGTGGTGGCCACCATTGCCGCAGCCCTTGGGTCTGGATCGAGCATGGTCGATGCCGTTCGACTCTCGAATGCGGCCGCCGGCATTGTGGTGGGCAAGTTGGGCACCGCAACGGTCTCGGCCAATGAACTCCAGGCGGCTATTCACTCTGGGCACCGCCATGCCAACTGGGGAATTGCCTCTCAAGAGGAAATCAAATCAGTGGTCTCTCAGGCCAAGGCACGCAAAGAGACGGTGGTGATGACCAACGGCTGCTTTGACATTCTTCATCCCGGCCATGTGAATTATCTCGAGCGGGCCCGCGCCCTTGGAGACCTGTTGATTGTCGCGGTCAATGACGATGCCTCGGTGGAACGACTCAAAGGCCCCAGCCGCCCCATTAATTCGGTTCACTCTCGCATGCGCATGCTCAGCGCACTGGCCTGTGTGGATTGGGTCTTCTCGTTCTCAGAGGACACACCCGAGCGAGTCATCTCAGAGATACTTCCCAACCTGCTGGTCAAGGGGGGAGACTACAGCGTGGATCAAATTGCAGGGGCCAGTGCGGTCATGGCCGCAGGCGGGGCGGTCAAGGTCTTGCCATTTCTAGAGGGCCACTCCACCACCGGCCTCATCGAGAAGATGAAGGAGCAGCGATGATTATTGTCACTGGTGGTGCAGGTCTGATTGGCAGCAACCTGGTCGAGGGTCTCAATGCCATGGGTCAGACCAATATTTTGGTGGTCGATCACCTAAAGAATGGCCAGAAGATGCGCAATCTCGCAGACCTTGAGATTGCCGACTACCTAGACCGCGATGATTTTCTCGCCAGCCTGGACCATGCGGGTCACTGGCCCAAGGTCTCGGCGGTATTTCACCTGGGCGCCTGCTCGGCCACCACGGAGTGGGACGGCCAGTTCATGATGCGCAACAACTTTGGCTATTCCAAGCGCCTCTTGCAATGGTGTGCAGCCAACAAAGTGCCCTTTATCTATGCCTCTTCGGCCTCTGTCTATGGCCTTGGTCAACATGGCTTCAAGGAAGAGCGTGCAGCCGAGTCGCCCATCAATATGTATGCCTACTCAAAGTTCTTGTTCGATCAGTATGTTCGGCGTCATATGGGCGCAATCAAGAGCCAGGTTGTGGGGCTGCGCTACTTCAATGTCTACGGGCCGCGTGAGTCGCACAAGGGGTCCATGGCCTCCACCGCATTTCATTTCAATAATCAAATTAAAGAGTCCGGCGTGGCCAGGCTCTTCAAAGGCACCGATGGCTATGCCGATGGCGAGCAACAGCGGGACTTCATCTATGTGGGCGACTGCGTGAAGGCCAATCTCTGGTTCTTCAAGAACAAATCCAAGTCGGGTATTTTCAATATGGGAACAGGCCGCGCCCAGAGCTTCAATGAAATGGCCCAGGCCACGATTGGCTGGCACAAGGCCCAGAGTGGCAAGACCGCCCGAATGGAATACATCGACTTCCCCGAGCACCTCAAGGGCGCCTATCAGAGCTATACCCAGGCCGACACCACGGCACTTCGCAAGGCCGGTTACAAAGAGTCTTTTTTAAGTGTGCAAGAGGGCGTCAAGCGCTACCTCGATTGGGTCCACCGAGACAAACTGGCCAGACCCGCGGCTTAATCGTTGGCGAGTTCTTGCTGGGCGAGATGGGCGGCCCGGCCAATGTACTTTGCTGGAGTCAACTCTAGCAAGGCTGCCTTGGAGGCCTCGGGCAACTCCAAATCGTTAATTAAATCTGAGATCGTCTGCTGGGTCATTCCCCGCCCCCTAGAGAGCGCCTTGAGTTGCTCGTAGGGCTCGGGCAATCCATGGCGGCGCATCACGGTTTGAATCGGTTCTGCCAATACCTCCCATGACTGATCGAGATCCTGGTTGATGCGATCGGCATTGACCTGGAGTTTGCCCATGCCTGCCAGGCATGAGTCGATGGCCAGAAGGCTGTGGCCCACACCAACGCCAAGATTGCGCAATACCGTGGAGTCGGTCAGGTCGCGCTGCCAACGGCTAATGGGCAGCTTTTCTGAAAAGTGGCGCAGCACGGCATTGGCCATGCCCAAATTGCCCTCGGCATTCTCGAAGTCAATTGGATTGACCTTGTGCGGCATGGTCGATGAGCCAACCTCTCCCTCTTTGAGTCGCTGCTTAAAGTACCCCAAGGAGACGTAGCCCCAGGTGTCTCGACAGAGGTCGATTAAAACGGTGTTGAACCGCGACAGGGCGTCGCAGTATTGCGCAATCCAGTCGTGCGGCTCGATTTGTATGGTCATGGGGTTGAATTTCAGGCCCAACCCCTCGACCACGCTCTGCGAAAAAGCCGGCCAGTCCACCTCTGGAGCGGCTGCAATATGGGCGTTGTAATTGCCCACTGCGCCATTCATTTTGGCCATGGGCTCCACCGCGGCAAAAGCATCTCGGGCCTGCCGAAGCCGCGCACGAAAGTTTGCATACTCTTTGCCCAGTGTGGTGGGCGAGGCCGACTGGCCATGGGTGCGGCTCAACATAGGTTGCTCGGCAGTGGCACGAACGAGCTCGGCCAAGCGATCAATCAGCAGTTGCATCACAGGCAGCATGACCGCCGAGCGGGCCATGCGCAGCATCAGGGCATGGGAGGTGTTGTTGATGTCTTCAGAGGTGCAGGCAAAGTGAATGAATTCACAGGCCGCAATAAGTTCGGCCTGGCCCGTCTGCTGTGCCTTCTCTTTAAGAAAGTACTCCACAGCCTTCACATCATGATTGGTCACCGACTCAATCTCTTTGATTCGTGCGGCATCTTCGGTGCCGAACTCCGACACCCAGCCCCGCAGAGTGGCCCGGGCCTCGTCACTAAAAGCCGGAAGTTCTGGCATGCCCAGGTCGGAGAGGCCGATGAGCCATGCAACCTCCACCTGGATGCGATGCTTCATGAAGCCTGCCTCGGTGAGCAGGATGCGCAGTGGATCGAGTTTGGTGGCGTAGCGGCCATCCAGGGGCGAGAGGGCTAGAAGCCGAGAGTCTCGCTCGAGCAGTGGGCTGTTCATAGCCGAAATGTTACACGCGAGTGAGGCGCAAATAGAGCAGGCGCAAATCCCGCCTGGAAGCCCAGCGTATACTGCGCAGCAAATCTCATGACAGGCGCCATCTCAACCGTGCGACTGCTGCTCATCAAGACCTCCTCTCTGGGCGATGTGGTTCATGCCCTGCCTGCCCTATCCGATGCGGCGCTGGCCGTTCCCAATCTTCGTGTCGATTGGGTGGTTGAGGAGGCCTTCGCCCCAATTGCCGCCCTTCACACTTCGGTGGACCGAGTGATCCCGGTGGCCATTCGGCGCTGGCGTCGACAACTCCTCTCGTCCGGCACCTGGTCGCAATGGAGCCAGTTTCGATCCCAGCTCCAAGAGCATTGCTATGACCTGGTTTTAGATGCACAAGGCCTTGCCAAAAGCGCTTTTCTGGCCATTCAGGCCCGTGGGCCTCGGGCGGGGCTCAATTGGGCAAGTGCGCGAGAGCCTCTCTCGAGCCTGGCCTATCGGCACAAGCACCCGGTCAATCGAAGCCTGCACGCCATTGCCCGCAATCGGCTTCTCATGGCCCAGGCGCTTGGCTATCTCAATTCAAATGCCCACCTTATCGACTCCCCGCCCCGCTATGGAGTCAGTGTCAAAGACATGCTCGGGTCGCAGAAGATTTTTTGTTTCCATGGCAGCGCACGCCAAGAGAAGTGCTGGAGCAAAGACAGCTGGGTCGCCTTGGGTACGGCCCTCTCTCGACAGGGACATGTGTTGGTGTTTCCCTCGGGCAATGCAAGCGAGTTTCAAGAGGCCAGAGCCATTGTTCAAGCCATTATTGCCAATGCAACAGCCTCTGCGGCACTGCCCCTTGCACCCGAGCCAATGCCATTGAAGGCACTCATCTCCCAGCTTGGCGAGGCCAGAGCAGTAATCGGGGTCGACACCGGCCTTCTTCATCTGAGCGCCGCCATGGGTCGACCTGGCATTGGTATTTTTGTCTCCACCGACCCCTTGCAGTTTGGCGCCCTGCCGGAGAGCACGGCCACCCCCTTTGTGAATCTGGGTAAAGAAGAGTCCAGATCCCCAGATCTGGTGCACCGCGCAGTTGAGTCCATCCTCTCTTGACCCCGATGGCCAACCCAGAAATCCAAGGCGCGCTTGCCGATCCAATTAATAGAGGAGAGACCTCTGTGTTGGTGGTGGGACCATCGTGGGTGGGCGACATGATCATGGCGCAAGGACTCTACAAGGCCATTCGAGCAAAGAATCCCGAGGCACAAATTGATGTAATTGCACCCCAATGGTCGGCCGGGGTGCTGCAGCGCATGCCCGAGGTTCGACACGTCATTGAAATGCCGGTGGGCCATGGTCAATTCGGCTGGGCCGCCAGAAAGGCGTTGGGGCAGTCTCTGCGCGGACTCTACGAGCAGGCCTATGTCCTTCCCAATTCGTGGAAGTCTGCCTTGGTGCCATGGTTTGCCAAGGTGCCCCTTCGGGTGGGTTACTTGGGTGAGATGCGATTCGGTCTTCTCAATAAAATCCACCGGCTCGACCAACACCTACTGCCGCGATTGGTTGACCGGTATTTGGCCCTTGCCGGGGCCACCCCCAAGCAGGCCTTCAATCCCTCGCTGGAGATCGACCCACAATCGCAAACGGCTGCGCTCGGTGGGTTGGGGCTCGATGTCCAACGCCCCATCCTGGCACTCTGCCCCGGAGCAGAGTTTGGCCCAGCCAAACGCTGGCCCATTCATTTCTATGCGGAGATTGCACGGCATCATCTGGCACAAGGGTGGCAAGTCTGGCTCTTTGGATCGCCCAATGACACAGCCGTCTGCCAGGCCATACTGAATGACATTGGCTGGGCCGATCCCGCATCGGTTCGAGACCTCTCTGGCAAGACCAGCCTGGCGCAAGTCGCCGATTTGCTGGCTCTGGCTGGCTTGGTCCTCACCAATGACTCGGGCCTGATGCACTTGGCTGCTGCCGTTGGCGCACCGGTGGTGGCTGTCTATGGCTCCTCCGACCCAGGCTACACCCCACCGCTCTCGCATCGATCGCAGGTCGTTCGACTCGGCCTGGCCTGCAGCCCCTGCTTTAAGAAAACCTGCCCTCTGGGGCATACCGACTGCCTGAACAAGCTCGAACCCAAGCGGGTGATGTCGGCCATATCAGAGTTGTTGAGCCGGTGACATCCGAGAGTCCCGGCCGTTGAGGCAGCCCAGGCGTTAAACTGGCTCATTGAAAGTTGATTTCTGACCGGCTGTTGTTTGTCGGGGTAAACAAAAGAAGAAGTGCATATGAAGAAAATTCTCGTCACCGGGGCGGCAGGCTTCATTGGACACTTCGTTTCCAAGAGGCTTTTGGAGCGCGGAGATGTCGTGGTGGGGCTTGACAATCTGAATGACTATTACGACCCCTCTCTCAAAGAAGCACGGCTCCAACAAATCAAGAGGCTGCCCGGGGCCGAGAGATTTACCTTTATTAAGGTTTCTCTCGAGGACCAAACGTCGATACACAACCTCTTCGAGAATTACTTGTTTGATGCTGCAGTGCATTTGGGTGCTCAAGCAGGAGTTAGGTTTTCGCTCTCCCATCCCCAAACCTACATTCAGAGCAACATCACTGGATTTCTCAACGTCTTAGAGGGAATGAGAGCTCAAAGAAGTGCGCTGGGGCTAGGTGAAACCCTCTACGCTGGAAACGGCCCTCATCTTGTTTATGCCAGCTCCTCTAGCGTGTACGGGGGTAACAAAACCATGCCGTTTTCTGAGACACAACAGGCAGATCGACCCATATCACTCTACGCAGCAACAAAAAGAGCCAATGAGCTTATGGGCCACACTTATAGTCATCTTTTTGGGATCCCCATGACTGGGCTAAGATTTTTTACGGTGTATGGCCCATGGGGAAGGCCAGATATGGCTGCCTTTAAGTTTGTCAAGGCGATACTGGCAGGTAACAGTGTAGAGGTTTACAACCATGGAAAGATGCAGCGAGACTTCACTTATATTGATGACATTGTCGAGGGCATAGTTCGGGTACTCGACCATCCCCCAAGTGCATTGCCCACCTCAGACTCTGATTTTAGTTTCGAAAGGCTCCCCCCCCACAGAGTCTTAAATATTGGCAATCAGCATCCTGAGTCTCTCACGGAATTTATCTGTGCCATTGAAGATGCTCTTGGGATCAAAGCAAAGAAAAAATTTTTAGAGATGCAGCCTGGTGATGTTCCTGCAACTTATGCAGATATTGCTGCGCTAAAGGATCTAACTGGGTTTGTCCCCCTGACCCCTTTAAAAGAAGGGGTCCAAAAATTTGTTAATTGGTATCTAGATTACTACCGTTAGCTCTGACAGCCTCTAGTAAACTTGACATCAAGTGCCCCGGTAACGCTAAGGATCATCTCTAAATGCAAAAAAAAATTCTCGTCACCGGTGGAGCCGGCTTCCTTGGCTCCCATCTCTGCGATCGACTCATAGAGGCGGGCCACGATGTCCTCTGTGTCGATAACTTTTTCACGGGCAGCAAGGCCAATGTCGCCCACCTTTTGGATAACCCGCGTTTTGAACTAATGCGCCATGACGTCACCTTCCCTCTTTATGTGGAAGTCGACGAGATCTACAACCTGGCTTGTCCGGCCTCTCCCATTCATTATCAGCACGACCCGGTACAAACAACCAAGACCAGCGTGCATGGCGCGATTAATATGCTGGGCCTCGCCAAACGGGTCCGCGGCAAGATTCTTCAGGCCAGCACGAGCGAGGTCTATGGAGACCCAGAGGTTCATCCACAGCCCGAGTCATATTGGGGCAGGGTCAACCCAGTGGGTATGCGGAGCTGTTACGACGAGGGCAAACGATGCGCCGAGACACTATTTTTTGACTACTGGCGACAGCACAACTTGCAGATCAAGGTCGTGCGTATCTTCAATACTTACGGTCCCCGCATGCACCCCAATGACGGTCGAGTCGTCAGCAACTTCATTGTGCAGGCTCTTCGTGGAGAGGACATCACCATCTATGGCGATGGGCAGCAGACCAGAAGTTTCTGTTTTGCCGATGACTTGATCGAGGCAATGATCCGAATGATGAACACTGGCCAGGATGTCACCGGACCCGTCAACATCGGAAACCCTGGCGAGTTCACCATGCTGGAGCTCGCTCAGACAGTGATTCGCCTCACTAAATCAAAGAGCAAACTCGTCTTTCTACCGCTGCCGCAAGATGACCCAAAGCAACGCAAGCCCGATATCTCGATGGCCGAGAAGCTGTTGAGTTGGAAGCCAGCAGTTGACCTTGAGACTGGCCTGGAGAAAACCATTGCCTACTTCAAACAGAGAGATTCAGCGCTCTTAGGGCGTTGAGAACGGCCGCTGGTTCGAGCCGTACAAGACACTGGCTTTTACTTTCAATATGTCGGTCGCAACCCTCTAAGCGACAAGGTACGCAGTCACCCAGCCCCTGAACCAGGCTGACATTCCCTGATTGTTGACTGCCCCTGGGTTGCCAGGGTGACTGATCGATGCCCAAGGCCAGCGATTGAGAATCAACGGCTGGCCAAGGCCCCCACTTCACCGGATTCGAGGGCCCAAAAATGGCCACGGTTGGGATGCCCAGTGAGGCAGCCATATGCGTGGTGGCGGTGTCGGGTCCAACATATGCGCTTGCCTCTCCAAGCAGGCTCGATAACTCGCCCAGTGAGAGGCAGCCCGTTAGATTGGTCGCCCGCAGCAAAGCTGCGTTGTGGGCCTTTTCCTCTTGGTCTGGTCCGCCTGAAATCACGACATTGAATTGGGCTTGAATCAGCGCGTCGATGAGGGACTGCCAAGCATCCAAACGCCATTTTTTATATTCGAATTTAGGAAATGGGTGCAACACCACATAAGGTGTGGCTGGTTTGAAGTGGGGTGGAAGCGGCGCCATTGGGGGCGTTACCACGGGGCAAACCGGCACACCCAGGAGATGAATGAGCCGCAGGTTCTGAACCACTGTGTGGGTGTCTAAGTCGTCAAAAGGCACCGTGCCGGTAAACATCCACTGCCAACCCTTTTTGCTGAATGCAAAGCAGCGTCGTGCAGAGAGTCGGGCCAGAAGCAGGGGTCGATCGCTGGTGCTGGGACAGAAAGAGAGATCAAACGACTGAAAAACTTTTGCCACCATGCCAAGCTGATCAAACCAGCTGGGCCGAGATGGCAGGCTTAAAACCTCATCAAGATCGGCCAAGCCCTTTACCGCATTAACCGTCTCATCAAAAACCAAGGCGGTGATGTGGGCGTTTGGAAATGCTTGCCTGAGACTTCGAATAATCGGCGTTGTTAAGAGAACATCCCCAATTCGGCGCATTTGAACAACCAGAATTCGGCGAGGGGGCGATTGAGAATGCTCGGTCGGCCGGGTGGTCGCATTGGTCGCATTGGTCGCATTGGTCGCATTGGTCGCATTGGTCGCATTGGTCGGGTTGGTATGGATGAAATGGGCGGCAGCCTGCGCCAAGCCATCAAGAAGCACACTCCAGTTCGCTTGGCGCCGAAGCTGTTCGTGAGCAGCCTGACTTCGCGACGATTCGTTGGCAAAATTGTTCGTGAGACGAGTGATTTCAGAGACAAGAAAAGCGGAGACCTCCTGTCGATCAAGCACCACTCCCGCTGAGAATTTTTCCAGGATCGATGCAGACCATGTGCCCCGACAGACGATGGGAACGGCGGCCGCAGACAATGCATCAAGGGTGACCCCACTGACGCGTCTCGAGAAGACACTGGGCTGGTAGAGTTGCAACACCACTGCGCCCTTGAAGAGGTCCTGATAACTTCGGGTGGGAAGCGACTCTTCAATAATTTGTATCTGCGCATGACTGGCCGCCAGGCCACGAAGCCGATGAATCGATTCCGACACATCCGGGCCTGCATCCACCGATTTCTCGCCATTGACCTGAACCACTACCCGGGGCAGTGTGCCCAGGGCAGCCAGCCTCTCGAGAAGATCAACCACCACCGGGAATCCCTTGTCCTCTCGGGCTGCACCGGCGTAGAGAAGATGGCGAAACTCTCTCACGGGGGGTGTTTCATCCAAAGATGGTGTCAGTGGATAGGGTTGATGCTCTACACGGGCAATGCCAGCATCACGAAGCGTTGCGCAGAGATGCTCGGTGGTGGTAAGAATTCGGAGTTCGGGCATGCGCGCTGTGAGCCAACGCAGAAAGCCCAGTCGCCAGGGCGTGTCTTTAATCCAATGCATATACGCCACTGCCTGACCCAAAGGATAGGCGGGCCGGGCAAGCCACAGCGTGAGCAGGTCGAGTAGGCGAGCGGTGGGAAGAACAATGAGAGAGTCTTCAACCCACTGTCTGCGGTATAGGAAGAAGGCTTGGATCTTTCGAAGGCTTCGGTGAAAGTGATAGTGCAGAAAAACCCGCTCATCAATCCAGTTGCCCTGCTTGAGCTCGGGCGAGAGTTGAATGCCTGCCCACAAACAGACGGTGGCACGCCTTGATCGCTCTCTCCATGCAATGACTAGACTGCGACTGAGTTCATACGAGTGCCCAGCACTTGAGACCAAACCAGGCTCAACGATGTGCAGTGTCTTCAATTGGAGGGGCGCGACTTATCCAGATTGCTCTCCCAAAGCTTTAAGTAGCGATAGAAGGTTGTCTCGGCGGAGTGAAAGGCGATCAGAAATCCCACGCGACCATCGAGAAATCCCAATTGAAAGATGAAAGTTCGAATAAATGCCCAAATGCCCTTCCCAACAGCCGTTCCCACCGAGGCCCTGCGCCCCTTGGCGCCCATTTGCTGTGCAGAGAGCGTGGAGTATCGGTTGGTCTTTCCCAAGACCTGCTCTACCGAGACAACGGCATCGTGCTCAATAACGGACCTCAAGGTTCCAAGTTGATTGCTGCTATTTAGAACAAGTCGCTCATGGACCCAGTCTTCTGAGTATCTGGCCGCATCTCTTCGAAATAGCCGCGTGACATAGTCGGGCCACCAACCAGAATGGCGAACGATTACCCCGAGGTATCGAGAACGTCTTCTGAATCGGAATGCCACTGGTGCAGTATCGCTGTGAGTGCCCGCTCTTAAGGTCAACTCAAGTTCGTCAACAGCCTGCGGCTCAAACCATTCATCGGAGTCGAGCAGAAGAATCCACTCATTCTTTGTCAAATCAATGGCGCGGTTCTTCTGGACACCGAACCCCTTCCAGTCTGAGTTCTCATAAAAACTTGCGCCGCACTCCAAGGCAATGGCACGGGTCTGGTCCGAACTCCCACCATCGAGCACAATAACTTCTTGCGCAAAGCAGAGGCTCTGAAGACACCTCCTCAGTGTGGAGGCTGAGTTCAGAGTGATAACAACCGCCGATAGCCCAGCGAGCTTCTTTGCTACAGGGTTGGCAGGCTTTTGAAGCGAATTTTGGTCAGTAGCCATCGAACAGAGCGGCGCCAACGAAGCGCTGCGCGTGAGGGGAAGGATTTGATAGGTGGTTCATAGTCCCAATCGAACTGCCAATTCGACTGATAAACCACCCCCATATACTCGCGAGCAATGTCCTGCTGTTGGATGCCCTTCCACTGATCGAGCCAGTATTCATGCTCATAATGATAGGGCTTAAACAGAGGAGGGATCGGACGAAATGGAATGGACCTCAGGCTCAATAGCGCCTCTCCGTAGACTGTGAACTCTTGGGGGTGGCGCTGAAAGAACTCCAATAGAGTCTGGTTGTGGGGCTTCAGATAGCGTTGATCAAATTCCTCCCAGACGCGGCGACTCCAGATGAAGGGTGCGTAGCCGAAATCGAGTTTCGTCTCGGTGTTGCCAAAGAGTTCTCGAATCGGTGCCCGGTCTCTCTCGTGTTCATGAATACCCCTCTGGGGGCCAAAGTCACGAACGAATTCAAGGTAAGAGGAGCCATCGTGGGCGACTGTGAATGGGATGCCGTCGTCCAAGGAGATCATCTCGCCAAGGGCGAATGGGCGGATGAATACGCAATCCGAGTCAAGTACCAGAATAACCTCGGCATCAACCAGTCGCCATGCCTCAGATTTAAGCACCTGCTGGCGCAGCCCACCAGGCACCTGTGAGAAACGCGCCTTGGCCGCACTGGGTGTCGAGGCCCAAAGGTCCTCTTGAGAGACCAGCTCCACCCCGTGATCTCGAGCAATGTCTGCGAAGAGCGCTGTGTCTGCGCTGGGAACACTCAAAACAAAAGGAAGCAAGTCGGAATTGAACTGAGTAACACTCTCGATCAGCCGCCGACAACGTAAATAGTCTCGTTTATAGCTGCAGCAAAAGAGAGAGAGTGGAGAACCCATAAGTTATCCCGCCTCACTGATGGCGGCTTTAGCGACCGTCTGGTTCAAAAGAGCAATGAGCTGCTGGGCGGAACGCTTTGCCGTATATGGAGACGGCCGCAGCTCTTGGACAAGCGGATTGGCCTGCCACTTCTCCAGAATGGCCTCAATTGAGTGGGCATATGCGTTCACATCGTCAGAGGCCACTGCAATGTGTCCCTGCGAGCTCAGAATGCCTTCGAGCTCGGGGTTTTTCCACACTCCGGCAAGAATAACGGGGCCCATCCAGAGGTATTCATAAAGTTTGGATGGAATGTATTCCTCGCAGACCGGCTGAGACCCATGAAGAAGGATGAGACAGTCGACCTCGGACATTCTTCTCAAAACCTGATCTCTCCCCGAGAGACCAGAGGCCTCATCTCTCTCGAGTCGCCCAATCGAGCGCACGACATCCTGGAGCCCATGGCTCTGAGCAAATGCTTGCGCATCCGCATCCAAGCTGGTGCCATAGACTTCCACCCGAACCAGAGATTGATGGGCGGGATGCTTCTTCAGGTGTTGGTGCAGACCCTGAATAAAGGTTTTGAGGCTCCTGCTTCTCGAGAGCGAACCAAAGTGAGCGAAAACAAAGCATTTCGCCGCAGAGCAAGCGAGTGAACGTTCATCTAATCCTGCGGGCTCAACTATCTGAGGGGCATGAGGATGGGCGGTTTGAGTATGAAGAGTCCGAGGGCCTTTTGAGTCCGATTGAGTTTGGGGCTGATCCACTCCTGCATAGATGACATGCCCGCGATCGCCCAGGGTTGGGTATCGACGCCTGGCTCTCTCCATGGCTTTCTGGGTGAACCAGACAGCAGCATCTGCGTGGGAGCAGATTTTTTCCTCGAGCCATTCACTAAAATGAAGCTGGGCGCTGGACTTGTCCCAGCCAGCATAGACCAAGGGGTCGTGAATCTCGGCCACCCAGGGCAGACCAAGTCGACTCTTCATCCAGTATCCCGCCACATGCGCGGCCATGGCACCGCCCGAGCTCAAGACCAGATCAAATGGGGTCTGGCGATGGCTTCGCCATGCCACAACATAAGCAGGTATAGCCCAAGAAGTCTGTGACTCCACGCGGTTGAGAAGACGCTCAATGACCAATGGGATGCCAAGAACCAAGGTTGAGAGGAGACTGACGAGCCGATAAGCAATTGTTCCGGCTGGAAAGCGCTTTCGAAAGTAATGTCTGAGGTCAAAGCGCAATGCCACTGGGGACAAAGGCAGAACCTGATGATGGGTAAACCGAGTGTCTCTCTCCCCGGTGATCGCGGAGACAACTACGAGATCGAGGCCAGCGGCCTGAAAATAGGGAATCTTATCGGTGACGGTCTGGCTCGCCGCACGCCCATCCATGTTGATTGCGTGACTTATAATCAAGAGCCTCATTTAGAACGAGAGCCTTTTTGTTCGATCTAACAATAATCACCGTCTGTCGCAACGCTGAAAAAACAATACAGCGTTGCCTGACAGCGGTTTCGCCGCTTTTGTCACAGGCGGATTTTAACATCGAACACATTCTCGTTGACGGCCACTCAACAGACCGCACCACCCAATGCATTGAGGCGATGGGCATGCCTAATAGGCGCCTATATACCCGGCCACCGAGAGGCATCTACGACGCAATGAATTTCGGCATATCCAATGCCTCGGGGCGATATGTTCTGTTTAGCAATGCCGACGATTATGTGGAGGCCGACGGTATACGAGCGTTATTGAGGGCGGAGGCGAATAACAATTTTGCATCGGAGGTCTGCCACGGACTCTGTTGCATCCACGGCAATCAAGGCCAACTGCTCCGTATTCAAGGCACTGAATCCAGTGCCCTATTGGCTGGAAACATGATTGAACATCCCTCGACACTCGTTAAGCTAGAGTGCTTAGAGCGTTTCGGTGGGTTCAATAACCGCTACTTCTACGCTTCCGATCTCGAACTGATGATGCGGATTCGGTCTGCGGGTGCTTCATTCCGACTCTATCCCTTTGTGGTTAGCCATTACTTTCTTGGGGGCGCATCCAAGTCCAGCCAGGCCGAACGAGAGCGGCTCGAGATTCTCTTTGACAACAAGCTAATCAGTCTTCCGAAGTATATGCATCGACTGGCCAAGGCATTTGTAAGGCGTCGCGCTTGAGAACCTTCTCCTCAGGCTCTGTTTTATTTCTCCCAGTCCAATGAAATGGCTCCTTCACACCGATAGTCTCAACCTGAGAGGCACCGCGGTTGCGGTGCGGGACTACTGCCAGGGGCTTCTTGGGTTGGGGCACGAAGTGATTGTGGCCTATCGCTCATCGAACTCTGAAAACGATGCCGGCGTTTTGGCCAACATGTCTCAAATGGTGGAGCTCCTACCGTATGAGAACTTCTCTGAGCTTGAGGGGAGTGCAAACAAGCGCGGGGTCGAGCGCGCCTATTTCATTAAGTCTGGCGAGCGCGACGAGAAGTGCTTCTCTTCCATTTACTCATGTATCCACGCGGTCTTCCCCACGAAGATTAAGGAAGTTCACGGGGATGCCTTTGCGTTTGTATCCGAGTGGCTCAGTCTTGAGTTCTCCAATGGCAAAATTCCTTGGGTGCCGCATATTGTGAGCCTGCCCGATGTTAAGGGTTGCCTGAGGGATGAACTTGGCATTCCAAGTGGCGCGCTGGTTTTCGGAGGAATGGGTGGGGCAAGCAGTTTTGACATTGAGTTTGTTAGGCGTGCTGTGAAGGACAGTGTGGATCGTCGCCCCGACCTCTATTTTGTTTTTTTCAATATTGCGCCTTTTGCACAGCATGAGCGAATTCGATTCTTGGCTGGAGACAGCAATCTTGATCGGAAGGTTCGATTCATTCAGACCTGCGATGCGATGATTCACGCAAGGGGGCTGGGCGAGTCGTTCGGGCTCTCCTGCGCAGAGTTCTCCTCAAAGAACAAGCCCGTTGTGACTTACGAATTCTCACCCCAGGCCGCCCATGTTCATATGCTGGGGGATTCGGCCATTGTCTATCGGGGGAGCAAGGACCTTCGCGAGATTTTTCTTCACTCCAGCACGCAGGATTTTAAACACGGCACCTGGGATTGTTATTCAACGAAGTTTTCACCCAGTGAGGTGATGAAGGTTTTCTCAAAGGTTTTTATTGAGTCCCGGGGAGTACTGGCTAACGGGATTACATGGCATGATCATGCAATGCTGCAAGTGAATGCATTCAAGCGACGGCTTAAGCGTCACAGCCGAAAGCTCTGGTCAACACAGTGAGTTTCCCAATGAACAGCCCGCAAGCCCAAGAGAAATACGCCGATTTGAAGAAGACTTATCATCGGCTTCCATTTAATCGATATCAGGCCGATATTTACTCACAGAATGGTGAAGATGGGGTGATCGCCGAAGTACTTACCCGTCTTGGCCTTCTGAATGATGGGAACTGGTGCGTGGAGTTCGGTGCCTGGGATGGCAAGCATTTGAGCAACACCTTCGCGTTTGTTGAGCGCACCGGCTTTCACGCGGTATACATTGAAGGCGACGAGACTCGTTTCAATGATTTACTCTCGACATGCAGCCACTTCCCGAGGATTGTCCCGTTCTGTGCCTTCGTCGAGGGAGACCCAAAGAGTTCCAACTCTCTCGATGGCATTCTTAGGCAAACCCCGATCACAACTGATTTTGCTCTGCTGTCAATTGACATAGACAGTTATGACCTGGACGTGTGGGAGTCCATGACCAGCTATCAGCCCAAGGTTGTTGTGATTGAGATTAACTCCAGTGTTCCCCCTGGCATCGTTTGGAGGCACAGCAAGAATACGCCGGGTAATACCTTTACTGCGACTTGCAATGTCGCCAAACATAAGGGCTATACATTGATTTGCCACACGGGGAATCTCATTTTCGTTCGTGACGACCAGGTCGGACGCCTGAACATTGAGGAGCGTTATCTGAAGTACCCGGAGTTGTTGTATCTATCTGAGGTTTATTGCATTTCAGGGGGTACGTTATCGGGCCTCCCGCCGAACTCCAAACGATCATCTATTCGTTTCGTCCCCCGATTCGCTAGACCATTCGTGAAACGCCTTCTTGGGTTGAGTTAACTCATCTCAGTGGTTGTTCGGAAAATAGCTTCGATATCTCCGCGTAGTTTTTAGCGGACAGGTCTGTTTTGAATATTTCTCGTCCCAAACCAAATAGATCTGCGCCGTTCTCTAATGCCCACTCAACATGATCGGTCGCTGCAAGGGCCTCATTGTCGAACTCCTGATGGGCAAACGCACGAATCTTTTCGCTGATCTTCTCGCTGTCCATAAAGAAGCTCAGATGCCAGCCACCAGAATCAATTTTTGCAAGGCCATCTCTCACTGACCGCAATCTTTTGGGGGTGATAGAAACCAAGTCGGCTACCGATGAGACGATGGTTCCGTGCCATTGCCCCTCGAAGTGGTAGCCGAGGCTGTAGATGTGATTGGTCTGTCTGCAGACGTGCGCCGTCTTCATAAGCTCTTCGAGGTGGCTATTTATGAACTCCAAGACTCGTAAGCTCGGGAATTCATCGAGATCACCAGACATCACGATATCGGTCGATGAGAAGCGCTTTAAGTGAGGAATGACGGCATTTCTTTGCGTCCCCTCAATCTTCCAAGAAACGCCTCTTCCTTTTCTCCATTTTTGAAAGCGCCAATATGCGCTGTTGAGGTTGAGATGATGCGGGATGTAGACCACCTTGGGGTGTTTTGCGAGAATCGGGTGCCTGACTTCGAAGCGGAGTGGCTTTGATTCGCCACTATGGGTGTAGTCACCTTCTACAACTATGAAGTAATCGACATGGTCTTCGAGGTGCTTGATGCGTTTTACAATGAGGTCGTCCTCATTGAAGTACATGAAGAAGTCTAGCAGCAACGGTTGTTTTCTTTCTTCCACCATTTTTTAATCTCAATAGAAGAGCGCACAACCGATCATTACTCACATCAGACAGAAATAAAATCTGTTTTAGCTGTGATTTCCTCTGGCCACAGATCTTTGGCTGGGGGTTAGGTCAAACCCAATCATAAACTTTTACCCCCTCCCTGCTAAGGCCTAATTGAATGGTTTTTCGCAAGGAGGAAAATTGATCAATATCCTCGAAGAATCGCTCATGCCATTCGATATAAATTTTAATGTTCTCTGGCTTGATGCTAATGCTATTTATATTGTCCAGTAAATCTTGAAGGGCCAAGAATTCTGCACCCTCGATATCCATTTTTATGACAACCTCCCCTGGGCTTTCTAAGCTGTTTAGAACATCTATCACTCGCAACGCACCCACTTTCTCCGTTTGATAGGAAAATACGTGTCCTGAGTCGGTCGCTGGTGGTGCCAATAGAATATTAGAGGCCATGGTTGCAATTGTGTTTTCGAGCTGCTTCTTCTTCTCTATTTTTTCCACGCCATGAAGAAGCTCATTTGTTTTTCTACGTATCTTCCTTAGAGTATTTCTTACTTTTATAACAAACCGATCGGACTTCCGGTCTGAGTGGACATGGCTCTCAACTCGACATGAGTTCAGCTTTGTCAGCCTCGAGAAATTTTTCCCGCTCTGTCGACCCGTTATTGCACAATTGAGAAGGAATAGTGAGGCAACTCTCTTCCTAGATTCTGGGAGAACTTCAGTAAGGCATCTTGAGAAGATGTAAGGATTTGCCTCGAAGGACAGGCAGTGGTGGTCTTTGTCTATAATTTTGAGATCGATGAATTGATTAAGGCCTTGAAGTAGGTGTGCACCAAAGTCTAGAAAGTATTTTTGGTTCGTCACTTAGCGTTTCCTCCGGCCTTCAATTTCACTTGTCTGTTCCCATGCTTTTGGATGTATCCCTTTTTCATCACTTGTTGTAAGTTTTCAAAACCAAGGGTGGATTGTATTCCCATCGCATAACCCGATAACATGGGAATCCTTTGGCCTTTGCAATGTCTTTGTGGAGTTCGTTTGAATAAGCCTCAATTGGTTGTTTTCGGCGCTGGCAGCCACGACTTGGAGGCGGCTGCGAGAAGGCTTGCCGAGCAAGCAGAGGCTCTTCGTTGGTTTAGTCACGTTCATTTATGTGGTGCGAAATCACTTGGGGCATCCTATTACGATGATTTTTTTCGTATTGATCCAGCATTGCAAAAAGGTTTTGGTTATTGGTCTTGGAAACCGTTTTTGATTAAAAGTTTTTACGAGCGCCTACATTCTGGCGAGACTCTAGTTTATATTGATGCTGGATGCGAACTCAATTCCCGTGGTGAGAGTCGGTTCTTTGACTACATTGAACGTTCCGTTCGCTTTGGAGCAGCCTTTTTTCACCTTCCGCACGCTGCCAAGGCCTGGACGAAGCAACACCCCCTTCTCGATTTTGGTCAACGTTTTTCCGATCGCCTACAAATTTCTGCTGCTGTTCTTTTTTTTACAAGGACTACTATCACTAATAGGCTCATAGAGAGGTGGTTTGAGCTTTCCAAGCATGATGGGGGCGCCCTACTTATGGATCCCCTGCCAACTGAGCCGCAACGTCTAGGTTTTCAACAGCATCGACATGACCAGTCTTTGCTATCTTGGGCCGTTTTCGAGCAGGGCTTCGATACACTCGCGGACGAAACCTATTACGAGGACTGGCGAGAGGGTGCCGACAAACCGGTACTCACTATTCGGAACAAGACCGGCGAGCCCCGATTGGCGTTTCTTATGCGTCCGCGGTGGCAGCGCAAACTCATGCGCATTTTCCACTTGGAACCTGGTCTGCGACGATGAGCTTGCTTGGCAATTTTTTGAGTTTTTAAGTGTTGTTCACTTTTATAGCCCAAGGATTATTCTATGAGCAGTAAGTGCTGTGTCTGCGATTCTGAGAGCCATGAAACCATCCAAAGGCGTGATGCCAAGTCTTTTGAGCCGCTCGAGCTGCACGAGTGCCTAAATTGCGGGCATGTCCAACAGGGGAAGATACCCTCAGATCAGGAGCTTCTTACTTACTACAGCCATCATTACCGCTCGGACTATAAGTCGGTTTACAGGCCGAAGAAGAAGTACATATTCCGAGCGGGTCGCATTGCGATTGAACGACTTAAGCTGCTTGAGCCCTATCAACGTAGCGGAAAATCACTGCTTGATGTGGGCGCAGGGGGCGGCGAGTTTGTTTACTTTGCCAAACGAAGTGGGTGGGACGCAACGGGCATTGAACCGAATGTGGGTTACTCGGAGTTTGCGCGGCAGGAGTACGACGCGCAAGTGCGCACCGCCACATTGAGTGACCAGCCCTCCGGTATGGTCGATGTCGTCACAATGTTTCACGTGCTCGAGCACATACCACGACCCCGTCTGAGTATGCAACTCATACATGAGCGTCTCAATCCCGATGGCCTATTGCTTATCGAGATTCCCAACCTTTTGCAGAAGGACGCCTCGCCTCATAACGTGTTCTTTAAGGCACATGTTCAGTATTTCAATAGGGACACACTTTTGCTCTTAACAAGTGAGCTTTTCGAGTGCATCGAGGTTCAAGACACTGGAAACCTAAGGGCGTTATTTCGAAAGAGATCCGTGGTTGCTTCAGCCCGTGTTCCGTCCTCCGAAGCATTGAAGGATAATTCCGGTCGTTTTCACTCGAAGGGTTGGACGCAGTACCTTTTCCACGGCGGAGGCTGGAGAAAGCCCTTCTCGCGGATTCGCAGGCACTTCGAGGAGCGTGCCGTTCAATCTCTATCACCGAGAGAGATATTGGATCGAATCTATTCTCTCGAGACTTGAGGTCTGAGGGCCGCATAAAAAAAACCCCCGCTCAAAAGGCGGGGGTTTTGGTTTCTAACGCTTCACCCAGTCTTTATGACTGCTGAGAGATTAGAAGGTGTGAATGACTGTAAGACCCATGCCTGAAGCGGTTCTGTTGGTTGTCTCAACCACGCCGAGACCACGACTGGTGCCAGCAGCCCCTGCATTAATTCCACCTGCAGCTGCAGCAGCGAGGGCATCAGCAGCACCGCTGTTCTTCACGGACTGGTAGGAGGCAGCGAGGGAAGTGCGCTTGCTAAGGCTATAGCGAGCAGCGATTGTGGTGATGTCGGCTTCCGGCTTCGCACCGCCTGCAGCAGGGGATACCTCGTAGTTGGTAAAGCTGGCGCCAACTGTGAGGGCGCCGCCCATTGGCACTGCCACGTGGACACCGACAGCATCACGAGCGCCGCCGTTGGCACCACCCACTAGGGCGTGATCCTGCTTTGCTACGACCAAACCTACTCTGGCAACCCCCAGGTCTACACTGGCCCCAAAAGTGTCAAGGTCAAACTCTGCCTGACCTGCACCGACTGCACCTGCAAACTTGCTGGTTTCACGGCCGAGAGACAGATTGACCGCGCCGAGCGAACCCCGAAGTCCGTAGGAAGTAAGTGAGGCAGGGGGCGTATTCGTGTCTGCGCCTGCCGCCACGGTCCTGTCGATGTCGCTGTTAGCGATCGATACAGTAAACCCGTTGATTGCGGGTGAAATGTACTGGATCGAGTTCGTCTGCTCGGCGGGGGAGTTCATCGAACCTGCGAGACGCCCGATATCACCGAAGAAGCGGTAGACACCGCCAGCATCGCGCGTGGCATGGTTCAACTTGCCCAACTGAACGGTACCGAAACCACCGCTCAAGCCAATGAAGGCACCGTTAAAGCCGGCGTTGGTGTCGAGTCCCGTGGTCATGTTGAACTCACGGTTCAGTGTGAAAGACGCCTTCAGACCGCCGCCGAGGTCCTCTGTGCCGCTTAACACCACAGCTGGCGTGCCGAAGTGACCGCCGGTGATGGCGGACTGCTTGGTGTTGGTGGTCGTAGAGTCGACTGCGCGAACGTCTTTAGACGTGTAACCAACTTCGATAGTACCGTTGATGGTAACTTGTGCAGCAGCAGGCACTGCCACGGCAGCGGCAACAGCCGCAGCAATAAGGTGCTTCTTCATTCAAAGTTCTCCTAAGAGTGATTGCTCACTTGTTCGGAGAGTATTGCCGATCCATTCAGTTTCCAATGCGATGCCAGCGGCCGAGTGGCCAGCTGTCGCTGACCGTGAGGTGTGCGACTGCTCCAGGGGTGGACTCATGCGGTCGCGATGGGGTATCGCTCGGGTAGGGATGGGCAAGGCGTCTGGGCAGGTCGCCCAGGTGCGGTGTACGACACTACGCTCGCGTGCCGTACCCAAGATTTGGAGACAGCACCGTGGCTTTCCCCCAACAAAGGCAGGCGGCCAACGACGCTGTGATCACCCGCGCTCGCTGCCGCACCCTGCCCATTCCACACACCGTGAGCACCATCCAGGGCTACCCCACCAAGCTCAAGATCTTCCAGACCAGAGCCTCGCGGCACTGGCAGGTGCGCTGCTTCTTTGCGCCTAGCGCAGTGATCCGCAGCTTACGAACCCAGAACAAGCAAGAGGCCATCGCACGAGCCAAGGCGTTCTACGACCAGGAACTGATGACTCGCAGCCAGCAACTGCTCAAGCGGCCTCCAGCGTGGCACTCACCCGAGCACAGCGTCGAGGCAGCAGTGGCCTTGTTGATCACCCATGAGGCGGGCCGCCTGGCCAGGAGTGAAATCACCCAGCAGTCCTTCCAGATCACGAGCCAGCGTGCCAGAGGCGAGATCGCCGCTCATTTCAAGAACACCCCCATCCAGCGCATCGATCGTTCGGCCATAGAACGTTTCGTGGGCCATCTGTCGGCCACGGGGGTCCGAGCGTCGACCATCAAGGCCTACATGGTGGTGTTGCGCAAACTACTGACCCGGTGCCTGCACCAGGAGTGGATCGATCGGGTACCCGCATTCCCCACCGTCAAGGCACCCACCAATCCCAGGGGGCACTTCACGGTGGTGGAGTACCTGCGGCTGCTGCGGGCAGCCAAGCAGTTGAGATCTGGCTACACGGAGCCACCCACTCGGGCGGCAAGCCACCGCAGCACACGGGGCGGGATTTTTACTGCCACTGAGGGGGTGCCCTGGGAGATGACCTGGCTGATCGGATTCATGGTCAACAGCTTCGTACGGCCCGTGGACGCCAAGGTGATCCAGCACAAGCATGTGGAGATCGTGCGTGGGGAGCGCTGCTACCTGAGACTGCGGCTGCCCGAGACCAAGCGCCACGCTGCGCAGATCATCACCATGCCTGCGGCCGTGCACATCTACGAGCGCCTGCGAGAACATCACCACAAAAGTGCATTGGCCAGCCCCGACGATTACCTGTTCCTACCCAGGGTGGAGGACCGTGGGGCTGCAATCTGGCTCTTGGACCGCTACTTTGGCAAGATCTTGGACCATACAGGGCTCAGAGCAGGCACCCGTGGGCAACGCAGGACGCTCTACAGTCTGCGACACTCTGCCATCACGTTTCGGCTGCTGTACGGAGAGGGCATCGATTTACTGACGCTGGCCCGCAATGCCCGCACCAGCCTGGAGATGGTGGACAAGTTCTACGCCTCCGAGCTGTCTGCGGAGATGAATGTGGGGATGCTGCACAGCAGGCGCTAGGGAATGATTGGGCAGGATGAGCGTCCTGTAACGGGACACTCGCGATCAGTGGCGCACTCGACCTAGGCAGCGAGCGCTTTGATCACGGCCTTGGGGTTGTGCTTGATCACGTTGAGCAAGACCAAGGCGGGACCGTGCGGTGACCGATCCCCCCTCTCCCAGTGCCGCAACGTGGCCGTAGACACTCCGAACTTGGCTGCAAACTGCTCCTGAGTCATGCCGATCCCCACACGCAATGCCTTGACATCCACAGGCTTGGGGTGATGCACGCGAGTCCCAGGCACGGGACGACCCTTGGCATGGGAGATAGCCTGCAACATCCCTTCTTTGATCTGCTCAAACTGTTTGTTCATCTCTTCTTCCTTATCCAGATACTGGTGAGTCTTTCAACAAGTGCAGCCAGCTGACTGCACTCTTCCGCTGTGAGATTGCTCTTGTCATTCTTTCCAAAAACAGTGACCAAGTACAAAGGCATCAGATCACTGTGGAAGTAGTAAATCACCCGAACCCCTGAACTCTTGCCTTGACCACCCTTGGTCCATCGGACTTTGCGGACGCCGCCCGTACCCCGAATAAGTACGCCAGCCTTGGGCCTGCGAGACAGGAATGTGATGACGTCATCTCTCTCGTCTTTCGAGAGAAGTCGGTCCGCCTGTCTGATGAAGGGCAACGTTTCTACTACAGTGATTATCTTATATAGTGTAATCCATTGGGATACCTGATGTCAACGAGCTGTTCCCCATTTATTGTCGGCTCAAAAGTACCCGACGCATACAAACCATCCCCAATGGGTGACGAGTCGATCAAGCCCCTCGGGCTGTTCCAAATGGAACACTGCCCCGCAATATTGATGCGGGGCAGTGGGCGAACATTGAGGACGATCAGCCCAGAGCGGGACTTTCCTCAACAGTGGTGGGGCGCACCGTGTCATACATTGCATTGGCCTCTTTGCCCAGATCCCAAAGGTCGGGCTTGAGTTCGATGCGCTGGTGGTGCTCTTTGGTGGCCTCGTAGCGCTTCAACTTGCGCTGCTCAACCACCTTGGCCGCCTCAGGGGG
>Ga0194117_10000783_pt1 | contig 39640 bp, 61 predicted proteins | sample TA2MahsurfametaG_FD_160579 | JGI IMG/M metagenome (GOLD analysis project Ga0194117, IMG submission 160579) | Freshwater microbial communities from Lake Tanganyika, Tanzania - TA2015009 Mahale N1 surface | ecosystem: Environmental > Aquatic > Freshwater > Lake | place: Tanzania: Lake Tanganyika... | reverse complement strand
GGGGATGAAGTTTTCCATAGCGGCATATGTAGCTTTTCCTCCACGAGAAATATCAGCTAAGGTTTCTTCCGCAAAAAAGCTTTTTATAAATCTATCTCCTCTAGCAATAGCATCATCAGGCGATAAACCTTCAGTTTGCTGAAATAGATTTCTCATATATTGACGACCAATTTCAAGTGTATCTATCATGAAATTGGGATTATTATCTACTCTATCTAAAAACTTATTAACTACCAGATTAAGTGAAGCATTCTGCTTGTAGCCCCTCATTGACCTAGCTGTATCGAGCAATGTATTTATGTCATACTGAATGTTGTGTCCAGTAAGAAAATCAACTTCAGATTCATCAGAAAGATAACCAAATAATTTTGTCATCCTTTCCATAAACTCATCTTCATTACCAATAATATTTCCTAATTTGTCAAACCCTTCTTGCTCAGCTATAAACTGGCTCAAAGTTTGACTATCACTAGCCAGAACACCCGCAAGTCTTGGTGAGTCATACATAAAATCCATGCCTTCTTCGGCAACCTTAACCATTTTAGCTGCCTCATCCAAACCAGTTCTCTGTATCAAAGAAACAGATCTAGCCTGAGAGCCAAACATTAGTCCAGTAGATTCAATGTCTATCGTTGCTATTTTTGAAGTTTGAGTAAAAAGACTTCCATTAGCAATAGCAGATATCTGAGACATGTTTCTTTGTATCTGCGAGGAAGACATGATGTTTTGCGTATTGAATGTCATGTCAGATATAGACTCAGACATAGGGTCAACGTTAAATATCATTTTATTTAAAACTGAAAAAACAGGATGTTCCATTTTTTGGTTTATGTCAAACATTAAACCAACTCTTACATCATTAGCACCTTCTGGTAAGGCAATATTGGGGAAGCCAACATTTGATATTAGATCACCCAATTTAACAACCTTAGTTCTATAATTAGATATTAATTCTTGTCTTGCCTGATAATTAAAATAAGATAAATCAATTTTACCCATTTTACGAAGATGCTCTACATCTACAACGTTTACCATTCCAGGCTTAAGCTTTTCTGGATCAGACAACATCCTGTAATACATATTCTCAAACTCTTTTTGTGACTGCATAAACTCATCTGCAGTCCCGTATATGCCTGTTGCTGTTTGATCATTTAAGATCACTTCGCCAATACCTTTGTTTTTCTTAAAAGGAAAGGATTGAGTACTTTTGTCGACTAATCTAGATAGTCTTTGAAAAAGCTCTTCTGACATTAGTCGATGTCCTTTGGTGAATCTATTTCAATATAATCATCTTTATCATAAATGCCCAGTTTTTGTTTAAGAACTTTTTCTCTTTGATTCTCTAAAGACTGAACTTTATAAAGTATATCTGATATAGCTTGAGCGCTATCAAGCTGAGCTTGTCCAACCTTAGCTTTAGCTTCTCTTGTGGCAAGCAGTTGATTTCTTAGATCTTTTCTACGCTTATGTAATCTGTCTTCCAGTTCTACTGCAAGGTGTAGCTCTTTTTTAAGGATTGGCTGGCCATCACTATCAACGCCAATAATATTTTCTTGCACAAAATGTTCTTTAGCAAGAAGTTTTGTTTTGCGAATATATTGAACCTCTTGATCAACAAGATCTCTAACCATAGAAACTTCAACCAAATTGTCTGGATGAACATCTAGCTGTTCCATGTATTCCTTGGTAAATTGTGCAACTATAGACATTTCTATAGGACAGGGCTTTCCGCGTGGTGCTAGATTTTCCTTGAGGAGTGGACATGTGTCTGCAAAAGTGCATTTATGCGCCTCACAATTCATAGGAATAGAAGAAAACATGGATGTTCTAGTTTTCTGAGGCCGGACTAATTCAACAGCCTTTTCTTTTTCTTCATCTGTCCAATTGTCAGGAAAAAACAAATCTGGACGCAGGGATTCAAAATCTTGTAAAAATTTTCCCTTGTCACTCTTTTCTATGTTGCTCATTTAAATCAATCCACTCGCTATCATAGGAGCCATCAGAATGAAATCTTTCTATTGTAGCACTTTTGCAGTAAGAACAATACATGTCTCTTGTTAAATATCTTTTTGAGAAATCAAAATATTCAGTTATAACTTGAACCATGCCGTTACATCTGGGACAATTCATCTAGAGCTTTCATTAAACCCTTCTGTAGTTTACTGGCTACTTCTGCATTTTGAATTGCATTATAGAAAATGCCAACTTCTCTAATTTCATCAGAGGTTAGATAAGGCGATATCCTGTATCTGGATCCCTTACATATTTCGCAATAAAAATCTTTTTCCTCATTAAAACAAGTGCACTTTTCAATTAAATCAAAAAACTCTAATGAATCAGCTATTTCAAACCATTTTGACTTAAACAATTTTTTTGTCTGCTCTTTAAATGCTCTAAGCTTTTGCGGATCATTAGATAATAATGTTCCCATATCTAAAGACTGTTTCATCAAATCATTTATTGTCTTATACAAAAAATTTGCTAACTGAAAATCACCATTAACATCTGTAAACTTCTTCCAATCATTCATCATAATTCCTAACTATTATTTTTTAATATCTATACATTGACTGTCTTCCAGAGGAAGCGCCTTCTCCTCTTCTGTTCATTGCTACTCCAGCTGCAACACCAAGGCCAAGACCTATGCCCAAAAGACTTCTTTTACTCATTTTCATCCCCTTAGTAGTAACCGGGGGAACCGAGGGACCGTGCATCATTCCCGTGTCAACGCCACCTAATTTTGCAGCTGCCTGTCTCATTGATGACTGCCTTGCTCTTGCTGCATCAATTCCAGCCATTCTCTTTGGTGTCATAACTGTTCTTTTTGCATCTCTTGCTGACCCCGGTGCATTCGCTGGATTAAAACCTGGCAAAAAGGGTTGTCGCGGTCTTGATGGGCCCATGGTTACTGGAACTGGCCTTCTTGCTCGTGCATTTCTTGCAGCGGCGGAATGTGGCCCGACCATTGGCCCTCTCGTGGGTGTTTCAAATCCTGGTAATTGCATTTGTGGCATGTCTATCGTTTTTCCTCTACTCTATATTTGCTTTTCTTTTTGTTGGCTTTTGAAAATCAAAAGTAAAACTATTATTAAGATAGTCAATATAAAATATAGTACCCTTTGGTATGCTGCTATTAACAATAGTTTTAGCAAGTGGTGTTTCTATAACATCACGTCTCACCTGAGAGATGCCTCGTGCGCCTTTAACTGTATCTATCCCTTTATCTATCAGGGCATTTATAACATTGTCAGTGTAAGCAATTGATAGCCCTTTTCTGGAAAGCTTGTCAGCTATAAGGCTCATTTCCATTTCTGCTATTTTTTGACAGTTTTCATAATTCAAATGATTAAATATAACAATTTTGTCTAATCGGTTAATTAGTTCTACTTTAAAATATTTATTAATAGCCTCGTGAGCGTTTCTTTGTACAACAGATCTTGGTGGTACTTCTTTTGTTTCTCTTTTAAAAACAACATTTCTTGTGAAGCCAGCACCAGTAGAAATTATATGATCAACTGTTTTATCGTTTCCTAGATTGGTCGTTAATATAATAATACAATTTCTGAAGTTAACGCTTTCACCTTTAGAATCTGTAACCATACCTTCATCAAATATTCTTAAGAAGGTGTTCCATATGTCAGCATGTGCTTTTTCGACTTCATCAATCAGCACAACGGTATTTGGATTTTTCTTGATTTGGTTAGTTAATTGACCCCCATCATCATGACCTATGTAGCCCGGTGGTGAACCTAAAAGCTTTTGATTTTCATGTTTATGTTGATATTCTCCGCAGTCTATTCTAACCATGGAGGAATTGCTGTCAAAAAGATATTTGTGCAGTGCATTAGCTAAATGGGTCTTTCCGACACCAGAACTTCCCGCAAACAAAAAGACACCCAAAGGTCTATTAGGATCATTTAGTTCAGCTTGAGATCTGAACAGCGCAGAAATAACCTCATCAATTGCTTCATCTTGACCTATGACATTACTTTTAAGATATTGCTCTAATCCTAAAAACTTTTGCTTGTTAAGTTTTTTTATCTTAGAGGGCGCAGAACTATTTTTACTTTTATTTTCAGCTTGACGTAAAAATTTCTTAATTTGATCAATATTATAATCTTTTCCAATACCATCAGAAAATTTAGCTGGATTTGTTGAGTATGCGATATTTAACCAGTAATCAATATCCAGGCCAGGATTTAACATAATACAGCCGGCATAAACTGCCTCTAGCGCTCTTTCTGCTGCGTCCCTAGACATCGACGCTAAAGCAGCGGCAACATCTGTTGTTAAATTATAAACAATAAATTGTAATATTCTTTTTCTTAAGTCTTTTGCGGCTTTATTCTTCTTAACAAAGTCTTCTAAATCTTTTACTGGCAAAACTTTAAACTTAACATTAGTGCCTAGCTCAGGTATGAATATCTGATATATGTTCATCGGCTATCTCTTTCGTGGGCACGTTCTCTTATATAGAGTATATTATTATATGTTACCATATAAGTATATAGGTATATAGTAACTATATATGTATATAGTAAAGGGGGGAAGGGGGGAAGGGGGGGTCATGGCTAGCTTATCATACTGTGTCAAGTCAAGCCAACACATAGTGACAATATAGTCAATCTTTTTTTGATGAATAATCCTCTATCCACGGATGATCCTCTAGGCACGGCCCGGAAAAAGCCCAGTACCTAATAAGATCTACCGGTGTGTTAAAGCGGTTGTTTAGAAGATACAATGCTAAATGCAACTGCTCGTTAACTTTAATTTTTTTTTGCATAACGCTCCTAATTTGTAATATAAAAACTATTGTAATATTATATCATTAGTCCTGCACATTGAGTCGGAGACATCTGTGTTTTTTTGTGATATAATCTATACATCATTAAGATGAAGATCGGTAGGATTTAATGACAGAAGAGACAGTAGTGGCGGAAAATGAAAACGCATTGGCAAGTAAAAAAGTTTTGAAAGAGGATTCAAAAGCTTTAGAGCTTGCAATCGCACAACTGCAGAAGCAGTATGGTTCAGGGGCAGTTATTAAACTTGGTTCCACTAATGTAAAACCTTGGGCTTCAATTCCCACTGGAGCCTTAACCCTTGACCATGCTCTTGGTATTGGTGGGTTACCACGTGGTAGAGTCGTAGAAATATTTGGTCCAGAGTCTTCAGGTAAGTCTACCATTGCTCTTACTGCTGTGGCCAAAGCTCAAAAAATAGGCCTTACATGCGCCTATATCGATGCTGAGCACGCTCTTGACCCAGTGTATATGCAGGCCGTTGGAATCGATTTGGACAACCTCTTGCTAGCTCAACCAGACTATGGCGAGCAAGGTTTTGATATTGCCGATACATTGCTGCGTACAGGTGATATTGGCCTGATTGTCATTGATTCTGTTGCGGCACTTGTTCCTAAGGCTGAGCTTGAAGGGGAAATGGAGCAACAACAGATGGGCTTACAGGCACGCATGATGGCAAAAGCTATGCGAAAGCTAACGGGATTAGCTGCTCAGCATAATACTTTAATTATTTTTGTTAATCAACTAAGAAATAAGATTGGTGTAATGTTTGGTAATCCAGAAACAACGCCTGGGGGCTTCGCTTTAAAGTATGCAGCCTCTGTTCGAATTGATGTGCGCAAGAAAGAAGATTTGAAGGACAAGCATGGTGATCCGACTGGTATTAGAGTCAAAGCTAAAATCATCAAGAATAAAATGGCTCCGCCGATGAAGATAGTGGAATTTGATATTATGTATGCTCGGGGCATCGATGAGTTTGGTTGCATCTTCGATCTTGCAATTAATAAAGGAATTCTTAATCAAAAGGGCCCATGGGTTTACTATAATGGAGAAAACTTTTCTCAAGGGCGAGATAATGCTATTGAAAAATTAAAAAGTTCTCCAGAAATAGTGAGTATAATAAAAGGCTAACAATGAAGTTTGAACCAACAACTTGCCCGGAATGCTCTTATCCACCTAGATTTATTGTTACCATGGGAAATGACAACGGTCAAAAAATTTTTTTTATAAAATGCAGAGATTGTGGTGATTGCTGGGAGGAAGCTGATGACTCAGATGATAAATGAGGCTACCTTACAGATTGCAACGTATATGAGAGTTTTTTTGTTGTTTGATGCTGTTCGTGATATTATCGATTAATTTTAGGTACTATATTCCGTAACTAAGGGTGGTGTTATGGATTTTGTTCGAAGGATACTAGATTTATTTAAAAATAAAGTTAACGTTAATTCTTCAGAGTTTTATTCGTTTGCACATTTTTTTGAGAAGGATGAATCTGAATACGTTATTACTGTCCATAGTGAACCTAATGGTTATTTGATCTTTTGTGTCTTCTCTTATGATGAGTGGACTATGGTTGTTGATATTTGTGAGTTGACGAGCCGTAATGCTTGCGATGTTGTTCGTGAACTTGCTGATGATAATGCTGTGATGAACATTGTTGTTGATCCTCGGGATATGAGCTAGTTATGGCTACGAATCCTAAGTTGGATGAGCTGAATAAGCTTGGTTTACAGTATTTTGATAACTGGAAAGACTATGCTGCTGCTACGGCTAACGCTTCTCCTGGTCAGGTTATTGGTGGTATAAATAAAAAGGGTAAGCTTGTTTTTTATCAGGGTGGTATTGGTGAGATAAACATTAAACAGGCTAAAGTTGAGTTGACTTCTTTAAGAAATGCCAATGCTCCTTCACAAGCGCCTGTTGCTGCTGTTTCTCAAACTGTGGCTTCTCAGCCTGCTAATACTCCTGTGTTGCAGGGTACAATTACTCAAACGCAGCCTTCTAGTAGTGCTGCTGCTGCTGGTGTTCAACAAAATGTTATTGATCCTCAACAGGTGAATCCGTCGACTAAAACAATCGATGATGCTTTAAAAAATCCGAAAAGTAAAAGTACAAAAAAGGACACTACTTTAAAAACTGGTAAAAGGACGTCTGCTTCTATTGATCGTAGTGCAGCTATCATCAAGCTTGCCAATAATCCTGATGCTGAACAGGAAATGATGAGTATCATTTCTCGATCTGTTGGAATGAGAAAAGGTGCATCTGGCTATAGTAAGATAGTCAAATCTGCTAAAGGTACTTTAGGTAAGCCTAGTCCTGGTCCAAAGTCTAAACAAGGATATATTGATGCTGTAACTAATAGGGATTTCTTTATAGAAGAAGGAAGAGATAATACGAGCTCTTTGTTGCGTGCAAGGATTCAAGAAGAGAATCCTAACATAAGTAAAACAAAGTTAAGAAGTTTGGTAGCAAAAAAAATGTCAACTTACAGCGATGAAGCTCTTTTCAATATTGGCGAAGAGATGAACAGAGACTTAATACGGAATTATTACGTAGACACATATGCATATGAGGAATTTGAACGTTTGGCTTCAATGACTTCAGAACAACGTTTACAAGTTTTTCAAGGTCAAAGAAGCAGGAACGTTGGTGGAAAAAGAGTTCCTATCAACAATATCTCTGATAGACAGGTTTTAGATTTATCCGCAACATATTTGAAACAATACGAAAGATTAGAGCTTGGTGACAGCAGAATCGTCGGCAAACTAGCAAAAGCCGGAGAAAAATTACGAGGAGGTATCGCTATGGGTGATATAAGCTATCATCCAGGATACTCTGCCATAGAATCATCGTTAGATGAAGCCTACATGCGCAGAATGGCTAATAAAGCTGCTGGCGTAGCCAGCGCAGCTGCAGACGACTCCGCTATGGTTGCCGCACAAATCTCTTCAGCGTTATCATCATCTGGGAACATGCTAGAAGACTCTGCCCAAGCCATCAACAAAGTCACTAGAAAAAAAGCTATCTCAGCGAAAACACTAGAAAAAATCATATCCTCACACAGCCTATCAGCTGGACTAGCAGCCGGAGGAGCAGCTCTACTATACGGACTCAATAAAAAACGAGGAGAAGAACAAGTAGGATAAAATATAGTCATTCGCCGGTAAAAAATTTTTAAGGGGTAGGAGTAACAGTAACGTTGCTCCTACCCCTTTTGTTGTATTTAGAAACAGTAAAGAAAAACTCAGTAGTCGTAACCAGACTCCCAGCCCATTTCTTCGTACAATTCATTGCTGGATACATAGGAATTATACTGATCTAGAACAGCAAACTCTACATTAGCTATACCGCCAAACTGATTAATCCATTGGAAACAGTCCGGACAACGTACACTTAGCCCAATTAGTTCTTCGCTAATAATAAACTCCGAACCACAGTGTGGGCAATCCATATATGAACTCATATTTTATCCTTTGCTTTGTTAGGCATTGAGTGAGTGATGTTTGCCGGCGTCAATAACCGGACATGTAGAAATATAGCCATCCACAGCATTGCTTGCAACACATATGCGAATAATATCCAAAAAATTTCTTGCGGGCGACTTTTACGATCAGAAACAACACTGATTTATATAAGATTATATAAGTTTAATAAGGGATAATATCAGGAAAAATTTATGGGGGGGAGATAATGAGTACATGTTGTGGCTTCAGACTTTTAACGAGGCCACCCCCCCATGGGGTATGTGCTTGCTAGGAACGACAATGAGCGGTCGTCCACTCCCTACAGTGGTGCAGGTATCCCGCATAAAAGGACAGCTCCGATGAACACGTTACCATCGTAAAAGAAATGTGTAGCCATGTTAATGAAAGGATCATCAACATGATAACATGCATCAACGATGTCATCGGCAAGTATGCCGTTGACATGAACGGAAACACCCTTCCCTATCACAAGGAGGTGACCGGACTTTTTGTCGCCCACACGGGCACTGAAGTCTGGATCAAGTCTCCGAGTGGGGACAGCTCGGACGTGCTCATCTTCGGGCATGTACACGGCAACACCGGGTGGTTCGCCCGGGAGTTCGGTGGTCGCATGATCACCGTCAGGAGCCAGCGCAAGTGGGACTACCAGAACCAAATGTGGTACTGGTACAACACAGTCCACGCTGCCTGACAAAGCACCTGGTAGGGCAGGTGCACAAAGAGTTGTTCCCCTGGGATCTTCGGATCCTGGGGGAACTTCTTTTTTGAGGATAGGCATCCAGCCATGTCCACTGCACCAAAGAAAGGAGGTGTGCAATGTTGCAGATTCCGATGTACATCATCGGGATCAGCGTCATCCTCTTTGCACAGGTCACGTTTTTCGTGGATCTGTTCAAGAAGAAGGACTGATCTGAAACTGCCACGACACGGGTGGCCAAGCAGTAGTGACGCTTGGGAACAGAATAATCACTAAAAGAAATTGGTTCCTTCGGGAATCTTTTTCTTTGAGGATAGGCCATTCTCCTCATCTGGCTGCCGGAAGTTAGGCATAAGACCAGCGTCCCTTGTCAGGATGTAAGTGCACCCAGCGTGCCTAAAAGACTACGTAATAATCACGTCCGGTACGTTAAGCCGAGACACTTTCAGATTCAGGAGGAATCAATGGGAGTAAAACTTCCTAGGTGCATCCGTGCGCGTCGGATCGGGCATTGGAGCTATGGCTCCGACACCTTTTTCGACGCGAACGGGAACAAGGCGCCGGTGACCTGGACCTGCAACTGCGGGTCCAGGATCACCCTGGAGGTATACGACTGCCAGACCGGCGAGTACACCGACACCCCCAAGGAACTGCTGCAGGCGTTCCTGGCAGAGCACACGGCTTGTGTGGCCATGTGCTACAACTGCCGAAAGGTGGAGGTGGAGCGCCAGGGATACTGGTGCAACGAGTGCGAGGCCGAGCACTACTGACATCCAGGCTGATGAGCCCAGCCTGAAGAAAAGAGGAGTTCTCTCCTACGCATCCAGCGTAGGGGGAACTTCTTCTTTTGACAATAGACCTGCGAACAGCAAGTAACAGGTCGGATCGGGAATCTTTTTCTTTGAGGATAGGCCATTCTCCTCATCTGGCTGCCGGAAGTTAGGCATAAGACCAGCGTCCCTTGTCAGGATGTAAGTGCACCCAGCGTGCCTAAAAGACTACGTAATAATCACGTCCGGTACGTTAAGCCGAGACACTTTCAGATTCAGGAGGAATCAATGGGAGTAAAACTTCCTAGGTGCATCCGTGCGCGTCGGATCGGGCATTGGAGCTATGGCTCCGACACCTTTTTCGACGCGAACGGGAACAAGGCGCCGGTGACCTGGACCTGCAACTGCGGGTCCAGGATCACCCTGGAGGTATACGACTGCCAGACCGGCGAGTACACCGACACCCCCAAGGAACTGCTGCAGGCGTTCCTGGCAGAGCACACGGCTTGTGTGGCCATGTGCTACAACTGCCGAAAGGTGGAGGTGGAGCGCCAGGGATACTGGTGCAACGAGTGCGAGGCCGAGCACTACTGACATCCAGGCTGATGAGCCCAGCCTGAAGAAAAGAGGAGTTCTCTCCTACGCATCCAGCGTAGGGGGAACTTCTTCTTTTGACAATAGACCTGCGAACAGCAAGTAACAGGTCGGAAAGGAAGCCATGAACGTCAATGCCATGAACCTTATCACCAAATACACAGGAGCCATCTCCATTGTTTGGGATGGTGAAGCGATTACTCAGGTAACCCTGGGTATCGGTACCAAGCACCAGAGGACGGTCTCCAGGTCGTACCTGGAGGACGGTCAAATCATCTTCTCACGGGAAGATGCCCCTTCCGGGACCATCTGGCCCTTGAGCAGGCAAGAGCTGGAGGAGATCGCCCTCATGGGTGGCGTCGTGATGCTCCATGCCGATGACCTGTATCGGCTCGTTGTCCTCCCTGAGTGGTGGACGGTGGAGTGCGAAATGGCCATTGAGGGTGAATGCCCTGAGTGGCCATTAGCAGAAGAAGAGTCCCCCAAGTCCCTTGGGGAAGTAATGCTTGAAATGATCCAGAGGATCATTGAGGAGGCAGACGATCCAGATCAATGGGACAAGTAATGCTGAAACCCCGGGGGTCGAAAGGTCCTCGGGGAATCTTTTTCTTTGAGGATAGGCCATTCTCCTCTACGCAGAGCCTGAGCGTATAATAAATCATGGGTGACGCAGCAGGAGCTAAATGCCTGACAGGTTATCTTACCTTGACAAAAGAGAAACGTAATCATCATGTTCGGTACGTTAAGCCGGACAACAAATGATTCGGAGGAATCATGAACGAGTTCTTGTTCAAGGTCTTCGTGGTCTTTCTGACCACGCAGACCAACCTAGCACGGGCCCCCTGGGCCAAGTGGCTAGGCCACTGCTGGGGGGAGACCACCCAGCACATCGTATACTACTTCGTCACGGGCAAGCACATGTGCTGCCCCTGGCGGGAAGTCCCACCGGTCGCATGTGGGCATGCGCCCACCTGCGACGAGTATTACTACCAGGCGCTGGACCTGGAGGTGGCCATGGAGGCCGCTTTCAAGTCCGGTGCCCTAGAAGAGTACACCTACGACAGCCTGATGGCTGCTCTAAGTGACCAGTACCTGGTGCTGAAATGCGCCAAGTTCTGGTTGGACAAACAGGGCACCATCGCCGGTTTTCCGGCCATGGCCGCCCTGAACGAATTTTTGGAGGATAACAACATGATCCTCCGGGATAATGGCGGACTGATGTCGGGTGCCCCCCAGCATCAGTACGCCAAGAAGACATTGGTCTTCTCCTCGGACAAGGCGTTCGAGGAGGAGGCCAAGCTGTGGCTGAAGATCCACAGCGCGCAACTTAGGGGCTTCAACAACAGCTGACCCAGAAAGGCTGATGAGCCCAGCCTGAAGAAGAGAGGAGTTCTCTCCTACGCAACCAGCGTAGGGGGAACTTCTTCTTTTGACAATAGACTTCTGAAACCAAAGTAAGAGGTCGGAAAGGTGACCATGTTGGTCAATCTCACCCCCCACCAGATCACTCTGGTGGATGACCTGGGTAACATTATCCAGGTTGTTGAGCCGGAGGCAACTTCGGCTCGGTGCTCCTCGGAGCGCCAATTCGCCTTCGAGGCGGACAGCATCCGGGTCAACCGGACTATGTTCGGAGAGGTTTCAGGCCTCCCGGACGAGGTAAACGGGACGTGGTACATCGTGTCACGTATCGTTGCCGAAGCGTCGGGCCGGTCGGACCTGATCATCCCGGATGAAACAGTTCGGAATGCCGAAGGACAGATTATCGGCTGCAAGTCGTTCGCGACTTTGGGCTGATCTGATGTCAAACAACAATTCACCGAAAGGAGGTGAACATGAAGAAGCATCCAAAGCGGGTGTACGTCTTTAGGCGTGCGCTCGTTCTGGTCCTGGCAGTTTTCTTTGCTGCAGCGGCCTACGGAATGTACGAAGAGCTTACGGGCCCTTCGTACGAGTGCGAGCAAGCACCCGTGGTCGTTGGGCAGGGAGACACTCTCTGGAGGATCGCTGAAAAGCGATGCGACGGAGATTTGCTGGAGGTCCGGTACAAGCTGGTGAAGTCCTACGGGACTAATATCCGGCCTGGACAGGTCATTCAGCTGCCCTGAGACCAGAGCCTACTGTGCACCTACAGACAACGATGATCTGTAGGGTGTAGCGGGGTTTTGCACCCTGGGAACAGAAGCGGGGGGGTCGGCAGTGGGCCGGCTCCCTGTTCTGTTTGAGGAAATCTCTTTTTTGAGGATAGACCATTGTCCTTAGCGCAGAACCTGAGCGCTATATAAATCATGGGTGACGCAGCAGGAGCTAAATGCCTGACAGGTTATCTTACCTTGACAAAAGAGAAACGTAATCATTATGTTCGGTACGTTAAGCCGGACAACAAACGTTCACGGAGGAATCATGAACGTAAACAAGAACAAGATCACCCTCGTGGTGACAGCAATCATCTGTGTGCTCCTCGTTCTGGAGCCCACCAGTGAGCTGACGGTGGGGATCATCTCCCTGCCGATCAAGGCCTTCTTCACGATCCTGGGCTTCGGCTTCGGCCTCGTGAACTGGCCCATGCTCACAGTCGTTGTGATTGGAGCGGGAATCGCCTTCGTGGCGAAAACCCGTACGGTCGATTGGACCGTCGTTAAGAGCTTCTTCCGCTCGGAAGAAAGCTGACTATACCTGGTGATGAGTCCACCAGATGAGCAATGGGATTGTTTTCCCCGGGGATCGAAAGGTCCTCGGGGAAACTTTCTTTTTTACCAATAGGCCCCCGAACAACCGAAGGGGTCGGAAAGAGAGGAAGGTAATGAACATCAAGGGCGTGGAGGTCCTCTCGTACGAGGAGTACGAGGGTATGCTCCATAAGGTGGTGACACGATACAAGGTCGTGGGCACGACCTTCGGGTTCAACCGCTTTCAGGCGGGCCCCTTCCAGACGAAGGGAGAGGCAGAGAAGTTCGCAGCTCTTCTGACTCTTCTGAGGGGCTGACGAACTTTGTGGGGCACCGTCTTACCCGGCGCATCTGCTTAGACGGGTCATAGGGCAAGGATAGTTTTCCCCCGGGGTCTTAACGGACCCTGGGGGAAACTTTCTTTTTTACCAATAGGCCCCCGAACAACCGAAGGGGTCGGAAAGAAAGGAGAAATCCGCATGAAAGTTGTAACATGGTTGTCGTCCACGATGGACCCAACCAAGGGAGTAGCTCCCGGTAAGTGCGTATTCACCGGTGAGTACCCAGGGGTGTTTTGTGTCCCCTTCGTAGAAGATGGGACGCCTGGAAAGGCACTCAATGATTTCTGGCACTCACCCCGGTATGCCAGAGATCTTCAAGTGATCCTTGAAGTTCCAGTGGAAAATCTCTTCTTCCGGCTCATGGGCCAAGAGAAGCCACTTCCGATTTACAAGGACGGACGAGTGGCCATCAATCTCATCATCAATAAGTGTTTTGATGATGATAATGCAATAATCATCAAGAACTTCGATCCTGCGTGGATCGTTTCTATCAGAAAGGAAGAAAACAATGGATAACTACTCAGAGGGATGGAAGGCCCTCAAGGAGTTTGAGCAGAAGTTCTGCTCTGTCATGGCCTCCGAGGTCGAAATGTCGATCCGGGAGGGAGATTCTGAGGTAGTTGGCTCAGAATTGGTTTACAACCACTCCTACATGCCCATCCCCCAATACAGGAACGGAAGGGTGAGGGCCAACTTTGAGATGGGTGATAAACTTCACCTGGTCCACCAGAGGCTGGAAACGCCCGGAAAGGGCAGGGTCAAGTGGGCTCTGCGAAGCTTCCACAGTATCCTCGAATGCGAGGATGGGCGCTACATGCCCAAGAGTCGGTACCTGAAGGAAGTCAAATTCGCAGTCAATCCAACAGAGGATGGCTACCGATTTCAGATCCTGAAGACACAGGGTGGCAAAACTCGCGTTTACTGGGGGTATAACACCATTCATTCAGGACTCCTGCAAGAATTTGTCCATATCTCACTGCGAACAGCGGCAACGAAACTCATTGGTCAATATATGGATCCGCAAAGGATTCATGCAGTGTTGCAGTGGTTTTCCTACGAACAAACAAAGTATCCCGAGTACTTTGCTAGTGACAACCCTGCGAGTCGTCAATCGCAAGAATTGCAACTTGGCGGACCGGGATGGTCCCGTATCCTGACCGGTAAGACCGGCGCAAAGGACATCCTGAACGGGATCTATGACCCCAAGGGTATCAGAAGGATTCCTAAGAATGCCTTCGGTGGCGTCGGGGAAATCAGGACTTTGGACCGTTTAGCCAAAGCGGTTTTCATGACTCGTGCGCTGCGCAGTCTTGATCCGCACACCTTTGGCGAAGTTAGTAGTGTATGGCCAGACAGACCGATAAATTATAAGTATGAGGGATCATTTGAGAAGGCCGACAAGATTGATTGGCTTGTCAATAAACTTCCGAAACTCATTTCTGTAAAGAACATTCAGGAATGTCAGACTCCATATACATACATGGAAGACACAGTCAGGATGCTCAAGCAAATGCCACGAACACTGCGTTCTGCATGTTTGACTGAGATCCGCAGAAATGCAGCTAGAGGCATTGAATGGGCACACGACTTTGTCGCAACTGAACATGCAAAAGTTGGGAAAGAGAACAAGGACATCAATGTCAGTGCACTCAGTAAGTTTGAGGGAACTGTCAATGATGACATTGCGTGTGTAGTTCCCAAGTGCACTCACGATTTGGTTCAGTGGGGCGCTGAGTACAACATTTGCATTGGCTCATATGCAGATGAAGTTTACAATGGCAGTACTTACTGCATGGGGTTCCAGAATCCCCAGACTAAGACCTTTTATGGTTTTGCACAGGTCAACCCGTGGGACGGACATCTTCTCCAGCTATTGGGTAAGCACAACAACCATCTTCCTGATGTGGAGAGGCTTGCAATTGAGCGTTACCTGGTAACGCTTGGTGTCAATGTTGATAATTACTGGGGCAAGCCCCTTGTTGCACTTAACTAAGTCTGGCAGCCCCTACCCCTTAACTGGGGAGGCATAGTGGTTCGATTCCACATAGGGGCACTGTTCGCAATCCCGCGGACTATAACATGATTGGAGAAATCATGAAGAAGAAAGTTGAGTGGTGCGGATGCATGGACGTCCGTTCACCGAAAGAAGGGTTCAAGGACATCTTCTCGAAAGAGTTGGTGGACGGGAAACCACGAGGTGAACTTTGGGAGCTGATGGAAGTGAAGAGTTGGGAAGAGTTCAAGGATGAACTCTCCGACATTTCCTGGGGAATTGGCCGAATCATTGGCGGATTCCGTGGCAAGGCGTACGTGCGTGTGCCTGGGGATCGAATTCACTACGAGAAGGTTGTGAACCGAATTGAGGATTATGGCTGCATCCGCAGCAAGAGGTTCTTGATTGACGGACACTGCCCGAACGAGGGTAAGTAAAGAAAGAAAGGTGGCCCCGGGGAATTCGCCTCGGGGCCTTTGACTGAAAGGAGAACAGTAAGACGAACTACCGTACTGATCAGAAAAAAGGGGTCTGTTCCCGGGGAGAAATCCCTGGGAACTTTCTTTTTTGAGGTTAGACCTCTGAAACCAAAGTAAGAGGTCGGAAAGGTCGTCATGACCGATTTCTACTCCAAGGGCTGGAAGGCCCTCAAGCAGTTCGAGCAGCAGTTCTGCTCGATCCCTGAGCGTGATGCCCAAGACACCATACTATCAGCACCCTTTCAGACATACTATCGGGGCGATACCGATGGGTCGACATTGGTGCACAACACCTCGTACCTGCCCACACCAGGGCCTTATGGTGTCTGTATGTGGGAAACCGGTGACAGGATACACCTGATCCACACGCGGCTCGACCTTCAGCCGGCTGGCAAGGTCAAGTGGGCGCTGCGAAGCTTCCACGGCATCTTGCAAATGGATCCGACCATAGGGCGCTACATGCCCAAGAGTCGGTACCTGAAGGAAGTCAAATTCGCAGTCAATCCAACAGAGGATGGCTACCGCTTCCAGATTTTGAAGACACAGGGTGGCAGAACCTGTGTCTATTGGGGATATGATCCGGAGAAGTTGATGCAAGAAATCGGCGATCCGGAGATGTGGAGAGCGGCGCGCAACGTCGTTTACAAGTATCTGATTCCGGATCAGATGTATAAAGTGTTGCAATGGTTTCGTTCGGAAAACCCCGTAGAGGAAACCGAACAATTGCGACTTGGTGGACCGGGATGGTCACGGATTTTGACTGGTAAGACCGGCGCAAAGGACATCCTCAACGGGGTCTATGACCCGAAGGGTGTCAGAAGGATTCCTAAGAACGCCTTTGGTGGTGTAGGGGAAATTCGAACCCTTAACGCTTTGGCAAAAGCGGTCTTCATAACTCGTGCGTGGCGCAGTCTTGATCCGCACACCTTTGGCGAAGTTAGCAATGCTTTGTCAAAGGATTTTCGTCTTGTCTATAATGGGTCATTTGAACAGGCTGACAAAATTGATTGGCTTGTCAGTAGAATTCCCAAACTGCCTATCGGTAGGGAGGAAAACTTTGAATCTATTGACCTTTTGTCCATTGAGGACATGATCACAATGCTCAAGCAAATGCCCCGAGCTTTGCGTTCTGCGTGTTTGGCTGAAATACGCAGAAGCGCAAATCGGGGTATGCAGTGGGCACACGATTACGTTGTCCTTGAGTTTAACAAACTGAAAACAGCCGACAAGGTAATCGAGCAGGATGAGCTCAGCCGGTTCGAGGGAACTGTCAACGATGACATGATTTGCGTGGTCCCGAAGTCCACCCATGATTTGGTTCAGTGGGGGACTGAGTACAACATCTGTATCGGTTCATACGCAGATCGCGTGTACCGTGGAAACACCTTGTGTATGGGGTTCCAGAACCCTCACACCAAGAGTTTCTACGGTTTTGCGGAGGTCAATCCGCAGAACAAGAAGCTTGTCCAACTGCTGGGCAAGTACAACCACAGTCTTGATAATCTGGACAAGCTTGCCATTGAGTGTTATCTAACCTCGAAGGGAGTTGGTGTTGATTTCTATCGGGGTAAATAACAAGTTTTTCCCCGGGGATCGGCAGAAATGCTGGTCCTCGGGGAAACTTTCTTTATAGGCATCCAGCCATGTCCACTAAACCAAAGAAAGGAGGTGAACAAACGTGTTCAACACACGAATCCCTCTTTCGAACGGATCGTACATCTCGTTGGCCCAAAACGAAATGTGCGTCCTCAGAGAGGAGTTCGTCCCCACTCTGGAGTGGGCGGGTGTCGAAACGCAGGATGATATCCTGCGGTTCGATAACCTGTCAACACTCCGGACGTTGTTGGATAAGGCGGAAGCCTGGAGTCTGAAGACTCCGGATCCGTCTTCCGACAACTCGTGACGACGAACGCAACTGCGCACCTGCAGACAACGATGATCTGTAGGGTGTGCCGGGGTTATCCACCCTGGGAACAGAAGCGGGGGGGTCGGCAGTGGGCCGGCTCCCTGTTCTGTTTGAGGAAATCTCTTTTTTGAGGATAGACCGACCGGGTCTACCTACGGTCCCAGCACAACAGGATCTAACCAATCCGCTGGGAGAAAGGGAGGCATCATGCAGAAGCTGCCCAAGCGAGTGTACGTCAAAAGGCGTATCCTCGTGGCTGCTCTCACGGTGTTCTTTCTGATGGCCGGATGTGGCATGATCAAGAAAGTGACGAGCCCCTCGTTCACTTGCCCGGATCGCACCCACACGGTTCTTCAGGGGGAAAGTCTCTGGACCATTGCTGAAAAGCATTGCGACGGAGACCTGCTCGCTGTACGTTACCATCTGACACAGGCCTACGGGCCCGTGATTCAGCCCGGTGACGTCATCGAGCTGCCTTGACGGCAAGTCGGCTCACTGAACCAGCAGTAATCTGGGAAGTCGCAACACACGACTAAAGATAATAACTCATATGAAGTTGGCATTGGTTACTTGCCTTATATAAGTATGAGTGAATTATTATGTGTTTTATTTGTGGGGAAACCCCGGGACTCGTATCGATCCGAAGGGCACACCGATGGGTGTGTAATTCGTGCGAGTTCTGGGGTTTTCTCTTTGAGGATAGACCGCATCCTCAAGGTGACCGTGCTTTAGTCACACGCCCCTCGTTAGGGGAAGGGCCGTAGGGCCAAGACATCGCACAACTACCGACCCACAACCATGTGAGTGGGACCTAATGGGGAACTGATGGGAAAACTGAGCCACATATTCGCTCAGCCAGAAGGAAACCAGAAGGTGAGAAAATCATGAGAAACGTGGAATCAGCCCTGTCCGGTACGTTAAGCCGAGACACCAAAGGAGGAGGTCCGCATGGACCTGATCATAAAATTCGTCACCTACGTGGTGGCGGGTAAGTACAACGACCTGGTGGGTTTCGGCCCCCAGATCGTCGTCAACGGAAAGCCGATCACGCTCGAGGCGTGGGTCCCCCGCAACAAGAAGGCTCGCAAGGGCTCCGAAGTCACGGGAACTCCCACCATCGAGGTTGAGGAGGGCACTCAAATCACCAAGTCCTACACAAAGGACGGGGTGGAGGTGCTCCTGCCGGTCTGGAAGTTGCGGGTTGTGGTAAGCGGGGACTACGAGTTCTCGCAGCCGAAAACCGTGTCCCTCCAGGATTTCTTCAGGGACAACGTCTGACACCAATTCCGACGGTAAGCGGTCAACCGTCGGACAAGGAGGAGCCCCCTATCAAGGGGGTTTTCTCTTTGAGGATAGACCATTGGGGTCAATCTACAACAGAAAGGACAAGGGTGATGATGTGTAATCACTTTTTAATGCTGCAGATGATGCAGCAGGCGGTGGAGGTTCTTCGTGAAAGGAAGAGTCCTCCAAAGAAGTGTGTTTCCCCAACCACCGGTAAGTTGATGGTGGAGTGGGGCATCTGGCGTAAGTTCTACGCCAAGATGGGCGTTTCTTCAGTAGGAAAGCCTTACATCATGATCTCGTTCCCGAAGCCTGTAACTAGGCACGAGGATGGGCATGAATACGGCCACGATTACATCATGTGGCTGAATCCAAAGCAAGGGTCCATGACCTGCCCGAATTGCAGGAAAAAGTTGATTGACAGCAAGCTCGTTAATGAGCTAAGTGAGGTTGTTCAATAGAGGTTTTCCCCGGGGATCGAAAGGTCCTCGGGGAAACTTTCTTTTTTGAGGATAGACCGCATCCTCAAGGTGACCGTGCTTTAGTCACACGCCCCTCGTTAGGGGAAGGGCCGTAGGGCCAAGACATCGCACAACTACCGACCCACAACCATGTGAGTGGGACCTAATGGGGAACTGATGGGAAAACTGAGCCACATATTCGCTCAGCCAGAAGGAAACCAGAAGGTGAGAAAATCATGGGAAACGTGGAATCAGCCCTGTCCGGTACGTTAAGCCGAGACACCAAAGGAGGAGGTCCGCATGGACTACATCCACACCCTCATGGACATCTGGCGGGCGATCTGCTGGTCCATCCGCTTCGGCGGAGAAGGTCAGCAGAAACTCGACAAGAAGGGGCGGGAGTTCACCTCCTATTCCTTCGTCACCGAGGGCAACAGGGGTGTCCAGCCCAAGTCCGTGGTCGTGTACACGGGCAAGAAGGGGAACATCACCGTGATGGCTAACATCAGCGCCCTGCGCAATGATGGCCAGCGGTACCCCAGGTCTGTCAAGTTCCTTCTCAAGAACTTGAACGAGGAGAAGTTCTTCCTCGTATGCGGTAAGACCCGCATGTACGACCACTACAAAGTGGATTATCCGGAGTTCTTCAGGGACAACGCCTGATCCACAATTTCGACGGTAAGCGGTCAACCGTCGGACAAGGAGGAGCCCCCTATCAAGGGGGTTTTCTCTTTGAGGATAGACCATTGGGGTCAGTCCAAAACAGAAAGGAAAGTCATGGCAAAGAAAATCATGAAGCTGGGCGAAAACGCCGGAGAGTGCGTGATCGATCAAAAAGATCGGTACACGGTTCTCACCTTCGATCAGAAGGAAGCAGCCGACAAGTTCGCCAAGAGCAAGGGCGTTCAGGTTCAGACGAAGATCGTCGGCGCAGCGAAGGTTCGTTCCTTCGTCGTCATCGTCAAGAGCTGATCAGAAAAAGGGTCTGTTCCCGGGGAGAAATCCCTGGGAACTTCCTTTTTTGAGGATAGGCTACTGGGGCTAGTCCAAAAAGAAAGGTAAGGTTATGTCATGGATAAAATGAAGAAATTCTTCACAATCGTCGGAACTGGGTCTCGCAGCCTGGTGGAAGACGAAGAAAAGTTCAACAAGGTGCTTGCACACCTCACTGAACTTCTTGGCAAGGCAAAAGCCAAGCATGGAGAGAACCTTCTGGTCATCTCTGGCATGGCTGAGGGTTTCGATGAAGCCCTTGCCAAGGCTGCAATGGCAAACAGCGTTCAGCTGCTGGCAGCTATCCCCAATCGGGGGTACAGCAAGTATTACTGGAAGGATCACAGTATGACTGGTTTCGACCGGTACTCCTCTTTCCAGGAGCTGGCAAGGTATGCCAATGAAACAGGTGGGGTTGTTTACACCTGTGGATGCATCAAGGATCAACCCACAAAGTGTGGACACTGGGATGGGCGGATCTACAATTTCAAGCGAAATGAATGGATGCTTGAGCGTGCCGACATTGTCTGGGTTTACAACCCGACGAGCAAGGGGACTGCTCACGCATACGGACTGGCTCGCAAAGCTGGTATTCGCACCCACATCATTCAGTAAAGGAGGACAAATGGTCGTCCCCGGGGATCGAAAGGTCCTCGGGGAAACTTTTCGTCTTTTGAAAGAGATAGTCCCAGAAATATTAATTAATACCATAGTCCTTGAAACAAAAGTAAAGGATAGAAAGGAGAGTCATGGCTTACAACTATGACAATCGCAATTGCAATAAGTGTGGTGAGTTTCACTACAAAGGTGAACTAAGGTACCACGGGTTCATACCCGGCAAGGGAGACTATTTCACCTGCAAGAAATGTGATGAAGTAAAAGCTGCCATCAAGAAGAATGTGAAAATCAAGAAGGAACGAGAGGCCTTGAAGGCTTCTCAGCCTACATTGTTCTGATGCCAACGTCTGGTCCCGGGGGGTGTTTACTCCCCGGGATAAGGACTTTAACAAAGTGATAGATTTATAATTAAAGTTATATAGTTTTTGGACTAGAACCCTAGTCTTTAGTTTGCGGGCATGACTAGTCCGTATTCTAAACTCGAGTTAGGGACAGACACAAGGTCGTCCTTTGAGCCCTAGGAGGGTGCTATGAAGACATACCAAATCAACCATGCGAGTTGGGTCGTGGGGCCCTTCGGGGAGTTCGGGACCCTGCTTGCGAACCCGGTCGGGCACCGTGAGGAACAGCAGGTGGACAAGATTGCCATCAGGGTCAACGACAAGGAGACCTACAAGACCGCACAAAGCTGGCTGGCGGAGCTGAAGGACACGGACTTGGTGCTGACCGCTACCGCGGAGTTCAACCCGGTGCACCTCAGCAACGGTGACATCGGATTCACCAAGGATCGCTGGGAGGACAAGAAGACCGGCGAGAACCGCGTGCAGGCTTCGCTGTACATCGGGTTCGCCACCGAGCCCAAGTGGGACATCATCAAGAAGCCGAAGGTCAACACCCTCGGCAACCTCAAGGAGCTTCGGCGCCCCGAGTGAGAGGCACAAGAGCAGTCGGGGACCCTTCGGGGTTCCCGGCTGTCTCAGCCTCAAAAAATACCATGTAGTTCCTTCAGTTCTAGCAGGGTCGTTGAATACGCGAGGTTTCGTTGAATACGCGAGGTTTCAGAAAGTTCTAAAAACTCAGTAGACCTACAAACGCTGGGAGGCGATCATGACAAACAAGGAAATTCTGCAGGCTGCTCAAGCAATTCTAAATGAAATGCGAAAGCGTGAAGGCGGAGAGTCTCACAACATCTACGAGAAAGCAGAAGTTTTATTCATGGCAATCAGCAAAGCCTATCCCTGTGATATGGGAGAAGTGAAAGAAAAAGGAGGCTCACAATGAGCGACATTCAGGAAGCCCTCGAACAAAAGATCAAAGAGCTCCGCGAGATGGCACGAAATGCCAACTCCATCGCGGAGTCCCTCCGCCTCCACGCTGAGGCGTGCATCCTGGAGGAGCGACTCATCCACCTGGATGACTGATCTCCCCCTTGCTGAGAGTTCCTCGGTATACCTTCGGGTGTATCGGGGAACTCTCCGCGTAAAAAAGCTCTAAAAACCCACTAGACTCATAAGGAGTACTGCAATGACAACTTTCATTTGGACGTGCATAGCGTTTGCGCTTGGTTTCTTAAGCTACATAGGATATTGCCAAGTCCGACATATTGTTTCAGCGCGACTCAACTACGGCAAGCCCGTGTTGCTTGACGGCGAAAAGATTGGTTCAGTCATTTCGCTCCGTCACGACGGTTGCAAACGATACGTATTTGTGGATTATGATTATTGCTTGAATACTGATGTGCTTTATTACACCGCAGACGATGCCACAAATGCAATCAAGTGTGCGTATATCGCAATCATAAACAAGCGAAACCGAACAGCAACAAAACTCCACCACGCCATCTGATTCCAAACTCCACTAGGGGAGTATAAACCGATTTAAGCCTAGTGCGTTCCCCAGGTAACCCTGGGGAGGTATCTGAGTATCCACCTACATTCCAGTGTAGGCCCTCGCTCAAAGCCCCGGCGTTGAGAAAAATGGATAGAGATCTGGATAATCTCTATGGAATATTATAACATTTGACGGTCCCCAAGTGTTATAAGAACTCACTGTATCAGGCGGAAACCTGATCATATAGTGGATACAGGTATAATGTGGTATCAGTTCTGCATTATACACACTAACGAACTGAAGGTCTCTCCGTAGATAGCTGACCAAAGCATTAGGGCATACCCCGATGTAGGATTGACGAATCCATTCTACCGTTGAAAATAATCTCAGGCAACGTATTACCTGAGTACCGGGAGTTCCCAGTCCCCGAAGGATGTCAGAGATTGTACCAATATTGGTATAATCAACTGGGCGGTTCTAAAATTTTCCCTACCTTTGCATGGCGCCTCCCGGTGGTCCTGCTCGCTCCTATACCAGCGAGTGGGCCACTGGCGCCATGAATTTCACATTCTAAAAAATACTGCAGAGTCCTCAAATCTACAGCACAAACAAAGGAGCGTAATGCGCGAACAAGCAAGAGCCCGTCCCAGATGTTCAGTAGAAACCTTAAACTTGCTACAGCAAGTCGAAATCGCTATTAGATTCTGGGAATCAGAAGGCGAATTAACGCACTTGATTAAAGCAATGGCAGAAAAAGAGCAACTTCTCAAGCAAGCGCTTGAAGAATCTCGTAACTGGGCCAAAGCTAATACTGCTATAAATATCTAATGTTTGAATTTCTATTTGGATGGTTCTTTGATCTCATTGATTCCATCTTTGACGACAATTAAAGTAAAACAAAACACAGAAAGTAGACACGCATGAAACTCAATATCATTAAGAACACTGGCAAGATCACTGGTAAGTTGGTATCTGCAACCAAAGCAGCACCTACAAAGACCAAGAGTGGTCTGGCTTTCGCAAAAGACCAGTTCAAGAGTGGTTTCAACGCCGGCGTTTCGTCCGATAGTTGACCATACAGAAACCTGGAGTTGGGTCTATCACAGGCCCTTCTCCAGGTTTCAGTAAATAAATAAAATTCAATAGTCCCCTTAGAAAAAACTTATTAGTAGATTTAGAAAAAGGAAGTGTATTTAACGTTATGAGTAACTATACAGATTTCAATATTGATTTTGATTTATTCTCTGCCGTGGCCGACACGCCAGAGATGTTCGAATCAACTGGCAAGACCAGCACGCTTCGTGCAGGTCGCGAAATCTCCTTCAAAGGCAGTATCAACGGCATTGAAGTCCCAGCATCTGCTATTCTGCACGATGCCAAACTGACTCGCCTGACCCTACTGAAGCAAACCAGCCCCAACACCAACAACGAATATTTCTTGGTGACTGGTATCATGCGCCCTGTGCGTATGGACCTGTTTGTCACGGTGGATGGCGAAAAGATGAACCTCATTGATGTTCTTCTCCTTGCCGTAAACGAAAAGTCCATGAACAAGATCACTCGTGATCAGTTCTTGGATACTGCCCGCAAGATTGGTTTGAACTTGACGGACGGTATGCCTTACTTCTTCCAGCAGTTTGGTGCAAACATCAACGGCTGGACGAAGGCTCGTGAGGCTTTCGTTGCCGCAGGTGCCAAAGATGTCATCGGTAAAATGAACAACCGTGGTCGCATTGAGGCTGCGTATCAACACGATGAAGGTGTTCCGGTAACTTCGTTTGAAGTTGGCAGTGTCGACCGCGAAAAGTCTCGCACCAAGCAGGGCTTTCTAAATCTGATTGACGCAACTGTCCATAACTTTGAGCGCATCATCCAACTACGCAAGGAGAGCAAGCTTCTCCGTGTGAAAGTGGACAGCTCAAGCGGTTGGAGCCAAGAGAAGCAACAGAAAGCTCGCGATCATGCTGACCTTCTCGCAGCGATGAGCCGTCAGTGGGTATCCAACTGGTCCGGTGCGCAACAGCGTATCGTTGTCCAGCCCAATGGCAAGCAGGAAACCCAGAATGTTTGGGATCCGGTGAATGCTCCGTGTGGTCGGTTCACAATGGTTGTTGACAATTCTCCCGTCGAAGTTGATCTTTGGACCAACTCGGCTCGTGCGAATACGTCAAATACAACTGTTGGCGGTTCCGACAACGGCGACGAGCCCGACCCCTTCTAACCCTCAAATGAGTTTGCCCGTTCTCATCAAAAACGGGCGCTAGGGGATGACAGGCGTCGACACAAGGAAAAGCCAAAGTGCACCTTGTGGAACTGGGTTCGAATCCCAGCATCTCCACTGGGGGACTGCGTGTATAACGCGTCTTAAACGACACTGTGGTGCGCCCCAAATTCACTCAAATATACACTTATTTTTAATTTCATACAAAAGAGAAAAAACACAGTCAAAAGGAACAGTCTTTATGAATCAGAACAACATGATCAATTTTGTTACGCTTACGGGCCTTGACGACGAAAGAACTGAAGTTAACCCAGCCAGCATCGTAATGATGCAAAGAAGCACCTACGCCCAGTTGCCATGCACTAATGTGTGGCTAATGTTGGGCATCCCATATAAAGTAGTGTGTCGCGAGACACCAGAAGAAATTGTTCAATTGCAGATGGATGCAATTGGTAAACTCGTGAAAAAGTGCATCAATGTCTTTGAAGAATTAGAAAAGGAGATGTGATGGAATTTCATATTTGCGAAGCAGTAACATGCCGGCACAAATGCGAAAAAGAAGGGTGTGACAATCACATCCTGTATCACGACGAACCGTACTGTTTCACACACAGTCCGGATTCAGGCTCATCATTCAAAAACTATGACTCTAGAAAGGGAGGATGGCAATGGTAACTGGAATCAAAATGACAACCATCATTACACCCAGGTGCTTCAAGTGCGGTCAAGAAGGCGAATTACAAATTCCTTCGGAAATCTGGTTCGCCGGCAAGAGAAAACGGGAACAAGGCGCTCTCATACAGGACGCCTGGCCCAGTCTCAATGCCGAGCAACGCGAGCAGATCATGACAGGTATTCACCCCCAATGTTGGCAACAGATATTCCCAAAATAACATACCTACGCGAGAGGAGTATATGGATACCTTATGGTGTCTGTATACTCCTCTCTATGTATATAATAAAAAATATCTCAATAGTCTTTTGGGGGGGACCCGGCGAAGCCGGGGGGGACCCATATGATAAGATATAATAAGCGCAGTAGCTATGGCTATTTGTGTAAAAAAAATAACAAATAGCCCTATAGCTGCAAGCGTATTTTTTATTTTATCTCAGAAAAAAATTCTCCAAAATAGGTTGCATTTCTCAACGAAGATGGTATACTGAAAGCCCGGAAGGAAAACTCAACACACATCTCAAAGGAGTACACAACAAGATGCCTAAGCAGCATCAATCAAAGTCCATGAAGCAAGTTTTCAAAGAACTTGAAAGACTTGGTTTCAATGTAATACATAAAAAGTCAGGATCCTACAGTATCTACCCTCCCTCCACGATACAAGGACCCATGTATACAACTCATGGTACGGAGTCTGCACTCCACCCCATGAGACGTGACTTTAAGCGACTGTACAATATCGAGTTGACTGTGTAGGATTATCCTACCAACTGGATAGTCACGGTAGGGTTCAGGTGGTGTCCCTACCGTGACTTCTAGCATTTTTGTTTTATAATTGAATAAATTAAGACTTCTCGTGGGGGAACCCATACATAACTGCAGAATATATCACTTCTGCCCACAAAGATATCATATTATTACCCTTATTCTTCTGTATATACAATAAAGAGAGGATAAGTATTCTTATTGATTATCTTTACTTAGGATATATTACCTAATTTTTTTCCCGGCGATTTTCTATCGCAATTAACATCACACAGGAAACCAGCTTGTTACAGCTATTCAACTATTTATCTTTTATTTTCATTGCATACTGGATACTTAGAGCCATATTTAAGTAAAGGACACAATATGCCCACATGCACCATGTGCAAACAATACACTCCTAATGAATTTGAATCACACAGTGATATAATTCAACCTATTGGCGGATTACACATTGCCATTTATACAGGATATGGCATGATGGCCGATCCCATGGATGAAGCGTCCTTAAACGCTTTGACTGATATCTGTCTATGTCATGACTGTTCTATTCGGTTTATTGACCAATTCCCTCAGGAATTTAAAGACAATTTTTTTACCGGCGCACATCCAGTACAAATCTGTCGACAAGTGTCAATTACGCATCCAAACGGATGTCATTATGCCTGGGCATAATCATGCCTAAAGACAATCTTACAATACTTCAGCGTGTACACCGTAATCACGCTATGTATAAAAATTATCTTTCTGGGCAATCTATTACTGATATTGCCCAGAAACACAGCTTAACGTACGAACGTACACGTCAAATTATTAAGGAGCATAGTATGCGACAATATTTTGTCATTGATCACAAAGACGACTTTGTCCTATATCGTGGTACTCTGCAAGACTGTGAAAAAGTTCTTGAAGAGAATTACGCTGGACTTATGATCGTCGGATTCCGAGATCTTACTCCCGGAATGCTCGAATCACTCAAAAATCTAACACTACCTTCAAAGGATTGATTATGTCATATCATTCATTCCATCCTCATAATTCTCACATTTCTATGGAATTTAGTCACTATTCTTTAGAAAATCGTGATTTTATTGTCTATAAAATTATATTTGAAAATGAAGAAATTTCTGTATTTCTCACTGAAGAAACTTTACCAAAATTTCTTCAGCTTATGGCTTCAGCTATGCTGAAAGAATTGAACACTGATACTAAAATCTTTTTGCAAGACATTTTTCAAAAAACTGCCGAAATTTCAGAATAAAAGGAGAATAATCATGTCTCAAAACAACATGGTAAACTTTATCACCCTGACAGACCTTGACGCAAACAAGGTCGAAATTAACCCCGCATTCATCGTTATGATGAAGCGAGATAGTTATAACCCACAAGAGAATGTTGAAATGCCCATGAGTATAGTTTATTTATCAAATGGATATTCACTTTATGCTCAGGAAACTCCAGAGCAGATTGCTCAGCTGCAAATCAATGCAGTCGCAAAACTCATGAAGAGTTTCGTCAGTATTGTAGAAGACATGGATGATTATAAAGACTAGCGTAAACGCAATGTCTAGTTCTCATAAATGGTTTAATCCTGACGAGAATAGCCGGCGATGCATCTATTGCGATATTCGCTGGCATCCTTCTCGGGATGATGAACTCTGTCAAGCCAACACGAAAGAACACAACATGTACTCACTTAAGGAGTACCTTGATTCGTACCTTGATTCGTACCTCAAATCGTACCTCGATTACGAGGAAAACGACAAAGAACATCATTCTGACCTGCTATAATAATATTTCAAAGCTTCCGTAGCTCAGTCGGATAGAGCATCGGACTTCTAATCCGCAGGTCGCAAGTTCGAATCTTGCCGGGAGCACTATGGTTTATACAAAGCTTTGGCTTAACCAATATATCTATAATGCCCATTTATCCAATTACAATTATAATAAGGACCCTAATGCATATTACTTTCAATATTCCTAATAGCGATGTTAAAATTACTAAAGATATTGTCAGAACTTTTTGATTTTCAGAAATAAGTTTTGACATTTTAAATGTCGGTTGGTCTCTGTGAGGGTACGTTCTCAATCGCCCCCACCGAGAACGCTCATGATCAGAGTTTAGCCTCCTTTTAACGAAGATCATTTTGCGTATTTACGCAAGCAGGGATCAACCGGCAGCTGGTTCATACAAACACATGAATCAGAAAGGCAATTATGATTGACGATACTATCCTTTTGGAATCAGAATCTTTATTTTATGATTCCATTTCTCAAATATCTGACAAGATTCAATTACTGAGTAAATATTCTCATTTAGTAAATTTCAAGTCCAATTCTCAAGCAGATATTAATTTTAGGAAAACATTTTGTTCTCTTCTAAAAACTATTTCTAACTTAAATATTAAAACAACAGAACTCTTTGAACTTCTTTGTGAATCTCATCAAAGTGAATACAAATCTTAAAATTTGTTGAGTGCTAGGATTTATATATCTTTCCATGCTGGCATACATATAAATATATAATTTGTAATCAACCTATATAAATATTACAACAAATTATTTTATTTTTATTATTATACTTGCAAATTTATACAAGATTATATATCCATTTAAGGAGTATTTGTGTCTAAACAACAAGTTATTGAACAATATATTAACACCATTGTTGGAGGTACAGTCACTACAGCTGCGCTTGTGCAAGCTACCAAGTGCAGTCTTCCAACTGTGTTGTCATATATTAGAAAAAACCCTTCTCGTTTCGAGAAAGTTAAGCGTGGAACTTATATTATTCGCGCCAATGTAACATCAAGCAATAATATGGCTCCACAAACACCAAATTCAACCAATCTTCCCCGACACGATTGGTAATTCTTTAATATATTCAGTACTATTTGTGTTGTCGTTTTGAATAAACCGACACGCAGGAGTGGCTGCGCATAAGCGGGCGGAACCCTTATGCCACTTCTTCCAGCAATTTGTCCGAAGGAAAACAACATGACTGATTACTTTGGTTCTAAAGAATTCAAAGAAGATTTTACCAATTTGTTAAAGTCTTTAGTGTTGATCTCCAAGAGAATTGAAGAACTCACTGATGAAATCAGTGAGGTTAATGATATTCTCCGTACAAATTTTAACAAGGAGAACTCCACTGAAGTTGTTACACCACCTAATCCATGATATAATAATACACGCCCTAACGGGCACGGGAGACAAATCCCACATGTAACAAGAATACTTGTGAAATGAGGAAAAATTTACCGCTGCCAGTCAGATAGGCATGTAGACCTTGTTTCGCAACCTGCGATATACGTATTTTGGAAATTCCGGAATACGCTTACCGAAAGGAGCGAACCATGGATATTCGGTTCAAACACATATATCAATACATATTCCAGTATAAACTAAGGTTAGCTTGTGCTTTAGCACTGTTGTTGATTGCAGTTTCGCTGGCTTCTTTTATTTCAGACAAAGGCGCCAACGAAACACTACAGCCAGTTCTAACAATTCCTGCTACAACTACAACTACAACTACAACCATTTCCCCACAAACTACAACAACATTTCCGGATTTATCCGGTGTTGATTTTGTGGCTTTAGCTAGATCAATTTACGGCAAGTGTGGAGAATACCACGATTTGGCCATACAAGTTGGTTGGCCTGAAGAAGAATGGCCACAACTTCAACAAGTTATTTGGCGTGAATCACGCTGTGTGACTGATGCTTGGAATGGCGCTGATTCTGGTTTAACCCAGATTAATCATATTCATTCAGAATGGTTATCTCAAATGGGATGGTCACATCCTCAGGATATGTTCAATCCAGAATATAACTTAACATTTGCTCTCCGATTATGGCAATCGTCAGGTTGGAAGCCGTGGAAATATTCTGGTACAACATGGGGTAATTAATCATGACTAACAACAGGATAGTTTTGATTATTTCCTCATTGATATTATTTACTGGAATATTCTTTGCATCAGACTCACCCACGTCTGCGCATACTCCAAAAAGTTCATTATTTATTGAGTCAGAGTCAATTGACTATTCTCAAATAAATTGGACTGAATTAGCCAGACTTATTTATGGGAAATGTGGCGAATATCACGATCTTGCTATTAAAGCAGGATGGCCAAAATCTCAATGGCCAACTCTTAGCAAAATCATGTATCGTGAATCTCGTTGCAATAACTTTGCCATTAATAAGTCTGACCCTAATGGAGGAAGTCGCGGTCTTCTGCAAATTAATGGATATTGGTGCAGAAAAAATAAGTACAATCCTAACGGTTGGTTGCAACAAAAATCCATTCTTAAAAATTGCGAAGATCTGTTTGACTCATATACCAACCTGCGTGCAGGATGGGAAATGTGGCAATATAGTCAACACCGCAATCGTTGTGGATGGAAACCATGGGCTACACCGTGTAAGTAATTAAAACATAGTTTAAACAAAAGACGAGGATGCTCCTTTTACGGGAATGCTTTTCCTCGTCTTTTACTATATCCAAAAAAACACACAACAATATAAGGAGTAACATGTTTTCCTTCATGCTAGTTCTTGCCTTTGCTGCGTCAGCCTTCGAGCTGACTCTTGCATCCAAGTTTCCAGCTTGGCGCCGTGCAGCTAAACGAAACAAGGCTATTAACCTTATTCTTTCAATTTCTTTATCATTTATTATTGGTCTTATGTTTGGTGCAGCGGGCCTTATTGTTATGACCGCTGCAATCCTTTCTACCATACTTTCTATTCCAGGCTATGCCTTTCTTGAATGGGCATATGATTCACCTGAAGCACAAAAACATGGTGGAAATCTCATCAAGTATTACTCTGATAAGACCAAGACAGTGACCAAAGACACTCTTCATCTTATTTACAAAATTCTTCGAATCATCACCTTTCCTATTTGGGCTTCTCGTTCAATTTTAGAGAAGCTTCGCATGTATACGGAAAAGTATCGTGCTTTGAAAGCACGTCATCTTTCCCGTACCAAAGCTTGATATTCATTTGTTCATACAAAATACAAGAAACTACATTTAAGGGGCTATAATGGAAGAAATCTATACACCTAAGCTGCGTCTTCAGTCCGAATACAATGGAGCTCTCCGAGGAGGAGAGCGTTATCGTTTCGGATTCTATGACGCTGGAGTTCTTCGTCACGTAATTAATCATGTTTCTGAAGCCGTTGAAGCTTCTACTGGATACAGAGTTTATACTCTTCCCATTCCCAAAAATGAGAAGCAGTATAATTATGCCGTATCCCTTATTCACAACCCTAAGGTTCAATATGCACTTGTTGACAAAAGCAAAATTGTCTTTGTCATTTTGGACCATTATACCGGCTGGATGAGCGCTATCAATGAACTTGGTTTCAACGTTCATTCTGGCGACAAAACCAATAAGCGATTGAAGTCATTCCATCGTCCCACTTTGCTCAATGCGCATTTTGATAATCTCAACATTCGTTATGTTGAGTCTACCGAATATTCTCGTTATGATTTCCGAACTTCTAACGATGATGTGGCGGTAGCATCTTGGCTTCGTAAGCCTGAAATTCTTGCGCGATTGCTAGATGGTGGTTTTGTTATTAGCCGTCGATTGATTCAGGAATCTGTTAAGAACATTCCGTTTCATCTATCCTTGGATAACATGGAAGATCATGATTATTATTACGATCCTCGTGTTTACCAACAAATGGTAGATGATTTACTCAGCTCGACAGCTGTCAATGCTCGCCTCATTTTCTCTGACGGACTTCTTAAGGGTAATGCTTTCATTGCCGATTTGCCCGAAGAAGTTGATGTCATCACTGCACGCGAAAACGTTAAGAAGGAAATCACTTACGACAATGGTTATCGGTTCCTTGCAGAACCTCAAGGACCAAAGTCTCGAGTGATTACTGATGATCAAACTCTCATCAACCTTCCCAAACTGTTTCGCAAAAGTGATATGGAAATGTGGATTTCGGAAGAATACAAAAAGTTATTTCAGCAAGCCATTCAAGGTGAACAGCTGACTAACTGGAAGTACATTTACCAACGCAAATGGCAAGATTCCAAAAATCGAGAGTCTAACGTTGATATAGCCGAAGAGCATGAGGCTCGTGCACGTATGGCCTATGTAGGCTATCGTTGGACTGCTGCTGGATTCAAGATTACTCAATCTCCTTGGTTGTTTGAAACTATTGCCATCAGTCATGCCAAGCCTTTGCAACAAAAGATTGTTATTCCTTGCTCGGTTTACGAACAGATCATTCCAGAAAGCCTTGCTCGCATGGCTGGATATGACCTTAATGTTGAAGAGGGCACTATTGTCCGATGCAACGAACTTGGTTGTCATGTTGTGGATGATCTTGATTGGCTCGAAATGTATGAGAGCCATGGTGGTATGGATGAGGATGATTTCTTCAAACTCTTCTATCGAACCATGCAAGGCGGAGACTTTGACGGAGAAAAAGTCATCATAGCTACTCGTTCACCGAACGGCTATGGCGAGTATACCATCTTCCGCTATGTTGAAGGCTCCTGGGCTCCGACATGGCACAAAGCAGATGGTACTCCCATTATGTTTCCTGAAATTAACGGTCGTGCATGGCCTACTCGCTTGTCTACTTCGATTTTTTCGAATAAAATTCAGTATACTGGATTGCCTTCAAAATCGTTGCCTAAAGTCAAGCGAACTGGTCCATACACTCAACAAGATGTCATTCGTGATATCAAAATTGCTATGGCTGGCGGTAATGTCGGTGGATTCGTCAATGCTTCAATGGCCCATTCCATGGTTATTGGTAAACATCGACCTATCCAATTGTGCACTTTGGAGACAGCAATCGACAAATGCATTAATCCCGACAACGCCGCAGACGTCCTTGCTATTGACGAAGAAGCCGAAAAGATGATGCGTGAAGTCGTTACGTCTGGCAAGCCTATTGACATCAATTTTTGGGAAAAGCGTGGAATGAAGCGATTTCTAAAGAAAGGCGAAACTGTAGAACTTTATGTTGGTAAAATTTCTCAGTTAAATACTCTATGTGACAAATATTTCAAACGTTACGTAAACAGTATTCGTGATTGGTCTCAAAAGAATGCACGTCCCGATGAGATCATTCATCATCTTGGCAATCGTCTTCGCCATCATGCTTATCCAGTATTGCGTCAGTTCCGAATGAAATTGTACAATACCAATTCTACAGAGGTAACCAAGAGCTCTGGATCTATCCAGAGTTCTTCTTGGGAGCATTTGTATTCCGGTATTGTTAACAAAATCAATTCATATGAACGAATTCTCGATTCGTATGATTTCGTTATTGCTCTTTATTCGGAATCAATTAAGAATCCAACCTCTAAAGGTAAGATCACTGACCAAATTGTAATGAACCGATTGGTTTTTCCGTATCTTGAGGAAGCTCTTCAATATTATGGATTAGCTTATTCTGTTAAACGCGAATTTGTCAAAGATCGTATGATTATCGTTAGGGACATTAACAAAAGCTGGCTTTGGAAAAATCTTGATGGCACCGAAGTAGAATACACTAATCCGCTTGACTTTCAACAAGCTCATGCGGAACAATCACCTATTCTCTTTGTAAGCCCCAAACCTGTTTCTAGTAAGCTTGAAAAATCGCTGTATTAACAGCGTGTTTATGCAAAGGTGTGGGGGGTCAGCCCTATCTGGCCCCCCACACCTTTTTCTTTTATACAAAAAAACAACATATTCCATAAATAAGCTATATTAACCTCTCATTTTCTACATATCATATTATACATGCCCAGTGGGGCCTTAACCTAGAGGTTTAAAGATGTCTACAGAATTCAATAACAATGAAGACAATGCTCCTGAAGATCTTTTTGATCTTGAGACCAATATGACTTCTGAAGATGATACTCTTCCTAATGATCTTGTTCGTCAAGCATTTGACTTCTTCCAGTTCAATCAGCGTATGCTGAACAAAGACGTTCGCAATATGGAAGTCGATCTTGATCGACGTAGTGCGCGAGAACTTGTCTCGCTGTATTACGACCTTCAAAAAGCTCGTGTTGCTTACAATAATCAGGTCCGTGACTTAGTTAAAGCCGGCAGTCCGCACGATCTTCTCAGTTATTATTCTCAAATTATTGAGATGCTTGAGAAGTCACTCGTTGCACCTCTTGATCACTTCGGTGATCAGTTTGCTGTCGGTCGGTGGGCCAAGAGTCAGTATGCCATTGGACCAGTTATCACTGCTGGTCTTGTCGCCCATATTGATATCGCCAAAGCACCCACTGCTGGAGCTATCTGGCGTTTTGCTGGTCTCGATCCTACCATCAAGTGGGAAAAGAATCAAAAGCGTCCCTACAACGCACAGTTGAAAACGCTTACATGGAAAATTGGTCAGAGCTTCATGAAGTTCTCCAATAAAGATCAGTGCTTCTATGGCCACCTGTACAAACAGGATAAGGCTCGCCGTATTGAAAAGAATGAGAATGGCGATTATGCAGAATTTGCCAAGCATCTTCTCGCTACCAAGAATTGGAAACCCAGTCCTGCTAAAACTTGTCTGCAGGGGGGAATGCTTCCTCCTGGTCAGATTGATGCACAAGCACGACGTTTGGCAGCCAAGATCTTCCTGAGCCACTACCATGCAGTGGCATATCAGGCACATTATGGCACTCCTGCTCCTCGGCCATACATCATTCAACATGGTGGACACGTTCACGAGATTGCTATTCCCAACAATCCGTTTGCGTAATTCGCAAATAAGTAATGTTTGTTGCCGGAGTATATCCAGAAATCTGGGTATACTCCGGTATACAAATTTTTATAATAAACTTTAAATCACTCGCTTCGAATTGTAACAGAGTTCGCGAATGAATCATTCGTACAGATTAGTAACACGGACCGTGAATGAATCAAGACAATTAATTAGTAACAGAGCCGGCAAATGAATCACCATCCTCGATTAGTAACATTCGCTGAGAATGAATCAAGGTCTCCGATTAGTAACACCTTCAACGAATGAATCAACAAACATGATTAGTAACATGATGTTTGAATGAATCATGGAGAACAATTAGTTTCACCGCATAGGAATGAATCAGAAGTTGTGATTAGTAACACTAAGAACGAATGAATCAAGATCCAGGATTTGTAACACATCCCCAGAATGAATCATACGCACAAATTTGTAACATAGGCGCAGAATGAATCATCGACAACAATTAGTAACACTGTTTTGTCAATGAATTAAAAAAATAAATTATAAATTTTAGGGACTAAATTATGGAACAATATCTTAAAAAAATTTCTCCTTCTACTCAAAAACTTATTGTTGATCATCTTAATGAAACAGTTTTACCGCATATGATCATTAATCCTCGTGGTTCTGCCAAAGGTCGTCGCCAAATATGGATTGAAACAGCAACTCCTATTCAGCCTTCTGCCAAGTTCCATGTTGGTTTTCAGGATGATCGTTTATTCAATTATATTAAGAAACTTGCTCCGGAAGGATTTACTCCCGAAACTATTTTAGTTACTAAAGGCGGAGTTATTCGTCGGCATCGTGACGCCAGTACATTGTCTTGGAAGGGCATGTCTATTAATCTTGGATCTGTTACTTGGTATTATGAACGCAATTACCCTAATTATTTTTGGTCACCTGTTGATCACGAAACCATTCCTCCTGGACGGTGGGATTTAACAGGTGGAGAAGTCTTTATGTTCAACACCAAAAATGCTCATTGGGTTGAAAATGCACACCCTGAGCGTTGGGGCATTAATGTCTGGATGATCTCCGATAATGCTCGTTCAAAATACGAGGAATTCTTATCTCAACGAATTGCTGGAACACTTTCTGAAGAACAGCTTAATTTTAAAAATGCAGGATATTAATATTAGATATTTTTAGAAAGGAGCCACTTTGTCAAAATTATCTCAAGCTTTTCTAAATTGTCACGTAGTGCAATACGTCAATAATACAAATGATCTTATTGATGTATACAGTTTACAGCCTTTAGTTGAGATAACTAATCGTTATGGTGGTAAATTTCTTTCTATTCCAAATGGAACTATTTACGGTCATCGTTTGATTTCTCCTGCCACTCATGTAGGAGTTATAGATCTTTACGATGAAAACGATCCTATTCTTATATACGGTTTTTCTTTTTCTAATACTCTTCCGAAAACCTATAATGTTGTGTCGGTTGATAAATATTACATTATTTTCAAACGTTATGTAACTAATTTTAATTTAATTATTTCTGAATATAGCAGTTTTTCTCAACAATACCGTTCAGATATTGTCAAATAATTTCGTAATATTCAAAAAGGAACATTCGTTATGAATAAGCCAATTAAACTAAATATTCAAAAAATTACTCCTACACCTTCGGTCACTAGAAAAACCAGAAAGGTCAAGGAAATTTCCGTTAATACTACTACTAAGCGTACCGCAAAAACTAAGTCTGTTGAAATTGACTCCGACGAAAATTTTGATACCGAGCTTGATCAATACGCTAATGTTGATATCACAGCTTATCTTCCTACTAATGCCAGCAAGCTTGATTCAAAGGTTTACCCTCGTGACATCCATATTGATCATTCTTACCAAAGACAAACCAATCTTGCTAGGGTTAATCAAATTGTAAGAAATTTTACTCCTAACGCTATTGGCACTGTTTATTTGTCTATGCGTGACGATAGTACTCTTCACATCATCGACGGTGCTCATCGACTCCTTGCTTTGCGTAAGCTCGGTCTTGATGATTATCCCATCAATGCCCAGGTTTTCTTTGGCTTGACTCCCAAAGAAGAAGCTGAGTTGTTTGTCATTATGAACGAAGCTCGTGTAAAGCCTCGTCGTCATGAACTTCATAAAGCTTCTGTTACAGCACAAGATCCTTTAGCAATAGAGATTGATAATATTATTACTTCTCTTGGTCTTGTTCTTGTTGACGTTCCATTAGATAATCATGTTCGTGCAGTCAAAACTGTTTACACTCTTTACGCTAAAATGAACAAGCGTTCATTTATCAATTTGTTTAAAGTGTTGAAGTCGGCTAACGGTTCTTCTTGTGACTCATTTTGTGTTCAATATCTCGTTGCTGTAGCTGTTATACTAATTAAGTATCCTACTGTTGATATTGAACGTTTGATTCATGTTATTTCAAAAATGGGTCATCCTAAAGTTGTCATTGGCAATCTTACAGCTTCTGCCGGTGGAAAAATTACACTTTTGCAAATGCAGCTTGCTATTGCTAGCGTAATTGTTGACAACTATAATTCTCGCTTACGTAATGCTAGGCTTGATAAAACATATATTATTACTTCCAATTACAAAACCTACTTAAATCCTGTTGTTTAATTTAAATTTGCATACACGAACTTTACCTACTCAATCTGGTTGTTAGTTACTAACCACACAGACGAGTTTGTCCGTTCTCGTCAAAAACGGACTTTACCTACGGAGTACGGGATGTCCTAGCCAAAAGTCTAGCAAACACGCTGAGTAATAGAAGCAATCCGCAGACGCTGTGCTTTAGTAGATGGTTCGACTCCATCTAGCTCCACTTATTTTTGCAATAGACAAACGGCCCGCTCAAAATTGTTGAAATTCTCTTTAGTTCAATCAAAGTTTTAAAACAAATTCATTTGAATTGCTTTCTCAAAACGAAATAATTATTCAAAAACGAAAGGAAAATTTATGAATATTTCTCTTAATCGAGATTGGATATCCTTTTTAAATTCTTCTTCCTATGATCTTTCTACTCATAATTATTTTACCACTTTACAAAATGACTTTTGTGATGTGATTATTCCAGAGAAAAAAACTCTTATTTATAAGTTTGGCAAAGTTTCTCGTAAATTTATTTCTTTTTTTCAAAAATCAGAAACTAAAGCAACAGCACTGCTTACTTACTGGGCACTTGAAACCGTTTTGTTTGGGGCTATTATGATTGCAGCCGCAAACATTTATTCATTTCTTGCTGCTCTATTTCTTTATTCTTACGGTACTTATGCTATTTTTAGTGCCATTAATACATTTGCGAAATAATTAATATGGCTTATGATCTAACTAAAATTAAAGAAGAATGTTTTATCATTGATGAAGAAATTAATATTATTCAAAATGTATTGATGGAAACTTCATCACGTGGAGCAAAATATCATCCAACAATAACGTTTTTTCAAGACGGTAAAACTCGTCAAGTAGCTGTTACGATACTATCTCAACCTACTTTTAGTGAAACACTAATTCGTATTGCTGAAACGTTACATCTTTATCCATGTTTACGTTCTAGTTGTGCTGTCGTTTCTCTTGATTCTACTATTCAAAATACTGATAATCAGTCTTTTGATTGTCTGCAAATTTTTCTAATTTCTGAATATCAAGGTTATATTATACAGCTTCCTTATACTAAGAATCAAGATAATACTATTCTTTGGCATACTGATCAATTTCAAACTGAAAATCTTTTATCCACAAATTTTGATGGTTTGACCAAAGATATGATTAATCTTTTTTTTACGTTTACCCATCTAAACGCTCCCACCTATACGGCCCACGAATGTTTATCTTATCTTAGTTATTCTGGGGCAGGTATAGCAGTTTTTGATTCCTTGAAAATTGCATATTACGATGCAGTTTATCAATAATATAAACAAATAATATATAAGAACAATTAGTAACATCCTTAGGGAATGAATCAAAAAAGACGATTACTAACGATGCAGTAAGTGCTATGGAAAATAAAAATATTAAATATATTGCTGCCAAAAAGTGCAGTGCAACAAAATATCAAATTCCTCATATAATAAAATCATATGTTATTATAGATCAGGAATTTGAAAATCGGATTAAAGATCTAATGGAATCCGAATATTATTTAACGGAATTAGAATTTAGTTGAACTGTAGGAAAAACAATATGTTGCAACTTAGACCATATCAGCAAGAAGCATTGAATTCTATTGTTTCTTTTGCTGATAAAGGAATAGTTCGTCAGCTTGTTGTTCTTCCTACTGGTTCAGGTAAAACTGTTATCTTTTCCCATCTTCCGCAGTTCAAACAAAAAAGTCTCCCTA
>Ga0194117_10000780_pt1 | contig 39671 bp, 36 predicted proteins | sample TA2MahsurfametaG_FD_160579 | JGI IMG/M metagenome (GOLD analysis project Ga0194117, IMG submission 160579) | Freshwater microbial communities from Lake Tanganyika, Tanzania - TA2015009 Mahale N1 surface | ecosystem: Environmental > Aquatic > Freshwater > Lake | place: Tanzania: Lake Tanganyika... | reverse complement strand
ATTTCTTGCCACCGGCCACCACCCGGCCCCGAAGGCCACGCGGGAGCATCTCTTGGGGGACATCGGCATAACAAATGGTCTGCTCGGGAAACAGTGCGCTGAATCGGGCGATTAGATTCGAGAGTTCGCGAATATTGCCGGGCCAGTTGTAGTCGGTGAGTGCCGCCATGAATGGCTCGCTCAGCCGTATTGGGCTGCGGCCCTTGCTGGCATGGACTCTTGCAAAATGGCCAATGAGTTGGGGAATGTCTTCAACGCGATCGCGAAGCGGGGGCGTGGATAGGGGCAAGACATTGAGTCGGTAGTAGAGGTCTTCGCGAAAGCGGCCCTGTTCAACCTCTTTCTCGAGGTCTTTGTGGGTGGCCGCCACCACCCGAACATCGACCTTCACCGCCTTGCCCCCACCCACGGGCTCGACCACACGCTCTTGAATGGCCCGCAGCAGCTTGACCTGCATGTCCAGGGTTAAGTCGCCAATCTCATCCAAGAACAAGGTGCCACCGTTGGCCATCTCAAAGCGGCCAAGCCGGTCGGCCACAGCGCCCGTAAACGACCCTCGCTTGTGTCCGAAGAGTTCGCTCTCTATTAACTCTCGGGGGATGGCGCCGCAGTTAACGGGCACCAGATTTTTCTCGGCCCGCGGCGAACAGTCGTGCAAGGATTTCGCCACCAGTTCCTTTCCGGTGCCGCTTTCGCCAATAATGAGTACGGTGGCATCGGAGTGGGCAACCGACTCAATGAGCTTTTTCAGGCTCAAGGTTGCGTCACTGGTACCGATCAAGCTTTGAAGTGCGTTCAACGGTCTGGGATGGCCCTTGTGTTTGGTCTAAAGCCCGAGGGCTTTTGGTCGAATCCTAGCCATAGGGATGATACATATAAAGCCTGCAGGCGGTCTGTTTGAAAAAGGGATACCAATCATGAAGCGTCGTCTAATTCACGTTTTAGCTCCTGCCGCAGGTCTGCTGGTGGTGGGTTGCGCGGCTGTGCCAGTCGAGGTCAAGCAGGCCGAGCAGATGCCCGCGCCTATTCAAAAGGCGGCAGAGCCCCAGCCCACAACGTCTGAAAAGTACCCGGGCTCCACTGGCGCGAAGTCTGGTGCCAAGACCACCAATGTCTCCATGGCCTCACCAATGGCAGAAAAGCGCGATGCACTCACGGCCACTGGCTATGCAGTGGTCAGTGTTCAGAACCATCGCCTTCCGGCGCAGCAGCGGCTCATGGCCATTCGGGCCTCTAAGCTCGATGCTTATCGTGGCCTGACTGAGCAGGTCTACGGCCAACAGCTCGACGCCAGAACCACCGTGGCCGACATGGTGATTCAGAGCGACAGCTTCCGCACCCGAGTCGAGGGCGTGATCTACGGTGCTCGACTCGAGAGCATCACCCCAATCGGTGATGACACCTATGAGACGACCCTCACGCTGGATGGTGCCGTGGTGAACGATTTGCGACTGCTCTATCTTGAGCAGCTTGCTGCCCAGCGCGCCCGATAGGGTCGCGTTGCGGGCTTGACTGGCCTGAGGATTGCTTAAATGTGGACCATGGCCAGAAGAGACAAAACTTGCCGCAGGGTCCGCGCGTCGATTGCAGGCGTTGTGCTTGGGCTCGCTTTCCCGCTCGGTGTCTCAGCCGCCAAGTCGGCCTCAGAGGTGCGACTCGAGGAGATCCGGGTCCAGCTAATCGAGGCGGCTACAGCCTCTCGAACCCGAGTTCGAAGCCTTGCTTGGATTGACGAGCAGGGTCGCCTCCACGAGGGGGCCCGCTTCTCTTCGGACGTAAAAGTTCGCGGTGTTCGAGTCAACAGTTATATCCCCCCCGATGTGGGTGTTGAATCCGATAGGTCCGGAAAAGCCTCGGGCGGAAAGCAAAACATCTCTGCTGTCCCCACCACGCAAGAAGAGGCCTGCAAAGAGGACCTCAGCAGTCACCAGCGGCACGCATTGTTTCGCTTGCTCCCTTACGTGTCGGGGAGTTACTTCAGCGAAGGCATCATGAGCCAACTCTCACAGAGTTTTGGCCAGGAACTCATTGGCCTCTTGGCTGCCGAGACGGGCTGGTCTCTGACCAAGGCCGAGGGGGTTGCCCTTGGGGCACCAGCGGACCTCTATCAGCGGCATCTCATGCATCGGATTCGGGATGACGCGCCCCACCTCTTAACGGTTCAGTTTCGAGACCTCGGCGGGGTCGCAATGCCTGGAGCCGATTACTCGGGCCTGGTGGACCAGGCGCTTGTGGGCTTGGGCCTTCTGAACCCTCCTGCCCTGCGAGGCCGCCTTGGGATTGAGGTGGACTTGGTTGAGCGCGGTTCGGGTAGGGCTGTGTTCTCGCGTCGACTCCAACTCGATATGGAACTACAGGCCAAAGGCTACTTGGACGCGCCCAGGGCGGTTCTGGCCGAGCCCGTGTTGGCCAAGGCAGTTTTTGCAAGACTGCAAAAGGATTTCCGCGATTTCATGAGTTGTGAGAAGCCGGAGTATCCGGTGATCGAGCGGCGCGCCAATGGGGAACTCTTGGTCAACGGCGGGGCTCGGCTGGGCCTGAAGATGGGCGAGCAGGTCCTGATATCCAAGACCGGGCAACTGCCCAAACGAATTCTCGAAGCAGGGGTGGCTTCTAATCTAGCCCTTGCAGAGGTTGTCTCGGTGGTGGAAGATCGAGCTGTTGTGAAGGTGATTGCGGGCCCCAAACCCGTGAGCATCGAGCAGTTGGTGATCTCACCGCTCTAGTTCACATGAAAGGTATACCTATGAGATCCACGAAACTCGCAGTCCTTCTCGCTCTTGCCGCTTCGGGGGCCGTATGTGCGCAGCCCATGCCCGACACCGCAGCCGCACTCAAGACCCTAATGGGCTCCTCGAGTCAGCCAGGTACCGGCGTTTCGGCTCAGCAACAACAGCCGTTGTCGGCCCCGCAAGGCCCGATGGTTCAGACCAAGGCCGGCGACACACTGGCCAAGATTCTTGCCGCCCACCTGGGCCCCCATCCATACGATGCCAAGAAATTGCATCAGGCAATCGCCACCATGAACCCGCATGCCTTCAATCGAGGCAACCCCAACCGCCTCATTGCGGGTTCGGTCTTGCGCATCCCCAGTCAGCATGAGTTGCATGCAGTAATGATGGGCCAAGCGCCCGCAGTGGCTCATATGCAAGCGCCCATGCCCATGCCGCACATGGCACCCATGCCGCCCACCGCCTCAACCGGCTTCCGGCAGGCCTCGGCCAATGGCTTTCCCAGTGTGCACAGCAATGCACCCACCGGGGCGGAAGATTTTGAGCGTCACCGCGGCTGGGTCCGGTTTCCTCGCTAGTTCCAGACACAGAGCGGGATACGGCTCGTTGAATGCGGGCCTGCCCCGAGAATTCCCATGCTGACCGGCCCCGAGGCCATTGGCATTGCCGGCGGCAAACCCTTGCCGATCTATCTCGAGGGCCGCGCGATTCCGGTTCAGGAGGCGGTTGGCCGGGAACTGGGCCTCAAATTCAATGAAGTGGTCCGCGGCGTTGTCGAGGCCCGCGGGGAGACTCTTTTACTCAAGTTGCAGGGCAGGGAGGTGGAATTGCCCGCCCAGCTTCGGTTTCGGCCCGGCGAGGTGCTCTGGCTGCGCTACACCGAAATGGGCCGAGGAATGGTCTTGGTGCCCACAGCGGGCCAGGCTGCAGCCGGCGTTGCTGGCGGGGGTGCCGGTGCCGCAGGCCATGCGGCTGCTGCAATGGCTGCACCCGCGCCGATTGCTGGGGGCTGGTCGCTCGGCGTTGCATCCTTGTTTCTACGGCCGGCCGATTTATCGGGCCTGCTTACTCTCTTGACCGGAAGCGGGCTCTTTGCGGGGCTCGCCCAGCGTGTTCAGGGCCAGGGGGCCAGCCCCGGTCCGCTGGGACAGTGGTTTGCGAGTCGACTCTCCATGGCGCGCTTGAGCCCCGAGTCGGTCCGTCAAGCCATGCGAGCCAGTGGGCTCTTTACCGAGTCGATGCTTGCCCATGGCAGTGGGCCGGCGGTGGGGGATTTGAAACTGGCCTTGCGCCAAGCCTTGGCGGAGATTGATTTAGATACCCTGGAGCAGGGGCTCAAAGAAAAGCTTGAATCGAGCCTGCACGAGCTGGAGTCGAGTCAGGCCGACGCAATGGTAGCGGCCACTCAGAGGGACCTCGCATTAAGTTTTGTCATTCCATTTAAAGATGCGGACCCAGTCTTGGTCTCATTCTTTCGGCCCCCGCGCTCGGAGCAGGAGCCCAATCCGCCCTCTGTCATCAATATCTATACCCGTAGCGAGAGCCTCGGCGAGGTCTGGCTAAAAACCGTGGTCTTCTCTGGCGATGTGCTCGAGCTCACCATGTGGGCCGCCCATGACGAGGTCGCCCAACGAGCAAGGCGTGCCATTTCAGAGCTCGACGAGGAGATGGCCTCTGCGGGTCTGGTGCTTCGATCGATGACGGTCCTTGCCGGTCGCCGACCGCCCGACTCGCCCCCAGCGGAGCTAAAGCCTGGGGCCGTTCTCGATCTGAAGGCCTAGCTAGGCCCGAACTCTGAGACAGCGACGATGCAGAAGTCCCAGCGAGAAGCGGTGGCGCTTGAATACGGACTGAACAAGGCCCCCGTGGTCGTGGCCAAGGGCAGTGAAGAGATCGCCGAGAAGATTCTGGAGGAGGCCCAGAGGCACGGGGTCTATGTGGCGCGCGACCCCCAACTGCTTGCCATGCTCGCCCGGCTCGATGTTGACCAGGAGATCCCGCCCAATCTTTACACCGCGGTGGCGGTGATTCTGTCCTGGGCCTATTGGCTCAAAGGGATGGAACCGGGTGACGAGCGAGAGACGGAGGATGCCCCGAGCGGTGTGAGCCAAGGGGCTGGCCCAGCGGGACCCGGCAATGGGGGTGGGGGGAGTGGGGGGAGTGGGGCTCCGGCCTAGGCGTCGGCCAGACCGCGTCCCCGACGACCGGCCGAGAGGCGGCCCATTTTGTCGTAGACCTCCACGGAACTCGCCGCTTCTGCACCTTCCAGGGTCTTGAGTGCCCCCCGAATTGCGTCGAGTTTTCTTTGAATCAGGATCTGGTTGCGACGGTGCCGATCGCGGCAGTCTTTGACGCGGTCCAAGAAACCAGTCCATGCGGGGTCGTCTTGATTGATTTCAGCAAGCTGAGTGGCACTCAAATACTCCAAAATGCCAACTTTTTCCTGCTGATACGACTCAAATAGAGGAAGATCCTGCGATTTTAGCGCTTCGAACTCCGCGTCAAGAAGGCTGAGCAGACGGTCGGCCTGCTCAAGGGCTTGATTCAAACCCACCTAGATCATGCGCTCCAAAGCCATGAAATTCTCTGCGATTCGGCGAGAGTCGAGCGGGTAGTTCCCCTCCCGAATTGCCTGTTTGATTCGCTCGACCTTCTCGGAGTCGAAGTCGGGGGCGGCCATGGCCTTTTCCTGAACTCCGCTGAGTTCGACCCGGTCATCGCGGAAATCCTCTTCAGGACGAAGCGTCCTGGCGGCTTCCTTTTGATTTTCCTCAACTTTTTTCGACCGATTGTCGATGGCGAGGTCTGGGCGATTGCCTCGACTCACGCTCGAAATGAAATCAGCCATGTTGAACATCCTTTCTCAGTGACACTTCACTTACTTTAACTGTTGATTGACAGATCGTCACGATACTTAAGAACTTGAGGGGTGGATGAAAAAAAGATTGGTATGGGCTCATGGCATGCTCACCTGGGCCCATCCTGAGACTAGGCCCGTGGTGACCTTCCCCGACTCCATATTGACCAACTTGATCTGGTCGCCAAACCGGCCGTCCTGGAGTGACTGCATCTTTACGTTAATTGTGAGTCCTTGCACTCGCTGAACCGCAAGTGTAACGGGCTGTCCACGCTTTACAAGAACAGAGGGGCGCAGGTCGGTGGCGCGAAGGGGTTTGCCCGCCTCAATGGCCCGAACGACTGTTGAGTATTCAAGCCCATCGACAGTGGTGAAGTAGGTCTTCAGTGGTCCGCCCAAGGGGAGCTCCTGAAGTTCGAGTTGGCTTGCATCGAGCGGCTGGTTGGCTGAGAGGTTGGCTTTCGCCACTAGAACCCGGTGGGAGGAGACCGGGCTTGGTTGAGTTTTCGTGCCCTCTTGGATTTTCACCACCTGACCCTCGGCCACCCTGTTATTCAGAAATAGGCTCCAGGCGGGGGACTGGCATTGGGCTCGAATTTGGTCGGGTCGGGAGGCAAACGGACGGTCGAAGGCGATCGGCCCCATGCATTCCTTTGGAAGAGCGCGGGTGTTGATTGGAGCAAAGTCCACGGCCGTTTGGGGGTCTGCGGACTTTAGCCACTGCGCGGCCTCGAAAAGAATTCTTGAGTGGAAATCTCTGGCCTCTGCCGGGGCCCGGGCTTGCGCGGGGGCATTGGCCTGGGCCTGTGAAGGCTCGGTCCCCCAGACCAGCAAGAGCGCCAGGGCGCAAGACAGGCCCCAGCCCAGACGCAGCGTGCGCCGCTCCTCTGCTCGGTCAATGAAGTCCTGTGGTCGGTGTCGAAGACTTGGATGCATGCGGGGAACTAAGCAAGAGTCGAACCAGTTTTCGGTTGGCACGGCTTTCGCTTAGACGTGGGCATGAAGATTCTTGTCCAAAATGGCGACACCCTCAGCGGCCTGACCCGTCAGGCCTTGGCCCATACCGATGGCGCCAAGTCCTCGGGCCTGGACTTTCGCTCGCTCATGTCCATGATTCATAACGTGGCCGAGCGAAATGAGATTCGCGACCCCAATCTTATTTTCCCGGGGCAGGTCATTGATTTCACCGGCCTGGCCACTCGAGGCATGGGCCAGCCTCCGGCTGCGGCAGCCGTGCTCGGCGCGCAGAAGAGCGCTGCCAACGATGTTGCAGCCGTTGTACTTGGCGAGCGCACGGGCTCTCAGTACCGACTCATGGAGCGCACGCTCGACCGGGCTGTGGCCAAGGGCTACATTCCGCAGGCTGAGGTGGGCGAGGTACGCAGACGAATTCTCGACATGTCGCGGGCGCATCGATTCAATCCCGACGACTTCGCCCGAGTGGCTCTAATGGAGTCCGATGGACTCAATCCCAAGGCCAGCAATGGCAACTGCCATGGGGTGATTCAGTTCTGTGATGGACCGGATCGGGGCGCGGCGAGCGCTGGATTTGGAAAGAACCCCGAGAAGATCCTGGATTTGAGTGTCCTCGAGCAGATGGATCTCGTCGACCGCTACTTTAAAGACACGGGGCTTGCGCAGTACAAGCCCGCCTCACTCGATAACCTATACCTCACCGTTCTCTATCCGGCCGGACGCAGTGAGCGCCGGATGGACCGGCCACTGGGTGTGCCCGGAATTCAGGCTGCAGCACTCCATGTGGGTGGGTCTCAGACCAACCCCATTACACGGGCATCGCTGCGCAAGGGTCTCATTGAGAACGCAAGCGCACGACTCAATGGCTTCGCGCTGAGCCAGGTCAATCCCCCACCGCACCAACAACCACGCCGAATGGCCGCGACTTCCACCCGTGAAGTTCTGGCGATGCGTTAAGGAGACAACCATGGTTTGGATTGCACGGTTTCGTCGCTGGTGGGACGAGGCCACCTATCAAGACGATCGAAAGCAAGTCCATAGCGGCAATAGGTTGCCGCTTTATGCGTGGTATGCGGATTGCTTCTATCGAACCGACCGGTCATTTCTGAAGAGGGACTGAAATGAAAATTCTCGACAACGCATTTGGAATCCATGAGCGCGCGCTGGCCGTTCGGAATCGGCGCGTCGAGCTCATTTCCCAGAACATTGCCAATGCCGACACGCCCAACTACAAGGCGCGTGACATCGACTTTAAAAAGCTGATTGCCGGCGCCGAGGGCGTGAAGATCAAGGCCACCACAGACAAACACTACGAGGTGGCCAAGCTCGAGAATGAAATTGATGGGCTGAAGTTTCGCATTCCATTCAACGCCTCCACCGATGGCAACACAGTGGAGATGGCCGTTGAGCAGGCCCAGTTTGGTAAGGCCACGGCCGACTACCAGGCCACCCTTATGTTCCTAGAGAGTCGCATCTCCGGAATTCGCAAGGCCCTGCGTGGCGAATAAGCGACCACGAGACCCAGGCCAAAGGAGCAGACAGCATGATTGACAACATATTTGGAATTGCAGGCACTGCGCTCAATGCGCAACTCACCCGCATGAACCTTACGGCCTCGAACCTGGCCAACCAAAACACCACAGCCACCACCGAGGGCGAAGCCTTCAAGGCCAAGCGCACTGTGTTCAAGGCACTCCTCTCGCAGCGCGACACCCATCCGGGTGCGGCCCATGTGGGTGGTGTACGAGTCGACAAGATTGTCGATGTACAGACCCCGAACCCAAGAGTCTACGAGCCGGGCAGCCCCCATGCAGACAAAGATGGCTACGTCTACATGAGCAACGTGAATGAGGTGACCGAGATGGTCGAAATGATGGCCGCGGCCCGCACCTACCAAAACAACGTCGAGGTGGTGAACACCGCCAAGGCACTCATGATGAAAACTCTCGAGGTGACCAAGGCATGAGCATTAACGCAAGCACCTATCAAATGCCCCAGACCATTCCAACGGTCTCGGGCCAGAAGACGGACTACACCAAGATGCAGAATGAGGAGATGGGGCAGAGGGAGTTCCTTTTGCTTTTCACCACGCAACTGCAAAACCAGAATCCGTTGGATCCCATGGAGAACGAGGCATTCGTTGCGCAGCTCGCACAGTTCTCTCAACTTGAGGCCACCACCAGCATGAGCGACAAGATGTCTGAGTTGGTCTCCTCTCTGAAAGGTGAGCGGTTAATGAACGGCGCCCACCTGATCGGCAAACAGGTGGCCGTGCCCGATGGGCCTGCCATCCTCAAAGACGGGGCTGCCATTGCGGGTGTCATTACTGTGCCCAATGGGGCGAACAGCATCAACCTCTCCGTTTATGACAAGAACGGCTCACTGGTCAAAAGCCAAGAGCTGGGTCGCAAAGCCCCCGGGGATGTCACGGTTCGCTGGGATGGCACCAACGCCCGCGGTGAAAAGATGCCCGATGGCGCCTATCGTATCGTCGCGACTGTCAACGGCCTGAATGGCGATGTCACCAAGGTGCCCATCGCCACCCCAGACGTGGTCAAAAGCGTGACCTACAGCGCTGAATTCAATGACTTAATTCTTGAGACCCAGAGCGGGGCCACAGTGAATTTCAGTCAGGTCAAACAGATTAACGGCTAAGGCCGTATTCGCATTCCAAGGAGAGATCCACTATGTCGTTTTATACCGCCCTCACAGGACTGAACGCAGCCACCGCACAACTCGGTGTAACCAGTAACAACATTGCCAACGTGGGCACCACTGGTTTCAAGCGCTCGCGCGCGGACTTCGGCGACATTTTCGCGACCTCGCCACTGCAGAAGGCCTCTTCCGTGATTGGACAGGGTGTGGCCTTGAAATCGGTGACCCAGGAGTTCTCCCAGGGCAACATTCAGTTCTCTGCCTCTTCCTTGGATATCGCCATTACGGGCGACGGCTTCTTTCCCCTGAAATCGGCCGATGGCCTTCAGGACATCTACACCCGAAATGGCACCTTCTTGCTGGATGAATCATTTGCTGTGGTGAACTCCGCAGACCAGGCCCTTATGGCTGCGAGTGTGGACTCATCCGGAAAGGCCGATCTCGAGAACCTGCGCAAGCTGATCATTCCCCGCTCGACCACGGGTGACGCGAGAGAGACAACCGAGATTGAGTTGAGCTTGAACGTACCAGCGGATGGTGAGGTGAAGACCGTTCCATTCGACCCCTTGGATGCCTCGACCTACAACCTGACGACGGCGGTGACTGTTTTTGATGCGGGCGGCAACGAATATCTAGCTACCGTCTACTATGCCAAGACCCAGCGAGCCAGCCCAGATGCACCAGAGAATAAATGGCAGACCTTTGTCTACATTGGAGACACCGAGCTCGATGAGTTCCTGATTCAGGCACAGAGCCCGAAGGGCGAGGAGCTTTACGTTAACAAGTACGGCCAGGTTCAGCCCGAGAGCGCCATCCCTCCGCAGGATATCGCTCGGGGCATCACCAAACTCTTTAACTTAGACCGCCTGACCGACAAACAGCCATCCATACCCGCGGAATATGCAGGCCAAGCCATCGACCCGATTATTGTTGCCGACATGAAGGCCGGCCAGTTGAGTGTTTTTGATCGTCTCTTTGAGGCGGAGGATGAGGACGACTTTGAGGACGGTTTGGTCACAGTTGACATTAGTGATTACCTCGACGAGGACGATACATACAACATGTTCCGAATCGAGGTCACGGATGATGAGGGCTCCCCCACCACAGCCGACATTCAGATCGATCTATCTGGAGCAACAAACACAACGTCAGATGAAGAAGTCGTATTGAAAGATTTGATCTCGTTAATCCAGGATGAGTTCGATACAGCGTTTGGGGTAAATGCACCAACCGTGGGCTTCAATTATGTGACACGTGAGTTTCTCTTTGAGCCTGCGGATGACACAACCGCGAAAGTGACAACCTACGAGGCCGGCACGGCCGAAGACAATGATCTCTTCGGGATTCCTAAGCAAGCGGCGGGAGTGGTATGGCCACTGGGTGGGGTTTCGGTGAGCTCCACTGGTGATTTCGGCGGCTCCACGACGACTGAGGCACAAATTGCCGTCACTCTGCGTGTTGACAATTCCCCGACGCCTGTTCGCGTAGACCTTGGAGACCTGTTCAGTCACACGGCACCCCCTAGATCCGGGGTCGAGCTCGCCCGAATTTTTGAAAACAGAATCAACAAGGCCTACGGTGACCAGCGAACCTTCGACTTCTCTGACCTTGAATCGGCCTCGGGCAGCAAGTTTCTGAATCTCTTCAATCTCGAGGTCGATGGTGTGCCCAAGGATGTCCAACTGAACCTAAATGATGAGGTGGATGCTCTCGGGAACCCATTGACTGTTGATACGCTTCGTGTGGAAGACTTTGAACGTGTCTTGCAGGCCAAACTCAATACACTTTTTGCCACCGATGCGCCGGCATTCTCCTATTCACCATCTCAGCAAAAGCTGATTTTTGTACCTTCTGAGACGGCAACTTCTGAGGTTATTAAGATCAAGGCCTACGGTACTAGTGTTTCCAATGAGCTCTTTGGTCTGACTTCAAATCCAGTGACCCTGGATCCCGATACAAACAGCTACTCTTCTCTCCTAGTCCCGAATGGCGATCCCATTCGGGAGTTCGACGCCCGTTACACAGACAGTGATCAGCGAACAGGAATTCGGGTTCGCTTTGACGATACAACCGGCAAGTTCAGTATCTTCTCTGGCACCACCGGCGATGAGTCGGCCGTGGAAATCCTCTACCCCCTTGAGGGAGATGAGGTTGACGAGACCGAGGCCGATTCGACTCGCCTCACCGCAGATACTTTTGAGAGCGATGTAGGCCGCAACAAGCGGGCTTTTCTGGCGTTTCAAGCACTCTTTAACTTCCCCCCGGGAGACACTCCCACCAGAGATCTCCCCACTCGTGGGGTGCGATCGGTTCCTGCCGCTGTGGTTGGGACACCAATTGGATTGAATCTCGACAACAAGTTTACGCTCAGCTCTGAGACCAATAAGTTCACGGTCACTGTGGACAACGTGACGGGGCTGATTGAATTGCCGATTGGCGAGGAGTTCACTAAAGAATCGTTCCGGGAGTTGCTGGAGTTGCGAATCAACTCACTTGAGGATTCACGTGGACGAACCGTGAACGGTGTTCGCGTGACTTACGAAACCGTTGGAACCACCACACAGCTTCGGATTACAACTGGAACAGAGGGCGACGACTCGTTCCTGAAGGTTACCGGGCCGAGCATCTGGGGCCTGAAGGATCTGCCAAGTGGCCGGGGCAGCACAGAGCGCTGGTTGGTTCCGCCGCAAGCGGAGAACGCCAACGGCGTGCCACTGTATGTCGATCGCGATGGCAATGAAACGACTCAGGCGGGTGACTTCTCAGAGGACGAGACTCGCGAGCTCTGGTCGCCAATCTTCCTCGACAAGGGCGAGCTGACCTTCAACACCGCCGGTAAATTGACGTCCCCACGGGTACCCATTGGCTTTAAGGCCACCACAATTGGTGACACCGGCGCCACACTCCAGTTCTCCATTAACTACGACGGTTCCACCCAATTCTCATCGCCGTTCTCGGTCTTGGCACAAAACCAAAATGGCCGGCCGGAGGGTGATCTGATTGGCCTGGACATTGGCGACGATGGTCTGGTCTCCGCGAACTACTCCAATGGCTCGCAGAAGAACCTGGCCAAGGTCATTCTTGCCAACTTCTCCGCCCCCACGGGACTTCGTCAGATTGGTGATGCCAGCTATTACGCCACCTCCAAGTCGGGTGCTGTGACGCTCGGTGAAGCCGGCACGGCGGGCTTTGGAACGGTTAGAGCAGGTGCACGTGAGCGTGCGAACGTGGACCTCACTCAAGAACTCATTGAGCTGATCACGGCCCAGCGAAACTTCCAGGCCAATGCCAAAGCAATTGAGACCAATAACACCCTGACCCAGGCCATCATCAACATTCGAAGCTAATCGCCTCGATAAACCAATGAGCTAGCCCCATGGACCGCCTTGCCTATACCGTTCTCAACTCAATCAATGAGCGTCGCATTAGCCGCCATGTCACTGCCAATGAGCTGGCCAATGTGGCCACCACGGGCTTTAAGAGAACCTACGAGGCGGCCATGACAGCTGTAAAGACTGAGGGCATGGGTTACGACACGCGCATCGCGCCGCAGATTGAGAAGTTCGAGCGCATCATGCTCACCCCCGGGGCCTTGATGGTCACTGGTCAGCCCACTGATGTTGCCATCTTGAAGCAGGGTGTCTTGGGGGTACAGGCACCCAACGGTGATATCGCATTTACTCGTAGAGGAGACTTGCGAGCCAATGAGAATGGTGTACTTGAGAATGCCCAGGGGCATGCCGTGGTCAATGATGCGGGTGTGCCCATCACGATTCCCCCTGGTTTTGCGGTCAACATCACCCGCAACGGCGGCGTCTTTATCAAGGACCCCACGGCTGTTGGGGTACAGGCCGAGGTGCCTATCGCGCAGTTAATGCTGCGCGATGCCAGCGAGACAGTCATGGTGCGTCGCGAGGATGGCTTGTTTGAAGCGTTCATCGACGGTGAGCGCCGTCCGGGCGACTTCCCTACCGGGCCAGAACCCGTCGAACTCATCTCCGGTGCGCTCGAGGGCAGCAACGTCAATCCTATCCAGTCGATGGTCAAGCTCATCGACGAGAGCCGCTCCTTCGAGTCCAGCATCCGATTCATTAAGAACGCCAAAGAAATCGACGAGAGCGGGTCGCAGCTACTTCGGGCCTAGTTCTTGCTTATGAATGGGTAAGGCGGCCACCTGACGTGTGGTCGACATGACTTAACGAAGGGAAACGGCATGGACGCTTCACTCTGGATTTCAAAAACCGGCCTTGATGCGCAGCAAAAGCGCATGGGGGTGATTTCAAACAACCTCGCCAACGTCAACACCACTGGCTTTAAACGAGATCGGGCGGTCTTTGAAGATCTGCTCTATCAAAACGTGCGCCAGGCCGGTGGTCAGACCAGCGCAGACACCCAGGCACCGATTGGTCTGATGATGGGTACCGGTACCCGTGTGCTGGCCAATGAAAAGATCCACTCTCAGGGTAATATGATCAATACTGAGAATGCCCTCGATATTGCCATTGATGGTCCGGGCTTTCTCCAGATCACCCAGGCCGATGGCACGATTGCCTATACCCGCGATGGTGGTTTCAAGATCTCTGCCACTGGTCAGGTGGTAACTGCCAACGGCGACTCGCTCATTCCAGCCATTGTGATTCCGGACAACGCCTCCTCGATCACCATCGGCCGAGACGGCATCGTTTCCATTGAGATTGTTGCCGGCGGTGGCCAGCAGCAGCTCGGCCAGATCAACCTTGCGCGGTTCGTTAACCCGGCCGGTCTTCAGCCCATGGGTCAGAACCTATACAAAGAAACTGCATCCAGCGGTGCCCCACAGGTGCTCGTCCCGGGTCAGGCCGGTGCAGGCTTCCTGCGTCAAGGAATGCTTGAGGCATCGAACGTGAATGTGGTTGAAGAGATGGTCAACATGATTGAGACCCAGCGGGCCTACGAGGTGAACTCCAAGTCCATCTCGGCCACCGACGGCATGTTGCGCTTCCTCAACCAGAACCTCTAAGGAGCTGCTCATGCGCTCGATTAAACTTATTCAGACCCTGGGGCTGGCCGCACTGGCCACTGCAATGGTGGGTTGTTCGGCGCCAGCAAAGATGTCCGAGGCCGAGTTCAAGCCCATTTTGTCGATTCCTCAAGATCCCGCTCCGTTGGTAACGGGCTCGATTTACAACGGTGGGCGCAACGACAACTGGTTTGGGCGTAAGAAAGATTATCGAGTGGGCGACATCATTACGGTCGTACTCAATGAGCAGACCCAGGCCAATCGTGTAAACAACACCACCGCCACTCGCGAGACGGAGAACGATGTGGCTGCGGGGTTGGTTCCCATGATCACCAATAACCTCCCCGGCTTTGCAAGAGACCGCGCCGGTCGCCTGACCAACGGGCTCAAGCTCGACGGCTCCACCATTGGCAGTGAAGCCACTGGAAGTGCCGATCAGCGTGCGAGCCTGACTGGTTCGATTGCTGTGACCGTCACTCAGGTGTTGCCCAATGGCAATCTTGTGGTGCGTGGCGAGAAACAACTCGATCTCTCGGAGGGTGGCGAGGTGATTCGTGTGGCTGGAATCGTCCGCTCCGATGACGTGGCTCCGAATGGAACGGTCTTTTCTCGGCGCCTGGCCAATGCTCAGATTTCGTATACGGGCTCGGGCGATCTGGCCAGTGCCAACAAGGTGCCCTGGGGAACCAGCGTCCTCTTCAAACTCTGGCCTTTCTAATTATGAATATTCTCTTCACCTCACAAACCACAGGGCCTGAGCGCCTCATGTCAAGGCTGGCCCGCTATGCCGGTTACCTGGCCTTTGTTGTTTTGCTTGGCCTTGCACTCAATGGCCATGCTTACGCCGATCGCGTGAAGGATCTCGCCTCGGTGGCGAGCATGCGCAGTAATCAGCTGCTGGGCTATGGCTTGGTGGTGGGCCTTGAAGGAACGGGCGATGGCGCCGATGTCTCGGTCACTGCCAGTTCCATGAAGGCCATACTGGGTCGCCTAGGGGTGAATATCGATGGCTCCCTGGGTGACTTCGACACCGCAAGCGGCGGGAAGCTCGATGTGAAGAACGTCGCGGCTGTTATGGTCACCGCAGAACTGCCTGGTTTTTCTAAGCCCGGTCAGAGAATTGATGTCACTGTCTCCGCCATTGGCAAGGCCAAGAGCCTGCGTGGTGGAAGTCTCATTCTTACAAGCCTTCGAGGTGTGGATGGGCAGGTCTATGCCTTGGCGCAGGGCTCGCTCACCGCTACCGGCGTTACGGAGGAGGCGGCTGGCTCAAAGGTGACCCGAGGTGTTCCTACAGCTGCAAGAATTCCCAGTGGCGGAATTGTGGAGCGCTCGGTGGCCAACCCCTTCGATACGGCAGAGATGGTGCTGCTTAATGTTCATGCATCGGACTTCACCACCACCACAGCCATTGTCAATGAGATCAACAAGACCTTTGGTGCCGGTGTGGCCACACCGCTCGATGCCGTCTCAATCTCGCTTCGTGCGCCTCAGGACATTGCCCAGCGCGTCTCATTTATGAGCATGGTGGAAAATCTTCGGGTCACCCCCGGAGAGCCGCCGGCCCGGGTGGTAGTCAACTCCAAGACCGGCACTGTGGTGATTAGTCGCAATGTGAAGGTCACGGCCGCGGCGGTATCCCACGGCACCATCTCGGTGACGGTGGCTGCGACCAATGAAGTTGTGCAGCCCAATATCTTGGCCGGTGGCCAGACCGCCGCCCAACAGAATGCCGATGTCGAGGTGGCCGAGCCCCAGCGGCCCATGTTCCTCTTCCAGCCCGGTATTGATCTTCGTCAGATTGTCGATGCCATCAACCAGGTGGGCGCCACGCCCTCTGCACTCATTGCCATCTTGGAGGCACTCAAGAGCTCGGGGAGCCTAAGAGCCGAACTCGTGGTGATCTAACACAGGGGCCTTTCCGAGCAGATGAAAAACCAATGAGTGATTCGATCAACTCCGCTATTCCTGCCTCGACCATGGGAGCGGTAGGACCGAACACCGCACTGGACTTCCAGGGCCTGGGGCAGCTGCGTGCCCAGGCGGCGCAGACCACCGATGCCGCCAAGAACCCCGCTCTTCGCAAGGCCGCCGAGCAATTCGAGGCGCTCTTCTTGCACCAGATGCTCAAGACCATGCGAGAGGCCACTTCGTCGAATGAAGACGGCGACATCATGGGCTCCTCGACCACCAAGACCTATGAGGCCATGTTTGACCAAGAGATTGCCCAGCAGATGGCCAAGCGCGGCAGCGTGGGCCTGGCCGACATGCTGGTGAAATCCTTTGAGCGAAACGTTGCACCGCCCTCCACCGATCAAGTCTTGGAACAACGTCTGCGCTTGAATAAAGATTCGGATACACCGGCGCTTCCTTTAGTGCCTCCTGCGCCACCCATGGCGTTGCCCACCGATGCCTCAAAGGCCTTTGGCCTGCCAAAGGGCAAGGGGGCCATGCCTGTGGACCTCAATAAATTAATTGGCGGGAACCGACCCGCCCTGGGACGTTAAGGGTGAGCCATGGCTGATTTGGTCAGCATTGCCGGCTCAGCGGTTGCGGCCTACCAGCGTGCGCTGGGCACGGTTGCGAACAATATTGCCAACGTCGATAGCGCTGGATACTCCCGCCAAGAGGCCGGTCTTATCGAGAATGCACCCCGCTCGTATGGAACCAGCTACCTTGGTACGGGCGTTAATGTCACGGGAATCAAGCGCCTGTACGACGCCTTCATTGAGAACAGTCTTCGCAACGCCAATACCGAGTTGGGCACTCAAGACTCCTTGGTGAACTATGCCAATCGAGTGGTCGACATCATGGGCAACGAGGAGGTTGGGCTGCTCTCGGCTTTTGATCAATTCTTTGATTCGGCACGGCAATTGGCCACCGACTCTTCCTCGATCATTCTGCGCTCGCAGTTTATCAGCAAGGCCGAGGCCTTGGCGTCTCGTTTTCAGGGGCTCAACACCCAATTGAACTTGGTGGCCCAGGAGACAGCCGAGGCCCTCAAGAGTGAGACGGACTCGCTCAACAGCTTGAGTGAACAGCTGGCCCTTGTCAATGCGCAGCTCGGCAAGACCAAGCTCATTGAGCGCCAGCCGCCGGCCATCATGGACCAGAGAGATGAAATTCTTCGCCAGATGGCGGCACTGGCAAAAATTCAAGTGCAGGAAAGATCCAATGGCCAGGTGACTGTATCGATTGGCGCCTCCTCGAGTCGTGGTGAGATTGTATCGGGCGATGTCTTTCGGCCAGTGACGGCTGTCATGAGCGAGTCCTCCGTTGGGAAGGTGGATCTGGTGATCAATGCGGCATCACCACGCGCAGAGGCGGTTTTTGGATTCTCAGGCGGCAGCATCTCGGGGCTGATGAACTTTCGCAGCCAGTTGCTCGAACCCAGCTTCATTGGGCTTGATAACCTGGCCAAGACTTTGGCTATTGAAGCCAATGCCATCCACCGAGAGGGCATTGACCTAGAGGGCCGCAATGGACTCGATCTTTTCCGGATTGACCCGCAGTTCTCTATGGTCTCCAACAGTGGCGATACCAATGTGCGCTACAGCGCGAGTGTGCTTGATATCGCCACGTACTCCTCAAACAAGTTACGTCTTGACTATCGGGCGAACGCTGGCCAAATTAACAATGTCGTACTCATGGGCCAGTTCAAGGTCGGTGAGCAAATCACCGTCAACCTCAATGGAGCAGAAAAGCGCCTGACCATCTCTGGCGCACTAACCACTGGACCCGATGCGGGGACCAATCTGGTCGATGGAGCGCTGATTGATCTCGATGAGGTCCAGGCGCAGCTCCGAACCTTCTTGGAGGGGGGCAACGGATCCTCCGTGGGCGGTGTGTTTGGACTTCAGATCAATGTAGAGGATGGCACTGGGACCGACCTGCTTGTTACCAGTGATTTGTTGGGCGCATTCAATCTAAAAGTCACCTCGGGCAGTGAAGGTGGCCGAATTGATGAAATCATGACGCGTGGCCAGTGGACGTTGACAGACACAGTGACTGGAGCAACTACCAGCGGCACCAAGAGTGTGGCTCTCAATGGCCTTCAGATTGACCTTTCAGGCGAGGCCCGCGACGGGGAGATTCTATTTCTTAATATTGCCAACTCGCCCTCGGCCGGGTTGCGGGTGGCGGTGGATGACCCGAGCCGCGTGGCGGCGGCAGCGCGATTCCGAGTCATTGAGAACCAATTCAATCCGAGCAAGGTGAGCGCAAGTCTCTTTGAGACTCCTGAGGATTTCAGTGCGGATCGTGGCCTTTGGCTCGACAGCATGGTGGGCGATGCCCCAGACTTCGATCGCCTTGACAACAATATTCTGGAGTCTGAGGCGGTTCGATTCAGCGGCCCAAAGGCCACTCCAATTGCAATTGTTCCAGCGGGTTATAAGGACACCACCCTATACCTGGGAGACATCGGCAGCCAGCCCCTGAACCTGCAGATCATGACCCGAGACGGGCGGCATTTGTTGGGCCAGTTCTTTGAGCCATCGGCCGAGCGTATTCAGGCAGAGAGAGACCGCCTGGGCCGAGAGGATCTCACCGATGTTGAGATGGCTGCTCTCTTCGATGAGGCGGGTGAGGAGGCCATGCGTCTATACCGCCTGGCGGGTGTCTCTTTCCCCGCGGGGGCCTCCTACTCTCATCAGTATTTGAATGTTGCGGGAGACGATGCCTACCGAGGCATGGATCTCTTCTATGGCGTCCGCGCCGATGTTCAAGAGATTCCTCAACTCACGCTGGACCATGTCTACGGAGCCATAGAGCGAACACCCGCGTCGGTCACAAGCAAGGCCATCGGGGAGATCACCGCATCGATTGGCGATGTCATTTATGGGGAGGGCGACCTGAGTCTCAATGGGGTTGCGCTTGGGCAACTCAAAATGGTTGATGATGGTGCAGGCGGTCCCAAGCTTCAGTTGACTCGGACCAATGACGTGGGTGACACAGTTACGCTCGATCTTCCCCTGCCGGGGACCTCGATGAACGCCTTTGGCGCAGCTACAAACGGTCGTTATGCCCTTGATGCCACACATCTGAAAGCCTACTTCGACGCCCACAGCTATAACCGTGTTCTTGGCGTGCCGACCTCTTATGGCCGGGGTGGGCCTTTGGAGGAGTTTTCAAAGACCTTTGGCGTGACTGTCACGGTAAATGACTACCTTGATGAGATGGGAGATGCCCAGCAGTCCCTTACTTTCGCGAGGCAGATGGAAAATTACGGTGAACAGCAAGCCATCGATTTCTCTACCGCTGTCAACGCAAATGGCAGCATCACGGTTGGAGGCGTGTCCATCCCCTTGGTGGCGGGTGAGACGGCCAATCAGGTTGCAGCAAAAGTGGCCGCAGCCCTTCGGGATTCGCCCGCCTTCGGAGCGCAGTCGGGCCGAAGTATTGCAGTCAGTGATAGTCGAGTGGTCATCACCTATAGGGTCGATGAGGAGAACGCCAGTCCAGTCACGGCCACCCTCACCACCTCCACCACACCCGCTGTGAGCATCTCGACTATTCGGGATGCGTTTGTGGATATTCCGCGCAACCCAGACCCTCGAGACAGCCAGATACGCATTGGTTTGGGTCAGACCGGCAGTGCCGCGCAGTTGGCGGCGATCGGATTCCGAACGGGTGCGTATCTGGTGGGCGAGGTGAAGGAAGATCTCTTGGTCTTTGCCCAGGGCGAGTCCGGGGCGAGCTTTCGCCTCGGCGCAACGTTCAAAGAGGGCTCACGCGATGCGGTTGAGTCTCTGCGAAATGAGCCGTTCGAGGTGAGTTTCACGGGCAAGAGTAGCTATTCAATTCGGGACGTCTTAACAAACACTATCGTGGCTGAGCGGAGCTATGATCCGGCTGCTGGGATTGTTTACAGGGGTGTGACGCTCCGTCTCAATACCGACCCCGTGGCGGGTGATCGGTTCTTGGTCGACGGCAACCAAGACGGCATTGGAAACAATGGAACGGCACTTCGCCTCGGAGAGTTGCAGAATCAGCGGGTAGTGGGGAACAAGAGTTACACCCTCTCGGAGGCTTACGGGAATCTGGTGGGCGATGTAGGCAACGCGGCTTTCCAGGCAGGCATCTCCAAGAAAGCACTGGAGGTGGTCAAAGACCAGGCTGTCCAAGCCCGAGATAAGGTCTCTGGGGTAAGCCTTGACCAAGAGGCCGCAGACCTCATTCGCTTCCAACAGGCCTATCAGGCCTCTGCCAAAGTCATGCAGACATCGAGCGTTTTGTTTGATGCCATTCTGGGCATTCGTTGATTGGATTGAGCCATGAAGATCTCTACCACCTACCTTTATGACCGTGCGGTCAATCAAATGACCACCAGCCAGTCAAATCTGGCCAAGTCGCAGGCCCAACTCTCGAGTGGGAAAAACATTCTTCGACCGAGCGATGCCCCAGAGGACGCTGTAAGTATTCAACGGTTAAAGAGTGTGATTGCCCGCCAAGAGAGTTTCGAGCAGGCCATCCAAACCACCGAAAACCGGCTCAAGACAGAGGAAACCGCCCTTGAGGGGGTGAGCAACTTATTGACTCGACTCAAGGAGCTGGCCATTCAGGCTTCAAACGACACCAACGGCCCAAAGGATCGAGAGATTATTGCCATTGAGATGCAGGGCCTCCAAGAGGACTTGCTGTCGTTTGCCAATACTCGAGACGCCAACGGCGCCTACTTGTTTAGTGGATCTCGTGTCTTCACCCCTGCGTTTGCCCAACAACCCGATGGTGAAGTGATTTATCAGGGAGACGAGACGGTCAATCTAGTGGATGTGGGGGATCAGCGCCAATTGCGGGCCAATCGGACAGGAACACAAGTTTTTGACCGCGTGGTGCGCACCAACCCCAATGGCACTCAGTTTGGAGTGAGTTTCTTCCAGAGTGTGAATGATCTGGTCGCTGCTGTTCGTTCCTCTGATAGAGAGAACATGAATCGAGGCATTGCCGAGCTCACCAACCTCTCGGACAGTGTCTCTCTATCTATTGCGCGGGTGGGCTCTGATATGAATGTGGTGAGCGGCCAGCGGGCCGTCTTGGAAGAGACCAAGCTTCAACTTCAGACCGTATTGAGCGCTGCAGAGGACTTGGATTACACAGAAGCTGTAACCAAGATGCAGAAGCAAATCTTGGCCTTAGAGGCCAGTCAGGCCAGCTTTGCTCAGATCTCGCGCCTCAGCCTCTTTGAGTACATCCGCTAATGGCTGTGGTTAAAGTTTCCGGCACGAGGCCGATTCCGATCAAGATGACTGGGGCAAATTCTCACCATGGCTGTTGATACAAATCTAGTGAGCGCATTTGGGGCGGGCTCGGGCGTTGATACCAAGTCCCTGGCCAAGAGCCTTGTCGATGCCGAACGTGCACCCAAAGAGAATCTCATCAATAAGAAGATTGAGAAGACCGAGGCGCGCATCTCCGGCTATGGGGCGGCCATGGCCATTCTGAACAATCTCAAGACAGCTTTTCAGGGTCTGAACGACGCCACGGACTTCAACAGCCTGGCCGTCTCGACGGGCGGATCCACTGCCTTCGGGGCCACCGCTGCCGCCAGTGCGCTGCCGGGGGCTTACTCCATAGAGGTCAATGACCTTGCCAAGGCCCAGCGCAGCATGTCTTCTACAGGGTTTGCAGCTGCGACAACGGCCATTAACGGGGGCGCGGCCTTCTCTCTTAACCTATCGGTTAACGGCGGGGCGCCGACCACCATTCGAATCAGTGCGGCCAACGCCACCGCGGGCTCGGTTGTTGGTGCGATCAACGCTGCAGGATTGGGTGTGAAAGCACAACTTCTCAATACCGGGGCGGCAAACAATCCATACAAGATTGTGCTCACAGGGGAGACCGGGGCGAGCAAGAGTTTCACTATAACCAGTGACAAGGGGGATGGCACTGCCGAACGCCAAAAGCTGACTTTCGGTGCTGCATCTGCGTCGGGCAGTATCACTGTGGCAGGCGTCTCCGTCGATGTCGAGGCAGGGGATACCGCGGCACAGGTTGCTACAAAGGTGCACGCAAGGCTCAATTCCAGCGCAACTTTCCTCAGTGTTCCGGGCCGTGTTCTGACTGACAATGGCAACGGCACTCTACTGTTTACCCTGGATAAGACCGAGGGTTACGCCCCAGATGCTTCATTTTCGGCCAATGCCACTGGTGTAAGCATGTCCGTTAGTGAGGATCAGCCCTTCGTGCCGGGTAGTTCGGTGGCTGCCATGGCATTCACGAACGTCCAATCTGCCTCAGATGCCGAAATCGAGGTGGATGGCGTGGCCATTAAGAGAGCGACTAACAGTATCGCCGATGCCATTCCTGGCGTTACGCTGAACCTAAACCGGACCACTGTCGGTGCTGAGATTCTCACCCTCAGCCGAGACCTTGAGTCGGTTCGAACCAAATTCGAAGGTTTGGTGACCGCCTACAACGATGCGATGTCGGATCTGGATATTCTCACTGGCCCGAAAAACACGAAGGATCCAGAGGACGTGTTTAGCGGCTCCCTGGCCAACGACTCCACCGCAAGGGGTATTCGAAATAAGATCCGCGCTTTGTTAACCAGTGCCTCCAGCACCCCTGGATCGGGTGTCTCGACCCTGAGGGACCTGGGAATCTCCATCTCCCGAGAGGGAAAGATGGAACTCAAGGCCGATGAACTCACTGCGGCCTTAGAGGGCAAGTTCGATGCCATGGTGTTGGCCCTGAGTGCCAACACCAACAACCAGTCGGAGCTGGGCACTGCAAACAGGGGGCTGGCGGGCGATGCCATCAAGAGCATCAATGACATGCTCAAGACCGATGGCGTTGTAATGGCCCAGACCAACAGCGCCAATAAGCAGCTCGACCGTTACAAGAAGGACCTTGAATCACTGGAAAAACGTATGGAGTCCCTGCTGGCTCGATACTCCAGGCAGTTCGGGGTGATGGACTCCATTGTTGGGCAGGCCAACGCAACACGAGACAGTCTTAAGGGCACCTTTGAAGCCATGATGGCCACTTATAAGAACTAGGATAAGAACTAGCCCGAATTTAATTCCCCTGTAATTTAGTCGGAATTTGAGGCGTCGACCTCAAGTTCCCGTTTGCGCTTCCGATCCCTTAGACGTGAGAAAGGGGTTATGGCATCTGCCGTGGCCCCTCGACGTTATTCGAAAGGGCGGTGTCTTATGGACTCTCCAGTGAATCAAGTGAGCGGCAGCCAAGGAGCGGGGGCTGTGCGCGTGGTATCCAATCAGCCCGCCGAACCGGTGGCTCTTGCCAAGGCCGAGGTTAAGCCAGAGGCGGCCGAGCCCAAGCCGGTGCTTGCAATCGATCCTGCAAAGCTCGCCCAGCAGATACAAGAGGCGGTGGCGAGGCTCAATGACCAGATGAAGTCCATGCAGCGCGATTTGGGGTTCTCGTTTGATGAGCGAATCAATCGAGAGATTGTCACGGTGCGCAAGCAATCCACGGGTGAGGTGGTTCGCCAGCTCCCGCCAGAGGTCGTCATTCGGGTTGCGCACAGCATCGAAGACCTTAAAGGCGTTCTTTATGACGATATTTTTTAAGCAGTTGATTAAAGCGCGGCAAAACCTTGCCGATGCAGAGAACATCAGAACAGACATGTGTCGTTCTGAGATTCTTTCCTAACATTGAAGGAGAAAGACCATGTCAGTTGTGAATACAAACATTAAAGCCCTGATCGCTCAGCAGTCTGGCGTGAAGGTTGGGCGTGATATGGCCAGTGCCATGGAGCGCTTGTCGACCGGCCTGAAGGTGAATAAGGCTTCAGACGATGCTGCTGGCCTGGCTATTGGGAGTCACATGACCGCCCAGATTCGTGGCCTGAACATGGCCGTAAAGAACGCCAACGACGCTGTGGCCATGCTGCAGACCGCAGAAGGTTCGATGGTTGAGATGACCAACATCCTTCAGCGCATGCGCGAACTAGGTGTCCAGGCCGCGAACGACACGAACACCTCGGAGGATCGTCAGTACCTGAGCAATGAGTTTCAGTCTTTGAAAGCCGAGTTTAATCGGATTGTGAAGAATACCCAATGGAACGGAATGAACCTTCTGGATGGGACCTTCCGAGCAAATGACTACGCTGGAGGACTTGAGGCTGTCTCGGGTGGCGACACGTCGGTGAGCGGGCTGTTTAGGTTCCAAGTGGGAGCGAATGCTGGCCAACTTGTAAACCACACTTTTGGTGACTACCACAACTCTAGTGCAGTGAAACAAGTTGGTAGAATAGTATTCATCGCAAACTCAGAGTTAGCGGACAGCATTTCAAGCTCAACAGCTGTTGGTTTGAGTGGCGCCGTCATTCGAATCACAATCAATGACACCATAATTTCTTATACAACCACTTCTGCCGCTGAAACTCCAACCGTTGTTGCTGCTGCACTTTCCTCGTTGATCAATGCCAATGCGGAGTTAAGCAATCTCATCTCCGCATCCGCATCGACGGGGACCTTAACTCTTACTTCAGCTGTGGCGGGTAGCGCATTTACCGTGTCTACTGGTCTGACGTTGGATCAATCTGTGCTTAACTATGAGGAAACGACAGCCAATGCCACAAGAGGCTGGGAGGTGTTGCAGGACCTGATGATCACAAATGCTGCAGAGTCTACACATTCAATTCAGACTTTGGATCACGCTATTGTCACCATCAATCAGGGACGTGCAGATATTGGTGCAACGATCAATCGGCTAACATCTGCGATTGATAATATGACGACCACCAGCACTAATTTGTCCGATTCTCGCAGTCGGATCATAGATGCAGATTATGCTGTGGAGAGCACCAAACTTGCGCGCTCACAGATTGTGAGCCAGGCAGCCATAGCAATGCTTGCCCAGGCGAACGCCCAACAGCAGTCCGTTCTAGCCTTGTTGCAGTAAATCGTTCTAAGTACTAACGGGCTGAGTCGAAAAAGGCTCAGCCCTTTTTCATTTCAAGAAGCTCAATAAGTTCTTCCGCACTCTTCGTGGCAAGCACCAATCGGGAGTGAAGAGAAAAATTCGTCTCAAAATGTTTTCGCTCATTTTCTGAAAAGAGATTAAAATTTCGGTGACTCACAAAAACCTCGTTCTTTAAGAGCGCACTGAGTAGAAGATCCAGCGTCCGCGGAATTTTTACGAGCGCGCGAGACGCTTTGTTGTAGCGTTTTTTAAGAGAATCCAAGGCTTTGCCGTCGTCTGCTGCAGCAAGTAACTGCTCCATTATCTCGACGCATTTTGTAGAGAGGGATCTAATGCGACGCAGTTCTCTTAGTAACTTATGTCGACGAGAGGCTTCCTGGGTTGCTGACTTATCGACCATCGGGTTGGTCGAAGAGACTTCTATCAGTTTTTGAACGCAGCTAGCAAAGCGCTTCTCATATTCGGAATCTGCGTTGAGGTTGTCTAGAATGTCCTTTAGTGGCATCTCAACAATGCCATCAATTCTCGCTCCGCCCTCTGTGGCATTCAGGATGTCAGCCTTGTCAGGCAATCGCTCGTACCAAAGTCGATAAACATCCATTTGCTTGTTGGTAACGACCTTGCCGACACCGCCGTATGCGTCGATCTCTCTGAAAGCATCTGGGTCTGTACTTAGTTCATCTGCAAGTGCTGTTCTCCCTGTGTGGCCCTGAGCATGCGAAATACCGCCTGTGTAGGCGAGGTCTTGACCAACCAGCACTATTCGCCCTGCGCCCATCAATCGACAGAAATTGAATGCGGAGTGCGCGACTGAACCGCCTGTGGCGACGGTTAGAAAATTGCGTCCTGTCAATTCATGGAAAATCTCCCCATGATCATCAGACGAAACACAAAAAGCGAGGGGCCCGCTAAAGGTCTCAACAATCTGGCAGTTATTGGCAAGGTCGCTTATGAGCCATTCTGACTGGGCCGATAAACCTTCAAAATGGGTGTAATTGGGGTCGAAGGGGTCGATTGAGACAACAAAATGAGGAACAATCCCAGCGGCTCTAAGAGACTTCCATGCAGGGCCGACGCAAACCATTAAACATTTACTCTGGTACTCAGCGAGAAGTGACAGTTGCTTTTCAAGAGACGGACCGGCCGCAATTAAAAGAACTGGTAGGTTCAACGCAAGTCCTGAGAAAATTGAGATATCTGGGGCGTGAGGACGATTGGCGAGGTTAACAAAAGAGTTAACTAAAAATCTGTCACTGTGGCGAAGGGTGGTGTTTAGAACAAGCCGAAGCGTTGTGGTTACAGAGGTTAATCGGCCTCTAAATAAATCAAGAAAGCCTCGGTAAAACTGATAAGAGTCTGGATTGAGCACCAGAGTCCAACCTTTGCTTCGCATTGGATGAATCTCAATTGCTAAGGCATCCGCGCAGTCTAGGGGGTTGGCGCTGACGAGGATCTTCAGACGAGCATCGACCAAAATACCGGATAAATCGTTTGTCCTGATCACTTGAATAAACACCTCAGGATCAGGCTCAAGAACAATGACCGACTTAATCTGTCCCTGGCGCGTAGCAAGAAGATCACGAATTAAAGTTACGAAAGAACTCCCCACACAAATAATTGTGTCGGTTTCGACGTCTTCGGGGGGAATGCTGTCGTTAATTATCCCTGTTGCTTTCTCCCCGGCATGATAGGGGGGCTCTCCGAAAAAAGCCACGCCCTCCCGGCAAAACCTAATTACCTCCGTACCCCTTGTCACTACGGTCTCAACCGAGAGCGGCTGTTGAGTGTTCAACCTAAAAGCGTCTTCAAGCTTCTCTGTAAGGCCGGGGAAATATTGCCGAAGTAAAGACCTGTTCTGCCGCTCAATCTCAGTCACCGGAGCTGATCCTTCCACATAACGCCCTTGTCGCCTCGAAAGACTCGAATAAATCGTACTCGAGTACATCAGCCAACAGGTTTAAGTCTTTTGTCTCCTGGGCTTGCACAAATATCTTGGAAGCGTTCAGGATCGAGGTGAGAATCTCGTTTGCTTCTTTGTCATGTCCGAGCATACTTGCGCTTTGCAGAAAGTCACAAAGTGTTTGTAGGGCATCTGGTAGATTCTGAAGTTCAATTAAGGAGTCTGACGAAGAACTGTCAGATCTGAGAGCCAGGGCGAGTTGAGTCAATTTTGGCGTCGAACGGTCGAGATAGGTAACAAGATCCGCTGCTATCGATTGAATTTCGGTGATGTTTTTTTTCATCCAATTACCTCGTCACAGTGGTTGCGGAAAATTTGACTTTGAAGTCGCCGAAAAGAGATCGACTACCTCGACTTGTATCGTCGGCCTCCGAGAGGGTGAATGCAACTCGCGTCATGTGAGAGTCTAAGATATCGTGCTTGAAAACCTGAGCGTGGGCTCGACTTTCGAGAAGATCGACTTCTGCGCGTATCTGAATCTGGTGGTTCCCGATCTCTAATTTCCCTTGGGTCAGGCCAACAACTTGGTTCGCAGAGACTAAGTAAGAGACGGGTTGTCCGTGGTCAAAAGATCCCATGCATGCCAGTGTCTCGAGACTAGGTCCGCCATTGTGGGATCGATAAATTATCTCGTCTCTGTGAAAGGCATCTGGATTAAGGGTGACGTAGCCGAGTCGTAGCGACCCAGACTCATAGTTCGCCCAGTCAATTTTATAGTGCAACTCTAGATAACCCTCAGGCTCCGTCACCGTCCAACACTTTTCGATTGGCCCAAGGGCAGATGGTATCGATGCTGAGATGGTCACACTTGAGTTAGACACGCTAACTTTGGGATCGACCCTTACGAGGTCAGTCAGTTTTGGTCGGCCAGGTGACTCGTAAACCAAGTGCCCGCTGTAAAAGTCTGCAGACCAGCTTATGTCATCAAAAAAACCATGAGGTATAGAACCCCAAAGTGAACGCTCTGAGATGCTCCGGTCCATAAAGCTGTGGACTGAGAGCCCTTTGTAGCAATCAAACACCACCTCAAGCCGAGGCCCGACAACATGGAGAAGCCGACCGATACGACTTACGCTGAAACATGACTCTGCTGATGAACCACACTGGACACGTGTTGGCCGTGGCGGCTTCTGGTTGGCCTTTAGTGCCCATCTCTCAACCGAGAGATCGAGGCGTTTCAAATACTCTTCCCAGCGCTCAGTCGTTATGTGTGTTCGGAAGTCACTGCTCCACAGGTAACAGAGTTCCTTCCAGTCCGCCTCTCTTGCTTCAGCGCTCTCCAACAATGCCCTAAAGATTCGCCAACACTTTGTGTTGATCTCAAGATCAGCCCGGCCAGACAGGGCCCAGCGTACGATATTGTATTTATCCTGCTTTTTCACTGGTATGGGGACTGTGGCTGTCTCAAGCTTTAGCTCATTTGCGGCATCAGCATGACTCATGAGAGCCAACACTTCGCTTGGTCGAACTAGTTGAACTCCTTCTGTTTCGAGAAGTGCTTGATAAAGCATCTCCATCCGGCCCCACTCGCTGCCTTCTTCCAGGGCTGCCTCGGTCATGTAGCGACCGGGACGAAAATCAAAAACCTCGACGTCGTTTCCGTAGATAGGGAACGCCCTATCGTCCTTCTTAAGATGACTACTTACATAAAGAAGATACTCATCTAACTCTACTTCGCGATGAACAAATCGTTGGACTTTTTGGAATGCAATTGATTTGTTCCAGATCAAAGGCACCTTTGAACCATCAGCACCAACCGCGTATTGGGGGTAGTACCTCCATTCACGGGGCCACTCGGGGTTCGCTCGGGCGGGGTTGTCCCACTCCATGATGATTGCCTCATACCCCGCCTCTTTGTATAGCGGTACGAGGCCTGCGGAATAGGCCTGCTCGTTCACAAGGGCGATCTTCGGTCTTAGCCCGAGTAGTCGCTCGTAGACATCCATACCAAGTCTGAAATTGGCCTGATTGACCTCCGCCGGTACCAGAGGCCCGATGATTTGAGCATACCCACAGCCGATGAATTCACATGGACCGTGGGTGATCAAGTCCTTGAGCTCCTGGATCCACCGCGGGTCAATTGCCCTAATTGTCTCCAGAGTCCAGGCCGAGGCCTCGATCCCGAAAGGAAGGTTTCGCCTTCTCGCAAGTTGCAAAAGCGGCCAATAGCATCGTGCCACCACTTCGGGGCGTCGTTCCTCACTGATAGCCGAGTAGGCAAGATTGAGGTGAAAAAACGAAAAGGCTTTGAGCGGCATCTATTGGCTGAGCACCCTATTAATGAAGGCTTTATCCTGACATCAACATCTTAACCTCCGAGCAGAGGCGATCGACGCCTTGAGATTTGAGTCTTCCCGCAGCGGTCCCCGACAGTTGAGCGGCGAGTTCCTCATTATTCATCAGGGCAATTAGCTTCTGAGTCGCATCCTTCTCATCCTTCGCCACAATCGCAAGTTCTTCTTGCTCGATCTCTTGAAGCTCTGGGGCATCTTTCTCTCCGTAAGGTGAGAAAACAACGGTCGGAACGCCAAGCTGCAAGAGCTCAAAGAAACTCACGCCGTAGACCGTGACCGCATAGTTTGTTGTGCTCATTAGCGTCTGGAGCCCATTTGGCGCGAGGTGTTGCGTCATCCGTATCCTCGGCGTCTGCGGCCAGACCGGCGCCTGTGCGAAAGGACCCGTGACCCAATCAACATCAGTCCCATTTGGTAACCGATCATTGAGCAAGGTTGGCCAGGTCCGGCCCAATAGAGTTGTGTCGCTACCACCTGTGAGTACCAGTACCTTCGGGCCGGAATGCCAGGGCAAAGGGTTCGGAATGTCGGCGAGAAGGAAGCAGTCCCATCCGTAAACGACTTTCGCACCTCGCTGAGTCTGCCAGGGAGTTGCAGGGTGGCGAAAGGATGGTATGAACATCAGATCGAGTTGTTCTCGATGCGTCAAGAGGCCATCAATAGCGACAAGCTTGATGTTTCTGGCCCTTGAAATGGTGAGGAATTGAGTTAGATCGAACGGGAGGCTCTGAGGCGCGAGGTCTAGCAAAACGATAGAAGGTTGAATTGCCTCTAGTAGACTCGCCTGTAGGGTTGGATTCGCATACTCGAGAAAGTGAACATCAACCGACCCACTTACGGGATGATAGGTTTTTGGTCCGAGGACATAAACCGTTACTAAAGCGTCTAATTGCCTAGCGAGTCCGCGTGCAACGCGAAGCGCCCGAGCCATGTGCCCCAATCCCACAGTTGGGCCTGCACTGCAGATGAGCAGAGCCTTGACTTGAATGTGAAGGACCTTAGGGCTGCCAGGAGCTTCGTATGGATTTAAGTGGTCGTAGCCCATCAGATGGGTCTGCTCGCCACTCGCGATCGGGGAGCTCTGACGGAACGGGCTCCTTCACCCCCGAACCATCAGCAACATAGCCTTTCCGAACATCCTTAATGACCCGTGCGATCTGCTCGGGCAGCCAGCAGTGTCCCGCAGAGTACTCTTCACCCTTGCCATCTAGGTCGATGTGGAACTCGATGGTGGTTGCACCCCATCTGTTGATGGCTCGATTGAGCACAGCTGGTTCGACTGTGTGGTCTGACCACCCAATCTCACAGCCTGTTGCGTTCCTGAGCGTCTCAATGGCGGCGAGATTCGCCTCAGCATAGGGTGTCGGGTAGGCGGAAGTGCAGTGAAACAACAATGGATTCGCACATCCATTGGACTTCAAAACGGAGACAGCGTGCTGTATCTCTGGAAGAGTTGCCATTCCGGTGGAGAGCATCACGGACTTGCCGGTTTGTGCACATGCAGCCAATAGGTCATCCCACAAAAGTTCGTAGGATGCCACCTTGTAGAAGTCCACGAAAGGTCGAAGCTCCTCCACCGCATCAAGGTAAAAGGGAGTGCATCCGAACTCAATCCCCTTCTCACTGCAGCGCTTAGCCAATTCTGGAAGGTATTCTTGGGGCAGTTCCCAGTCTTTGCGCTCCCTGTGCTTGGCTGACTTCTCAAGAATCTCTGGGGCGAACAATTGGTCTAACTTGAAGAGTTGGAACTTCACAGCAGAGCAGCCGGCGTTTGCTGCTGCGTCGACAAACTCTAACGCCCGCTCGATACTGCGATGGTGGTTACTAGAGACCTCGGCGATGAAGCGAGTCATATAAGCCCTAAGTGACAGTTTCAACTTGCAATTGGGAGAGAGCCTCTTCGGCCCGCTTTATTGCCGAATTTCGGGTCTCAGCAGAAACAATTAAAAACCCGAATCGATCCGGGTGAGAGCGAATACAAGGTTGGTAATCTCCAACGCACCTGAATAGACCGTGATGCAGCAACCCAGGTAGCTGTGAAAGAGTGTCTTGCCCACGAATCGCGGTGATCCTACCCTCTTTGGGAAACCAATAGCGCGTTGCTGTGGCCTTGGCCCACCGCGGCCTCAACTGACGTTCAGAGACGTCCTCGCCAAGGGCGTGGGAGATCGCAATGTCGACAAGATGAACCCCGGTGGCTGCAGGAATCTGGTGCGAAGCGAACCAACCACCGGAGAGTCTCAGGGCCAACTCAATAACCATGGGTTCACCTGAAGGTGATAAAACCAAGTCACCCTTCACTATGCCCTCTGAAACACCGAGTGATAAAGCAGCTCGTTCAATGAGACTGTTGATCGCTTTCAGAGTTTGGTCATCTAACAGGGCTGGGATCGTCCCTCCATCTTCAATAATGTAGGGATGGAACCGTTCCATTCCAGTATAATTTCTCTCCGAGACACCCGGGGTGTGGCAACGCCCGCCGATTAAAAAAGACTCAGTGGAGAGCTGGACGCCGTCAATGTATTCCTCAAGGATTAGACGCCCACACTCTCCCCACCGTGTGGACTCCTCGAACGCCCATTCAAGGTCTGTGCTTTGGTTGATAACCAAAACTCCTCTAGCTCCACGACCATCTACCGGTTTCAGTACAAACTTCGGGTAAATACTGGAATCGATGCTCTCCTTCAGATCGTCAAGTGTGGAGATTGGCCTGAACCGTGGGCAAGCGACCCCGGCCCTTACGAAAGCCTCTTTCATTAGCACCTTATCGGTGACCAGACGAGCCGATTCAAGGGGGACGACTCTGAGTCCGAGTTTTAGTCCAATGAGAGAGACGGTATAGGGAACGTCGTTCGCAATTGTCATCACTCCGTCAATCCGATCACTATGCGTGAAGTCCAGAACTTTCGAGAGCGTCCCTTCAGCGTCTCGCGTGGAGACAATTATCCGATGATCCGCCATGGCTAGACCGGGAGCATTTGGATCTTGGTCGGTACCAATAATCCTGAGCCCTCGGCACCGTGCGGCTTGGTAGGCTGGAACCTGCTCCGCACCCGCCCCTATTATGAGAAGCGTCTTCAATCCGTAGTCAGCCGAAATACATTCCACCGTTCACATTAACGGTCTGCCCAGTAATGTAGGCCCCGCTGGGTCCCACCAGGAAAGATACCGCCGCCGCAACTTCCTCCGCGCTTCCTAGTCGGCCGATTGGGATCTGAGCGGCCTTGAGCTTGCCTGCGTCGGTCTGTAGCTCTTTTGCGGACATATCAGTAGCTATCAACCCTGGAGAGACCGCGTTGCAGGTAATCCCGTCTTTCGCGAAAGTTTTCGCAATAGATTTGGTGAGTCCAATTAGTCCAGCCTTTGCTGAGGCATAGTGGATCTGATTTATGCCTCCCCACTGACCACCGATGGATGTGATGTTGACGATACGCCCCAATTTATTTGCCCGCATAAATCCTAAAGCCTCTTGTATGCAAATGAAAGGGCCGCGGAGATTGACACCCATCATCGTGTCCCAATCCTCATCATTGATCTCCATGAAGGGCTTCTCTTGGGCAATTGCAGCATTATTTACGAGGATCTCCAGTGATCCATCAGTGGAAATCTTTTCGAAAGCTTCTCGTACGCTTCGCCTCGAGGACACATCAATTCGGATGGCACGTGCGATCCCACCTTTTGATTCTATTGATCTTTCAACTCGTACGGCTCCATCTAGGTCTTTTGAAAACCCTAAGAAAACCGTGTGTCCATCTAGCGCGAGTTGCTTAGCGATTCCCGAACCAATTCCACGACTAGCCCCAGTGACGAGTGCGATCACTTTTGCATCCTGATGTGCAGAGTTACCACCATCAAACTAAACCTTTGCATATATCACGCTGTCGTACATACACGAACTATGGTGCCCGAAGAAAAACCGATATCTTGGGTTAATACTGTTTATAAGAATCATCAACTCCCATAGATGGTTCGGCTCGTGATACGCGCTTATGGCTAGTTTAGGCTGAAGATTTTGGAGGGTAGCTACGGCCCCTCTTAGTGCCTCTACCTCAGAGCCCTCGATATCCATTTTAATAAAATCACATTGACCTAGAGAGCCTAAGTAATCGTCTATCGTGATTGTTTTAATCTCCGTGAACGCGGGCTCGTCGCCAACCGAGCAAGAACTAAGCACCCTTGATTGCATCGTGTGCACCGAATCCGCGGAATCGCAGAAGCGCAGTGTGCGACTATCGCTCCAGAGTCCAAGCGGGACCGGAAAGACATTCTTACTGCTGCCACCCCAAACCGCGCTGGCCACATTGGACTGAAGAGCGCTAAAGTTTGCTTGATCAGGCTCAAACGCAATGATCCTGCAGTTCTGATTAAATGAGAGGACTTCACCAACTGTGTCGCCTTCCCAAGAGCCGCCATCAATGTAAATGCCGCCAACCTTCGGGGGCAAACATGCTGGATGAAAATAGTGTAAAAAGCCTGAGGGGCGAAGTACTGACGCCTTATTGGTCTCGCGGTATTCGACACAAGATAGGTAGCAAGCGAGATCTTCGCCGGATAGAAAATCCCGCCCTACCTTTCGTGCCTCACTAATATCAAATGAATCTTCATGGTCGAAGATTCCTCTAAATCGATCAAAATCGTCGGCAATCGATAGATCTATGACTCTTCCTCGATGTCCCCGAAGTACTGACGATATCTCTCTAGCGAATGAACTCGCTATTACTATGTCGGTGTCTGACCCTAATTGATCATACGATACAACTTTCAACCCGTTATGCTCTGAACCCCACTTCTTGTCGTTGCTATCGACATAGCAAAGCACATCGACTCCGAGCCGATCTAGAATTCCTTTGGCCGCTATACTGACTGATCCGGTACCATAAACTGCAATTGAACGACATTCTTTAAGTTGACTCTCAATATTCATCGGAAGGGAACCTTTCTCTAGCGATAAAGTTGCGGGGGAGAGAGTTTAAGATGCTTTCGAGCAACGAGTTGCGTCGCGGCCAAGCATATTGAGCCGGCATCCAGACCGTACTTTGAAGCCAATTCGTTGGGTTCTCCTGATTCACCAAATGTGTCCTCTACCCCGACAAAATCCATCGGTACGGGGCAAAACTTCACGATTGCCTCAGCAACTGCTCCTCCCAACCCTCCGTATATATTATGGTCCTCCGTCACCAAGAGAGCCCCAGTTTCAAGGGCGCAGCGACCGAGCAACTCTCGATCTAATGGTTTTATTGTGGCCATGTTCACAACCCGCGCATTGATGTTCTTCTCTTGGAGCAGGTGGGCCGCCTCTAGCGCACGATGGACTTGGACGCCACAGGCGACTATCGTTAAATCTGTTCCGTCTTTCACAATAAGCCCTTTACCGATTTCGAACTTATGGCCGTCGCTAAATATTCTTTTCGCTGGGCTTCGGCCGCTTCTCATATAAACCGGACCAACATGTCTCATGATCGCTCCAGTAGCTAATTCCATTTCGTAGGGATCCGCTGGCGAAATTACAACTACGCCCGGAATAGCCCGAAAGGCTGCAATATCCTCAAGGCACTGGGCGGAGGCTCCATCTGGACCCGTATCCAATCCTGGGTGGCTTCCAACAATTTTAACGTTTCGTTGAGAATAAGCTATCGATAGTCTGGCTTGCTCAATTGCCCTCAAACAGAAAATCGCGAAAGTGGTAACAACTGGAATCAATCCTGTTGCAGCCATTCCGCCCGCCGCCGACATCATGTTCTGTTCAGCTATCCCGAACTGGAAAAACCTATCCGGATAAGACTTTCGGAAATGATGGGCCCCAGTGCCGCCAGCAATGTCGGCATCCAAAACAACCATAGTGGGAAAATCATCTGCGATCTTCACCAATGTCTTTCCGAAGGCCTCCCTCAGGGAGTCACCAGATGTGCCGATTAAGTTTGGCGTAAACATATCAATCACCACTTGCAAAGAACGAGCCATCAACATAGGAGCCGATCTCAGCCTCCGAAACGCCCAATTCTCTCAGTGCTCTGGCCAATTCATCCTCGCTCATCGTCACACTACCGTGCCATGCAGGAACGCCTTCCATAAAGCTAACGCCCTTCCCCTTTAATGTATGAGCGATTATGACTGTGGGCTTGGTTACGCAGGATTTGAAGGCTGCAATAGCTTTGGCGATACCCTCTTGGCAGTGGCCATCTATTTCTATCACGTTCCAATTGAATGCTCCCCACCTATGGCCTAAAGGCTCAAGACCAATAATGTTCTCGTTAAGGTCATCGCTTTGAAGCTTGTTATAATCAACAATCAGACAGAGATTTTCTAATTTATGGTGAGCGGCAGTCATCGCCGCCTCCCAAACCTGTCCCTCCTGCATTTCACCGTCACCCGCAACGGTATAAACCGGCAAATTGATCCCTTGGTGCTTGTAGCCTAAGGCCATACCTACTGCAGTCGATAGGCCCTGCCCAAGAGAGCCGGTACTTGTCCCGACCCAAGGAGTTGTTCCTACATGCGGGTGCCCCTGTAGTAGACCGCCAATCTTTCGCAAACTCATCAATTCAGACCGATGCAATAGCCCTACCTCTGCAGCAACCGCATACAAGGCAGGGGCGGAGTGGCCTTTAGAGAGGGTGAACTGAGGCCTAGTCTGAGAGGCGCGCTTCAACTCGCAATGGAAGAGATGCATCAGAACGTCAATTACTGATAATGAACCCCCTGGATGCCCAGAGCGGGCATGGAAAATAGATGTCAGACAATCCCTCCTCGCGATCCTGGAGGAATTACGAAGGTGGGCAGAGGAAACGATATCCATATAAAAACTTTATCCGTATGTTAGCGAAACTTAACAATGCCGATCTAGTCAAATAGAGGATTTGAATTATCGACTACCGTCGGATCTATGAACTCATATAACCAACACCAAAGGGGCTAACCAACGGCTAATAAGGGGCTGATTTTAAAGTCCGTAAGACGAAGCAGTCTTTCATTGCTTAGAATTAAATCGTCTACGCATGCGCTTCTGAATATATTATGCATCACTAATTCTCGCTGGCCCCGCAGGGACCTCAAGTTAATTTCCTCAATATGTAAGCTTCCGTCTTTTGACGCTCGATAACAATAACAAAATTGAGTAGATAAAAATCCCAAAAAATCATAGATATTAACATTGCCATAAGTTATTAAACACCAAACATTAAATTCCATGTATATTATCGGATGATCTCTATTGATAATACCTTTCATTCCTTTTAACACTTCCCATTCGTATCCCTCGACATCGATTTTGACAAACTTTATTGGCGCATTTACTTTTTGTTCGGACACATAAGTGTCGAGCCGCAAAAGCGGGGGATCGCCCGCTTGAGGAAGGGAATTGAGTCGCACAGAGCCCCATGCTGAAGATTCATAAAAGGCTACGGTCGGCTGGTCAATCGCCCCTATCGCGGATCTAACTGGACAAACATTTTTCACCCTATTAACCTGCAAATTACGCAGAAGAAGGCTATAGTTGGTCGGGCCTGGTTCGAAGGCATGAATCTCTCTAGCTTGACTAAAGTTAGACATTAAGAGTGAAGTAAATCCAATATTGGCCCCCACGTCTATGGCTGCCGAATTGGGGGTAATTAATGCATGCGCTAGTGACCGAAATACCCTGTCACTATTCTCGTCGAGCGAGTTTGTGTATGTGTCGTCGTGCCCGCAGATGATGATTTTAGATCCATCGATGGTAAGCTCACGGTGAACTAAACTGCCACCGCCATGGTTATTCCCATCGCTGAGGCACTTATTGGCCTTGTGTTCTAGAGACATGTCAAAAAATTCCCCCGCCAACTCCGTGTATTTCAGAGAGTTTTCTGTGAAGTGGAATACATTCTACGTCTGGGTACATCTCCGCTGCCTTTTCCATAATGTCATCTTCGAAAGCAAATGATGTAATCAATATGCAGTTAACACTATTCGTTCCAATTTCCTTTGGAGAGATTACCGGAAGCCCAAGCACGGGTTTTTCTCTTCTGTCCCTTAACGAGTCAGCAAAAGAGACAATATGGTTCGTGCCACTATGCCCAAACTTTTGTAGCAACCGGTAATAGACCTTTGCCCCGTAAATTCCCGCCCCCCAAAGAACCGTCTTCTTGCCTTGAGTAGATGTTTGTATAAATTCCAAAGCTGCGTCAACCACCCGGTCCGCACTATTCGTTGACGAGTCGTTGAAAGCCCTGAGAGATGCTGGGTATCCTGGATTGAGTCTTGGATCATCAATTGCATACCCTTCCATAGTCCGGGAGAAAAACCCCTCGTAGCCAAGTGGAAGTCTGATGTATCGATCGTATCCAACGCAACCGTTAATAGCAGGGCATTTACATAGAGTTTCATTAGGCAGAAACTCACCATCATAGATGTTCCCGGCCGACTTCCTCACACTTTCGCAATAAAAAAACTCTCCAGACTCCATGTCCAGCTGAAAACTAGTGCTCCCAGCGATGCACTTCATCCCGAAGGTATTCATTCCCCCAGGTGTCTTTTTATGAAGTCGAATCAGGTTGCCGGGCTCAATTGTATTCTTCTCAATAGACAAAAACTCAGAGCTCGTATAATCATTCGGGTAATTCTTGTTTTGATAGGGGCCCTCAAGCACTGAGTAAGTGTAGTGATACCCTCTCGACCTACATATTTCTGCAACACTCTCCATTAAGGGAAAGCGGTCTGGCAAAGATACCATTATTAGAATTGGATTGTATCCAGCCCTATGAAGCTTGTCGAACTTAGACATAAACTCGTCAATATTCGCCTCAGGATGAAGCGAGGCCTTAATGAAAGAAACTCTGTCTGGAGGGGCTACGCCCATTAACCAATCGACATCGCAGCTCAGGTTAGTAAAAAAGTAAAAGAAATGATCCTTAATCAGAGATTCAACTATTCGCTCGAAGCCCGGGTGAATTGTTGGCTCACCCCCTGATAAACCGATAAGCCATGTGTCCTTGGACTTCGAAAAGAAGTCAATCACCTTGTTGATATCTTCGTCGGATCGGCCGCGGCGAACAAGTTTCTTCATTCTTGGTCCGCTACAAAACTCACAGTGATAATTACAGAAGGTGGCCATTTCAATGGCACACTCACGGCTGTGGGGGAGGTCCTTCATAAAGGAAGTCATCGTACCCGACCTTTCTCAATGTATGTTGGTGTCAGCCTCTTCGGGGTGCTCTCAGAGAGGTTATATAAAGCATCGCTGTAACCTGGGAAGCACTCAATTGCACTCCGAAAATTCTTCCCGGCGGCTTCTGAGTCAGATTCGAAGAGGAGGACACCGAGGTTGTTAAGTGTCGCAGGTGAGCGAGGATCAGACTCAAGGTGTTTCATTAGCACCTGCGCCCCTTCGGAGTGTCGCCCTAGGCGGGTCAGTAAGGTACCGAGATAAAACAGCCGCTCTAGATTATGCTCCTCTCCCCAATCGAGCTGAGCCATTAGCAGCGCGACATTCAAATTCCCTGTAAATATCTGAATCCGACAAAGGGCCTTGTTCACGTAGCCTTCATCGTAGCCCCGAGATAAATAAAGTCTCTCAATGTCTGAGCAAGAATATTTCTCTAGTACTTTTTTGGTTTGAATAAGGTTAAATCCGTGGTTTGAGCTTAGCGACGTACCTAATATTCTATAAAGGAGCCCAACTCTCCTTACCTCTGAAAAACTAAATCCTCCAGCGCTACATTTTAACCAAAAATCGTAATCCTCAGACCCCATTAGCGAGGTGTCGTATCTTATGTTTATGAAGCAATCCCTCGTGATAAGGGCATGCGGAAGCATTGTGTTCTTTTCGAACAAACTGGTATAGAAAGGATCGTGCTCTGGGATTATTGGCTCTAAAACGGAACCGCAAGGGTTGCCCGAATGATCAATCGGCTGATAGTGGTCGATACAAATGTCGGCTTTGACTTTCTGAATAGTTTCTAACAGCGAGGATAATCTACAGGGCAGCATTACGTCATCATGGTCTTGCCAAATCATATAGTCACCAGAGAATTTCTTCGCAAGAAATTCACGAGCGTATCCAACACCGCGATTTACGTCGCCCGAAAAAATTTTTAGTAGAGGAGAGCCAACGGAGCGTGCAATGGCGGCCGTTTCATCAGAGGATCCATCATCGTATAGTAATATCTCTAGATTACTGTGCGTTTGGTTGAGGACACTTAGAAGGCTTTCTTTTATGAAGCCCTCCCCGTTATAGACGCAGACGCCGACTGAAATTAGCGGTTGATCATGCATCTCATTCTTTCGTAAGTCTTACAAATCCAGTGTGGTGGCCGGGTGATGAGAGATCCGTACC
>Ga0194117_10000777_pt1 | contig 39735 bp, 10 predicted proteins | sample TA2MahsurfametaG_FD_160579 | JGI IMG/M metagenome (GOLD analysis project Ga0194117, IMG submission 160579) | Freshwater microbial communities from Lake Tanganyika, Tanzania - TA2015009 Mahale N1 surface | ecosystem: Environmental > Aquatic > Freshwater > Lake | place: Tanzania: Lake Tanganyika... | reverse complement strand
AAAAATCAAGTGGAAAACAAGTAAAAGTGATTATTTCTAATTATTCATTGAGATTTTTTTTCTACCACATATTTATATCAGATATCATTTGGTCAGATTTTCAAATTGCTTGAATTTTTTACGAATGAGATCGATTTTTTACTCACAATCATCAAATGAATGTTGATATTTACTAACAAGCATTGACTAGGGTAATTATGAACTGTTTATTTCATCAAGTTAGGATTCAAAAATTCTTTTATGTTCCCAGCTAGGTTTTTTTATAGTGTAGCCAGAGAAAAAAGATTTTTTTTACATTATTCGCAAATTTATAGGGATACTAAGACATTAACTCTAAAAATACTTTATTAATTTGTTTAACTTTTCGTATTCAGAGAGTAGTAATTATTAACACTATTTTAGTCTATTTGTTTGTTTTTATAACTGCACGAGTTTATCACTTGAATCTTAATAAGAAGTGCAACTAATACTGAGACCTATCACTCTTTCAAGTTCATTGATTTGACTTTCAAGACGAGTGTTAATCTATTTCTATTATGAAGCGGGAATTAAAGCGCTGGTTGCTGCATTGTAAACAATATTGTTTTTGACAAGAACATTAGTCTATAGATATTTGATTTCTTCCTAAATCTGTAATTTCTTCATTTTTCTGAGAGTCTGCTCAAATTTAGATTTTGACAATAGGATATGAATATCAAAATCTTTATTTGTATTTTGTTTTTACTTTGAGGAAAGCTTGATAAGCATTTACTTTTACACTTTAAGATAACTAGCTAATTATTTGATATTGATGATTTCCTTGTCCATAAACTCAACATCTAATGATTTAGCACAATCTTTTAAAAACTCTTCAGCTTTTTACTTTAACTTTTTAATTGTTGAATCAAATTATTCGCATTCTTTAATTATTTTAGCGTGATTTTGATTAGTCTCTTCCTATAATTGTTCAATTTAACGTCTATACTTAGATTGCTTTTATTTTAACTGGTCTAAAAGTTCTGCTTTTTTGTTATTAATCAACTTTTTTGATTTGTAAATTTCTTGATTCATTTGAATTGTTTGAGAGCTTTTATGATTGAAATATATAAAACTTTGAATTCAAAACAAATATTAGATGCAACGATAGAAACTCACTATTGCAGATAAACTTAAATATGTTAGCAAAGGAATAGACAAAAAATGCCAGACACATCACAAGTAAACAAGATATTACTGTTCCAAAACTGAATGCACCCATTATAGTTATCTGTGCGAACGCTGCTTTAGAGAAAATACTCACGGACATATAGATCAAATAGACGATTACTAAAAATGGACAGATAAAATTATACAAAAGATAAATGAGCTCAAACTCAACCATAGCAATTTGTTCCATTTGCAGTTTAATAACAACAAAAATAAAATAGATTTTACGTTATTTTTGGCTTAGCTCAGAAAAGTTTTAGCAATGATTGAGAGTCTTTAAAGCAAGCTAGCTTAAATTTTGCTTTAAAGTAAGCTTAAGATAATGGGTTATATTCGAAAATATGAAAACAACGGATAAAGTAGGCTTGCTTCTAAGTTACATCTATATACGAATCCCTATATCTTAATAAACAAGATAAATAGCGAGAAAAATGATACTTTGGTACAGTAAATAAAGAATATACTGAGAGGGGATGCAGTTGAAATGCTGGATTCATTTAATCCAAAATTCTAATTTCTAAATCTTCAGAACAAAATCAAAGGTATCGTTTCAGGAAGTGGCAATTAAATCTTTAGTTTGCCTAAAGAAATAGTGAAAACACCCAAGGTGCTGCAAGCTCAGAAATCTTGGTTAATGTGTTAAGCTAAGCCTGACACTTTATTTTCGAACTAAGACACGGTAATTTTGAATGTTAAGAATGAAACTCATATTTACAACTCAAAAACTCAGATGTTTCTGTAGAGAGTGTAAATAAGTATTAGTAAATGCTCATCTTTAGTTATCCAAAATGTTCATAACTTTATTGGAATATCAAATTCCAACAATAAAGATTTATTGAGTTACATTAACAAAAAGGCTTAAAATTTCTCGTTTTAATTCAAGCTATACTCTATACTACTATATTTTTCGAATGGAAGGTTCTATGCAATACTTGGGAGAGATGAGGGAAAAATATCAGTTTTTGATCTACAAAAGAAATCAATAACTGCGACACTTCAGGATACACATAATAATAAAATTTAGTTTTTGAAATATTGGAAAAGTGGGTAGAAAATTGTATCAACTGCAAGAAGTTCTCCTTTAGCATTTTATAAAGTTGTAGAGACTGTAAATGACATCACATTACAGTTTTAATAACAAATCAGCCTTAATGTACTTTAACTTCAATAGTTGCTAATATAAAGTAGTTACATCATCATTCTGACTAAAAATAGGAACTTTTTTGTTTATGATATGGTGCTTAAGCTACAGTTCAAAACAAACTATAAAGATATATGTAGATAATTTGATATGGTATCATTAATTTCCTAAACGGATAATCATTTGATGATAGTGACTCATAATGTTGGAGAAAGTTGTCTTCTTCTTTGTACCATTTAGAAGAATAAGCCAGATAACATTGTTTTAGAAAAAATGAATTTCTTCAATCGTGAATAGCTCATCTTTCTGGAACTAAAAGGTAATGATGTTTGGTTTATACGTCCGCAAGAAAGTGAGCTTAAGGTCTATAATTATAATCTAGCTATAGCATGATTAATTCGATAACTATTACTTTTTTTCATTTTTACTTAATCTTTATTTTTTAGTAAACTCATACATTATATATCCTTACAATATAAATGAGTAAAAAGTTTTACTGCGAGTATTGTGGAATCTTTCTCAAAAACAGTTCACCCCAAACAAGGCGAGAACACTTTGATGGGAAAAAACATAAGCAAAGAATGATCGAACATTATCGACAAATAAGAGAGAGTACAGATGGAAGAAGAGATAAAGGCAAGGAATAATACGCTGATTTGAAATGCTTATTATGTACTTTATAGTAGATGAGCAGTCTTAGAACATTATCGATTTCTTATCTTTTTTCAAATTGATTAGTTGATATTTCATAAATATTTCAAGAAAAATCTCGCAAAATTATCGATTACCTTATATCTCAATTACTCCTTGATATTATTGTATTTATAATATACATTTTATAATTGTTGATGGGTAAGCAACTTAAGTAAAAGAAAAACAAAAGAGTAAAGGTTGAAGCTAAGCAATAGTAACCTGAAGCTATCAAATAATAGCCAGTTGTTGAAGAAAAACCCTCTTTAAAGAAAGAAAAGAAGAAGCAAGCCAAAAACAAAGGCAAACAAAATAGACTTATCGTCAGAAATCTAGTGTTTGATATTAGAGAAAAACATCTTAGAAAATTGTTTGCTCCATATGGATAGATCAAGTAAATTTAAGTTCCTTTGAATCCCAATAATGAGAAGTGTAACAAAGGTTTTGCCTTTGTTGAATTCATCAACTTTAGATCGTGCCAAAAAGCTATCAAAGAGTTGAATCAAAGTATGTACAAGGGAAGACCTATTGTTATTGATTTTTCAGTGGCGAAGGTTAGATTCATGACATAACAGATAAAGGAAGGCTAACAATAGAACAATTAATAAAAACAAGAATAGCCCCAATAAAAAGATTAAACAAAAGTTTAAGCTGACCAAAAGTAATAAGATAATATGAAAAACTAATAGCCCAAATAATATCCTTAAAGAGAGACAGAAGATCTATCTAAAACTATTTTTATTCGTAATCTACCTGGTAATGTGGAAGCCTAAGCTTTAAAAAAATTTTGTGCACACTATGGAAAAGTCAAATGGGCAAGAGTTGTAGTTGACAAAGAAACTGGAGCATCAAAAGGAACTGCTTTTGTTAAATATTTCAACAGCTAAGATGCGCAAAGATTGGTAGATTATAGTAGAAATTATGAACTATTTTTGTTAGGTAAAAATCCTCAGTTCAAAAGAGATCCTAAAATTAGTCTTTAGATTTAGGGTACTATAGTTAAGATTTTCCCCAGCGAAAAAAGATAATCTATTGCTTAAAAAATGAAATCTAGATAAGAGTTTGAAGAAGTCAAAAAACAACCTATGAAGCTCAAACCTTTAAAGAAAATAAAAAAACTTAAAGATCTTATTGCATATGACAAAGAAGGAAAAAGACATATAGAGTTAGCCCAATTAGGTCTTTGGGAACCTCATTAAAATATGAGTTAGTAAGATCAACTACGTTTCAAACAGCACTCGAGGTAGAAGATAGAAAAATTAAAAAATCCAAATAATTCTGTCTCTGATAAAAGAGTTATCTTAAAATACTTGGATAAATCTATTAGCGAATAGCAAATAAGAGATACAGCCATGGAATTCTTGTAAGGAAACAATTTACCTAAGAAGACACTTACCTATGTATTTTTTTCATAATATAGTGCAAATTGATGTTGGACAAATAGAGACAAAAATCAGCAGGTTATGCTTTTTTGTAATTCTCTACAGATTTTGCTGCTCGCTAATTTGTATAGCAACTGGCTCAAAACCAGCAAGTATTAATGTCTCGTCCCTTTGTTGTATAATTCGCACTACAGGATAGCAGAAAGATGCAAAAAATCCAAAAGAGAAATAGAGCTTGATCTTTACTTTAACTCTTGTTTAACTTACTTAGATTTAATATGATTGTATTTATTAGATATAAGAGCTAATCATAACTCTTTCCAAAGCTAATCATCTTGTTAGAAAGCGATCTTTCTCTTTTGTCGAATCTAAGTTAATCTTTAATTTCCTTTTTCAACTGTTTCGCTCATCTGTAAGAATAGTTAAGCGTAGTTCTCATTTCTCTTCTATACGTCAGCTGTAATTTCCTACAAATCTGCTTCTAGTCGGGCTTCAAATTGTGTCATATCTATGAAAGGACTTATAGGCTTATTCGAATTTTGGTAGAGATTTTTTATAGGAGTAGATTCCTCAGGACTAAATTTTTTATCGATAATTTTCTTGACAAAAGGCTTTGGTTTGGGCACCTTTACAAGATAATATTATCCGTCTGGAGAAAGTGTTGCATTATTTGCAAAATAATTTTGAATCTACTATCGAATAGCATTTGTGCATATTCTTTCCATTTATTATTATCTCATAAGATATTTTTCTAACTCTGCTTTGACTTTTATGTATGGATTTTGCTATAATAAATATTATCTTGTTCTGAATTTGTAACCACTTGTTTATGCTGTTCCTTTAATACTTTCTTTATAAAATATCCAGTACTTTTGAGTGAAGCAATGAATTTAGAAACTCTATCGAGTTTTATCTCGACATTATCACCTGGCTAGCTATCAAATTTATAAAAAGGGACTTAAACTCTTCGACTAGATTGTAGCTCACTGAATCTGCTGCTAAATGACTAAATTTTTGATTATGTTTCTTCAATATTTTAAGTTCCAGGTGGATTATATACAGGCATTTTATTTTACTTTTTGATTTTCTACTGCGCTTCTCTCTTTTGTTTTTGGTACACATATTCTCGTTCAAGTTCCATTAACTAACTCAGAACTGTATATCATAGAAACTTACTTTTGACAAGTGAATTTTTTAGTTTGACTAAGCCTGATAAATCTAGTAGCTCGCATTTCATCAAAGTAGTTCTTTATGTATTCGCATAAAAGTTGTTTTTATCAACTTCGATTTTGAGCTAAGAGGCAAGTTAAAAGCATTTGATTCGTGACTTCCTAAAATCGACTAACAAGCTTTCTGAGTTGACATTGTACTACTGATTTGTTTGACTTATTAATTTACGCGAGTATTCTTGACTTTTTGCATACGATATAAAATTATAATCATTAGAAAACGCATCTTTTATTAAATACAAAATCAATCATGTCTCTTTATGTTTAAAGTTTCGGAAAGCAAGCTCAAATGAACAAGCTATGATTTGCCTCTTTGTCTGTTTGCCTGCAAAAGACTTTTATGTTGCTGCATCGAGTATTGTCTTTATCTATGTTTTTTATGGCGTATGTGAGCCATTTTGGAGATATCCATAGTTTGTTATATAGATAGAGTTTATTTTTTGGGAGTTCTCACTCTTAACTGTATTTTAACTTTCTTTTTGTAAAAATAAATTGAAGGAGGAGAGATCCAAAGTAAATCACAATTGATTTTGAGTGGTCTTCGATTTTTGTTATATATAAATATACTGATTGGTAAGCTTTGAATTTATTCAACTTTGAACATACTTGCAAATCCTTATTAAACATAGGGCCAAATAAAGAAAGGTTGTGGATTTTCAATCTACAATTTTTTTACAAGTTTGTTGCTACCATTCTGAATGTTGACTTTGATTTAGAATAATTTTTGTATCCTCTATTCGTAAAGAAGTAGATCTTTAGTATGGTAAATCTAATTAGAAGTAAATAATTTTATGTAAGATCCATTAAAGTAATATCTAAAAGTTGAAATTGATAGAAGTTTTTGAACCTAAAAGGCTTATTGGCAACTTGAAAACTTTATTTTTAACCAGCTTCTGCTAGATAACTCAACAATATCAACCTCAGTTTTCGTGTGGATTAGGTTGTAAAAATTTTTACCTTTTTAGAAAAGGTCTTCTTTAATTTTCATTCTGAGTAAATTCGTAGGTTTAGGAAGACTCATGTAGATATCTATTTGCAAATAAAGTTATGATTCCTTCATACTGGATTTTAAAAAAGAATGATACTTGCTGAGTTGAAGTCTATGTCTGAAAGTTAGATCTCTCAACCATTTACCCATAAGTTTTTTGGCTCTTGTTACTTTTATTTATTAAAAAATGTTTCTATCTATGATTTTATTAGATTTATATCTTCGCCATGCTTTCTGGATAAGATTAGCTGCAAGTGTTCTTTTGAATAAAAAACTGGAAGTAAAGGCTAATGTTTACTTCTGTTTTATTTTTTATTTTTACTCAAACTCAACTTCTGTCTGGAAATAGGCTGCCTTAGTTTGCAGTATCATTTGCGCATTACCTGAATTAAAATATTTGATAAGTTTTAAAACAGTTTCAAAGACGTTCTGGTTTGAAAATTTGTACTAAACTAAGGTATCATATCTATTATAAAGTCTCTCTAATCTTTCGTTTGTTTTTGCTGTTCTATTTTCATCGAACTCTTCGTTATTTTTTTTACATTTTTTGATTTGGATCTTCTTATGTCCTCTTCTATTGTAAATCATACTTCTCTTATCTATATTTTTCTAGCAAATAATTAATCCCATACAGAATCGAACCATCCCTAGTAACATAGTTTCTGATTAAGAAAATCGCTTTCGAAATACGTAGTATGTTTTTTTCGACTTTGATACAATATTATCGAAATTATCACAGATGTCGTACTATTTTTTATTGAAATAAAGTTTTTTTGTGTAGAGTAATATCTTTTATAGATAATAATATTGAGAGTCAAAGAAATAGAGTCTTAGTTCTGAACATTTTAGTTTCTATGTTAGAAATTGATAACTAGGAATATTGAGTCTATAAATTCTAAATCCTCTTTAAAGCACTTTTCTAGCTCTCAACATCTATCTCAAAGACTCTACAAATCTACTAACAACTCTTCTCACTTGAGGACTTTGCTTCATTTTGACTCTCTAGAGTTAATTCATCAATAAGCTCTCAGCAGGGGTACCTGCCAAAATTCTCTTTAATTTTTTCTTTTTTTCAGTGAAATCGATCCAATGAGTGACTGCATTTTTAACTACTGCAATCTTAAAGAAAGCTTGTTTTGTTAAGGTATTTCTATTTTTTTAGAATCTTATTGCTTATATGAAGGTTTCAACATAACTTTTGATCGAATCCATATGCTATGCCTTTTTGTAAACTTGTGTGATGACAAAGAGTTCTGCTTTAAGTAGATCTAAGTAATCTTATTAATGTTAAAGTGCCTGCGAAATCTAAACAATGGGCCATTTAAGCTCAGTATAAGTTTTAGGTGTTTTCAAATGTGTTCTTTCCCATTTTGTAATGACATTGAAGTCAATTGCCAGTAATTTTTGATTATATTGTACAAGTTAAGCCCGATAATTTTTGATTGGATTATCAAATAAACTCAAATATTCGAGATTTGTATGATGAATAGTACATAAACTAAGACTGTTGTCATGTAGATAAAGTATTCGCATGTGTGTAAAATTGGATAATTTTAAGGGTAATTACAAAAGTTGGTTTGATGATAGGTCTAATTTGATGAGGGAAGTGCATTTTTTAACTGTTGCAATTTAATTAGCTCTGATTAAAGTACCTGCAAGGATGAGGAGTTTCAAGCTGGCAGGATCTTTGATGAACTCACTGATTTGTAGTTCCTATTCGACAGGTTGCTTCATCTACAGTTATAAGAAATATAAAATTATTAAGTTACTTCGAGGTAAGATTAACTTTAGAGAATCAAAATGGGTTTGGTTCAGCAAATACTCATTTATTTTTATTTGTCATTTTTAAATAGATAAAGTATAAGCTCTTAATATTTTTGATTTTTAAACATCATATTTAGACAACATTTTCCACAGTCTTTTTGAACAATGATGTATTTTCAATGCTTTAGCTAAGTTAAAACTCACTTAAAATCGAGAATTTAAAACCTTATGTAATTAAATAAGTCATATAATAATAAATGCGTCTACGCTCAACAAAAAACTAAAAACTATTTTTCTATCGAGGTATAAGTCTAGAGGACTATGTTAGAAAGTCACCCAACTTGTTTCTCGAGTAATAAACTGATTAAACCATCATTATGGATTAGTTTAGTCAACCAATGATTAGCTCTGAAGACTATGAATACATGATCCATAAAAAGATAAATCATGCAAGGAAAGAGTCTTAATAGATGGAAACTAAAGATTCCATGACAATAGGTGCTGATTAAGATCAGTTTTTAGGCACTTTATAGATCCGAAATTCACCGAAGGAAGCCATGAATATTTCTATTTATGAGCGAAAAGCTTCCAGAATATTCAATAAGGAGAAGAAAAAGACCAGTAATTGCGAATTACCGCCGATAACTCTATCAAAAAGTAAAAAATTGAGAAAATCAATATTCAATGATCAGTAATCGATTACAAAAAGCAGAGAGTCGAGACAGAAATGTATGGCAAGTCGATAAGTGAGTTAGTAGTCTGAAGACTAAGTAACTTCCATTAGAAAAAGAGATAAGCGAGCCCTTTCGCAAAAGACCAGTAATTGCGAATTACCGCCGATAACTCTATCAAAAAGTAAAAAATTGAGAAAATCAATATTCAATGATCAGTAATCGATTACAAAAATCAGAGAGTCGAGACAGAAATGTATGGCAAGTCGATAAGTGAGTTAGTAGTCTGAAGACTAAGTAACTTCCATTAGAAAAAGAGATAAGCGAGCCCTTTCGCATAGATAGTCCAATGAACATCTCAATAAAGTCTTGTAGTTCAAAAGAAATATGAGTGTGAATCGAAGTGGGGCAATTGTGGTGAGAGTAAAAATAAATGATTTGGGGAAGTTGAGATTAAAACAGGGCAAATGAGAAATGATGATTATTTATTTGTTTATTAATAATCACGAAATTAATTTAAAAACTCCGTGTTTAATATTCTAATTTGCTAAAATTATCTATTGCAAAAGAAATCTTATTTAAAAATGATCGTAATATTTTGTACTCTATTTTACATATATGTGACCTGTTCCAGTAAAAAGGTTGTTTTTATTTATTTTAGAATTGAAATGCTTAGAAAGTTTCGTAAAGTTGTTGACAAGGGATTTTATAAAGAATGGATCATCTTTTGGCAATATTCAAATTTCAAGGTATATCATACACTATGCATTTAATCTAAAGTATCTATTTGTGATGAGGATTATTCAAATCTCTCTAAGAATTTTTATAGATGTGAAAATATCTAAGTATTGGTTTTGCTTATTTGGTGTATGGTTGGATTAATGTTATAAATATAACTTAATTAATCAAAATGATAGGTTTAGGCTGTTTGACACCTCTCAAATTAACCAGAAAAAGTTTAATCAAAAATTCAATAAAGTAATCTATATGTTTTCGTGAAAATCATCGCAAATCTAACGACACAGGAAAAAGTAATGATTAAAAGTTAAATCCTTTTGTGCCTTTAGGCAAACTTAACTTGTCTATACCCATTTAAAATAAAAATAGCAAAAAATTTTTCAGCGTACAACCTGTCAACTCTTTTTTTAGATCAAAAACGGAGATATCTATCAATTAAAAACCTCAAAAGATTAAAGCTCCAAAGATTTCCCCACCAAATCACTTGAATCTAACGGAAAATGATAGATTAAAAAGAAAAAAGAAGGATCCTACTCTTCGTTTGATTGCTAAAACACTGATGTTTAGAAAAAGCCATAAATACTATTTGTACAGCAAAAGCAAAAAAAATTCTCAACAAATAAGCCCTTAAAAATCAAATATACTATATATAAGCCCTAAAAAGTAACTACAAGGCTTTTTAAGATAGTAATTAGACAAAAAATAGAGAAGCAAGCAAAGCAAAAAGTAAAAATACAAACTTTTGTAGATGTAGGGTAATAAAATAAATATCCAATAATTCTTGGCAATGCAGAATTTTACTAATTCTAACATTTATCTAAAATCAAATTCATAATCTTACTATGTTTGATGACATTCGATGATTCTTTCATCTTTAATCTTCATTGTTACGTTTCTTTATGAAAAATCGACGGTTACTTTTTTTCCTCTTTTATTCTGAAACAGCTAATGATTCAGAATTGCTTTCGTTTACTTTTGATTAAATCTTAATATTTTTAGGGGAGCTAGAGATATTTTATCTTTATTAAATTGGGAATTTTTCATTTATTTTGTCAAGCTTGAGATCCATAAATTCATTTTCATCCTATTATTCAGCTTTATTTTCAACTTTTTTTGGAGAGTTTTCGGTAATCTTTTGATCTTTCTTTTAGTTTTAATTTTAATTTTAATTTTCTTTCTTTTCTATTTCTTTATGTGCTTTCAATTAAAAATTAACATGATTTTCTTGTATTTTTGGAACATTTATCAAAGATTATTTTTTTTAGTTGTCTTGTGACGTATTTTCAGGCTCCTTTATTTTTAAGGTAGGATTAGTCGATGCAATTTTTTTCTAAGGTTCTTTTTTATTTTTAAAAGAAAATAGCATCGAATTCGAATTATTTGTTTTTGATTTAGGTCCCAATTCTGATTTTTCCTAGTTCAATTTTTAAGTGATAGTATTTATTTTGCTATTTAAATCATCAATATCTTAGTCATACTGTTTGATTTAATTTTTTAGCAGTTTATTCTACTGACTTATCTTATTCACAGTTTTCTAAATAGAAGACAAATTAGAGTGGTTAAAAACCTTCACTTTTTATACTTTTGCTTTTAACTACATCCATTTGAAATCTAGCTTACTCTAGTTTAAAACTATCTGTTTTTATTCTGCTTACTTTAATAGATTCTTCAGCAACTATTCGGATCTTTAAAAATGTTATTTGACTTTTGAATGTTTTCTTTCCAGCTGTTACAAGATAGTTTTATTACTCTCTTCTTATTTTCTAAATTTTATCACTTATGATTTGATTTCATTGATCTTCTATTGATGAAACTTTGAATCTTACTGGTTGACTATTTTTGTACCTGATAGTTAATTCTTCTTTTTAAGTGAGATTATATTTTTAGCTTCTTACTTGATTTTTTCTTTTACTCTATCGATTTATTTATAGAGTAGGAACTAATACTCCTACTATTTGATTTAGACGCATTTGTCTTGAAGTTTTTTATTTTCTTAGTCTATCCTTAAAAGCAAGTTGTTGTTATTCTCGATATGTTTTTCTAGAATTTATAATATTTTTCCAGTATTATTCTAATGATTACTTTTCTTTTTCCCTTCTTAACTAACCCATTTTTATAAAAGCTCATCTAATCGTCTATTTAGTTTCTCGATCCATTGAAGAAGTCGGTTATTTAATCTATTTACCTCATCTTAATTCATTTTTTATAGATCTGATTTTGTTTGGTTGAAATAATGCTGAATTTTTTAAACTTCAGTTTCGTTTGTAGTATTTAATGTCAGTTTTCTATTGATTTGATTTGAGGTACGGAGATTAATATCATTTCTCTTGATGGAAACTTATTTCTTTAATTTTACAATTTAAATCAGACTGCTTTTCTTCTTATTGCTTCTTATCAAACACTCTTTTTATTAGATTTAAAATTTTTTAGTTTTGTCAATATCTAACGATTAATATCTATTTTGACTACTTTTCTTCTTAAAGACAGCATATTGACTCAATTATTTTTTAGGAACAGAATCAAAATCTTAACTTTGAAGTGATGTGAAAACTTTCTTTTTTTAGTTTGTCTACTTTATTTTTTAGCACTATTTTATAGATTTTTATTTTGACAATATTTTAGGCAGGATGGATTGCTTGCTAATATAGTTATTCATTGCTGATTCATAAGATCGTTTTTAATTTGAAGAGATTCCTTTAAAATTTTATCCTGTGTCTTAGTTTTAAAACTAATCATTTTAATAGTCTTAGTACATAATTTATAATTGGATTTAATTGGAGATTATCATTGAACTTTCTAAACATATCTCATTTTCTTCGATTTCATATTGTCGGAAGCTGATTCAAAGATAATTTCGCTGCATTTTCTTGTATTGTCAATTTTTGAGCTTTAAGGAGTTGTTTCAAAGATGATTTCACTACATTTTCTCATGTTGTCTGTTTAAACATAGTTATTTCTTTTGTTCTTTCTCTTTCTTTTTGAGCTTTTGATGGTTTCATCACTTTTTTTGCTGAAATCAGCAGTTTTTTATTCAGCTTTATCATAATTGCCAACTTCTTCCTCAATCAATTCAGTATAACTATCTTTTCTACTGTCATTTAAATCGGGAAGTGTAGACTAGCTAGTAGAAATCTTTTCCAACTGAGGAGAGCGCTCTGCAAGTATTTTTAACCCTGATTAGTTGTTCAATTATCTCTTTAAATCCTCAATTTGTTAAATTAATTTTGAGTTTTATTGTTTGAACTGGACAACTTCATTGATAATTATTAAATTCCTTGTCTTTTCATTTGTTTTAATTTGATCTAAAGGCTAATGTTTTCCTTTGATCAAAGAATTTATATGTTAAACATGATGCATAATTTCTGAGGCACAATTTTGAGGATAGGTAGCATTTTTGTTTATCTTTCTTTAGTCGATTTGTTTGATGTAAGTCATGTAATCTTTGCACTGAGAATAGTATTTGTTTTTGTCAAGATAGATTTCAAGTAGTTTGTAAACTCTAATGATTTAATCTGAAAGTTGATTTTTTCCGTTATAAACGGATTTACCAAAGATTTCATTATAGATTTAATTGTAGGTATCTTTAGTTTCTTCAGGGAAGTTTCTTTCTTTTTCAATTCTCTTACCTACAGTAAGTAAAGTGGATATTTTGATAAGATCGTCGACTCTATCATAGACTAGATTGTTCTCGACGACAAGCTCCTTGTAGTATGCCATAAAATCTTCTTGTTTAGCCAGCTATTTGGTCAGTTCTTCCTTTTTGGCAAGTTTGGCTTGCTGAGCCTGGGTGAGAGCTTTCTTTTCTGTGGACTATAATTGATTAAGTTGAGATAGTTTCTTATTGATGTTACGAATCTTATTGTAAATGATTTTATAGATGGGGTTGCTGTCCGTTTAATCCTACTTTACCTTATAGTGCCTTTAGTTGTTTTGCATACAATTGAGATGAATAATCTCCACTGATATAAAAATAATATAGTTACATATCTAAAAATTTTGATTTTAAATGACGTGGGATTTCGATTAAGTTAATTTTGATTTTTAACCCATTTAAAGAAAAAAGTAATCCAAAAGAATCTAAGGTATAAATAGATGAGAGTATTAGTGAGTATACAAAGTTGACAAGTTTTCTGATGGATCTATAAGTTTTTTTAACTATGAATACTCTTATAACCTAAATTAATTCTAATTTTAACGAAATGACAATGGTAGGAAGTTTCAAATATAATTGATAAAATTATAAAGACATAATCATGATTCATGTCTTCTACGGAAAGATTTGTTTTAATCTAAATTTTGAGAAGATATTTTAGTTGTAATTACTTACTCTCTGGGAGTTTTAGTAGTAACTTCTATAATTTTTACTACTTATTCCCCGTTATTGAAATAGCCTGAGTCTCTTTGTTATTCACTTAATTCAGAAATCCTTTGATCTTTTAAACTTGATTTAAAGTCTTGTTTCTTTGAACTTTACTGTATTTTCTTACTTTTTTAAAGAGATTTATCTGTGTATTGACTTACTTTGCTTTTTATTAACTCATCAACTTACTATCTACTTTTAGTAACTACTCGATAGGCAGTGGCTGATAAATTTCTTCTGACGATTTTTTTACGAATGAAACTTCTTTTAACGTATTCATGATTCATATCATTTTAGAGTTACTCCTAGACGTAATATGGTTCTTCTAGTTTTTAAACAACTTTGAATCTACTGCTATTTAAAGAGTCATTTTCTTATATTTTTCTGCTTTTAGTTAAAGATTATTTCATTTCCTTCAGCTATTTGATTATTTTTGAAGATTCTAGTTCATCTATGATAGATCTGCTTTTATCTAGTTAATTTTTTGCGGATGCATAGTTTGATTCAATGATTTTTAGGTTTTCTATTTCCTACTTTAGCTTGGAATTTTAAAGTGTTAGCTATTCGGTTTCTCTTTTAAATCTATCTAATTGCAAAGAAAGATTAGACATTCTGTTTTGTTTTTACATGTTTTCAGTAATAAGAGTAAGATTTTATTATTAAAGCTTGTCTTCCTGCTATTTTGATTTTAACAGTTTCTACTTTTATAATTATAGCTGTTTTTTTAATTGTTGTATCACATGTTGAAACTATAATTTATTCTACTCCTATTTTTAGAACATGCTTTTCAGCTTATTTTTGATAGTGTTTAATTCCATCTCTTTTTATTATAAAATTCTGTTGATTTATTGTTTTTGCTAAAGACTTAGCTTCTCTATTGCTAGCTAAATTTCAGCTTATTTTATTGAAGTAGTAGGTTAAATAGTTAAATCAATAACTTTCTCTAACTTAGAGCCCAATTCAAATATTTAACATTGTGATTACTGTTGTTTGTAGTCTGTTGATGTTTGTGTTACTTTTTCTTAAAAGATAACTCTTTTAATCTCTTCTTATGGTTATGTAAACTTCTATGTAATAGGCTCATATGTTATCTCATGAACTTTTTCTATTTATAGTTGTATTCTTTTCACTTGTTCAATTGTTTTTTATGTTACTTGGGCATTATCTAGTTATTTGGTTTGTTGGAGTATTAGATTTAGTTTTTGTTTGAATTTGCTGCTTTTAAAATTTTAAAGCTATTGCTCACTTATTGTAAAATTAGCTCTCTGACAAAGCTATACATAAATTTTTAATGTTAAATTTTAAACATCATTTACTTACTACATTTTAGATTTGATTTTTCTGAATTCCTTCTCAGAAATTTCAATCTTTTTCTACAAATCACTATTTTTTTTATTAGATGCATTGAGCTATTATTGTAGGCGTTGTATTTCTTTGACATTTTTGTTTTTTTATTATTGTATCCGTACAATCCTATCTTTAAAACTAATTATTATCTATTCATAATTTACTTTTTACTATGCTTTCTCCACTTGCTTCTTAATTTCAGGAGTCTAGGTGATGTTGATTTGCGAAGAAATTGTGAAATTTTATGTTGTTCTTTTTATGATGACAGAATCACAAGAAAATCCACTCTTCATGAGATTGGGTTAATCTTCTATTTTACTTGACCATTCTAGTGTTTCGACGATACTATCTTCGAGGTAATTAGCTTTGAAAGCGGGTGAGGACGAATAGATAGAATCTGAATTGATTTTCTATTCGTTACTTTGAGTTATCTTGTGTTTGGAAGAATGTAATAAGTAGCTCTGACATCTTTATCTGATTTCCAGTTGTAATTTGGCGATAGTTTTTTATTGTTTTTTGTATACACTTTACAAATGAGAGTATTTTTGCTGATAATTAATATCCATCTTTTAATATTATAACTCCAACATAGAAATCAATATTATGGACACACAAGCGATTTTTTTATGGGAAGCAAACCCTTATTGATATTGTATATATATTGGACAGCATGATAACTATAAAGATAGTTCAATATATATCAGCGATTTGATTAAACCTTAACAAAATTAAGATCTAATACTCTTTTAAGTTGATACATCTGTTTCTTCTATGCTTGGTTTATCTTATCCTCCAAAATTTGTTTGGGTACTTCGATTTATTTCAAAATCTATTGGATAGCAGTTGCCCATTCATCATTTCCCTCCATAATCAACTTATCAATCAAAAATTCAACGAGGTGTTAGGATTTATTGTAGATTATGTCCACTGCCACAAAATACATCCAAAAATTATCGGTGTTGACTTACTTTTTTATGTAAGGTTTGGCAATAATCCAAGCTTCTTACAAATTGAAGAAATATTCGTAAGGAATCAACGATTTGAGATCAATATCGATATGAAGATTGTATACTGATTTGAAGATTTATATATTTTGGATGATAATACCTAATTCTTGCTTGTCTACCAATTTTAAAGCTTAGAGAAACTATTAGGCAGGAGATTTCTAATAGTGCTATCTCAATACCTATGCTAGTTATTCAGATGAAACTGTAAACTTGAGGTCAAAAAGGATAGGATCTGTTTAATTATCATTTTATAATAAACTCTTGCAAAGTTTTTGCTTTGATAATTACACTGAATCCAAACTATTTATCTCCATGAATGACAGATCAAATTTTTTTTTTCTTTTATATTCTTTTTCATGAGGTACAGTTAGTCTTAGCTATTCACTATGACCTTCTTAACTTGTTTAAGATCCAAGGGGTATTTGCAAAAATTCCTGCTTTTGGTTCAAAAACTTCATGTATTTGTACTTAGATGACTGATTTCCCAAAGCCTTGTAGAGCTAGCTCAGTTGTGATTATTTAATTATTGATTATTCAGTGAGTTAGTAGGCGAGTTCATGATCAGTATAGATAATATAGCAAAGCTACCAAATGTCACACTTGAGCACTTGTCTGCAGAGTGACCTAAATTACTACCATTTCATGCCACGACTGTTGATATTTTATGGAATTTTATCTCCTTTTGATTTCGGATTATTGATGAGATCTCTAAAAATGTTGGTGAAGTCAGATGGGCCATTTATTTTAACATTTGCTAATCTGTTGGCAAATCTACCCTCAAAATGATTGATCAATATGGCTGCTAAATACGATCTCTTCAAACCTACGGCCACTGGAATCAGATTATTCAAAGCTTAAGAATATAGATGCTTACTCAATAGTTTTGCAACAAAAATTTTTGTAATTTATACGCCTTATTAGGAGTAGTAGTATTCTTTTTTGCCTTTTTAAAGCCAGATTAACTTCCTCAGAATTTAAGGCAGTTGTAACTTGGCCAAAGATTGAGCACTGTTGGCTTTGATTAACTATTTAAGTATATTAAAACTGCTGTTAGAATGTGGCAGTTCCAACAGAGCATGAATATCAAAAATGATTTCACATAGATTAAACTCTTCGATCAACTCTATGATTAGTTTGTAAATATGCTGATTTTTAATTTCCATCATATCGATTATGCTTTCCAAGTGAGGATATGCGTTGTAATTCTAGATAAGTATCTCTTTGGTAATACTCTAGGCAGCTTTGGTAAAGATAGAGGAGTCTATTTTACATACTGAAGGAATATGGCTGTTAATGATTTTTTTCATGATATCGATTTTTCCATTCTTGAGCATTTTTTTTGTGTAAGCCTAGAAAACTTATTCTATCGGAAGTTTCAGGTATTAATTCAGAAACAGTAACAAATTCAAAATATTTCTGGGGTAAGCTAGTTCAATAATTTCATCTTAGATTTTGATCGAAGTCCGATCAAATTTTTTACTAAAATAACTCTAGAGAAATCCCTCGTACAATTTTACATTGGGCGCAAGTATGTCCTCGATATACACTTCAGGGTGGATGACTCTGAATATTCCAATCAAATTTTTATTAAAGTTGAGACATATGGTTGGTATTTATTCCAATTTGAACTACTTCAAAGCGTTAACCAAATTGTTCTTTTGTTATTAGTTATCATCAATATGACGATAGAGTTTTAATAGTCTATCTTTTGTGGAGTTTGGATTGAATATTCGGACATACTAAGTAAAAAATAGACTAGCTTCGGGTTCAGTTATGACCTTGGCTACTAAATTTTAGAGAGATTATTAGAATGATTCAGGTTATTTTTTGTAGATCTACCGTAAAATCTGGATGGCTTTCTTCTTTTGTAATTTTTATTCACCTATTCTAGTTGATAGTCTCAACTTATCCTGATTGTTTACACTTACATTCTAAGATGGACTAATTGGTGCAAAGGTATATTTGTTTAATATTGGGGTTGGATAATTATTATTTAGGACGGGGCTCGAAGGCTAATTAGAAAAATCAATATTTCTGAACGACGGGATAGACAACATTGGTACAGCTACAGGTCTCTTCTTTACTTAATTTTAGACTGCTGGCTCTTATACTTAAATCTATTTTTGTTACGTCGATATCTCTTCAAGAGCTGTTTGTGTGAAAGTACCTGAATTGAGTATTTTCTGGCCAGATAATGGTTTTTAAGGTACGAGAAAGTTATCGAACAGATTTTTTTAAATAACTGGTTCTGACAATAAGGTATCATAGACTTGTAGATGAGATTCTAAAACCTTGCTATTTAGTTTCAACTCCGGTATTTGTAATTTTTCTGAGCTCTAACGAGATTAGGTAGGAGATCTTATGACTTGAGAAGACTCAGGTTCTTCCTCAATTAAATCACCTATATGTTGAGATTAGTTCAATTTATCATAATTGGGGATCAACTCACTTTATCGTTTAGACTATTTTTGCTATAAATCCGGTTCTTCTTTGATTTCCTGTATGGCTTCTATTTTTGAGTTGCTGGTGATTGCGATGGGCCATACGTTGGCTAACATTCCCCAAGTGTCGTTGGAGGTGTGTTCGACGTTGAAAGCGGGTGTTTCTTCGAAGGATTGAATGTGGGTGATAGATGAGTGTTAATGAATATCAACAATTTAGGCATTAATTTATTCAAACTAAACATATAAAAGATCTTACTTTCGAATTAGCCTAACGAGAAATAGTATTTCTTGAGTGTTCTTATTCACTTAGTTTTTGTTCTACAGTGTCGCACCTGATAAGTTGTTCGTCTTTTGATTCTTTTAATTCTTTTAGGGTTTGGTGGTAGTTGCTGCTCAAATCATTTGAGTTACCATCGTTGAATTTTTACTACTATGACATCGAACGGTTAAACTAGGATTGGAATTTTGATATGGAATCTTTTAAGGCCTTTTGGATGCTTATTCTCGAGATGTTGTGTTTGGAAATGGAGCTATTAAAGGGCTATCTTTTCAGTTCAGTCATTTATTCGATGAGGTTGGCTAAAGATTATTGTGACCCATTTGATTGCCTGATCTATGGCATCGGTGAGATGATTGAATTTTTTATTTAATTTTTCTCTTCTTGTTGCTTCATCGATTAAGAATGTGGTTATTGGGATATGAGATTGACTGTTTTAATCATGAGTTCTTTGAAGTCATAGAAAAACATATTCAATTTATTGTGCTCAAGGATAGAGCCGTAGTAGTGACCGTCATATGATGGTATTTCTCCGAGATCATGAATCTAATGTTGATTTATTTCATAGATCCTAATTTTGCTAAAATTGAACCAAGCGACGATTTTCCCACTCACAACCAAATTCCCTTCATTCTAAATACACCGTAAAACTTCTTTATCATTGAAATAAATGATGATTTTACCTCCTTGAATGAGATATTGCTCATCATTTATCTTCCATCCCTTAAGGGTGGTTTTATTGAGATAGATGTGGCTGGTATAAGTTTTGCAATCATGCCATTAAATATATTTGCGTTTGTGTGTTTTATGTTCGTACATTATAAGCTTGGTGCTTGAAACGATAAATTGTTTGGAACCTACATAACAGGTCAAGTGATCGTGATCGATGTTGTCGATTCTGTATAGTTTTATTTTTTTGTTGCTGTACTGCTTGAAATTACCGTACACAACCCACATGTTGTCAAACTAGATATAGTGTACCATCTAGTTATTAAGGACTATCAGCAATCTGAGTTCAATTTTACTGTTCCAATCCGTCCAGTACAGTTAAAGCGAACTCTCCGTGGATATGAGGGTTTATGATGTGGAATGTTAGTGATGGAGGTGGATGGGATGGTTATGTGTAAGTGGTATGGATAGAAATTATTCGATGAAATCAAGTTGAGTCAGTATGAGTTGTTTGATGGTGGTGATGACTATGCGATTGGAAGGTGTGAATATGAGGTTGGTGGGCTTGTTTACAATAAATAGCATTAATTTCGAAGTATTATCTTGAATTGATTAACAATAATACAACTTTGAACAAATGTTTAAGAAAACAATCAGTGTGGAATTTTATTTGGATTTTAAAATGAATTTTTAGGGTTTGTATATTTATTATAGTGGATAGGATGGGATGCTGTTGCTGCTGCTCTAGATTGACCAGTCAATCTTCTGTTTCACAAAATACAAGTAAAGTAACATCTATTTTCGTATACGATGATCTACTAAGCAAATCTATCTTTTCAGCACTACCCAACCACTAATAAATTATAAATAAACTTTTCAGACAAATTTAGAGTAGGAAACCAGAAAAATAGAAAATTTATTTCAGTAACATATTCAGAGCAAGTGATCATAATCATAAAGCATCAGCTTTTCGTTAGATATGCCATAATAAATGTAATACTCTTGTGATCGCAATCACTACATAGAATAGGATCTACGGAGGTTTTACTCCGAGTATTTGGCTGAACAATATGTATTATCAATACAAATAAGACATTTAATTATCTTCTTTTCTCTTCACGATCGATGATAATCAAATCAAATTTTATAACCTGATCCCATCGTAAAGTAAAAAAGCAATAGTGAATCATACAGATAGTGGTCCCATTTTTGGTTAGGGACATGATTTATATATTTCAGATTAGTCTGACAAATATGACTCATGGTGTAATTTAGGCAAAACATATTAATGTCAGTTTGATTATGGTACGAATAAAGCAAATATGGAATTTAGTGGCCAGCTGAGGCACAAAATTAAAGATTACTAAGTTTGGGAGCTAATTAAATGATATGCTCTATAATTTACTCTTAACTTACCGATATATTGATATTTATATGAACTAATCAAATCCCTATTAACTAAGCTATCATCCAGATATCCAACAGCCTCTAGCGTAAGAGCAACCATCAGTCTACTTCAATATCTAGAGCGAAAAAGCAAATTCTCCAACCTCCCATCTCTCCAATGGATTGGAGGGGCAAGCAAGGACATCATACATAGCAAAGGTATATCTCCTCCTGACGAGTACAAAATATCTTAAGTAGTCAAGCTAGCAATCACTTTTGGCATCTGCATGCTTTCACAATACTGCGAAGCTTATCGAAATTTCCAGATGCAATACATATGGGTCATCATTTTCGCCATTCTACTTATCATTGGCGTATTTATAACTGCTATTTTTGTACCACAGACAAGGAGACCTCCTTTGGATATAGTTATGCTATTTGTGTTTATACTTAGCTTTTCATATATGATTAGTATGTCTTGCTCTGCAGTGGTTGATACAGAAGATGGACCAGTTGTTCCAATAGCTGTATTAGCTACGGTAGGATTTACTTTAGTTTTAACAATTTATGCTGTGCTATGTAAAGGAAACTACAGTGTAATGATTGGTATTGTAATAGTATGTGGTATGACTGCCTTCGTAATCGGGATAACAGCTATTTTCATTCGTATTCCAGCTCTTACTTACGTGTACTGCAGTTTAGTTATTGCTATTTTTGGGATATACAATGACTAAGTTGGTAATTGGTGGTTCGTATGCTTAATTTCCGATGGATGCGCCTATATTGGCGTCAATAATGCTGTATATGTACATTATGAGGATTTTCCTGTTCATTTTGGCCATAGTGGGTGCAGCTAAAAAATGATGTGATTTTTCATCGTTTAAAGTTTCATAGTTTATATAAGTTAAAGTATTATAAGATATAATCAAATTTTTAAAGACTAAACATTTATCATAAAATTAATACTGTTGTTTGTTATGTTGTATTCTATATTTTATTCTATGGAAAATGAGGTTTTTCAGCTTTATTTTATACTTTGGCGGGTCTTATTTTCACACTTGAATATCATAGGCACAAAGATTAATCAGAAAAGATCTATTACTATTATAGCACTCTGATTGGAGTATTCTTTAGCTTAACTCTGGACTTTGAAACCGATATTTCTACAAAAATATTTGTTGTATGATCCAACCAACCATACAACAATTTGATCGAACAAACAATCAAAAATTAAGGATTACTATATAGGTAAATTACTATAATATACAGTAATATACAGGCTTTGAATGGAATCATCTGCTGGAATTCAAGATAAGGTTTGAAATTATGACGAGATATAGAAAGTATAAATCATTCGATCTAAAATCGCTCTGAAGATTGCTTTCGTGTCTTTTTGTTGATAATTTCGGCTTATATTTTCTTAGCGCTACTGTTATTTATCCTTAACTTGATCAGAGGCCCTCTTCTTATAAGGTTTAAAAGTTAAGTAAAGTAAACTAAAAATTCCTAAGATGCTCTGATGTTTCTGAAGTTTTAGATATTTTATCTTAAAACTTACTCTGAGACTAGTTAAGTAAATCTTTTTCTTAGAATTTCCTGGGCTTTTCTGATAAGAATTTAATCCTAATTAATTATTTATTCGAAACCGCATTTCACGAAAAGTTGTTTGTTTGTTTCGTCACTAAGGTTTGCACTACCAAAGAGGATCACTAATAGTTTTTTGGACTTGATATCTGTCACCATGAAGATGTTCCACATTCTGTGAGCTATTTTCTCCTCTAGACAAGCATTCGCGTCATACTTCATCTTCATAAGCTTCTTAATAGTGACTACCGCATGCTTTTGAAAGTTGTGGTTGAGTGATTTCTTCTCATCTTTAGATTATTTTGAAACTGAACTAGAATTCTTGGGCTAGTTTTAGGAAAGAAGATGTTTTTCCTCTTTCTAGATTGGGATTTAAGATTTTTCGATTTCTCGATAACCATTATGTTCTTCTGGCTCAAAATAGATGTCAGTCGAAGAAAATTGAGTGCCAAAGTTGACTAATTTCTTCGATATTTTATGATTCGTAATTATTGTAAATTATTATATTAATATTTAAACTTTTGTCCTTTTGAAGATGATATTAAAAAGGTATCCTTCTGATAAAAAACTTGACATCTCACAACCCACAATAATCGTACATAAAGGCTCCAAAATCGCTTGTTATGAATTGTGTTTGTATTATGCTCTTTTCTTATAAATAAATGCAAAATGAACTAATGAATACTGATATAAACTATCATTTGAATGCAACCAAACTAAGCTCTCAATCATGCTTCAACATAATCCATCCAATTACGATCAGTCCCAGAAGTAAATATAGAAAGTAGATCTTGGTATTTTGACTATTAGCTTGTCTTCCCATTTCTTAGGTATTGTTATATAAATTAGAATTGCCTGTTGATGGGTTCGATTACTCTAATGCCTTCTTCTTTTTAAATTAAGATAATTGTTTTTTGAAAAGCTAGCAAAAAAGTGGATCTTTTTTGTTAAATTCCATACTTGATCTAGCGAATTGCCTTCTTGTAAACGATGAGTCATTAACATAACCTGCGCCCTGTTCTTAAGTATTCATGAATGAAATAATTGCCAAAATCATGGTTCTTACATTCCAACTCGAAGTCCATGTTTACTTATGATAATTCGTGAATGATGTGCATATGGGTTTGTTTACTTCAAATCTGCCGCTAGGTGTAAAAAAGAGAAGCTTGGGAGGAGCGAAAGGATAATCTTCACTTAACTGGAGAACTCCGTGATAAAATCCTCCAGTGTATGCATCATCGAGACCATAGATGCAAAAATGAAAATCAAGAACTCCTTTGCGGGCAACCCAAGCTTGCTCTATTGGTTAATTATGTAGTTTAGCCTCTTATTTTTCGAGTCGAAGTAAAACCAATTTGTTGTTTCTGGTCATACTTTTTAATAATCTAATTTTACTTTATAATAGGCAAAAATAGCTTTCAACATTCTCGAGAAATATTAATAGATGGAAAGAGTATAAATTTTTATTCTTTTTATTTTAGTCGCCAAATTTTAGAGACAATACATAAACTACTTTCTAATATCTTTCCTTCTTGGTAGTTTTTACTTTAATCGAAGTTTCAAATTCAATCTAAATATTTTTGTATATTTTTGTAAGTATTATAAAATTTGGCTGGACTCACAGATTTTTTACATGTTGTATTATATTAAGACATATGAAAAAAGCTTAGTTAGAAATATTGACGCATATCTAAACCATCGATTAATCTAATAATCTACTAGCACAAATCCCCAAAACTCCACAACAGCAATTTTTGCTCACTTATGCTGCCATTCACTTTCTAAACAAAGGAAACATCATCCCTTCACTTACAAAATTACTTTAAAACAAAAATTCTTCGTTTTCTTATATACAACTCAAACTAAAGTACATGAAAAAATGTATGGAGGCTAAAAGTAACTTAGACAATCCTGATTTCTATGTTTTGAGTACTCTAATACTGTGGATGTAGGGACTTTAAAAACTAAACAAAAATACTCAGCCAAAATTGGTTAATGCCGTCTTATTGCCAAATCCTTAGAAGTTGAAATTTAGTTTTTACGAATAATTCATAGTTTATCTTAACTATCTTGCCATTGACATACAAAATCTGTTCAAATCAAATACAAATCACTGGTCAGCAGATGACATTTTGCAACTTTTGGCCTGCGCTCTTCCAAAAATACATTACAATATCATTTTACCCCTTTAGTATCTTGGTGATCAGGCTAAATAAGAGAATAAGTAAAAAACAAAAGATATTCTCTTCTGGAATCTATCATTATAGTATATTATTCGAGTTAAAACTTACTATAGATCTTTAATGAAGCTGTTGATCAAATATGTTGCTGATGTGGAACTGAAGCCAACCCAAATGAGATTTTTGGTTGATCTCGCTTGTAGATACTATCTACTGTTTTGGAATGATTCACGACAACAAGCAGATTAAATATTTTTGACAACTGTTACTAAAATAAGTGAAGCTGTGAGATTTTCTCTCACTGATGAGCTTCTACTCTTCTTTAAAATTTGTTAAAAAATAGGCGCGAAGGTTTTTCTGCAAAATTTGAGAGTGAAATAGTAGTGGGTGGATTCTTTGTTAACGAAATATGGAAATAAAGCTGTTGGGCATCCTAAAGATGAGATTTACGCTTTTAACTCTTTAAAGATAAGATAAAAACTGACTATATAAGCTGGTAAAATGACATAGAAAATCCTGTAAATCTATGATGACTATTCTTTGTTTTATTTTTCAATCTAAGTACAAGATTTAGATATCAACATCAAGTTGTATTACTTGGGCGACTTTTAGAGTCATATATAAATTAAAAATTTGATTTTAACGGAAGATAAAAGATCGCAGCTCAATAGATTTGCTTTCATGGCTACTAAAAGAGGACTTTACAAGATTTAAATTGATAATTCTTACTCTTGGATCAAATCAAAGAAACTAGAATTTGAGTACGTCGTACTCAGTCAATACAGATCCTACTAAAGGCCGAATTGGTTTGACAATTTATTTGAAATTAACATCAATAATAATTTCAAAATATAAAGAGAAGAAAATAATTTTAACCATCATAAATCTTCTAAAAAACAAAATCCCAAAAAATAATCTAGCTAAGTGAAACAAAAAAAATAAATAAAAGTTGAGAAACAAATGATCTTAGAAGAAACATCATCAGAGCCTCTATAATTAAAAAACTAAAAGTTAAAATAAAATTAAGTGTCTAAAACTAATTAAACGAATGGAAATATTTAAGTCTTTCGAAATATCTAAAATAATGGAAATACTTAAAAAAGCTAAGAAAGCAAAGAAATTGTTAAAGAAATTAAGATATATGCTGTAATATAAAACCAAAAAACTTAAGAGCAAAACAATCAAATCTAAGTTTAGAAAAAGGAGCTAAAAACATTAAGTGAATAAGTCCTCCCAACCATAGTAAACCTCGATCAAAAAATGTAGGTTTTAGGTCAAGCAAATCTGAGTTTAATTGATAATATTTTTAGTTTGTTAGTGAGAACTGAAGACCACACTTATGAATTTTAAACTAACTTTGAAGATAGAATCATAAAAAGATTGAGAAACTATTGCTAGCTAAAGTAAAAATATCAGTGGATAGTCAATGGTGAAGTAATTATAAATATATTTAGGCACGAGATTGGCTCAAAAAACAAGGATTCAGTTTAATATCCAAGAAAGGATTGATTTGTTTGATTACAAATGATAGCAAAGAAATAGGCAATAATAAAAAGCAAGATAAACAGTGATTATAAATGATTCTTGTATTATATTAATAATGTCATAAGAAATCCCTCTCATTAAGAAGGTATAACGTAATGAGGGCTCTGAGTATGTCATTTGTTCAGAAGGAGTTCACTTTCTAAAAAGTTTGAAATCGAAAAAGGTACACTTATAACTACTTAGTTAAGGATTCTATTCAATATTACTCATTAACCTAAAACACTTAATATTTTTAATAGTTGGATAATAAATGAATAGTCTAAACTCACATAAGAGTAAAAGCCAACTGCATGTTTAACAATAAGCAAAAGAACCAAAGTGATTTCAGAAGACAGACTAATAGTCATTCTAACAGCTTACGAATGTTTTGAAGAAGAACCGCTTATGGTTTTATTAGGTTATCTTGGTTCATCTGTATTTCTTTATCATCATTTCGATCGAGAATTGAGTACGAAGTCACCTCTAACAATGTTGCTTTCTAAATTATGGAGACTTCTATCAACAACGAATACAAATAAATTGTAAATAATTGACTTATTTAGGAACAGTTAGCTAAGCCATTCTAAGGGATATGCTAAAAATCCTTATTTCTTGTGTTTGCTTTCATAATCAAATACAAACAAACATTTAGACGAAATTTTCCGATGCAGGTAAGATGAGTAAGATCTAAATCGTGCTGTAGATGCATTGATTGATTATTTTCCTTCAAGAAGCGATATTAGTTTACCATTAAAAAAGTAAAGTGTATCTGCAATTGGAAATGAGTTTTAAAACTCAGTACTTGGACGTACTGTGTTCAATTTCGAATTTACAGGGAGTACTCTATAAAATTTATGTTTTGAATGTTGCTAAGCATTCAATAATAGGATAAAAATCAACTTAAGTGCACTTTATATCAAGATAATTGAAAATCAAAAGACAAGACTAGAATCCGAAAGTATGTAAACCTTTATGAATATCATATCAAATGAATTTTTTAATGGAGGTAAGTTTGGCGTAAATTCTTAAAATAAATTCCCCTTATCTTCAAAGTAGCTTAAAAGAAAGGCTTAAGAGATAGATGAAGAGGTGTTGGCAATAACTATACGATCAGCAACAAGTTGCATGACTTTGACCTAGTATATAAATATTTAAAAATCATTAAAAACATTTTTTAAGAACAAATTCAATGAATTATAGGAAATAAATAATCAGAAGAGCGAATAACTTTGTCTGGAATGTTATAACATACTTGATAGATTGACCTAATGCGATTTGGATTCAGAGAGTCTGTCTAACTTGTTTAGAGATATTTAGAATAAAAAAATTATTTACTAATTAAGATCCTATACACAAACTGATTTGGGATTCTTTTATCAGACTGTTTCAGAAGCAATATTAACATTTGGAAAAGAAAACACAATAGATTATTTATGACCTTCAGATTCAGGAAAAACAACAAAAAGTAGAAATATAAACCTTGAGATTTAATTTAAGAGTCAGCTAAAATCAACTACGAGATCTGCAGTTTTAGTATAGTGTGCAAGGAGATATTCTGAACTAGACTAAGCATAAGCTACTTTCACAGGGCGGATCAGTTGAACCATAGATCAAATTTTCACTCTAAGCCAATAAACTTAGAAGAAAGCTGCAGGAGATGTAAGAAGAGATTAAAGATAAAGCTCTTCATATCTAATAGTTATAGAGCATAATTTAGAAAATAGATGGAGTTAGATAGAAATAGAAGAATAAGTATAAGTTTTCAAAAGAAATACAGGACTTGATAAAAGAAGTATCACAAAAGGTAAATTCCTATTTTTCCATAGTCCGATAAGCAAAAGAAATGAATTAATTAGAAGAAGAGATCAAAAAAAGATTTAACAAAGAAAAAGATCTTATTAATGAAGAGAAAAAATAATTGAAAAGATAGTTAGCACTAAGGATGGGTGAGATTTAACGGCTTATAAAATAAAAGCAGATGCTTTAGCTAACTGTTTAGGATAGTAAACATTCTCTCGAGATCTTTAGAAACAAATCTGTAAGAGATAAAGAATCTTTAAATCTGTTGTAAAGACTCAATACTTAACTACATTGTAGGTTGGCTTAAACAGATAACGAACTTTAACAATACCGAAAAGCATTATCTTTAGCTGGAGAGCAAGTTACAAAAGCTGGTAAAAGTGAAAACCTGCTCAAATTTTATAAAGTAACTCAGCAGCCTGAACTACGAGATCTTTTAAGACCGTTTTTGAAAAAATGATTTGATTGTTTATAATAAAATGATAACAGTGTTGAACTCAACCAGATCAAATTTTATAGGAAAATTATTTCGAAGGCTCACAAAACCTAACTACTTTGCTTTCTCTGAGCTTGAAGTCCAAGATATCAGAGCGAAATACTTGTTGGTTGTTGAAGATAAGAAAGGATAATTACAATACATGAGAGAAGTAGAAACATAAGATGGTAAGAGAGGAATTGTACTCAAAATATAACAACCTTTTAATGCCTACGTTGCGTTTTATGAACCATTGGCAGGAGGAAATATATCGATTTTGAAGTTGAAAAATATCAATATTCCATGGCAGTAATCTGTTAATCCCATCCTTAAATAAATACTTTCAAACGGTTTGCCTTCGATTTATAGTTTGAATAATGTAAGAACGTACTCTTCCTCTAAAAAGTTGTAAGTTTCAGAATCTAATAATGACCGAAGAGTATTGACTTCACTTTCACCTATACTGTAAATATCTTATGATTTGGCTTATGGAGATATGATCAACTTTGTCGGATGTTTAGGAAGCAGAAAAACAACGACTGCACTCAATATTGCTGAAAATTTCGCTAAAAAGTCTAATCATACTTCTATTTTCATTAACACAGCCTCTCCAAATGAATTAAAGCGAGCAGTTTAAGAGACAGGAAACTGGGGTCTTGAGGCAGGTTCAGCAAATTATCAAACTGATGCAGGTGTATATATGCTTGCAGCAAAAGCTATACATTTGGCTACCTTACTAAGCAAAGCTTAAAAAGATACTTTGCTTGTATTTGATGGATTTAGACATATTTTACATGCTGAATGGCATATGGTTCAGTTGTTAAATAATAGCAGAAAAACATAGAAGTAGTTGCCTTTCAAAGCACCGAGACTACCTCCCATTTCTATCTTAAACCAAATTTATGCAAATTGTGTGGATAATAAAACCAAAAATAAAAAAGGTTCATTTACTGCGATATTAACAACTTAAAATAGCAAAGGAAATGATGAGCTAATGCCTGAAGTCACTCCTTACTCCAATAACCTTAAACACTTAGATTCTTTAGCAAAACAGGTGAAGTTTCCTCTTACCTACAAACATTCTCCTGTTCAAAGAACTATACTGAGATCGTAAGATTAAGATTTACCTAGCTATCAATAATGCCAAATGTTGATAAGAAAAAAAATAAATGAGTATTTGGTTTAAAAAAAATAGACTTAACTTAAAAGAAAGTTGTACAAAACAGATATGAAAGATGCTCCTTGGGACTATTATGAACTACTAGATGCTTAATTGTGGATGAAATCACTACAGAACACTAGAATAAAAACCTCAAAAGATCTTGAAAATCTTCTGAGTTGGATTTGGCTGAATATTTAATTTTAAATTGTTGCTAATTGGAAAGTACCTTGCGATGAAGCATTTGATCATTACAGATAATACTTACAGCGTTAGAATGTAAAAATCGGTAGAAGCTCTTTATAAAACTTCATAACATAAGCCAAGCTCCAAGGAATTTATAGTCCATTTAAAAAGGATTACTTAAACTGAATTAAAAGATGTTTATATGAAGTAATAATATTAAATGAAAACGATATCGAATCTAATGCAATATATGACCTCACTCAGCGAATTAATTTACGGATTTTATCCTCAACAGCCAAACTTTGTTTATGGGCTTGCTGTAGATTTTAGAGCAGATTGCTTATTTTCATGTCCTTTTATTTTTGTTTCAGCAATGACTGCAAACTCACTTCAAGATTATCCTATTCATTGTGTTTTGATATCTATTTTTTGAGCTACACGCATCTTTTTTTCAACAACCCCAATAAGGTTTTAGCCTAACGAAGCGTTTTCTACTTAGATTTATCCTCTTCTGTTTGTTGTCTTTATGTTTTATATGCTCTCGATAACTCTATATTTTTCTATTAGCTGAGATAATTATTGCTTATAGACTAATCACCGTGATGAAAGGCATAATTATTATTATTCAAGGTATCTTCTAGCTGCTGTTTTTAATTGGATGGTTCTAGATTTTCGTATTGGATCGTTAACAGTTTTTCACCATTGCTGGCATTTTAAATACTGATATTTTCTATTGAGTGGGTTTTAGAAAGTTACCTTTAGACAAGTTTCTTGTATTTTGAGAGCTCTACTTTTTAATTTTCAAGTTTAACATTCATACTAAGTTGGCCTTTGATTATTTGTGTAGTGGTAGGTTTTGGATTACTGTTTTACTATAGTTTTTTCTTGAGCTAAACCAAGAAATCATTGAAATTTCTAACCTTTTTTATTATTTCCTAACACTTCCATTTATTTTCAGTACTGTTCTAATTATTTCGAGGAGTTAGCAGTAATTTTGTGTTACTTTTCTAGAAGGGACTCTTAAAATCAGTATTTTTAGTTATTTCGGAAGGTCTTTCGGTTGTTTGGCTTATACCTTTGTAGTAAGCATTTTTATGGTTATATTTAATAGGAGAATGCTTGTTGTAGTCTGGATTTCTGGGTGAGATAGCTTGCCGAAAAGGCGAGAGAGATTTCAACCTCTATCTTTCTTTCTAAATAGATTTACTCTTTCGTGGACATTCCTTGATTTATATGTTTCCCATTTTACTATTAATTTTATACCTATATCACGGAAATGAAATAGGATGATAGGAGAGGGTTTTAATATATCGAAGGTGATGACTAAATACCTGCAATCGGAAAAGGAATCAATTGCTGTGGAGAATGCGTTGGTTTCTGCAAAGCTTGGTTACCTTTCTTTGGCTGCTTTTGTTGTTGCTGTAACAATCCATATGTAAAAGTGCCTCAAGGAAGCAAAGGTCTCTTATTAAGGTAAAGAAACAAGGATTTAGATTTAAAAAATATGCTCAGACATGTAATTCAGGTCTTCACTATGTAAACCCAGTTTCATAATAAATGATTATCGTCGATTGCAGAATTTCAGTCATCACACTTCCAGTACAAAGGTTAATGACTAGAGGTAGAAACAAAAAGTATATAGATAATATTGCCATAACAATAGACTCTTGCTTATACTATCATGTGGTAGAACCTCATTTAACTTATTTCAGAGTGTAAAATCTATAAGGAACTTTAATCAAAACAGTTGGAGGAATCATTAAAAGTACAGTTGCAGCCTTTACCTTCCAGGATCTTCTATAGAAGAAAGCAGCAATAACTCAAGATATTATGACTCAAATACTGCCGATTATAAAGCATTGGGGAATTGCAGTAGATAATATTTGTTTAAAAAGTAAAAAGTTGATACATATAGATTTTGGAATAAGTCGTTAGTTATAGGCAGAGTTAGTCTCAGCTCCTATAGCAAGAAGAAATGCTTAGAGCAAGATAATAAATGCCTAAGGACAAGTCTAAATAGCCAAACTGTTAGGGCAAAGATCCAAAATTCTAGATTCAAAGACTGCGATTCAAGTTAGATATCTTTAAACTCTTAAAGATTTAGCGAGAAATAGTAAAACTAAAATGATCTATCGCTCACATTGATATGTCTTAAATGATAGAAGATAGATAATCGTTCATTTTTTATTAAGTTTGCTTAGTCTCAGTTGATTTAATCGATTTTTTTCATCCAATTAGAATTCATTATAGGATGTCAGTTTGAGTTTGAATCCTCCATAAAATGTATACTATTATATAGGCCCTGTCTTTCCTCTCATTTTTCTAGAGCATGACTCCGAAGCAACTATTCTTCTGATGTCTTCAGTGTTATTGAAAAATTGTTTGGTGATTTTATTCTGTAAAATTTTGGGCTTATTTCTTTGTCTCTTTTAAAAGTAAGATTATTGTTCAGTGTCCAGTTTCTTTTTTAAACTCTCGCGTATTGAGATTTCATCTTAATCTTTTAAAATATCTACCTAAAAAAAATAATACTTATCAAAGAATCTAAAAACTTTACAGTTCTCACTCCAATACCTTTGCGTTAAGCATCCAAAGAAAAAGGAAGTACTTTTTAGTTTGATCCGATTTATGGTAAAAGCAACTTTTGTCTTTTACTTCTGATTTCTACAGGTGAACTGCATTAAGTTTTATGATGAATCTCTTTAAAATTAATGTTGTTCAAAGCGTTGGGCTTTGATTTGCTTCGTTGGAATGGGAAGAAATCGCACTGTGGGTCTTATCTTTCGGGTTATTTTTTTAGATTGGTCATTAGTGAAAGGGCCTTACTTCGTTTTTATTTTTTCATTTGTTAAAAAAAATAATAAAAGTTTAATGTCCATTTAGAAGATCATTATGAGCCTAAACTATGTAACTAATCAAAGATACGCAAATTAATTGTATCTTGTATATAAAGAGTATGTGTTTAAGTATCATAAAGGATTTTTTAAGGTACATAAATAAAGAACACTAAGTTCTTCATTTTTAACCATAATCGAGAAACAAGAAAAATGAGATTAACTAAATCAATAATTCTTTACAGCTTTTCTCGTGCTTTAAGAAAAAAATTGGAAAATCTATGTTATATTTGATACAATCGCCCAATCAAATAATTTGAGCTAAATATATATAAGATTAGTTATATTCTTTGGAAGATGGGGATAAATTCTTCTGAACCCTCAGAAGTCTAGTAAAGACATTTCAGTCCTGAATATCACTCTTCTCATCTTACGCCCACCTTCATAAGCTCAGTAGCTACATATTTTAAAGCTTTATCGGAATTCAGAGGCAAGTTATCTTTTCGATAATGTAACTATACATTCGCAACTCTTTACTAACAATACTCTGAAATCATAAAAAGAAGTTAGGATATCATAATCAGTGATGATTACTGTAAAGTAAACGCCTTTGGTGAAATTATGGTGTCAATCGTAGTAAATCCTTAGCAAAAAGAATGTAAAAATAAGTTCACCTCTTTACTAAATACTTTATTTGAAATAGTAAACAATTTGTCATTTGATTGTGAGTGGCATGATGATAAAATGGTTATAAAACTGAAGTAAAGAGTCAAATATCTTAATTCCATTTTCGAAAGCTAATAGTAATTACATAACAAAATATTGGAATAGTTTACGTATTTTTTTTAGAAAGCAAAAACTCAGTCAAATCTCATCTCAGCGATCTATCGATAAAAATAGCAGGCAAAGAGGAGGTATCTATATGAAGATTCCCTTAAATAGAATAGAAATGTTGTTCATCCTAGTTTTACGAATAGTTCTAACTTCTCTTCTTCACTTGTTGATAGTTTGAGTGGTATTTCAAATAGAGAAAAGGAAAAAGATATACATTCCATTCTCTCTCATTTCCATCCCAAAAGCAAATTATTAAATAATAGTGAAAGTCTATGCTTTTATCGAAATTTTAGAATTTAAGAATCTTTTGAAAAAACCTTATCAATAGCTCCAAAAAAAAGAAATAGAAAGCTTGTTAATAGACTTTATATTACACATCAGTTTTCAATTAACATCATATCTAATAACACTATCTAGCCTAAAAGCAATAATCAAATCTTGAAAGTGAAAAGAGATAGATATCGTACTCAAACACTAGGCTCAAGTTAAAGTCCATAAAAGTAACAGTTAAAGAAGCCTAAAAACAGGACCACTCTTTAATTAATTGATAAAAAAATGGTTAGAAATTCAGGAGAAAACAAAAAGTTCCCAAAGTCTGTGTTGGATACAATGGCAAGATAAGTTTAAGTTGAAGATTTTTCAAGCTCAACATCTTATATTTATTGATGTGGTTATGATTTATAAACCTTTGATTAGTATTAATTTGAATTTATAATGCTCAAAGAAAGGCGGTTGTCTCTTTAAAAACACATAACTTAGGAAACCTGTGAGAGTTTACCAAGGTCATTACCTAAAAAAGTGCAGCAAGAAACAATTAAGCGTAATTACTAACAATTAATAACCATTCCAATAATACCTTATGCCGAGAATATCAAACATCTTTATCTCTCACATAATAAAATTGCAAATTTAAAAGGAATAGAGGTTTTCGTGAGCTTGTAAAATCTAAATGTGAGCTACAATAATCTAGAAACAGTGCAGTAGTTAAGAAGAATACCTAATACCCTGTTATTGAAACATTTAAAAATGAGAATGAATCCTCTCCCTTTTGGGTATTAAGACTATGCAGTTGGACTCTTTTAAAATCTAAAAACATTCGAAGATATAAGTTTCAAGGAGTAAAGTAAGTAGCATTTACGCACTTTAAGAAACTATGTGAGTAAAAATATACTTTTATTTTCAAAGAGAATAAAAAAATTAGGTGAGGCTTTAGAATGCAATGACAACAAATAAAATATGTAGTATGCCAATCGCAAGCCGAAAAAGTCGACTAAAAAAATTTCTTTATTAGATTTAAATACTGATTTTATAAATAAACTTAAGGCTGTTTATACTTTTCCCAATTAACAAAATCTAAGAAATATATCGATAGGAAGATTATTGAAAATAACATCAGAAATAATACAGTTAACTTGCTAGTCAATCGTGCATGTAGGATAGCATAACAAAGAGCAATATTTAGTTTAGACTAAAAATGCTTTTTAGGAAATTAGAGACATGATCTTATTGAAGTATTCAGCAAGGCATGATAAAACTATCATAAATCACTTAGAACGAATTAAGATTTAACTTAAAACTAAAGACTATAATTAGGCTTTTAGTAGATTAGGTGTATTTGAGGAAGATTTTCGATAACCTTAAATAAAAATGTAAGGAGGAGCGATAAAATCATCTTCACTTAATGTTCAATCTGCCAAATATATCCGAAAGATAGATACAAAACTATTGACAGAACATCCGATGAACAGATTAGTTAATTGGTAATAACCCAATGTAAAAACATTAATTCCGTTGTAATAAACAAAATGGTATAATTTTTATAACAAAAATGAGTAATAAGAAGATTGGCTATTTTAGCAAGTACCTATGTTCATATACTGTAAATAGTATCTTGAAGTGATTAGTGAGATAGTTTTATCTAAAGTTTCAGAGGTTTTGAATAAAGAAAGAGAAATTGTTTGTTTTAGGTAGTTTGAGACCAATATAAATAAATAGTAGATCATCATAAAACCTACAGAAGAGTAATTATAATTTTCGTTGACTAAAAGTGATGTTTTGAGTTTTGGTAATCAATAAAATCAAACTCTGAACCTCGACAAATCTGAAATCCTATAACCAAACAAAAGTGGAAGCATAAAAGGATAAATGATTAAAACAAAGTAAAGAACTTATCCAAAACCTAACTTGATTTAATTAAAGTAGGTATTTTCATAAGATAAGCATTTTGTTTATAATGTTGATAAGTATACTCTGCATTAGATAAATTTAGCTTACAAAGTTTTTAGGAGCCTTAAAAAAAGAGTCATCAAAAAGAAATAAAAGAGAGCTATTTTATATTGATTTATATATTCTTATAATCTAACTGTTAGATTCAAATGAGCAGAAAAACATCATTTACTCCCTCCAAAGCACCACCAGTACAAACTCCTAGAAACCAACCTAAAGTACCCGAGAAAAAAGGATTTAATCCTGAAGACTACGTGACTATGACTCTCCCCTTATAAGAAGTTAAAGATATCAAACAAGCTTTCGATATCTTCGACAGTGATGGTTCAGGTTCAATAGATCCTCAAGAGTTAAAACAAGCTTTTATTGACCTAGGTTTCGCTGGGCAAAACAAATTTGTGTATCAAATATTGGCAGAATTGGATGAAGATCAATCTGGAGGAATCATGTTTGAGGAATTTATCAAATTGGCAACTGCAAAGCTCAGTGATAAGGACAGTCGAGCTGAGATAAATAAAGTATTTGCTTCCTTTGACATTCATAAAGTAGGAAAAATCAGTTGTCTGTAGTTGAAAAGAGTAGCTCAGGATCTTGGAGAAGATATGACAGATGAGGAGCTTTAGAAAATGTTTGCCAAAGCAGATTTGGATGATGATGGGTTTGTGACTGCCGAAGACTTTTACAATATTATGACTCACAGGGTCTACTGGGATAGCTGAATTGATATCAATACATTAGATTTGATTATATTTATAATTTTGGCGCCATGAGGATGCGAAATTAAGAGGAAGAGATTGTGATAGCAAAATTCAACAGACATGGACTACGTATAACGCCCAAATCACTTGAAAAAACTGTTAGCTGGTTGAAGTAAAGACCAAATGGATCCATCGATATTTTATTAAAAAAATTGAGTCAACTGGCACTTTAAAATTCTTCAATAGATGAAAACGTTCAGCATGCAATCTAAATCTTATCTACGAAGAATAAGAATTTAAGTACCTATGATGACCTTTTGTAAGAAACAAGAAAAAAATGTATCTACGCACTCTCTCCCTATGAGAAAAGTACTTAAACATGTACAAGTAAAAATATGAAGTTTTCGCTTAGAGACCAAATCCATCTTTGTTTTAGTTTAAACCAGAATAAAAACAAAAGAATCATCTCAATCAATTCAAACGAATAACTGATAGTAATAAAGATATCCCTAAGGATTGTGTTATTGGAGTCATTTTTTAGAATTTTTCAACAGTCACAAACGAAGGAAAACCAAAGATAATTCTGCAAAACGAAGTAAATTAGGTCGAACTTTCATTCCCAAAAGATTTCAATCCGGGATGTGTCCTTTATTCAGGATGTGCGTATATAGCTAAAGGAAAGCAATAAGGAAAAGATTTGTGCTTTAAAGTATAAAAAATGATATTGCCTTCACCTCCAGTGTAAAATAAAAATTCTCTACTTAAAATGAAGTTTAAACAAATGTGCCAAAATATTTCATCTGCAAAATAATCTGTTGGGTATGAGCCTTATGATTTTGTGAAATATGATTGTATACTAAACCCAACTTTTGAAGCTAAAAAGGCTAGTCTCATCTTCGGAAACATTACAATCAGTAAAGAATCTGTAGCTAGAATAAAAAGGCTTATTGATGCATATCCTAGTGGAATTTCATGTATATTTTTAATGTTGTCAGCTGAAACTCAATAATAGATAGATTTAAGTGTTTGGTTACAGTGTAAAGTTTTTATCATTCCTCATATAGCTTCAGATGGCCCAAGACTTCTACCTAAACTTCCTTTGCTAAAATATCGTATATCAGGAGCTAAAGTTCTGACAAATCCTGCCAAAATTAGTCTTTAAGGTAAATAATTCATCTTGGCAAATTATCCATTAGTAAGATCTATCTTGACTCAAAGGATTTCTGCAGTTTCTGCTCCTGAATTGGGACAGAATGAGCTATTAACAAAAGTTTCTGATTTGATCTTCAGTCAAGGAACAATAGCAATGGGTTTTGATAACTACTGGCCTCAGACTTAATACTTCAATATTCATTCAGAGTCGATAGTTGTAGTAACAGATGGAGTGGCTGGAGCGACTTATCAAAAGAGATAAAAAGCTAAAAGTGGAGGATTATCAAATACAGGTAATTTCGATCGAGATGGAGATTTTTTATGTGTGATGACTTTTGCTAAAGAGATAGTCCAAACTTGTGGATAGATGTGATAAATATTAATTTAAACTGTAATTTAATACGATATTATTAATAGATATTGATTGATAAGCTCTTATGAAATCGGGAGATAATGATAAAGTAAAAATTTAGAGCTGCGATTTTAGTTGGCAAATCATACATTCATACCCTCTTTAAGCTGGCATAAAGATATAGTTAGATTAAGATTTGTACCCGCGAGTTAAATGGTTTCCTCACATCAATTAGCAAACAAATTAAGAAAAAATGATTGAGTAGAAAGAGGAAGATAGAGAAGGCTGCCTGCGTTCATTTTTTCATTCTGTCAGAGTAATATTACTCTAAATACTCAGTTAAACTGAACAGAAAAAGTTTGTAGAAATTTACAATGAGATTTCTGATTGTCGTTATTATCTGCTTGTGATGTTGGCATTCGTTAAATGGAGATCTAATATACCGAAGGTTCATTTTTTTAGAAGGCTCGAGCAAGAGTTAGCAAAGAAATAGCAGATATAAAAATATGGTGGAAATGAAAGGTAATAAATAAACAGTGTGAAAATGGCATGCATTTAGTTTTTAGAGGATAAAACTTAGTAAGCTGTTAGAAGAATCTATAAAGGATGTTAGGAGAACAAAATACTAAATATTATTGAGATGGAAGCAAATCTATAACGAAATTTACAGAAAATGACAAGTTAATTGTCATAATTATATATAAATACGGAGCGAAGACAAGCCTAATTGAACTTCAATCAGGATATAAAGAACGAAATGATGGATAAAAATAATAAAACATCTAAAATATAAGATAGTGTAAAAATGAATACAACGTCTTAAAAATATGATTTGAACAATCCTTTTATTATTTACTAGATTGACGATAAGGAAAGAAATAGAGTTTTTGGCTATGACTCTTCATTAACCCCAGAACGAAGAATACTTGATTACTTTAAAAAATATTGAATACTCTCTATTTCATTATTTCATAATAAAATCTACACATATTTTGTTGAATGCTGGATCTCAAATCAGATAGTATTAATATCAAATTAATCTAATCATTTATAACCATAAAATCAGAAAGTTAGATGTTTCAACATTTACCTTCTCCTAGCTGCCAAAATAATCTAACCTGTTCCTAAACAACGCCTTTCCGCCCTTTCTACCATACTCTGCCTACATCTCATCATATGAATCATTGGCCAAGAATGGATTGCCTTCCCTGGCAGCCTAATCTTCTTGACTTCTCACGGTTGCCTTTAACATAATGCAAAATTGAATAGCCTGAGCCTGTTCGAAATAATTTCCTGCTAAACAATTAAATCGAAAAAGTAAAGAATGAACTCCATCATACTAAAGAAACCAAAGAGGAGTTTCAGTCAAAAACATAAGAAGAAGAAAGCAAAGCAACAATCCAAAGAAGGATCATAAGTTTATCTTGGAAGATTAATAAAACTGTATTATTTT
>Ga0194117_10000767_pt1 | contig 40190 bp, 39 predicted proteins | sample TA2MahsurfametaG_FD_160579 | JGI IMG/M metagenome (GOLD analysis project Ga0194117, IMG submission 160579) | Freshwater microbial communities from Lake Tanganyika, Tanzania - TA2015009 Mahale N1 surface | ecosystem: Environmental > Aquatic > Freshwater > Lake | place: Tanzania: Lake Tanganyika... | reverse complement strand
TTCCTCCACTCAACGGGGCAGTTGCACAAAGGTGGTGCGCCGATCGGCTGGTTTGTCCAACTCGTTGCAGGGCGGCCGCACGACCTTGAGATCCCAGGGAGCAGTTTTACATTCGGTCAGCTCGTCGACGCGCAGGCACTCGGTGACGCACGTTCGCTGGTGGCTCACGGACTGCCGATCCTGCGCATCCATCTCGGCGACAACCCAGACGCCGGGCTCACCGAGGTGGAGTCGCTCTTCCGCCGCGCGCTTAGTGCCTGACTCACATCGGGTCGCACACACGCGCTAGCATCTCTGTGACGGGCCGCGTGTGGCCACAAGTGAGGAGGCTCCTGTGAAGATCGGATTCATTGGCCTTGGCAAGATGGGCGGCAACATGGTCAAGCGCCTCCTTCGAGGCGGACATGAGGTAGCGATCTGGAACCGCTCGCGCGAGAAGACCGACGAGATCGCAAAAGACGGCGCAACCCCCACCTACAGCGTGAAGGATCTCGTTGCCGCGCTCCCATCTCCGCGAAAGGTCTGGGTGATGGTACCGAGCGGAGATGCCACCGAGGCCATGATCGACGAACTGATCCCACTCCTCGGGAAGGGTGACACGGTGATTGACGGTGGCAACTCGAACTTCCATGACACGATCCGCCGACACCAGAAGCTTGCGGGGCACGGCATCCATTTCATTGATGCTGGAACCTCAGGCGGCGTATGGGGCCTTGAGAATGGCTATTGCATGATGGTGGGCGGCGATGCCGCTCCGGTGAAGGAGATGGAGCCGATCTTCCTCACGCTGGCACCGAAGGAAGGTTACATGCACTGCGGCGCGACCGGCGCTGGTCACTACGTGAAGATGGTGCACAACGGGATTGAATACGGCCTGATGCAGGCGTATGCCGAAGGATTTGAGATCCTTGCGAAATCCCGCTACCAGGTAGACCTCGCAAAGGTCTCCGACCTGTGGATGCAAGGCTCCGTCGTGCGCAGTTGGCTCCTTGAACTCGCTGGGCGCGCCTTTCGCGCTGAAGGGAACGAACTGAAGTCCATCAAGGGCTGGGTTGCAGATTCTGGAGAGGGGCGCTGGACGGTACAAGAGGCGATCGACCTTGATGTCCCAGCACCGCTGATCACCCTCTCGCTCCTGACGAGATTCCGATCACGTCAAGAGGACTCATACAGCGCCAAGGTGCTCGCTGCGCTGCGCAATCAGTTCGGCGGACATGCGGTGAAGCCCGAGTGAAGATCGGAAAAGTGGGCGAAGGCGGCGGAACGATCCGCAGCCTCCGCATTGCACGAGCGGGAAAGAAGGCAACGCCGAAGCGAAGCAAGGCGAATCCGCTTCGTTCAGGTTTGCGCATTGAGCGCGTCCCTGACCCAAACATCGTGGTCCTCTTTGGGGCAACTGGCGACCTCGCGCATCGCAAGGTTGTCCCCGCCCTCTATCACCTCTGGGCCGGCGACCTTCTCCCCGAGAAGTTCGCGCTCGTCTGCTTCGGTCGTCGTGACGCCTCCGATGCATCGATGCGCGCCGACCTGCGTGCCTCCCTGGAGAAGCACGCTCGCGTCAAACCAGTCGATGAAGCGCGCTGGAGTGAGTTTGCTGAGCGCATCAGCTACCTCAAGGGGGCGTTTGATGATCCCGAATCTTTCGCGAATCTAAGTCGGCACCTTGACGCAATCGACGCGAGCGTTGGAACCAGAGGGAACCGCCTCTTCTATCTCGCGACCCCAGCCTCATCATTCCCGGAGATCGTCCGCGGCCTCGGCGCTGCAGGGCTCGATCACGAAACGAGTGAGGGTGGCTGGCGACGCGTCGTGATCGAGAAGCCGTTCGGTCGAGATCTTGATTCCGCCGTCAAGCTCAATCGTGAAGTCGGCAAAGTATTCCGCGAGAGCCAGGTCTACCGAATTGACCACTATCTGGGAAAGGAGACCGTTCGCAACATCTTGATCTTCCGATTCGGCAATCTCATCTTCGAGCCGATCTGGCATCGTCGTTACATCGACCACATCCAAATCACGGTGGCGGAAACGATTGGCGTGGAGGGACGCGGGGCATTCTACGAAGAGACGGGGGCGCTCCGTGACATCTTGCAAAACCACCTCCTCCAGCTCCTCACGCTCGTTGCAATGGAGCCGCCCGCCACACTTGAAGCAGAGGCCCTCCGCGACGAGAAGGTCAAGGTGCTCCGTGCCGTCCGCCTCCTGAGCACCGATGCGGTCGATCAGCACGTTGTGCGCGGCCAATACGGGCCCGGCTGGATCGGCGCGACCGAGGTGGCCGGATACCGCAATGAGCCTGAGGTAGAGGTCGCGTCGGAGACAGAGACATTCGTCGCCGCTCGCTTTGAGATCGACGACTGGCGCTGGGCAGGCGTGCCATTCTATCTGCGAGCAGGGAAGCGCCTCCCAAAGCGCGCAACGGAGATTGCCATCCAGTTCAAAGATGTTCCGCAGCGACTCTTCTCGCCGACCGGCGATGCACCAGAGCCGAACATGCTCGTGATTCGCATCCAACCAGATGAGGGGATCCTGCTTCGATTTGCCGCCAAAGTGCCAGGTCTCGGGACTGATGTGCGACCGGTCAACATGGACTTCGCCTACGGATCCGCCTTCTCGGTCGAGAGCCCAGACGCCTATGAGACGCTCATGCTGGACGCACTCCTCGGGGACGCGTCGCTCTTTACGCGCGCCGACGAAGTGGAGGCCGCATGGCGGATTGTGGATCCGATCATGGAGGCCTGGCTCGCCGGCGCTGAGCCAGCACTCCCCAACTATGAGGCCGGGACGTGGGGGCCAGAAGCCGCCGATGCACTCCTCACCCGCGAGGGGCGTCGCTGGCGCAGGCTGTAGCGCCAAATGAACCTCAACGCCGCAGAGCTCTCCACCCTCCGCTGGAAGTCCACCGCACACTCAGTTGCGGAGGCGGACGCGCTCCTCGCGCGCCTCTGGGGTAGCACCGAGTCGCGTCAGCAGATCAGCGCCAACGCGCTGCCAGATGGAAATGGCGCGACTCCACTCGCAGTACGAACCGGCGTGATGAACCTTGTGGTGGTGGCGCCAGGTGAAGAGCGCGCGGTTGGTGCGGCGAGTTCACTTACAAGCCTCCCAAGAAACCCTTCGCGCACCCTCTTCATTGTGCCGCGCGATCCAGAGGGACCACCCACCTTTCAGGCGCGACTCGAGATCTTCTGCGCGGTCACCCCGCGCGGCGACGGCACCTCCGCATGCACGGAGCTTCTCTGGATTGATGCGAGCGGTGAGGCGGGGCGCCACCTCTCCAGCATGGTTCCACAACTGTCACTACATGACCTCCCCACACTCCTCTGGTGGGATCACACCGTCGATCCAACCAGTCGTGACTTGAAGGAGTTGCTGCGAGGCGTTGATCGGATTCTCTTTAGCGGAGCGGAGCAGCGAGGCGTAGGAATTGAGGTTGTGCGCGACCTGATCTCACTCTCGCGCGCCTCTGGGACCGCGATCAGTGATTTCTCGCTCATTCGGCAGGCTCGTTGGCGCGATGCAGTTGCGAGTGCATTTGATGAGCCAGAGGTCGCTCCGTTTCTGCGTGCGATCACGAAGATCCGCGCCACCTACTCGGCCGGAAGCAACACGAGCGCCCCCGTGAATGTCGTCAAGCCGACGTATCACCTAGCCTGGCTGACCTCACGCTTGAATGCACGCGTCTCAGCACCCCTTCAGAACCGCGCTGGAACATGGAATGGAACGATCGACGATGAGGGGCGGAGCATTGCGCTCGCACTCGAGCCGGTGGTGGAGAGTGGCCGATCAGGGACCACGCTCGCTCTCCACATCACGGCAGAGCGCCGTGGAAGTGTGTTGGAGCTCAACGTCCATGCTGATGGTGCGAGCACTCATGTCCGCGCATCAATAAACGGCACCCCAGTGCATGAGCGCACGCTGCGCGCAAAGCGCGCCACTGACGCCGAACTGCTCAGTCATGCACTTGAACTTGGAGAGGTTGATCCGCTCTCCCCGTCCATCCTGCGCGCGTTTGCGCAACTCGTCGGATGAGCGGTCCACCCATGCTCATCACGGTTGATGATGCGGCTGCTGCCGCTCGCGCGACCGCAGAGCTTGTCATCACGAGCGCAATAGATGCCGTCAAGAAGCGTGGAGTCTTTCACCTCTGCACGACTGGAGGGAGCACGCCCGCCGCGCTCTATGCAGTGTTGCGCGAGGAGGGAAACGTTCACCGCATGCCGTGGTCAAACACTGAGATCTGGTTCGGCGATGAACGCCTCGTGCCTCGAACAAACCCGCTCTCCAATCTTGCCGCGATTGATTCCGTTCTCCTCGGTCGAGCGATGGATGGCGCCCCCTCCCCGATCGCGCCACGAGGGATACATCCCTGGCCAACGGATCAGGGTGTGCCAGCGGTTGACGCGTATCTCAGCGCACTGCAGAACTCGGGAGTGGAGCACACGGTTGCTGGAGTTCCAGTGTTTGATCTCGTGCTGATCGGGATCGGAGGTGACACCCACTGCCTCAGCGTGTTCCCGGGTTCACCGCTCACAGCCGCAGACGCGCCAGTTGCAGCCGCCGCTCCTGCTCCGACGCATATCGAACCGCACGTGCCACGACTAACCTTCTCACTCAGAATCCTGTCTGCCGCACGCGCCGTCTGCGCCACGGTGGTGGGTGAGGGGAAGAGCGCCGCGCTGGCGCGTATCTTGGAGGGGGTCGGGAGCACCACCGAACTCCCTGCCAAGGCGGCGCTCCTCTCGACCGCCACGTGGATCCTTGATCGCGCCGCAGCCTCGGGCCTTCGCGCCACTACGGAACGGTAACTCCCCACTTCGCACCGAGTGCCCGGAGCACGCTCGTCCGTTCTGAAGTCGTGAGGGCGCGATCCCAGATCAGCACCTCAGAGATGGAGGCGCGAAGAAGTCGGGCTCCTGAGGATGAATAGACCGCACCCACATGCGTTGCACTCTCGCTGCTGCTATAGCTACATGAGTACTCTGTGCCCCCGTTGAGGGAGACGTAGTCTGTTGCGCCAACGTTTATGCGAATCATCACGATCCCACTACTGTTGATCGAACCGAAGATTCCAGATATGACGCTCCCTCCCCCATTCATAGCCCGCAGCCGTTTTGCATCAACGATCAGACCCGTAGCGCGATCAATCCTGCCGAGCAGTGGGTGGTATCCAGTATTTAGCCCGCCTCGAATCACAAAGAAGGCAGTCATCCCATTCAGGGGGATTGGTTTCCCAATGGCCATCGCACCATCCTCAAAGACCACTTGCGAGCGAGATGACACTGCGGTTGCATACGGAACGACGCCGAATGGAACGCTGCTCAGATGGCGTGCCTCTCCCGACTTGTCAAACCAGAGTTCCACACGTGGGCTTTGGCGCAGAGCAGCAGACTCGGCACTATCCACCCAAAGCCGAAGCCCGCTACCGCTCACACCACCTGGAGCCGTGTACGTTCCAGCGCTGAGAGCGAGGCTCAACGCTGCACTCCACTGTGCAGCAACACTGGTAACGATCACGAGAACTGCGAGCGCGCCGTGTTTAGGCCTCATGCGGGGCCCCAGCTCAGAGGGAGCGTGAAACTTCCACCAGACGCTGGAAGAGACCCGAGGAGCAGCGCCTTCACTTCGCATCGAACTCCGCCCTGCGCAATCGCACCGTCATGCATTGCAAGGAGGCCGCTACTGTCGTTCTCGTGGCTCCACTCCGCGGTAAACAGATCGCTTGATTCGTTCCAGGCCCCACTCCCGCCCACGGACTGGCATCGCGTGGTGATCCGCAGCGCACGTGCGAGCGCCTGCGCAGGAGTGCCGACACTTCCTATTGGCGGAAGTAGATTCGCAAACCCTGCCGCATCAATGCGAAGGGCGTAGCTTCCCGGACATGCAGCGATCGTATCGCTGCATGCATGGAGAAGTGTGCTCCACAGCGCATAGGCGCCTGGCAACAAGCGGCCCTGTGCATCTGCTCCGAACGTGTACTTCGGTCCCTGCTCCGCAGTGACACCAGCCGCACTTGAGATCCTCATGCTGACTGGGAGTTCGGCTGTGAACTGCGCGGTTGCTCGGAAGGCACGGTAAAGGTGCGAGGTCGGAACGACCATGGCAAGCGTGCCAATCACATCCGAACTGTTCACAGGGCGGCTATCTCCGCTCACGCTTGCATCACCCTTCATCCAAAGAGAGCCCTCTTCGTAACGTGCAAGGCGATGAAGGAGACGCCGCCCCTCACTCTCCACCAAGAGGACACTCCCAACAGAAGGAGCACCAACATGTTGTGGGAGTGTGACCACCAGGTCACCTGCGCGAATGGTCGGCGCCATTGACTCGCCCTCCACGAATGAGACGCGCGCGCCACACATCGAGACAGCGAGCGACGCAATGAGAACGAGTGCGACGTGTCGCGCCACTACTCAGTCGCGTTGCGCGCCTCAAAGACGAGCGACACGCCGGCCTGAGAGCTCGCCCCTTCCGTGGCGCTCGCGGGGAGACTGAGAGAGATCGTATAGATCGCCTCACGTGCGTCACTCCCAATCAAATCGCCACCGTTGCGAGAGCGCCACACTGAACCGATTGCGTTTGAGAACGAGTCGTTTGCGGCAAGCCCATCGAAGCTCCCCGAGTAGATTGTTTCGGAAGGGCCCCCGCCAATCGAGCGCGTGATCTGCACAACCAGTGCCCCGCCGAGCCCACCAGTGTCCGCGGGGGCACCGCTGGCATCCGCCCAGAGCGCAATCTCGGTGATCTCCGTTGGTAGCGTGACGGTTGATTCGTTGGAGACGCTGATGCTCTCGGTCAGCGTTGTCCCCGGCCCGATTGCGGCAAGGTCAGCACCACCGAAGGTGAGACTACTGATCCCACCAGCGCTCAACTCCACTCGGCCACTCTCGATCAGGCCCGCCACGGGTTGAGTTGCCGTAAACGCTGCGCTCGTCGTCCCGAGCGTCGCCGCTGCCACCAGTGCAACTGCAGTCAAGCCACCAGCAATCCGCCACCGCCACAAACCATCGTTGTTGCTCATCTTCTTCACTCCTCAAGGCGGAGTGGCGGGAGTGGCGGAGGCGAATCATCTCGCGTGCGGTGTATCAACCGCGTACACGAGCACCGCTGTGATCCGCTAGGATTCCGCGGATGGCCGCAACACGTACCCCTTGGCTCCACGTGATCGCTGGCTGCATGAGCAGCGGCAAGACGGCGGAGGTCGTGCGCCTCCTGAGCCGCCGTGAGATCGCCGGCCAGAGCGTCCTGTTGATCACGCCAGCCCGCGACACCCGTGTAGCGCCCGGAGAGGTCGTGAGTCGGACGGGGACGCGTTTCCCGAGTGTTGTTGCCATGGACGCCGCATCACTTCGCGACGAGGTGCTCGCGCGAGACCCAGACGCGGTGGCCGTTGAAGAGGCGCAGTTCTTCGGGCCAGATCTCCCCGCCATCATCGAGGAGATCGTTGCGGGCCCTCGTACCGTGATCGTCAGTGGGCTCGATCAGGACTTCGCCGGTCGACCGTTCGCCACGATCCCGGAGCTGCTCGCGCGCGCTGACGAGGTGACAAAGCTCACCGCAATCTGCGTGAAGTGCGGTGGAGAGGCGACGCGAACCCAGCGCATGCGCAACGGGCAGCCGGCGAGCGTGAGCGACGAGTTGATCGTCATCGGTGGGATGGGCGGCGATGACACCTACGAGGCGCGATGTCGCGCCTGCCACGTGGTCCTTCCGTAGGTTGCAGAGGACCCGCAGGCCTCTGCCGTTGCTAGCGGCCTGAGAGAAAGATCAGCCGAATCGGCCCGACACGTAGTCAGCGGTGAGCTGATGTTCAGGCGCAGTGAAGACCTTCGAGGTTGGAGCGTACTCAACGACGTATCCGGCTCGATCGTCACCCATGGTCATGAAGATCGTCTGGTCCGAAGCTCGCGCCGCCTGCTGCATGTTGTGCGTGACGATGACGATCGTGTAGTCCTTCGCGAGGACTCGCATCAGCTCCTCAATCTGCAGTGTGGAGCGGGGGTCAAGGGCGGAACACGGCTCGTCCATGAGGATGACCTCCGGACGTACAGCGATCGCTCGCGCAATGCAGAGACGCTGCTGCTGACCGCCTGAGAGTGAGAGTCCGGGCTCGCTGAGCTTGTCTTTCACTTCGTCCCAAAGCGCCGCGCGGCGCAGGCTTTCTTCAACGAGGTCGTCGAGCCCGGTGCTCTGCCCGAGCAGCCGAGGACCGAACGCAACGTTTTCAAAGATCGACTTTGGGAAGGGGTTCGGTTTCTGGAAGACCATGCCCACACGGCGGCGAATCTCAATTACATCTGCACCTTGAGCAGAAATGTCTTCTCCATCAAAGTAGATAGAACCATCCAATCGGAAACTGGGCACCAGATCGTTCATGCGGTTGATTGAGCGCAAGAGTGTGCTCTTTCCGCATCCAGAGGGACCAATCAGCGCAGTCACTTGATTGCGTGGAACCTCAAGGGCGACATCTCTGACCACCAAGTTTTTCCCGTATGAGCAAGAGACGTGATCAAAGCGCAATGCAGACTCCTGACGCGCCGCGCTGGCGTTGACTTGTTCAGCTGTCACACGCGCCCCCTCCTGTGTGGTCGCACGAACGGTAGGTTTCGCCTTGCTCATCGACACGAAGCGTACCTCACCACTGTAGGCCGCGGGAGAGGCGCGCCCGCAGGTAGATGGCTGCCCCGTTCAAGAGGAGCATCAGCGCAATGAGCACTAAGATCGCCGCGGCAGAAATTTCCAAGAAGGCTTCCTGGGGTCGGTTCGCCCAGTTGAAGATTTGGATTGGAAGGACCGTGTACTTGTCTTCGAATGGATTCGTCGGAACAAATGTGACGAACGTCACCGCGCCAATCAAGATGAGTGGTGCCGTCTCGCCGACGGCTCGCGCGACTGCGAGAACTATTCCGGTCAAGATGCCTGGCGCTGCAGCTGGCAGAAGCGCGCGGCGGATCACCTGCCACCGCGTTGCACCAAGAGCGTATGCCGCCTCACGCTGGCTCGGTGGGACAGCCTTTAGGGCTTCTGCGCTTGAGATGATCACGACGGGCAAGATCAGGAGGCTAAGCGTCAAAGATGCAGCGAACGCCGTCCGACCAAGATCGAGACCGCGAACGAAGATCGCGAGACCGAAGATTCCGTACACAATTGAAGGGACGCCTGCCAAGTTCGAGATGTTGATCTTCAACAGGCGGGCGATGCGTCCCCGCCCTGCGTACTCCTCCAGATAGATCGCTGCCCCAATACCGATCGGCAGGGTGATCAAGGCCACCAAGACGGTTACCCAGAGGGTGCCGACAAGGGCGGGGAGGATGCCTGCCTTGGCGGGAATTCGACTTGGTGAGGAGGTGAGGAACTGCACGTCGAGCGACGATCCGCCCCTGCCAACCAGATCAATGAGCAGGCCGGCGAGCGTCACCATGCTGACAAAGATGGCCGCAAGTGCCAGCAGTGAGAAGAGCGCATTCTTCACCTTGCGGCGGTTGAGGGTCGTGGTCTCTCCCGAGTGCAACGCCGCCCTGCTTGGATTAGTCATATTCATTCCGATACTTAGACACGATCCACGTGCTGATCATGTTCAGGGCAAAGGTCATCGCAAACAGCGTTGCACCAACCGCGAAGAGTGCCTTGAACTGGAGGCTGTCGGCTGGGGTGTCGCCAAGGCTGATCTGCACGATGAATGCGGTCATTGTCTGCACCGACTCTGTTGGGTCAATCGTGAGCTGCGGGTTGGTACCAGCCGCAAGTACCACAGCCATGGTCTCCCCGATAGCACGGCTCATCGCCAAGATCACAGCGGCAGCGATTCCAGAGAGCGCAGCAGGAAGTAGTACGCGTCGTACCGTCTCCCAGCGTGTTGCCCCCATTGCATACGAGCCCTCTCGAAGACCGCGCGGCACTGCGCGAAGGGCGTCTTCCGTCAACGAGGCGATAAGAGGAAGTATCAAGATACCAACCACAATTCCAGCCGAAAGTGCTGAGAAGGTTCCTAGCTCAGGAAGGATAGTTGCCTTCAACAGCGGCGTGATCACCGTGATCGCAAAGAATCCATACACAATTGTTGGAATGCCTGCGAGGATTTCAAGGATAGGCTTGACGATGTTGCGCGCACGCATGCTCGCAAACTCACTCATCCACACCGCAGCAAGAATGCCGATCGGCACTGCGATCGCAAGGGCAATCAGCGCGATCATGAGCGTGCTGACAACAAGTGGGATGACACCAAAGGCAAACGGCTTGATGGATGCCGACCAGCGTGTCCCGGTGAAGAAGTCCACCGGCGAAACCTCTGCGAAGAAGAGCAGTGCTTCGACTGCTAGTACGGCGATGATCCCAACCGTTGTCACGATGCCGACTGCGGCTGCGACTCGAAGTCCAAACTCTATCGCTCGTTCGGCTGGCCTCGACCGCGGCAATGTGATGTAGGTCATCTCAACCTTCCTCTGCTGGCGACCAGGTTCTGCATCCAGATAGTAGCGGCGCCCAGGGGCCGCTGGACCCCTGGGCGCATTGGCGGAGGGAACCGCCGCAACTCTTTGCTTACTTGAGCGCCGCCTCGAGCGTCGCCTTCGCAGCGCTCAAGTCGGCGTCGTTCAGTCCGATGTATCCAACCGCCTCTGAGAGCTCGTTGGTGTTCTCAAGGTAGAAGCGGAAGAACTCGGCCACCTCTGGGCGCGCCAGCGCTGCTACCGACGGATAGACGAAGAGTGGGCGCCCCAAGGGGGAGTACGTCCCGTCATTTGCCGCCTCTGCAGATGGCATGGTGCAGCCCGAGCCACCGTCGACTGGAACCGCCTTCACCTTTCCTACGTTCTCCGTCACGTATGCCAGGCCGAAGTAGCCGAGCGCGTACTTCGATCCGCTGATCCCCTGTACTAGGGTGTTGTCGTCTTCGGATGCCGTGTAATCAGATCGCGAAGCCTTTGCCTCACCGTTGATCTCTTCGGTGAAGTAGTCGAACGTTCCTGAGTCGGCGCCTGGGCCATAGAGCTCGATCTCTTCGGCTGGCCAGCCAGCGCGCACGTCGGCCCACGTCATCACAGTGGACTCGGGTCCCCAGATGGCATTGAGCTCCGCAACGCTCAAGCAGTCAACGAAATCATTCTCGGGATTCACCACAACAGCAAGCGCGTCGAGTGCAACCTTGAGCTGGATGTACTCCACACCGTTGGTCGTGCAGAGCTCGTCTTCTGACTCTGCGCCCGTCTTGATCGGTCGTGACGCGTTGTTTGCGTCCGTCTCACCTGCACAGAACTTCTTGAATCCGCCACCGGTCCCAGAAAAGGCTACGGTCACCTGAACACTTGAATTCGCGTTCTGGAACTCTTCGGCAACAGCTTCCGTGATCGGATACACGGTGCTCGAACCATCGATTGCAATTTCGCCAGCTAGCGCATCAGATGATGGGCTTTCGGTCGACCCTCCACACGCAGCTACAAACACAGCAATCAGTGCTGCTGCGCCGAGCCTCTTCAATCGGTTCTTCATCGTTACTCCTGCCTGTTTGGCGAGGCGCCCCAGACTCGCCGTGATTGCGGGCGCATGCACATCCTCCGTGGGACGTGTGAACAGCCTGCTACCGCCAGGTAAACGGCGCGTTAACTTTGTTTTCGTGCAGGGGCGCTCGGTCGAATCACCCCCCACTCGGCCACGAGGACGGCTCCCAAGATCAAGGCACCGCCGAGGAGTTGGATGGCGGTGAGACGCTCGCCGAAGATGAGCCCTGCGGCAACGATTGTGAAGATCGGCTCCACGGTGCTGACGAGCGCGGCGCGGGCGGCACCGAGGCGCTGGGCGCCCGCGTAGAAGGCACCGATCGGCACGATTCCAGCGATGGTGGCAACGCCGATGATCGGCATGATCGCGTCGCTGGGGATCGGCGTGGGGAGCAGGTCGCGCCCGGCGAGGAGGCGAAGTGCGAAGACCCCGAGCGCAGTCCCGACCAGGCTGAGTGGAACCGCTGCGAGTGGCGGAATACCGCCTCCGCGGCTCGAACCGGTGCCGCGCTTCGACTCACCGCCCAGGCGCGCGGCAAGGATGATGTAGCAACTGTAGATGATGGGAGAAGCAACGCCAAGGACAAGTCCGATCAGTGCCGGCTCTCTTCCTGACGAGATCCCTCCAACGCCGAGCGCCACGCCAGTGGTGGCGATCCCCAGTGCCACCCAGGGTCGTAGGCCTGATGGAGCGTGCGCAAAAAAGATGGAGAGGACTGCAACGATCGCCGGATACGCATACGTCATTAGTCCGGCGAGAGAGGCGTCGATCCAGATAAGGCTCGCAAAATACGTTGAGGCGTTTGCAACAAAGAGCGCGCCGATCGCTAAGGCGGTCAGTGCGCGACGCGGGCTGAGCGAGCGCAACGCCGAACGACCTGCAGGGAGCGCAATCACGATCACGCCGAGGAAGATCGCAGCGAGGAAGTGTCTCCAGGCCAAGAGGTCGAGCCAATCGAACCCGGTGGGATAGATCCACTTTGCGAAGAGTGGACCCGAACCGTAGCCGAATGCGGAAATCGCGACGAGGAGGATCCAGGGGAGTCGTGAGCCGCGCATCGCAGAAGGATACGCGAGGAACCGAGTATCATCTGCGAATGTCTTCCAGCGCGCGCCTCACCGCGGCCTCTCCGCTTGCCATCGCACTCGGGATGCTCGCGATCTACATCGTCTGGGGGACCACCTATCTCGCCATCCGTGTCGTTGTCGATCCCACTGCTGGGAGTGCCATCCCTCCGTTCACCATGGTTGCGCTTAGGTTTGCCCTTGCGGGTGCAGCAATGCTCGCGATCGTCGCCGTGGTGGCGCGACCAGCACTGCGCAGCTTGACGCGCGCACAGATTCGCGATCAAGTGATCGTTGGGCTTGCCTTGAACGTTGGAGGTCTCGGGGTCACGTCGTACGGCGAGCAGACCATCCCATCAGGGATCACCGCGCTTCTCATCGCACTCCTCCCCATCTGGGTCGCCCTGATCGGTCGGGTTGTCTACAAGGACCGCATTGCGCCGCTGACACTGCTCGGCATCGTGATCGGCCTCGTGGGTGTGGCAATCCTGATCTCGCCGCGCACCGATGGTGCAGGGCTCGACCCGCTCGGACTCGCGTGCATTCTGCTCAGCCCGCTGAGCTGGGGAGGTGGATCAATATGGAGTCAACGGCGCGCGGCCACTCCGCCCGACGCACGCATTGCGGTAACGATCCAGATGCTCGCGGGGAGCGTTGGTGGCACGCTCGTGGCCCTGATGCTCGGCGAGCCGGCGCAGATCCGAACTGAGACGATCGGGCCAGACGTGCTCATTGCACTCCTCTACTTGACGACGGTTGGGAGCCTTTTCGCCTACAACGTCTACACCTGGCTCCTCCGCGTCGCACCGTTCGGACTCGTCTCCACCTATGCCTATGTCAACCCAGTCGTCGCCGTGATCGCGGGTGGCCTGATCCTTGCGGAACCGATCTCGCCGCAGATCGTGCTTGGCGGTGGCATCGTGGTTGCTGGAGTTGCAATGATGGTGACCGCGCGAAGTCGCACCATCAAGGCGGGTGGCACCGCACACTGAGGCTAGGATGCACGCATGGATCTAGCGAAGCGACGTGCATTCACCGAGCGAGTGATAGCGGCGGGCCGCGACGCAGGAGTGGACGTGCGCCCTCACGCGATGGACGAGAGCACCGCCACTGCGGCACAGGCGGCGGCTGCGCTCGGCGTTGAGGTTGGACAGATCGTCAAGAGCCTCGTCTTCTCCATCGAGGGAGGAGTGGAGACGCGCGGCGTGCTCTGTCTGGTCTCAGGTGCAGATCGCGTGGATCTCACCGCGCTACGCGGCGCACTCAATCTCGCGCAGGGTGAACAGGTTCGTCGCGCAACGGCGGATGAAGCCCGTGCGTTCACCGGCTTCGTCATTGGCGGCATCCCTCCGTTTGGACACACGCCAGCACCTGAATACGACGCGCCGATCGTTCTCGCGGACGCGGGACTCTCATCACGGGGTGAGCTCTGGGCCGCCTGTGGCACCCACCTTGATGTCTTCCCAATACGCTACGACGCTCTCCTTCGCGCGGCTGGTGCGCGTGAGGTTTCTGTAAGCGAACGCCCAGTATGAGCGGTGGCCGCGCGCCTTCCATGAAGATCACGCGCGCCGCTGCGCGTCGCTTTCTGGCGGAGCGGCACATGCTCCTCCCGCCGCGCTCACTCCCCGCAAGTCGTGGATCCGTACTTGTGCTGATCGAACGACTCGGCTCACTGCAGTTCGATCCTGTTGATCTCGCGGGGCGCAGCCACGAACTGGTCTGTCATGCGCGCATCGATGGCTTTGAACCGCGTTGGGTCGACGAACTGCTCTACGCGAAAGTGCCCGCAAAGCGTGCGCTCATTGAGCAGTACAACGGTGTGCTCGTGATCATCCCCACGAGTGAACTGCCCTACTACCGCCGCCCAGCAGACAGACGACGCGAGAGGTTCTGGAGTGACGGCACGTACAAGAAGTTGAAGCCGTGGGCGGAGACGATCATGTCGCGCATCACCAACGAAGGTGCCCTGAGCGCGAGTGACTTTGGTCCCTCCAAACTGGTGGACTGGTCATGGGGGCCAACGCCCGCCTACCGCGCGGCGCTCGAGATGCTCGCAAACTCTGGCGAGCTCTACCTTGCACGACGTGAAGGCTCTATCCGCTGGTTCGACCTCCCCGAGAGACTCCTCCCTCGAAACGTGCTTGAGCGGCGCGTCAGCGAAGAGGAGCAGATTGCGCACACCTTCATGGCGCGACATCGCGATTTGGGCCTCACCTCAGCGAACGCGGCATGGGTTCCGCGTGACTGGCCACTCACGAGGAAGCAACTTGTGGAGCGACTCGTTGCCGGCGGCGAGCTGTTGGAAGTCGAGATCGTGGGGCTCCCTGGTGTGTGGCGACTCCCCGCAGGCGAACGATTTGCGCTTGAGGCGGCGGCGCGCGCGACCACTGGAAGTCGAACTGCCGCCGCAGATCCGAATGCGGTCACGCTGCTCTCGCCGCTCGATCCGTTGATTCATGATCGGGCGCGCCTTGAGGGGTTGTACGACTTTCACTATCGCTGGGAGATCTACACGCCAGAGAAGAGGCGCACCTACGGGCCATACACAATGCCGATCCATGCTGGCGATGCGATCGTGGGCCGCATCCAGATGCACCGTGAGAAGGGGTCGACTGATGGAGCGGCAGGTGCACTGATCATCGATGGACTCTGGTGGGAGAAGCGCACTAAACCTCAGCACCACCTTGATGGATTGGCGCGGGCGATCCGCTCCCATCAACGCCTGCTCGGTCTCAACGCGGGGAGGATGCCGGCGACGCTGGCCGAGCGGAGAGATGGAGGTCAACTCTTCAAGAGACTGAAGCGTGCGGAACAGTTCTTGGCCAAGGCCTAGACGCCGAGGTACGCCTCTTTCACCTTCGGATTGTTCGCAAGCTTCTTGCAGTCATCTCCAAGGGTGACCTCTCCAATCTGCAAGATGTAGCCGCGGTTCGCGATGCCGAGCGCCATCATCGCATTCTGCTCAACGAGCAGGACCGCAGTGCCGCGCGAATTGATCTCCTTGATGATGTCAAAGATCTGCTCGACCAGGATCGGCGCAAGGCCCATGGATGGCTCGTCGAGCAATAGCACCTTCGGTTGACCCATCAACGCGCGACCGATCGCCAACATCTGCTGCTCGCCACCAGACATGGTCCCAGCGGCCTGAAACTCACGCTCCTTCAGCCGTGGGAAGAGATCAAATACCTTCTTGAAGTCGGCCTGTACGTCGGCTCCCGGCTTGCGTAGGAAGGCACCCATCTCAAGGTTCTCGCGAACTGACATTCGCGTAAAGACCCGACGCCCCTCCGGACTGTGCCCTACGCCGAGTCGCACGATCTCGTGCGCAGCCGCACTCTCGATGTTCTTCCCATCAAGCGTGATGCTGCCCGAACGTGCGCGCTCCAACCCGGAGATCGTCCGCAACGTGGTGGTCTTCCCTGCGCCATTGGAGCCGATGAGCGTCACGATCTCGCCCTCCTCGACCTTGAGCGAGACGCCGCGCAGCGCGTGCACCGCTCCGTAGTACGTGTGTACGTCTTTCAACTCAAGCAGCGACATTGCGTGCTCCTCTCAGTGTCCGCTCGCCGCGCCACGGCCGAGATACGCTTCGATCACCTGCGGATTGCTTCGGATCTCGGCCGGCAGCCCCTCCGCGATCTTCTCGCCGTGGTCGAGGACCGTGATGCGATCCGAGATGCCCATCACCACGCGCATGTCGTGCTCGATGAGCAAGATGGTGATGTTGCGTTCGTCGCGAATCCGGCGGATGAGTGCCGTCATTTCGGCAGTCTCCTTTGGGTTCATTCCCGCCGCTGGTTCGTCAAGGAGCAGCAGCTCTGGTCGTCCCGCGAGCGCGCGTGCAATCTCGAGGAGGCGCTGCTTGCCGTACGGAAGTGCCGATGCGAGCGTGTTCTCCTCTCCGGCGAGCCCAACGAAGGCAAGTAGTTCGCGTGCCTCGCGTTCAGCGTTCGCCTCTTCGGTGCGGGTAGGCCGTGACTGGAAGATTGTGCCGAGGAATCCAGATCGTAGGTGCACGTGCGCGCCGACGAGGATGTTCTCCAATGCGGTCATCTTCTTGTACAGACGAATGTTCTGGAACGTACGCGCGAGGCCTGCCTCCACCATGTCATTCGGTCGCGCGGGTCGAGTGATCCCGAATCGCTTGATGAGTCGCACGTACCACAGCGGTCTCACGATCGTAAGCAGAAGCGCCGTCACGAATCCGAGCATCGCGATCACGACAGAGAGGACGCCTTCGTAGAAGCCCTCAACACCGCCGACGACAAACAGGAAGTAGGCAACTGCGCCGATCATCGGGATGATTGGCGCGAGCAAGAGGAGCGGCTCGCGGCTGGCCCCAGTCGGCGGGGAGATGAGACGCTTCCCGTTGAGTTCAACGTGACCTTCCGTGGGCGCATAAATCCCTGCAATCACGTTGAAGAGCGTGGTCTTCCCAGCACCATTCGGACCGATGATCGCAGCGATCATGCCACGGGGAATCTCGAAGTCGACCTTGTTCACGGCAACGAGTCCACCGAATCGACGGGTGACGGCACTCGCCCTCAGCACCACATCGGAGCGTGACTCGCGGCTCACTTGCCTGCTCCCACTGAGTCCTTGAAGATGCGCATCCGACGCTTCGCAGGGAAGATCCCCTGAGGGCGCTTGAGCATCATCAGCACGAGCACGACGCCGTAGAGGACGTACTGGAACTCGAGGAAGTCAATCTCCTGGAGCACCGGAATGTTGAAGTTGTCGATGAGCGTGTTGAGCTGCTTCAGGAAGATGCTCTGCACGAGGTAGATCACGAACGCACCTGCGGCAACGCCGACTGGGTTACCCATCCCGCCGAGGACGACGGCCGCGACAGCCGAAATGGAGACGACGAACTTGAACTGATCAGGGGCAACGATTGTCAGCTTTGCCGCATTGAAGACGCCAACAAACCCGGCAATCGCAGCACCGACGGCAAAGGCCTGCAACTTGGAGATCACCGTGTTGACGCCCGAAGACTCCGCAGCGAGCTCGTCCTCGCGCACCGCATCCCAGGCGCGGCCGATGCGACTGTCTTGCAACCGGAAGACCACGACCATTGTCACGGCGACCATCACCATCATCAGGACATAGAAGGGCCACGGATTGATCAGCGTGAACTCGAGGATGCCGGGGATCACCGGCTTGTCGACACCACCGAGACCGTTCGTCCCGCCGGTGAAGGGATCCGAGTTGAGCAACACGATCGGGACAATCTCGCCGAAGCCGAGCGTGACGATCGCGAGGTAGTCGCCGCGCAATCGCAGCGTCGGAGCACCGAGGAAGATGCCGAACATGGCGCCGATGATTGCGCCGACGATGAGCATTGGCCAGAAGGGGAGGTGGATGTCGAAGAAGGGTGAGGCGACAATTGCATAGGTGTATCCGCCGAGCGCGAAGAATGCCGCATAACCGAGGTCGAGCAGTCCAGCGAAACCGATCACCACGTTGAGCCCGACGGCCAAGAGCGCATAGATCCCTGCGATGGTGAACGCGTTAACCCAGGCGTTCATCGACTGGAGGTCGCCAAGCGGTGGGATCCTGCTGATGAGCGGCAAGGCCACTCCGATGACGACCACCGCCACGAGCACGCCGAGCGAACGGTGCTGCGCGAAGTACGCGTTGGACCGCGCGCGCAGCGGCGCGAAGCGGGCGAGCAGCGCACTCATGCGCGATCACCCGTATGCGAGCCGAGCAGGCCGGTTGGTCGGAAGACGAGGATGATCACGAGGAGTGAGAAGACGATCGCGCTCCCCCATCGGCCAAAACCGAATGCGGCGGCGGCCACTTCGATGAAGGCGATCAAGAAGCCTCCGAGCGCCGCACCCGCGGTGTTGCCGATCCCGCCGAGCACGGCGGCAGTGAACGCCTTAAGTCCGGACTGGAATCCGAGGGTGAACGTGGTGTTGCCGTAGTAGAGGCCATGGATGACCCCCGCGGCTCCGGCGAGCCCCGATCCGATAAGGAAGGTGATCATGATCGTGCGATTGATGTCTACTCCCATCAGGGACGAGGCGTCGCGGTCCATCGCCGTGGTCCGCATTGCTCGGCCTGTTCGTGTGCGCGCGATAAAGAGCTGGAGGACGAGCATCAGAAGGATCGCCGATCCGATCACGAAGAGATTGAGGAATGGGACTCGGCTCTCACCAAGCATGAACACCCACTGGGTTGGAAACAGTTGCGGCACGTTTGTGATGTACGGCCCAACGAAGAACTGGATGATGTTCTGGAGGATAAAGCTGACACCGATTGCGGTGATGAGCGGCGCAAGCTTTGGCGCATGCCGCAAGGGCTTGTAGGCGAGGCGCTCGATCAGCGCGCCGACAAGCGCCATGATCACGATCGTGACCAGAAAGAGGATCACAAGGCTGATCACGAGTGTCGGAATGTCAGTGATCGCACCCGATTGGCCGAGGAGTGTGGTGCTGACGCCAATCGAAACGAACGTCGCGACCATGAAGACGTCGCCGTGGGCGAAATTGATGAGTTCAATGATCCCGTAGACCATCGTGTATCCGAGCGCGACCAGCGCATAGATCGCGCCGAGCGTCATGGCGTTCAAGAACTGGTCGAACCCGAGGAGGCCGAGCATCAACGCAAGGAAGCCCGTGATCACAGCGGGGAGGAAGAGTTGGCCGCGCACGCGTTCGGTTCGGACGGTGCCCGTCGCGGTTGCCATGTACCCCCCTTTACGGCTGCCTATGGTGTCTGACGATTCTGCCTGCCCGCTGCCACTTGGGCAAGGTGCACGTCACTGCGTTGCCCCCGCCTGCCGGTGAGATTGTGGGAGGGCCCCCGCTGCCCTTTCGGGCGACGGGGGCCCTCCATCGCGATGCTTCGCGACGTATTGCGGGGAGACCCCGCTATACGTTACTTGGCTGCGTAATCGACCTGCTCAACGAACTTCCAGTTGCCATCCACCACCTCATAGAGGGAGATGACCTTCTGGGACGTGTCGCCGACCTCGTCGAACGAGAGGTCGCCGAGGACCGTTGAGTACGTCACAGCCGTATCAACGACTGCTGCGCGAACGGTCTCTCGCGTCACCTCGCCAGCCGCAGCGGCTCGCTTGATGGCGTCGAGGACTACCTGGGCGCAGGCGTAACCAGCTGCAGAGTATGCACCTGGAGCTTCGCCGTACTCAGCCTCGTACTTGGCTGCGAATCCAGCCTTGTCAGGGATGTTCTCGATTGCAGCAACGGAGCTGAAGCTATTCGCAGCAGCTGCACCCGCGATTGCAATGTACGAACCTTCGCCTGAGCCGTCCTGGATTCCGTCGCCGGCGTAGAACTCGATCGCTCCGCCGCCGGCCTGCTCAATCGCCTTGCGGAAGAGTCCAGCGCCGTCCGCCGTCACACCGCCGTAGAAGAACGCATCTGGGCCAAGGGCCAGAGCTGCGGTCACGATTGCGGTGAAGTCAGTCGTACCTGCTGGTGCGCCTTCGCGACCGAGAACTGTGCCGCCACCGGCCTCGAACTCAGCTTCGAATGCGTCGGCAATTCCCTTGCCGTAGGTGTCGGTTGAGTCAACGATGAACACCTTCGACTTGCCGCGTGACTTTGCGTACACGGCAACGGCCGGGCCCTGGAAGTCGTCAGTTGCAGCTACGCGAACGTAGTTGACTGGTCGACCACCGCGGAGAGCGGCGCCCGCCTCACCCTTGGTGAGGTCTGGGTTGGTGTTCGATGGCGAGCACTGAGCGAGTCCTGCCTCTGAAGAGACTGGAATCTGTGCCTTCGCCGATGAGCTGTTGAACGGGCCAACCACTGCAACGACGGTTTCGTCGCCAACAAGGGTCGTCATATCCGTCGCGGCCTGGGCCGGGTTGTGGACGCCGTCAACCGCGTGGTCAAGGATCTTCGTCTCGATCGTGTATCCGTCGATCGAAATCTCCTTCACCGCGAGAAGCGCGCCGTCACGGGCAGGGCCCGCAGACGCCAGCGATGAACCAGAGAGCGGGAGGCTGATACCAATGGTCAGCGTCTTCCCGGTTTCGGTTGCACCACCGCATGCAGCTGCAAGAAGTGCAGCTGCTGCAAGGGCTGCGAAGCCCTTCTTGTTAAAGACCTTCATGAGGTCCTCCTTCTACTCTTCCGCGCCGGATCCGACGCGGTCTCGGGGCTGATTCGGACTATGCAATCACCACGCTGCGGCTTTCGCCAAGGCGTTGGTGCGGCTGCGTCCGATGCAGTCGAGGAAGCACATCATGAACGAGACGTCGCGCATGCGCAACTTTTTTCCTAGAAAAAGACCGAATTCGTGCGGAAAACCCCGAATGTTTAGAAAACGCAATCAAATCAAGGGGCGTGCCTTACTCCTACGCGCGTGGCACCCCAGGCTCAGCGATCAGGAGTGCCGCGCCAGAAGGGAGCGAGATCGCATGTCTGCCACCAGGGGCGCTGATGCTCTGAAGCGCGCTCATGCTTACTCCGCCAACCGTAACCACACTGCCGCCCGCAAACTGGGCGGAGGTTGGAACCTGCGTGACAAGGGTTGCGGTAGCACCGAGCGGCGTTGCAAGGTCGCCGCTCCACGGTCCAATCACGGCAGCAATCTGGAATTCAGGCCCGACCAAGATGCGATGGTGTCCAGGAGAGAGCCAATCAATCGTTGAGATCCGTTGCGCCACCGCATCGGAGTGAGTGGCGCGGCGAGCTTCGGCGTGATGCAAGGGTCTCTCGCTGCTGTTTCGCCCCCAGTCACTGACGCGATAGGTAAGGTCAGATGGCTGCTGTACCTCCCAGACCAAGAGTCCAGGCATCAGTGCATGAAGGGTTCCTGGCGGAACATCAAGGACGTCTCCGGAAGATACCGCCACGCGCGCCAGGAGCGGCGCCACGTCTTCGCCAGTCTCAAGCGTCGCATCAACACGGGCAGGCTCCACGTTCGGGTCTCGCCCCAGGAGTAAGTGCGCGTCAGGCGCCGCTTCCAGGATGATCCACGCTTCGTGCTTGCCGAGTGAGCCCGCACCGTGCAGCTCTGCAGCGAGTGCATCATCTGGATGTACCTGAACCGAGAGTCGATCCTGAACGTCGAGCAGCTTTATCAGTGGGCGCCGATCTCCGATCTCACCGAACCACGCCTCTCCAATGCGCACCTCTGCGAGCTCTTTTGGCGCGGCATCTGGGAAGAGCCCCGCGAGTCGAGTGCCGCCCCACACGCGAGGGACGAGTCGTGGCGCAATCAGCTTCACGACTGCACCACCGTCAGCGCAGCAGCGCTGCGACCGCCTTCGCCACGACTGGAATCTTGCTGGCCGAGAGGCCGGCAAAGTTGATGCGGCCGCGCGCCACAAGGTAGATCGCATGCTCGTCGCGAAGCCGCGCAAGCTGCGCGTCGCTAAGTCCAAGCAGCGAGAACATGCCGCGACCAGTAAGGAGGTGCGAATAGTCGCCCGCGCCGGCGTGTGTCAGCGCGTCAACAAATGCGCGTCGGTTGCCGTTGATTCGCTCACGCATCGCGGTGACCTCACCCTCCCACTGTCCGCGCAGCGCGTCATCACCCAGGATCTCCGCGACGATCTCTCCCCCGTGTCCGGGTGGGTTTGACCAGGCGGCACGAATTGCAACTTTGGCGTGCGTCAGGATCGCGGCGGCGGCGGCTGGGTCCGCGGCAACAATTGCGAGTGCGCCGACTCGCTCGTCATAGAGCGCGAAGTTCTTGCTCGCGCTTGCAGCAACAAGGATTTCGCAGCCCGTGGCGAGGAAGGCGCGAAGCGAAGCGGCATCTTCAACAAGTCCGTCGCCGAGTCCCTGGTAGGCGAAGTCAAGGATGGGGAGCACGCCGCGCGCTGCGACGGCGTTCGCAATCTCACCCCACTGTGCGGCGGTCGGATCGATGCCGGTTGGGTTGTGGCAGGCGCCATGAAAGATGAAGGCGTCACCGGGTGACGCCGCCGCGATTGCTTCGAGAAGCGCTCCCAGATCAAGCTCGCGGACGTCAGCGGTGGTCCATGGATGCGATCGGTGGCGCACGCCAACCGCGTCGGCGATCTGTGGATGATTCGGCCAGGTTGGATCGCTCACCCAAATCTGAGCCTCTGGTCGCAAGCGTGCCACCAGCTCCACGGCGAGCCGAACGGCTCCGGTTCCGCCTGGTGTGTGCAGCACCTCCACGCGTCCGCTCGTGGCGATCGGCGGGAGCGTGCCGAATGGAGCTCCAGGCTCGCGGAAGATCAGCGCGCGCATCAGCTTCACAAGTGCCGGATCGCCACCGATCGGCTTGTAGAGCTTGGTGGTTGAGTTGGCGAGGAGACGACGTTCCGCCTCACGGACACTGGCGAGGATCGGTGTGACACCGTTCTCCTCCATGTAGACACCGGCGGCAAGGTTGATCTTCTCTGGACGAGGGTCAGCGCGGAAGGCCTCCACGATCCCAAAGATGGGATCAGAAGGGGCGCTGCTGATCTTTGCGGAGAGGCTGCCGTCCACCATGCGGTGAGTCTAGCCGAGGCACTTCGGAGGCTGGCACGCCTCGCCTCGCGATTCCCTCCAGAGGCGTACGATCTCGCTGATGGATTTCTTTGATCTCGATCCAATCGGTTGGGCACTCCTCGGCTTTCTCGCCGGAGGGCTCTCCTCATGGCTCATCCGTGGACGTGCGGCGCGAGGCTGCCTCGCCAACATCTTGGTCGGCATCCTTGGCGGGCTGATTGGTGGAACGCTCGCAAAGAGCACTGGATTTGGTGATGCAGGAGGCTTTCTCGGGTCGCTCTTCGTCGCGCTGCTCGGTTCAGTTCTCTTGAGGCTCGCGATTGAATTCGTCGATCGGAGGCCACGAAGATGAGCGAAGAGAAGCCGTTCAGCCCAGGACTCGCGGGCATCATCGGCGCGGAGACTGCGATCGGATTTGTGGACGGCGCACACGGCAAGTTGCTCTATCGCGGCTACCCAATCGAAGAGGTTGTCTCCAAGGGAACCTATGCGAGCGTGCTCGACCTTCTCCTCACCGGTGAGTGGCATCCAAACGCGGCCCTCGAGCCAGTCAAGGTCCCACCCGCGGTTCTCGCTGCGCTCAGGCTCCTCCCCGCGCACGCACACCCAATGGATGCACTGCGCACCGCAATCTCCATGTGGGGTGCTGGTGAACGGCTCGGCTGGCCGCCCACCGCAGATGAGGCACGAAGGATCGCCGCGTTTGCGCCATCTGCGCTCGCCGCATTCGCGAGACTCCGTCAAGGACTCGAACCCATCGACCCGGAGCCGGGACTCGGCATTGCCGCTGCGTTCTTGCAGCAGTTGCACGGCAAGACACCAGAGACAGGAACAGCGCGCGCGCTTGACGCATATCTGATGGCGGGTGCCGAGCACGGTCTCAACGCGAGCACGTTCGCCGCGCGCGCAATCATCGCCACGCGCTCAGACATTGCCTCTGCAATCTGCGGCGCGATCGGCGGCCTCAAGGGCCCCCTGCACGGAGGCGCGCCCGCTGAGGTGATCGGGCAACTTGGCGAGATCGGATCCGTTGATCACGCGGAGGACTGGGCGCGCGGCAAGCTCGCGCGCCGTGAGCTGATCATGGGCTTCGGACATCGCGTGTATCGCGCGTACGATCCGCGGGCGGCCGCACTGCGCAAGGTGGCGGAGGCGATGCCAAACCGACCCGATTGGCTTGAGCTTGCAATAGGCGCGGAAGAGGTAATCCTTCGCGTCTTTGAAGAGATGAAGCCGGGACGCGCGATGAAGACGAACGTCGAGTTCTACGCCGCGGCGGTCCTTCAGGGTGTCGGCCTTGCACCTGATCTCTTCCCGGCCACGTTCGCAATCGCGCGCATCGCTGGCTGGTCAGCCCATGTGATCGAGCAGGCGGGCGTCGACAAGATCATTCGCCCAGACGCGCGATACATCGGACATCCGGAGCGCCACCTCCCGAGCTGACCGTACGGCAAGCGCCACGCATGGCGCGCTGCACTATCTCTCGCCGCGCAACGCCTTCACGATCTGCTCCCCGTGATCTAACGGATGCTTTGCGTACCCTGCGAGCCAGTCGGCGATGGTGTATCTGCCGCGTTCGGTGTGCTCTCCATATCGCGCAAGATCTTCGTCGTCTAAGTGGTGCAGCACGGCGAGTGAGCCGGCGCGTACCGCCGCGAAGACCGCAAGAGAGGTATCGATCGGATCACGTTCGTACCCGAGCGCAGGGTGTGCTGCCCAGAGGCCTTCGTCATAACCTTGGATGATTGAGCCGAGTGGCTCTGCGACGAGGCGTCGCAGCCGCGCGTAAGACTGCGCCTCGCTGTCCGCAAGGTGGTGGATCACCTGACGCGGCGACCACCCTTCGGGATGCTTCAGATCCAATTGCGTTGCGTCAAGGGCGGCAACCTGTTCGAGCAGCGCGCGGGTTGCAGCTTCGTATGCGGCGACGCGCGGCGCGTTCAGTTTCATTTCCCCGCCACCCAGTTGATCATGTTCGCCATGAGCGGAGCGAAGCCCTCCCACTTAACAAACGGCTCGGGGCACCAGTGCGGCCCGATGTCCGAAGTCCAGACGAGCGATCGTCCCTTTCCAATCTGCGATGCGGCGATGAGCGGATCGCCGTTCACCGACGCGATCAGCGTGGCCCCCGGCTTCACCTGCACGCGGTTGTATCCGAGCAGCGCTGGCATTCCAGCTGGAACACCGGCGAGCACCGGGTGGGCAGCATCGTTGATCGCAGGGACGGCCCCCTCAGGAGTCTCGGCGCGATCGTCGTGCGTGTAGCAGGTCACAGGGAGCACCCCTTCTACGGCGGTGCCCGCAAATCGTGCCTTCGCCTCGAAGCCTTGGAAGCTGAGGTAACCGCCAGCCATGATCAGCGCGCCACCGCTCTTTACCCATTCGGCGAGGAGCGTTAACCGATTCGGCATCGACTTCCCTTGCAGCCAGGTTTCAGTTGGGAGCAGAAATGAGTTTGTTCCGATATCGGAGAGGACGATCACGTCATAGGAGTCGAGACCCTCTTTGGTGAATGGAAACTTCGCGGGAACATCGTGCGCGTAAAGATGCTCGACCTCGATCCCCTTGCTGCGCAGGGCCGCGTTGTACCAATCGGCGCCCGAGTGGAAGGTGACCGAGGTAAACGAATCGAAACCCTTGTAGTGGGTTGCTTCAGATACCCATGACTCACCGACGAGCAACACTTTCACGATTTCCTCCTCCTTGCGCCTATCGCGCCTCTTCAAACAGCCTGCGTGGATTTTCCGTCATCAGGGCGAGCGAGCGATCGAGTGGCACTCCATGTCGCTTGAGGCGCGGGAGGAAGAACTCGATCAGGTGCCCGTAGCCTGGTCCACCGTATGTGCGCAGCAGGCTCTTCAGGAAGATGTCCTGCGACATCAGCACACGCTCGCCATGCCCGTTCGCAACCAGTCTCGCGATGTTGCGGGCGTCATCGTCACCACTCGGGCACTGGGCCTGCTGATCGGCATAGAAGACCTCCATGCCGATCATGTCGTATTGGATGTATGCGCCTCGGTTGATCAGTCGCGACTGATAGTCATAGTCATCACCAGATGGATTGGAGTGGCAGAGGACGACGCTCTCCATCGGCACATCACGCTCAGCACAGAAGTCGAGGACCTCATCGCCGTATCGGAACCAGGCGGGCATATGGATCTGCATGGGGAGGTGCGTCTCGCGCTGGGCGATACAGGCCGCGGCGAGCGACTTCTTCTCGCGCGCCGTGAAGCTGCTCCCCACGCCGATCTCACCGATGATGCCGGAGCGCACCGTAGTCCCACGCGCACCTACAGTGATGTCGCGGATGATCTCTTCCGCAATGTCGCGCTCGCTCTTCGCATCGTTCTCCGCAGGTTGCGACGCATCAAGGTAGTAGCCGGTTCCCATGATGATGTTGAGACCGGTCGCGCGACTGATCTCGGCGAGGCCCTCTGGATCGCGACCGTTCCCATCCGCACTCGTCTCAATGATGCTCTTTCCACCCTGTGCCACGAATCGTTGCAGCTCTCTCTTCGCGAGCGCGCGGTCGGTCATGGTGCAATTGTCCTTGTTGATGAACGGATCGTGACGCAGCTCCCAGAGGTTCTCCATGGAGACCTTCTCGTCCACCAGCGCGCGTGTGCGTGGCGAATCGTCGAGCGGCGGGTGCCACCACGAGAGCACGTCGTTCAGGATGTGTTCGTGAGTGAGCGTCAGACCTAGCTGAGAGGAATCAATCGCGCCCGTGACGGTCTGGATGCTACTCATGAGCGGAGCGTAGCGCGGCGGCGATGGAGAAGCGCAGCCGAGATCACGCCCACCGCGAGAACCAGGGCCGAGGTGGCGAAGATCGGAGTCAAGGCGAGAACGTCTCCATCGCGCGGAGCGCCGGCACGCGCGGCAATGGAGGCGGCGGCGAGCCCTGCAACATTTCCTGCGTAGAGGGGGAAGAGCGAGAGGCTGAGCGCGGCCGAGCGTCGCGCGGGGGCAACGCGCTCGGCGAGCCAGGTGAACACCGCAGCCTGCAAGAGGGCGGAGACAGCGGCGATCGCGGTGATAGCAACGGCGAGAAGCGGCAGCGTCGGCGCAACGGCGAGTGCAGCTGCAGCTGCGACACCGGCAAGGAAAGCGCCGCCAGCGCTGCGCGCGATCCCGAGTCGTCGGAAGGCGTAGAAGGCGATCGCTGGCGCGGCAAGAGCACCGGCAAGCGCGGTGAGGCCGATCAACAGCCCAACGGCACCGGCGACGCCAGGGGTCGCGAGCGGCTCCGCGATCCCTGCCACGTCCGGTCCAATAGAAACCTCCGCAATGCGCAGCGGCAGTGCGGGACGGAGCATGCGCTCACCTGCGATTGCCAGCATCAGCACGAGGTAGCCAGAACGCGTGATCGGATCCGTGAGCACTTCTACAATGCCGCGCCTCGCAACCTGGAGGACGCTCCCCCGCTGCCGAACGGTCGGGCGCACGTCAGGAATCGCAATGATGTTTGCCACGATGAGGACGCCATTGACCAGCGCCGCAACGGCGATCGGTGCGGCGAGTGTCAGACCAAGGCCGCCGATCAACCATGCCGCCAGGAGCGGTCCTGCAGCGAAGCCCATTGGCGCTGCGGCACTAAAGAGCGAGATGGCACGCGCGCGCTCACTCGCTGGCGCAACCTCACGAATAGTGGCGAGCATCACGCCCGTGTTGCCGAGCCAGAAGCCGAGAGCCACGGTTGCGGCAACGAGTTGCCACGCCTGATCCGCCACCGCGAATGCGATCAGGGCGGCCAGCGCAATCAACCCGCTGCGGACGATGACGAGGCGTCGAGAGCGGAGTTCGGCGACCGCGAGCCAGATTGGTACCTGCGGAGCTCCGATGACAAAGAGGCCGGCGATCGCGATGCCGGTCAACGAAGCGATGTCGCCGATCGGCACGCCCGTCCCCTCGAGCGCGAGTGGAAGGTACGAGTAGATCATGCTCACCCCGAAGATTTCCGCGAACTGCACCGCAATGTAAACCGCAACGATCCGTCGCCAGGCGGGATGGCCCTCACGTGCGCGACTCACAGTTCGCCTCGCTGGGCGCGCGTTCGGATTCGCTTCGCCTCATCGAGGATCGCGGTGCGCACCGACTCTTTTCGTGACTCCCACGATCGCACCTGACGCGCCATGCGCGGGTTCTTCACGAACCGTTCCGCATGTCGATCAATGAAATCCCAATAGAGCGTGGTGAAGGGACAGGCGCGGTCGCCAGTAGAGAGCGTTGGATCATAGACACATGCAGAGCAGTCGTCTCCCATGCGCGAGACGTACGCGCCGCCTGAGATGTAGGGCTTGCTGGTGATCTTTCCCAGGTCTGCAAACTGGCTCATCGCCACCACGTTGGGCGTCACCACCCACGGATGCGCGTCGACAAATGCCTCAAGGAACCAGGCGTCCACCTCTTGGGGCCGCACGCCGATCAGCAGTGCGAAGTTTCCAAGCAGCATCAAGCGCTCGATGTGGTGCGCGTGGCCGCCACTGATGAGCTTGCGGACAACACGTGAAATGCACGCCATCTTCGTCTCGCCGCTCCAGTAGAAGCTAGGGAGCGGTTCGGTGTGGTTCAGTCCGTTTGACGTCTCCCACTCCTTCCAGAATCGATCGTAGGCGTGGCGCATGAACTCGCGCCAACCGAGCACCTGACGAATGAACCCCTCAATTGATTGCAGTGGGATCTCGGTCGGACGGCGCGCGTACTCATCGAGTGCGCGGAGGCAGACTTCGTGCGCGGTGAGCAGGCCAAGATTCATCGCACTCGAGAGGAGTGAGTGGTAGAGGTGCTCGTGCGCACGCGACATCGCATCCTCGTACGGACCGAAGTCCGCCAGGCGTTCCCTGCAGAAGCGCTCGAGTGCTTCAAGGGCCTGTCGTCGATTTGTTGGCCACCCGAACGAGTCGACCTCGCCGAAGTGCGCCGCCGAATCGGCGCGCACTTCTTCGATCACTTCCTGCGCAGTCTCGGTTGGAGAGAACTGCGGCGCGCTCGGCACCACCGCCCCCTTTGGCAAGCGGCGCCGATTCTCCTGGTCAAGGTTCCATACGCCGCCGAGCGGTTCGTCGCCTGCGCCAGGCTCCATCAGCCATCCGCGCGCCTTGCGAACACGGCGGTACCAGAACTCCATGCGCAACTCCTTGCGGCCGCTCGCAAACTCCTCCCACTCGTCGCGCGTGGTCAGCCAGAGCTCGTTCGGCACGATGCTGAGCTGCACGCCGGTCTGCTCCGCCCAGGTCTGCATGCGCGCAGTTAGTTGCGGTGCGGCAGGCTCCATGGCGAGCAGGTGCGTGATCGGTGCGCCTGCCTGTGCGGCCGCGAGCCCCTCTTCGTAGGTGTCGGCGCGAAGCTCCTGGACCTTCAGTCCTCGTGCGCGCAACTCCGCAATGAACTCGCGTCCGGCGCTGCGCTGCGCGACGAGTGCCTGCAGATGTCTCGGTGCCGACTGCGCGTCACGCGACTCAATGAAGATCACCCCTGGTGCGCGTTGGGGATCTTGCAACGCTGCGCGAATAGGACCCACCTGGTCGGTGAGTTGATCGGGGAGGACGAGAATGTGCGAGGGAGTGCTCACCGTGCCGACCGGCACGCATCGCTGCAGTACTTCACCTCGCTCCAAACCTTTGACCAGCGTCGACGCCATGAGAACGGCCTCCCACATGAGAGACAGATCTTCTCGGCACGAAGGCTCGGCGGGACGTGCCGAGACGCGTCGTGCGTTTCGCGCGTACTCCTCTTATTCGCCATGGGTCTTACTCGCCACGGGGTGCGGGGAGTCCCTTGACGGCACGCGCATACGCCTCCAGCGTCCGCGCCCTCGCCGCTGCGTGATCAACGATCGGTGCCGGGTAGTCCACGCCGAGCGTGATGCCGGCCGCCGCGAGCGCTGCGGCGTGTGCCCACGGCGCATGGATCGCGGGCGCCTTGAGTGCTGCAAGTTCGGGGATCCAGCGTCGCACATATGCACCATCCGGATCGAAGTTGCCTGCCTGGGTGACGGGGTTGAAGATGCGGAAGTACGGCTGCGCATCGGTTCCACTCCCCGCCGACCACTGCCATCCGCCGTTGTTCGCCGCCACATCACCGTCGACAAGATGCTGCAAGAAGTGCGCCTCGCCCTTTCTCCAGTCAACGAGAAGATCTTTCGTCAGGAATGATGCGGTGATCATGCGGGCGCGATTGTGCATGAAGCCGGTCTCGCGAAGTTGTCGCATCGCCGCATCGACAATGGGGTAGCCCGTGCGTCCATCCCGCCATGCGCTGAACGTCTCTTCGCGCGCATCCCACTCGATCGCGTCGTACGCAGGCTTCCAGGAAGAACGTGCCGCGTGCGGTGCGTGCCAGAGCACCTGGGTGTAGAAGTCACGCCAGGCAATCTGGCTCACCCAGAGCCGCTCGCCAGATCGTTCCCCTTCACGCTCGGGTGGGAGCGGGAGCAGTCGCGACACGAGCTCGCGCGGCGAAAGCAATCCAAGATGCAGTGCCGCGGAGAGTCGACTCGTCCCCTCTTCATCTGCGAGTGTGTTTCGTCGTGCAGCGTAACCGTTCGCACCGCTGCCGCGGGCGGCGGTGAGCCAGCGCTCTGCCGCGGCGCGCGCGGCACTCTCGCCAGGGACAGGGAGATGTGCGACCGTTGCAGTTGGTTGAGCCGCGCGCTCAATCGCAGAGTGATCAGGGCGTAGCGCTGCGGTCAGCTTCAGTGATGGCGGTGCAGGCAGTTTTCCTGGAGCCTTAAGGGGCCTTTCGTTGTTTGACGAAACGCGTTCAAGCCAGCGGCGGAAGTAGGGCGTGTACACCCCGTAGGCGGTTCCGCCACCGGTAAGTAGTTCGTCTGGCTCAACCACGGTGAGGCCGCGCGTCGCGTGCACCGTTACACCACGCGGCGCAAGGAGCTCTGCCACCGCACGATCGCGCGCACGAGCGTACGGCGTGTGATCGCGCGTGAAAAAGAGTGCGATCTCGCTTGCAGCGGTGCCGCTCGTGGTGAGCTGCTCCACAAGTGCGGGGAGTGCGCTCATCCCGGGCCCCTGCAGCTCCAGGAGCGTTGAGCCGCGCTTCTCCAGCTCCCGCGAAAGTTCGCGCAGGCTTTCGCGCAGGTACCAGGTGCGATTCGCGCTCGCGCGACGACCCGCAAACACTCCTGGCTCCCAGATGAAGATCGGCAAGAGTGTCCCGTTCGTCTCGTGCGCGTGGGCGGCGGCCGCGATCAGCGCAGGGTGATCGGCGAGACGAAGGTCGCGACGTAGCCAGAGGATCGTGACGGGCGCACTCATCGTGCCGCGATCATCGCACGCTCAGCGCGGTCTTGGCGCTTCGAGATCCTCGGGGGAATCAATGTCTGCGAGGGCGGCACCGAGTGGGTCGAGTCGGCCCACGATGCGCGGATCAAGCGGCGCCGCACCGAGTGCCGCTGCAAGGTCGCGCAGTCGCGGCAGTTGACCGTCACGCATCGCTTCGCGGAGCGCACCGAGCGTTGCAGCAAACGGGAGCGGCTCACCCGCTCGGACGATCAGGCTCCCCCGCGCCGCTGCCATCAGCCCCAAGAGGGACGGTGGCGCGAAGGGTGCGTCAGCGGCGAGGACGATCACGCGCGTTGCATCGCCGTGATCGCGAAGTCGATCGCTTGCCAGCAGATCGGCGAGTGCCGCCGCTGGCCCCGCATGCATCACGCGGTCCGTCACCACCGTCACCAGATGAGGGGGTGATGCATCGCCGAGCACATAGATCTCGGAGACTGCCGCGGCGAGCGTTGCGTATGCCGCGTCAAAGACGCGTGCCCCTGCAAGTTCGGGACGCCCTCGCAGATCAGCGAGCGCCACCGGAATGCGTGCGTCGAGCTTTCCGCCGGGGAATCGACGGCTTGCGCCACCAGCGAGAAGGATGCCGATCGCGCCTGCTGGGGCGCTCTCTAGTGCGCTCGTCGGCGCCATCACCGACCCTTATGCCGTTGCGTCAGCAGGGATGAGCTCAACGATCGCGTTGTAGTCCGGCACGTGGCTGATTGGATCTCGGTGCACGCCGTCAATGAGCGGATTTGCTTCAGGGAAGTGCATCTGCACGCTCCCCGCGCGAATTGGTGCCACCTTGATCTGTGCCTGCACTTCGCCTGTTGCACTGCGCACACGCACGGCGGCGCCATCGACAAAGCCACGGGCGGCGGCATCGGCCGCAGAGATGAGGATGTCGCTACGTACCGCACCGTTGAGCGGATCCTTATCCTTCCAAACCATTGAGTTGAACTGCTTGCCGCGACGCGTGGAGAGGTTCAGCTTCCCTGCGGGGAGCGTCGCTTCAATGGGGAGCACGGTTGCAAAGTGCGCCTTCCCGTCTGGCGTAGCAAAGGCTTGCCCTTCACAGAGTCGCTCACCGCCCCACTGGATGGCATCGCCGCTCTCCTTCAGCGTTTCAATCCCTGCATACGAGGGAACAATGCGAGCGATCTCTTCACGAATCTGCTGCGTGCCACCCGGAAAGACGACGAGATGCGCGCGTGCTGGATCTACTTCCGCGGCCAGCTTCGTGAAGACCTCCCACTCCGGTTGCGCCTCACCAATGCGCGGTCCCGGGATCTCGGGACTGAATGCCACACGACGCTCCGTGGTGGTCTCCGTTCCGCCGCCAGGAACTTCGTACCGCGTTGTGGCGGGGAGGAGCAAGACCGCTTCACCCGGGTCGACGAGCATCTGACTGCTGACCACAATGTCTTGGTGCACGCGGAGCGGCACCTTGGCGAGCGTGCGCGCAACCGCGTTGGGATCAGGCATCGTCTCCAAGAAATTCCCGCCAACGCTCCAGAGCACGTCGATCTCGCCACGCTCGGCGGCGTCGAGCTGCTGTGGCGCCGAACGCCCGTTCCGTGCCGCGATCGGGAATCCATACGCTGCCGCGAGTGGTTCCGTGTAGCGCGACTCGATGGGGAGTCCGCCCGGGAGTGCCGTTGCATATGCGCCCATCTCTGCGCCACCTTGCACGCCGCTATGCCCACGGATCGGCATCAGTCCGGCGCCAGGGCGACCGATGTTGCCGCGCGCAAGTCCAAGGTTAACGATCGCGGCAACGTTTTCGCTGCCGCACGCCTGCTGCGTGATCCCCATCGACCAGATCAGGACCGCAGACTTCGCTCCTCCGTAGAGTGCGCAGAAGGTCTCAAGCTCTGCGCGCGACGCGCCTGACATGGCCAGGTACTCGTCGATGCTTCGCCCGCCGAGCGCCGCTCGGAGCTCGCTCCACCCCGCACTCTTCTCGCGGATGAATTGCTGATCGAGTGCGTTGAGCTCTTCAAGCCTCAGCAACGCGGCACTGATGAATGCGATATCGCCTCCTTGGGCGACTTGCACCCACGCGTCTGCCATCTTTGTGCCGAAGAGGAGCGAATCGGCATTGCTTGGGACCCAGTAGCGGTCAAGTCCAGGCTCGCGATACGGGTTCACCACCAGGATCTTCGCACCGCGCTTCTTGGCAAGGTGCAGATACTTCATGAAGACTGGCTGTGCGTTCGCCACATTTGAGCCGAAGAGGATGATGAGATCGCTCTCGATCACATCCAGGTACGAGACGGTGGTCGCGCCGTAGCCGATGCCGTGCTTCAGCGCGCCGGTGCTCGGCGCGTGGCAGATGCGTGCCGCATTGTCCACGTCGTTCGTTCCAAGGAAGCGCACCACCTTCTGGATGGCGTAGTAGGTCTCATTCATGATGCCGCGCGCCGTCAGGAAGAAGGAGATGCGCGAAGGACCAGCCGCCTTGATCTGCGACCCTGCAATCTGCAGCGCACGCTCCCAGCTGATGCGCTTGAATCCGTTCTCGCCACGCATCCGCAACATTGGATACGGGAGCCGGCCGAGCGCACGGAGCTCGGTCGAGGAGAGCGAGCGAAGCGCGGCGACATCTGCGAGACGCGCCGGATCTAGGGCACGTGCAGTGTTGACCTGCAACAGGTTGAGGCGCGTGGTGCAGAGGTGAAGTCCGTCGATCGTCCAGTCCTTGAACCCGGCCACACCGAGCGCGCAGCCGTCACAGACCCCCTTGCTGAGAATTCGCCAGGCGTATCGAAGGTTGCCGCGGTTCTCCCAGATCGTCCGCAGGGTCTCCATGACGTGGTTCGGCTTCTGCAGGCCGATCCCATTTGGGCGCCAGCTGGCAAAGAGTGAGGGCTTCGGGAGCCACGAACCACCGTATCGTTTTCGTGGCGCCGAAGGTTCCACGGGTGCGGGGGTCGCGCTCATATGGCGAGTCTAGCGGCGCGCCGAAGTGAGCGGCGGATGGCTCGGGAGGGTACGATCCGCGCGCCGAGTTATTCCCGGCGCAACCAGCGCCCAGTGAAAGGGGAAGTGATGCCTGCCAGCGTGATCGTCGGCCTCCAATGGGGCGACGAAGGGAAAGGGAAGACGACCGACTTCCTTGCCGAGCAGGTTGCGGCGGTTGTGCGCTACCAGGGTGGCGACAACGCGGGGCACACCATTGTCATCGGGAAAGACACGTTCAAGCTTCACCTTGTGCCGAGCGGCGTCCTCTACGGACACATCACTCCGATCATCGGGCCAGGCGTCGTGGTCAACCCAGAGACGCTGCTTCGCGAGTTTGACGGGCTGATTGCGCGCGGCATCGACATCTCTCGCGTGCGCGTCAGCCACGCTGCATCGCTCATCCTCCCGTATCACATTGCCTTGGACAAGGCTCGCGAAACCGCTCTCGGTGGTGCGAAGGTTGGAACGACCGGACGCGGCATTGGCCCAGCGTATGAAGACCGTGCTGCACGCACCGGACTGCGGGTCGAAGATCTACTTGATGCAGCCTCCGCAGAATCTCGTCTGGCACGTGCGCTTCCCGAGAAGCGCGCACTCCTCCAGGCGCTCGGCGCAGGCGACCCAGCCGCCACCGATGAGCGCGCGATCCTCGCGCAGATCGCGGCATGGGGGGAACGACTCCGTCCGCACATTGCAGACACCAACGAATTCGTGCAGCGCGCACTCGGCGCAGGCGAGCATCTCCTCTTTGAGGGGGCACAAGGGACGCTCCTTGACCTGACCCACGGCTCTTATCCGTACGTTACGTCGTCGCATCCGATCGCCGGTGGCGCAGCCACCGGCGGCGGAATCGCACCGTTGCAGATCGACGAGGTGATGGGCGTGATGAAGGCATACGCCACGCGCGTCGGCTCAGGACCGTTCGTCACCGAACTGACCGATGCGATCGGCGAGCGCATCGCAACGACTGGGCACGAAGTTGGCACCACCACCGGACGCCGTCGACGCGTCGGTTGGAACGACGCGTTGCCGCTGCGCTACGCGGTCCAGCTGAATGGTGTCTCAAGCATCATGCTCAACAAGCTCGATGTCCTCTCTGGGATCCCCGAGATCCTGCTCTGCGTTGCGTATGAGATCGACGGCAAGCGCGTGGAGCGCTGGCCCGCGCCGGCCGCGGAACTCTCGCGCGCCACGCCAATCTATGAGCGCTTCCCAGGCTGGAGTGAACCGATCCACAACGTCCGTGCGTTGGCCGACCTCCCTGAAAACGCGCGGCGCTACGTGACGGCACTCGAGGAGCTTGCGGGCGCGCCGATTGTGCTGCTCTCCGTTGGCCCTGAGCGCACGCAGACGATTGAGCGCGCGTGGCGACCGATGCGTCGCTCCGCGAATCGCCCATGATTGATCGATCGTGATTGATCGATACACCACACCCGAGATGCGCAACGTCTGGGGGGACGCCGCGCGCTGGAACGCCGCGCTCCGCGTTGAGGTGGCTGTCGCCCAGGCTCAGGCGAAGCGCGGCACTATCCCTGCCGAGGCGGCGCAGGCGATCAGCACGCGCGCCACGGTGAACCTCGGACGAATCGCTGAGATTGAGGCAACCCTTGATCACGATACGCTCGCCTTCGTCAATGCGGTCGCCGAATCAGTTGGGCCCGAAGGACGCTACCTCCACTATGGCCTCACCAGCAGCGATGTGGTCGACACCGCCCTCGCCCTCCAGCTCCGCGCCGCCGCAGACCTGATCCTCGCCGAACTCGACGCGCTCATTGCGGTGATCATCCGGCGCGCGCGCGAAGAGCGTGACACCGTGATGGCGGGGCGCACCCACTCGGTGCATGCGGAACCGATGACGTTCGGCGCAAAGCTCGCCGGCTGGGCGTTTGAGGCTGCGCGCAACCGCGTGCGACTCGCCACTGCGGCCGATGAGGTCGCCACCGGGAAGATCTCCGGTCCGGTTGGAACGTACAGCCAGATTGATCCTGCGATCGAGCGCGAGGTGCTTTCAGAACTCGGCCTCCGCGCAGATCCGGTCAGCACACAGATCGTGCAGCGCGATCGGCACGCCGCATTCGTTGCAGCCATCGCGATTACGGGCGGCACACTCGAGCGATTTGCAACAGAGATTCGCAACTTGCAACACTTGGAGATTGACGAACTTCGTGAACCGTTCCGCAGTGGCCAGGCGGGGAGTTCAGCCATGCCACAGAAGCGCAATCCGGTGAAGAGCGAACGCATTGCGGGGCTCGCGCGGATCCTGCGCGGGTACGCGGTTGCGGCCGCGGAGAACCAAGCGCTCTGGCATGAGCGCGACATGAGTCATAGCTCAGCGGAGCGCATCCTCCTCCCCGATGCCACTGGCCTCATTCACTACGCGCTCCGCTCCATGCACGGCATCATCGATGGGCTCGAGGTCAATCGCGATGCGATGCGCAGGAATCTCGATGCGGGCCTCGGGTTGCACGCCGCCTCGCGTCTCCTCACCGCGCTGGTCAACGCAGGCGCACCACGCGACCAAGCGTATGCGCTCGTACAAGGAGCCACTGCCACCGCTCGCGCAGAGTCGCGACCGCTCGCTGATGTTGCGCGCTCGACCAGTGAGATGAGTGCGTTGCTCGACGAACGCGAGATGGTCCGTGCACTCGACGAGCGAGCGGCGCTTGCACACTGCGGTCTGCTCGTGGATCGGTTGAAGGAGATCGAGGCGAACTCCTAGGACGTACTAGCGCTGCACCACGTCAAACTGCGTGTAGACGTTGAAGGAACCTTCGCGCAAGAAGCCGATCAGGCAGATGCCGAGTCGCTCCGCCGTCTCCACCGCAAGCGACGATGGCGCGCCGACGCAGGCGATCGCGCCATAGCCGGCAGCGGCCGCCTTCTGCACGAGCTCGAATGAGCAGCGACCGGAGAGGAGCAAGAGTGCACCGCTGAGTGGGAGTGCGAGGCGCAGCGCCGCCTCACCAATCAACTTGTCCACCGCATTGTGACGTCCAACGTCTTCGCGTACCACGCTGATGGTGAGGGCGCCGCTCGGCGCAACGGCGACGGTTGCCGCGGCGTGAATCCCCCCCGTCTCGCCAAAGATTGCTTGTGCGTCGCGAAGCTGCGCGGGGAGCTTGAGGAGCGCGTCGTCGCTGATGCGCATGATCGACTGCACGCGCCCGAGTCGTTGGACGACATCTTCGATGGACGCCTTGCCACAGATGCCACACGAAGCGGTAGCGACCGTTGTGCGCGTTGGAACGCGGGCCGCATCAAACGGGCCCTTCACGTGAACGCTGATGTGGTTCTCTGGCTGTGATGCATCAAGAGGGTCGCCAAACGTGACGCGGACCACGGAGGTTTGCGCGATCAGTGATTCGCTGACGAGGAAGCCGACAGCAAGCTCTTCGTCATGGCCTGGCGTGCGCATGGTCACTGCAACATCGATCCGCACTCCATCTGCATCCACCACGCTGATCTGTGCAGGCTCTTCGCCCGTGAGTGTGTCGTCGCGTTCACGAGCGACACCATCGCGCCAGGTGCGCACGCGGTGAGGGGCGGTGCGTCGCTGAGGATCAGGAGTGCCGCTCATGAGGCGATGCTACTGCGGGAAAAGCGGACGGCCGAGACCCCGAAGGGTCCCGGCCGTCCGGCGAACGACGAAACTCGTACGCTCAGCGCGCTGGGCGTCGGCTCGCGAAGCAGGTATCGCAATACACCGGCTTGCCGCTCGTTGGCAGGAAGGGGACCATCGTGTCCTTACCGCAGTCCGAGCAGGTGGTCGGGTGCATCTCGCGTGGTCCGCGTGGAGCTCGCGGGGCGCCGTAGCCACCCGCGCTGTAACTGCCACCACCGGTGTAGCCGCCGAAGCCGCCTGCCGAACCACCCTCGCGCTGCGCCTTGCGGGCGTTGCGGCATGGTGCGCAGCGCTTTGGCTCGGTGAATCCGCGTTCGGCGTAAAACTCCTGGTCTCGCGCCGTGAACACGAACTCATGGCTGCAATCCATGCAGACCAAGGGTTTGTCTGTGTACATTCCGTTCACTCCTATTGTTGGCTCGCCTCGTGTTCCGAAGGTTTGTCTCGCGAGCCCTAGAGGGAACGGTTGACTGATCTCGGTCGCGTGCGTGCATCCTACTGCTGCCCGAGGTCCGGACCAGCCCGAGAAGCATACGGCATCCCGCTGCTCGCCGGTAGAGGGCTGCTCTACACTCGCGTTCGGCGTGCCAATCGTGCACGATTGAACCAGCCGAGCAGCAGGAGGTCCCAGATGCTGAATCGAACCGTGGTCGCCCCCCTTGCCGCTGAGGCGATCGGCACGTTCCTCTTCTTCGTGGTTGGAGGAGGCGCTGTGATCGCAGACGCCCAGACCGGCGGCGCGATCGGGCTGCTTGGGATCGCCCTCGCGCACGGTTTCGCGCTCGCCACCCTCGCAACCGCATTCGGACCGATCAGCGGCGGACAGTTCAACCCCGCGATCACCATTGCCCTCTGGCTGATCGGCAGGGTCCGAACGGTCGAGGGCCTCCGCTATATCGCCGCGCAGTTGGTTGGCGCCGTTGGCGCCGGACTAGCGCTAAAGCTCGCCTTCGGCGGATTTGACGGTGAGCCGAGCGTCTATGGCTTCGCGGGCGGAGCTGTGCCAACGCTCTCAATGGGAGCGGGTGCCCCGCTCTTGATTGGCGTTGAAGCGGTGCTCACCGCCGTGCTCGCGTTCGCCGTGCTGTTAACCGCGGTCGACAGTCGCGCTCCAAAACTCGGCGCGCTCTTCATTGGCTTTGCTGTCACCGCCGACATCATTGTTGGTGCACCGCTCACCGGCGCCGCGATGAATCCTGCGCGCTGGTTCGGCCCAGCACTTGTCTTCGGCGACCTCTCTGGTGCGATCGTGTACATCGCTGGTCCAATCATTGGCGCAACGCTCGCCGCCCTCTCGGCCCGCTACCTATTCGCCGAGCGATAGATGCCGCGCGATGATTGGGCAACGCCGCGATCGGCGTTGCGTAAATCTGCGCAGCGTTGGTTCGGACGACTCATTGGACTGGTTGTTCCGTTGCACGCGCGGCTGGCGCTTGCAACCAACGGGCGCATCTCACCGAGCCTCTTCTGGCGACCAGGGATCATCTTGGAGACAACCGGGCGTAAGAGCGGGCTGCGACGACGCGCCGTCATCACTTACCTTCCAGATCACGATCGCATCGTCCTCGTGGCAAGCAACTACGGTCGCGCCAGTAATCCAAGCTGGTATCAAAACCTGCTAGCTGATCCCCACGTGCGAGTGATTCGTCGTGGCCAATCACTACCGTATGTCGCGCGCGTGGCGACTGGCGACGAACGACGGAGCCTCCTGAAGCGCACGGACGATGTCACATACGGAGTCTACGCTGCTTACTCGCGGAAGACCAACCGCGAGATCCCGGTCGTCGTCCTGACGCCAGCGACATGAGTGGCGCGGACGCGAAACAACTCCGCGCGGCGCGCCGCCAGCTCGCCATTGATTCGATCGGGATCTGGGTGCTTGCAATCGTGATCGGCACGATCTTCGGATTTACGGCGCGTGAGGGCGGCCTCTCACTGATCGAGACGGCAGCATTCAGCGCGTTTCTCTTTGCTGGCGCCGCGCAGTTCGCGGCGGTCGGGCTGCTCGCCGTTGCAGCACCGTGGGCGTCCATCGTGCTCCTGGTCTGGCTCCTCAACGCGCGTCACTTCCTCTACGCTGCATCCATTGCGCCACATGCGGCGGCACTGCCGCGCCGCGTTCGTGCCGGCCTCGCATACTTGCTGACCGATGAGGCGTTCGCGCTGACCAGCGCACATGTGGCTCGGCTCGGTCGCATGGATCTCTCCGGTGCGTGGTACGCAGGCTTCGCCATCTTCGTGCCGTGGAACCTTGCAACGCTCGCAGGCTGGCTCGCGGGCGCGGCGCTCCCTGATCCCGCCACGATCGGACTCGATGTTG
>Ga0194117_10000764_pt1 | contig 40290 bp, 47 predicted proteins | sample TA2MahsurfametaG_FD_160579 | JGI IMG/M metagenome (GOLD analysis project Ga0194117, IMG submission 160579) | Freshwater microbial communities from Lake Tanganyika, Tanzania - TA2015009 Mahale N1 surface | ecosystem: Environmental > Aquatic > Freshwater > Lake | place: Tanzania: Lake Tanganyika... | reverse complement strand
GCTCAAAGAGGTCATAAATTTTATTTAAAGTATATAAACTCAACAATAGTTGCAGATTTTATTTTATCTAAGACAATTGGTTACTCTAGTAAAAAATTTTTTGTATGGAATAATAAAAAGAAATCTTTATAAATTTAAAATAAACTCTAGGTCTTAAACAATGTATTTATTTTTTAATTATTTATTAAAGAAAAAAGTATAATAAAATGGAATTGGCTCAGATTTAGCTGTAAATCATCTAATAATTAAGTTTATACTGCTTTTTTAAAATTTTTGAGAAAAAAATGATAGTTGAATCGGCAAATCTTAATGAATAAATACTTAATTTTTCGAACAGATAGAATCGGTGATTTTTTAGTTTCTGCAATATTAATTAAATCTATTAAAAGAAATGATAAAAAATCATACATAACTGTTATCTCCTCAGAAAAGAATTATGATTATATTAAAACTTTTAAATTTGTTGATGAAGTAATTTTACTTAAAAATACTTTTTTACAAAAAGTTAAATTAATACTTAAATTAAAACAATTTTATTATAAATGTATTGTCCTGCATGATAATAAAAATAGATCTAATTTGATTAGTTTTTTTTTAAAAGCAAAAAAAAAAATTAAAATTAGTAAATTTTCTTTTTTTCCTCAAATTGACATCATTAAAAAAATTTTAAATATTTTAAATTTTAATTTTAATCGATATGATTTAGACATTCTTTCAGATAGAAAAACAAATATTTTTAAAAATAAATACATTGTTTTACATCTTGATGAAAAATGGTTTCATCAAACCTATATTGAAAATTATACAAATATTGAACCATCTAAAAAAGATTTATTATTATTTTTAAAATCTCTATCCTCTCTTTCAAAAAAAACTATTTTCGTTACGACAGGTATTACTACTCCGAAATTACTAAATAAAGTTTTTAAATATAAAAATTACCCAAATGTTTTTTTTTATGAAAATTTAGATATTATTTCTCTTGAAAAATTAATTTTAAATGCTGATCTTTTAATTTCTTGCCATGGTTCTGTATCTCATATAGCTTCAGCATTTAAAAAAAGACAAATAGACATTATTGATAGTTCATACAACTATTTCTTATGGACTAAACATTTTAGAAACTATTGTTATCTCTACAGAGAAAATTTTAAAAAACTTTCAAAAAAGATATTATTGGAAATAAAATAAAATAATTTTTAATAAAAATTGTAATTTAATATCAATAAATTTTTTTATCCTAAAATATTTGTATTCCATCAAAGTTTAATTTTATTTAAAGCATTGTTTTTAAACAAATTTGCTTCTTGAATATATCTTCTCACCATTTGAGTAGTTTTGTGACCAGTCATTGCCATTATACTTCTTTCTTCAGCTCCTGCCTCGGCTGCAGAAGTTGCAAAACCTGATCTTAAGCTGTGTGCGGAAAATTTGGATGAGTCTAAGCCTGCTTTTTTGGCATATTTTTTGATCAATAGTGCAACCAATTTATCTGAAATTTCAAAAATTTTGTCCTTGTCATTGTAGTGAGATTTATTTTTTATATATTCTTTGAGTGCCAGTACTGGGCAAAATTCATTGTTTTCAAAGTAGGGGATTGCTTTAATTAAACCTTCACCAGATTGATCTGTTTTTGATTTTTTTATGAATATTTTTAAGCCCTCTGTAACGAATTCCAGATCTTCATGGCAAATATTAACCAGTTCCGACCTTCTAAAACCACCTGCAAACCCGGTTAGGATTAGAGCTTTGTCTCTTAGTATTTCATGATGTTTAATCTTTGAATTTATATCAGATTTTTTTTTATTTATTTCTTCATTTACAACTTTAATAATTGATTTTAAATTGTTGATTAATAATGGTTTTTTTGATATTTGTTTTGAACCTAATATTCTTTTTATTCCATGTAAATTTTCCATTATAATAGGATGTTTAATGTCCAAGTAATGTCCTTTTAATTTGTGAACTACGCTTATTGAAGCTATTCTTCTCTTTAGCGTGCTAAATTTATGAGATTTTGATAAATTAGTTATATAAAGTGACAGTATTTTAGGCTGCGTTGGTAATGAATTAAAACTATTTTTAGTGCAAAAATTAGAAAAATCAGCAAAATCTGCTCTATAGGCCCTTAATGTATTTTTTGCTTTCGAATTTTCTAGGTTCTTTAATGTTTCAATTTCAAGATTTTTTAAATTAGTTACTAAATTATTCATATTTTTCCGATAACCATTAATTATCGGAATTAGTATAGAAACTTTAAGCTAATGTCAATCAAAGAAAATTAATATTTGCTTAATATTGAATTCATAATAATTTGATAAAGAAATTTAATGATAAGAAAATTAGAGAAAAAAGATAAAGAAAATTGGATAAAACTTTATAAGGGTTATGCTGCTTTTTATAAAGTACCTATGAATGCTGAGATTTTAGACACTTTGTGGGATTGGATTAATGACGAAAACCATGTTGTTAAGGGCATTTGCTTTGAATTAGACGGAAAAATTGTTGGAATAGCTCATTATAGAACTATGCCAAGGCCAATTAAAGGCAAATATATAGGATTTTTAGATGATTTATTTGTAGATCCCGATTTTAGAGGTCAAAAAATAGCAAGAAAATTAATAGATTATTTAAAATTGTTATCTAATTCCAATAATTGGGATGGTATCCGGTGGATCACCCACTACACAAACGATACAGCCATAAAATTATATAAGGAAATAGCAAATGATACTGGATTTAAGCTTTATGAACTTAAAAGGGACTAAATTTCAGTTAAAAGTTTGGAATTATCTGAAAAAAATACCAAAAGGAGAAGTTAGAACTTATTTGGAGGTTTCAAAAGCAATTGGAAAACCAAGAGCTTACAGAGCAGTTGCTAATGCTTGCGGTAAAAATCCCTGTGCACCTAAAATACCTTGTCATCGAGTGATAAAATCAAATGGGAGCGCAGGTGGATATTCGGGAAAAGGCGGAACTAAAAAAAAATTGAGAATTTTAAGGTCTGAAAAAGTTTTTATTAAAAGATGATTTTTACTATATGTAAGTCATAAAAAACTAATAAAATCAATACTTTTAAGCTATTTTGCTCCTTTTTATTTAAATCACCCTCTTATAAGCTAGTATTCAACTGCTAATTGATTAAACGTTAAAATTAACGTGTCTTTATCGGTTTTAAAGGCATATTCCATTATTGCATCTCTCTAAAATTTAATGGTTAAAACTATCTAAAAATTGATTTAAATTGGCTATTTTAAATGTTTTTCTACTAACACCATAATTTAAAATCAAATAATTAGTTTTTATACAATTTAATATGAGCAAATACTGTTTTTAAAATTATATAATCTAACTTTTCTAATTTTAATAATGATTATTTTTTATTTAGATATATTATATTTAAAAATATAAAATAATTAACAAATACAATAGTTTAAATATAGTATCTAATTAAAATAATTAGATATTAGTACATAAATTTTTACTATATTTGTCTTTTAGATAAATAATTTTCTCTTTTAAATATGTACAACCCAGAAAAAACAATAATAAACAACCCTAAATAAGTCCAATTGTCAGGCAATTCAGAGAAGAAAAAATAACTAATTAAAACATTAGTAATAATCTCAGTGTAGCCTAGAGGAGCTAATTGAGATGCATCAGCGTATTTAAGGGATAAAATGATTAGGAAATGAGCTACGGAGGCTGTTACACCCATTACACACATCAAAATCCATTGATTTATTGTTGGATTTATCCAAACTGACGGAATAAAAAAGCAAAAAATTACCATTCCTACTCCACCAGTAAATAAATGAGTTAAAAGTGGATTATCTGATTTACTTAATTTTTTGGTTAATGCTAAATAAATCCCATAGCTAATACCGCATGCAAGAGCTGATAATGTAGCTAAATTAACTTCAATAAAACCAGGTCTTATAACCACAACTGTTCCTATAAAACCAATAAATACAGCAATCCATCTTCTAATACCTACTTTTTCACCGAGAAAATATGGTGATAAGGCTGTACAGGTTATAGGACCCACAAATGCTAGTGTTAGAGCTTTTGGAAGTGAAATAATTGATATTGAGTAAAAAAAACTTAAAGTTGAAAAAGCTAATGTTAATCCTCTTAAAATTTGTAATTTTATATTTTTACTTGGAACTAACATTTCTCTATAAAAAAAAAATATCAATGGAAGTAAAAAAATTACAGTAAAAAAATATCTTGCCCAGGCAATTTGTAAAACATTCAATGAAGTACTAAGATATTTAGCAATTGCATCCATGACAGGCAAAATCATCCACGCTGATAAGTTTAAAAATATAGCCTTCATTAGATTACAATACTTATAGATAGAAATATTTAAAGCAAGGAATAATGAAATATTAGTCTAAATTAAAATTAATTTTTATTCATTATAAAGTCTAATAATAGTAATTGGCTTTAAAATATTTTTGTTATTTTTGAAAGCGGAAAAACAATTTTTAAAATTAGACTCATTACTCTTATGAGTAATAATTACTATTGAAGCAATATTTTTATTTTTATTTGGAGTTTGAATTAATCTTTTGACAGATATATTATATTCAGCCAATCGGTTTGTAATTACAGATAATACTCCAGGTTTATCTTTAACTTCAAACCTTAAATAAAGAGAATTTACATAATTATTAAAATTATAAGATTTTAAAAATTTTCTATTTTTACCAGTTATAACGAAAGGATTTTTAATATTCCCCCTTAAAATAGATAACATATCCGATAACAACGAGGAAGAAGTAGGTCCGGGACCAGCACCCTCTCCTTGAAAGTAAGAGTTTCCAATTGGTTTTCCATGCAAAATAACAGCATTCATAACACCATTAACATTTCCGATATAAGTGTCCTTGCTTACTAGGCATGTATGCACTCTTTCAAATAGTTGACCGTTTATAATTTCAGAAATGCCCAAAAGCTTGATTCTCATATTTAATTGAGCAGCTATTTCAATGTCTTTGATATCAATATTATCAATACCTTCAATTAAACACTTAGTTTTTGATATTTTGGAATTAAAACACAAAGAAGATAAAATCCTAATTTTTGAGAAAGCATCAGAACCATTTAAATCTAATCGAGGATTTAAGGGTTCAGCGTATCCAAGTTTTTGAGCTTTTTTTAAAACATTGGCAAATATGTCCTTTGAATTTTCCATTTCTGATAAAATATAATTACATGTTCCATTTAGTATTCCATAAACTTTAGTAATTTTGTTTGTTGAAAGACCTTCCTTTATTGATCTTAATATTGGAATGCCACCAGCAACAGTTGCTTCAAATTCTAAATTGACTTTATTTTTTTCAGCTAAATCGCTTAAATAATCTCCATGTTTTGCTATTAAAGCTTTATTAGCTGTAATAACATGAATTTTATTTTTTAATGCAGCTTCCACAACCTTTTTGGATATTCCATCAGAAAAGCCAATTAATTCAAATAAGATATCGATATTTTTTTTTTTAATTATCTGTAATGGATTATTGTAAAAAATATTTTTATTTATTTTAAACGGTCTCTTTTTATTTATATTTTTTGCTGAGATCGCTATAATATTAATTTTTTTTCCAGTTTTTAGTTCAATGGTTTTTTTTTTGGTATTTAATTCATTGTATAAATATATACCAATTTGACCTAAACCTATGATTGCAATATTAATATTTTTTTTCATTTATTAAGGCTTGGATATTCATTTCTTTTTGTGTAATCATCTAAATATATTTTATATTCTTCAAAAGTCATTTTAGTAATATCATTTTTTTTTTCTAAAATATTATATAATTCAGCACTTTTATTTCTTTCCTCTTTATTTTTATTTGAAAACTGAAAATCATTATTTAAAGAACAATTTGACACAAAAATAAAAAAAATAATTAAATTAAAGGATCTCATGAAAGACCCATTTTGAATGGAAAATTATATTTAATATTCAAATTCTGAACTGCTTGACCCGCTCCTCCTTTAATTAAATTATCTATTGCTGAAAGAATTATAATTTTGTTATTATATTCAGTTTTACAAACTGATATAAAACAATTGTTAGTATTTATAACATCATTAGTGCTAACCAAACTATTTGGTTTTAAAATTTTTACAAAGTGACTTTTCTTGTAATATCTAGATAAAAAATTTATTAATTGTAGCTGACTCACGTTTTTATTTAAATCTATGTAAATAGTACTTAAAATACCTCTAAACATTGGTGACAAGTGAGGAGTAAAAATAAAACTAATTTTTCTTTTGGTATATTTTTTTAACGTTTGTTTGATTTCTGAAATATGTCTGTGAAAACCAACACCATAGGCACTTAGAGACTCGTATAAATTTTTATTTTTATACTTTTTGTGAACTCCTTTACCTGCCCCTGAATAACCAGATTTTGAGTCTATAATAATATTTTCTGTTTTAATTAATTTTTTATAAATTAAAGGGACAAGAGGTAATAAAATTGATGTAGGATAACAACCTGGGCAACTAATAATACTATATTTTTTTATTTTACTTCCAGTAATTTCAGGTAAAGAATAAATACTTTTTTTAATATTTTTTGGTGCAACATGTAACTGTTTATACCATTTTAAAAAATCAGTACTTTTTTCTAATCTAAAATCTGCAGAAAGATCTATTAAAGTATTTTTGTTAGTTAAACTATTTGAAATTTCTTGAGCTTCTCCATGTGGCAATGCTGTAAAAATAACATCAATTTCTTTTAAATATTCTTTATTAAATTTTGTTATTTTTGGTAATTTATTTGAATTTAATGATTTATCATATTGTGAAATTTTTTTACCAGCAGAAAAATTGCCACAAAGATATTTTATATTTATATATTTATGTTTGATTAATAGTTTTATTAATTGAAGGCCAATATATCCTGTAGCTCCAGCAACTAATACATTAAGCTTTGCCATTATTTATTATAACAGTTTATAACTAAAAAAAAATTATCTTTTAGAGAATTGGAAACTTCTTCTCGCTTTTCTTCTGCCAGGCTTTTTTCTTTCAACTGCTCTAGAGTCTCTTGTAGTTAATTTTTCACTTTTTAATTTTGATTTAAAACTTTCATCAAACATTACTAGGGCTTTTGATATTCCGTGGACCATGGCTCCCGCTTGCCCAGTATGTCCACCACCTTTTACATTACATCTCACATCATACTCAGTTGCTTGATTAATAATTTCAAAAGGTCTTGTAATTTGCATTTTATGATTATCACTTGCAAAATATTCATTAAAAAATTTTCCATTTACATATATTTTACCTGTACCCTTTTTTAACCATACTTTAGCAATGGATGTTTTTCTTCTACCGGTTGCATATTTACTATCTTTAAAATCTAGTTTAATTTTAGCTAGCTTAGAGATTGATTGAGATTGTTCCATATTAATTTCTTAAAAGATTTTTGCTATTTAATTTTCCTAATTCAATAACTGTCGGATTTTGCGCTGAATGAGGATGGTCATTTCCAGAATAAATCTTTAATTTCGTTAATTGTTTTCTTCCTAGTACACCAGTAGGCAGCATTCTTTTTATAGCAAGTTTTAATGTTTCAGCTGGTTTTTTTTCGTGTAATTTTTCAGGTGTAGTTATTTTTATTCCACCAGGATATCCAGTATGTTTATAGTATATTTTTTTTTTAAATTTTTTTCCTGTAAATTTTGCTTTATCGATATTTTTAACAACAACAAAATCACCATGATCCATATGTGGTGTGTAGGTAGATTTATTTTTACCTCTAATAATTTTTGATATAACAGTTGCAAGCCTTCCAACAATCGCATCTTTAGCATCTATTTCATACCAAGTTGAGGAAATTTCGTTTTTTTTTAAAAATTTTGTCATTTTGCACGGATTAATACTATTATTCACTTCAAGTCAATTCGATATTTTTCTTGTAATATAAATTTTGTGTGGTAATTAACTAAAGCCGATTTGTTCTTATTGCGGGCTTATAACAGCTAAAAAGAAATCTCAATTATCCAATCGGTAGGCATTTGAACTGTATTGTGCGCCTAACATAAAGTTAAAGCACTAAAAAAGGAGAATAATAAATGAGTACAAAAAGAAACAATCCGGAGACATTAGCTCTTCACGGTGGTGGCTATAGATCAGACCCTGCAACTAATTCAGTTGCTGTACCAATCTACAGAACTACAGCCTATCAATTTAAAAATACTGAACAAGCAGCCAATTTATTCGCATTAAAAGAATTTGGTAATATTTATACGAGAATTATGAATCCTACCAATGATGTTCTTGAAAAAAGGATTGCCTCGCTTGAAGGTGGTTTAGCATGTTTAACGGTTTCATCAGGTCAAACTGCTTCAACCTATTCAATACTTAACGTTGCTCAAGCAGGTGACAACATAATTAGTTCAACAGATTTATATGGTGGAACTGTATCTCTATTTACTCATAGCCTTAAAAAAGTTGGAATTGAAGTTAGATACGCGGATCCAAGTGATCCTAAAAACTTTGAAAAATTAATAGATAGCAAAACAAGAGCGTTTTATGCTGAAACAATACCAAATCCATATTTAAGAATTTTTCCTATTCAAGAAGTTGCTGATATCGGGAAAAAATACAGCATACCGTTAATAATAGACAATACTTTAGCACCAACAATTTGTAGACCAATAGAACATGGAGCTGCTGTAGTTGTGTATTCACTTACCAAATATATGTCTGGTCATGGGACAATTGTGGCTGGATGTATTGTTGATGGAGGAAATTTTGATTGGACAGCAGATCCAAAACGACAACCTTTATTTAATGAACCTGATTATAGTTATGGTGGCGCAATTTGGGGTCAAGCTGTTCCTGTGTTAACAGGTGCTAATGTTACCTTTGCGGTGAGAGCTAGATTGACTCTTTTAAGAGATATGGGAGCAGCACTGTCTCCTGACAATGCCTTTGCTGTAATACAAGGAATAGAAACAGTAGCATTAAGAATGAAACAACATTGTCAGAATGCAGAAAAGGTTGTTGAATTTTTATCTAACCACAGTGCAATTGCTAAGGTTATCTACCCTACTCTTTATGATAAAAATTTAGCTGACAGAGCAAAAAAATATCTTAAAGGTGGAAATGGTGCCTGCATTGGTATAGAGCTTAAAAAAGGTTTAGAAGCTGGTAAAAATTTTATTGATTCTTTAAAAATGTTTTATCATGTAGCAAATATTGGTGATGCAAGAAGTTTAGCAATACATCCTGCAACAACAACACATAGTCAGTTAACACCAGAGGAACAACTGAAATCAGGAGTAACTCCAGGTTACATAAGACTTTCTATTGGTATTGAGCACATTGACGATATAATTGAGGATTTAGATCAAGCTTTAAATAAATCTAATAAAGGTAATTTAAAAGCAGTTAGTTAGTATTTTTATAATAAATAAAAAGAAAACTCATCATAACTAAGATTGATCCTAACTGGTGTAAAGATGCATAATAAATTTTTACACCAGTTATAAGAGTTAAAATTCCAAGTAATATTTGAAAAAAAATAGCAAAATTTAACATCAAAATTGATTTAAGATTATTTTGTGATTTTAAAAAAATTAAGTTTAAAATAATCAAAAAACAAAGCAATATATAACTATTAAGTCGGTGGTAAAATTGGATTACCGAGGGATTGTTAAATATATTATAATTAACTAGATCTTGATGGATTATATCGTTGGGTAAAAAATTTCCATTCATATCTGGCCAAGTGTTGTAAATTAACCCTCCATTTAGCCCTGCTAAAAAAGCACCAAGAGTAATTTGCAAAAATATGAAAAACAAAAAAAAATTTAAAAAAACATAATTAATCTTATTAAAGAATTTTTGAATTTTAAAAGTTTGTAGGATAAACCAAAAAATGATCGACAAAATTATAAGGGCGATATTTAAATGAAGTGCTAACCTAAAATGACTTACATCCGTGTCTATTGATAAACCACTTTTAACCATGAACCAACCAATCAAACCTTGAATGCAAATTAAGATGAAAATACTTAAATATTTATAATTTTTAGATAATTTAACTCTAAAAGAATAATAAAATAAAATCAAAGGGACTATTGAAAATAAACCAATTAATCTCGCTAATAATCTGTGACCGTACTCCCAGTAATATATTACTTTGAACTCATTTATAGTCATATTGTAATTAATTTCTCTAAATTCTGGAATTTTTTTATATTCATTGAAATAATAATTCCAAATATCATTATTGAAAGGCGGGACTATGCCTTTAAATAATTCCCATTGGGTAATAGATAAACCTGAGTCGGTTAATCTTGTAAGTCCACCAACAAAAATTATTAATGTTGTTAGACAAAACATTATTAAAAGCCAAATTCTAATAAATTTAATTTGGGTATCAATGTTTACAAACATATTTTATACATATAATAATTATTTTATTAACCAATTGATTAAATGTCGCCTAAAAATATAAAAAAATTAAATCTTATTCGAACAAAATTAGACAAAATTGATATTCAGTTACTTAAACTTATTAAATATAGAACGAATTTAGTAAACAATGTTTTAAAATTAAAAAAATTTAAAAAAGAAATAATAGATTATAAAAGAATAAGTTCTATTTTGAAAAGAATTAAACAAAATTCTATCAAACTTAAAATTGATACAAAGTTAACGCACCGTATTTGGAAAAATTTGATTTGGTCTTATATTGATTACGAGAAAAGAAAATTTAGAAAATAATTATTTGCTGTGTGGAGGCAATTTTTTTTCAACAAAAAACTCGTGTTTTCTTGTTGTTGGATTGTATTTTTTCACCTTTAATTTAACTTTAGCTTTTTCACCACCAGCAGGTTTTTTTACGTAATAAAAAAAAGGACTATCGGGTTTATCTTCAGGAACTAGTCTAATTTTTACGTGAGTTTTTTTTGCCATATTATTTAAAATTTTTTAAAGTTTTTACTAAATTAGAAATTTTTGAAACTTTATTTTTCAAATTATCAATCTTTATAGAATTATTTGCTAATACGTCAAGAACTAATGGATTTTTCTTATCTAAAAACTTTTTAACACCTTTTATAGTCATACCTTGATCTTTAAGTAGAAATTTAACTTTTTTAAGAATATCAATTGTCTCCTGATTATAATATCTTCTGTTTGCATTCAAAATTTGAGGTCTAATTTGTTTAAATTGTTTTTCCCAAAATCTAATAATATGGGTCGGAAGTAAACCATCCTTGTTTTTAGATAAATTCAATATTTTGGCAACTTCACCAATTGTTTTGTACGATTTGTCTGATTTATTCATTAGTTTTTAGGTTTACAAAATTTTTAAATTCTTTTGACGCTTTAAATAAGACCACAGTTCTCTCAGAAATTATTTTACTTTCTTTGGTTTTTGGGTTTCGTCCTATTCTTGGTTTTTTTTTTCTAATTACAAAGGTTCCAAATTTTGCAATTTTTAGTTTTTCCTCAGATTGCACATTTTTAATTATCAAACTTAAAAAATCTTCTATTAGATTTTCTGAAATTAGTTTAGAAAAACCTAATTGCATATAAACTAAATTAACTAAATCTTTTTTAGTTAAATTTATTCTCATTTAAATAAATATTATGCTTTATCTTTTCTATCAAATCACCTTTTACAATTCTATAACAAACATCTAATGAATTTGAAAATCCAATATAATCAGTTGCTCCATGACTTTTTACTACAGGAGAGTCCAAACCTACAAAAATTGCTCCATTATAAAGTCTAGGATCTAATCTTTGTTTTAGCTTTTTCAAATTAGAGTAATTTAATATTGAAGAAACTTTACCTAATAACGAATTAGTCATGGACTTTTTTAATTCAGTTGAAATAAAATTTGCGGTGCCCTCAGCTGTTTTTAAAGCTATATTTCCTGTAAAACCATCTGAGACTATTACATTTACATCACCATTCATTAACTGGTTACCCTCTATGTAGCCAGAAAACTTGAAATCTAATAATTTAATTTCATTTAACTTTCGATATGTTTCTTTAATTAAATCATTGCCTTTGAATTCTTCTGAACCAATATTTAATAAAGCGACATTTGGATTTTCATTTGGGAATAATGATTTAAATAATGATGCACCCATTATAGAAAAATCGAGTAAATTTTTAGAACTACACTCAATGTTTGCTCCTAAATCAAGAACAACGCTCATACCTTTTTTGTTTGGCCACAAAGCAGATAGTGCTGGCTTATCAATATTTTCAATCATTTTTAGATTGAGTTTTGATATAACTAGTAGTGCACCAGTATTTCCTGCAGAAATAACTATATCTGTTTCTTTATTTTTTACGCTTTCGATTGCTAGCCACATGCTAGTGTCTTTGCCTCTTTTAGCTCCCTCTAGAGGAGAGTCTGTACTTTTAACGATATTTGAGGTGTGTATGATTTCATAGAAATCTTCACTAATTTTATTTTCAATAATTTTTACAATTTCATTTTTGTCACCAAATATTTTATAATGAACTTTATTATTCAATTTGCTGTTATGAATAATGGCATCGATAATTTTTTTTGGTGAACCGTCACCACCCATTGCATCAACTGCAATTTTAATTAAATCTGACATTGAATAAATGATAAATTTTATTCCTCGATATCTAAAACTTGTCTTCCTTTATAGAAGCCAGTTTTAAGATCAATATGGTGAGAAAGTCTATATTCACCAGATTTTTTGTCTTCAACAATATTTTTAACTGTATACTTTGAATTTTGACCTCTTCTCATACCTGTTCTAGACGGAGATTGTTTGCGTTTTGGTACAGCCATAATTATGGATTACTTACACTTTTTAAAAAATAATTCAAAGTTTTTTTTTTGAGATCGGTATTAAATTCTTCAAAATAATTGACCAAATTATCAACTTTGCCAAAATCAGGCAAAAAGGAGTAAAATTTTTCAATCTTTTGACTTTTGCTCAAAGTATCCCAAAAATGTATTTCAGAAATCAATAAATGAAAAAAATTTATATAATCCTTCATTTTTTTATTTATTGTCTGATCCCCATAACCAATTTCTCGAATACTTAATTCTAGTTGATGGAAATTGAAATCGTAAATTTCCTGCAATAAAATTTTGTTTTTTGGATTTTTATATATTTTTAAAAAAAAAGCAAAATGCAATAAAAACAAGCATAATCGATCTGAAAAAGTATCCTTTCTACTTAATGAGATGTATAAATTTTTATTTCTAGTGTAATTAATTAAATAGTTATAAATATTTAAATAATTATTATTCATGCGTAAAATATTATACACAATAATTTTTTCTTTAGTAGTTACAAATTGTAGTTTTAAAAAGGTTGTTAGAAGTCATGGCGTTCCTTTCTTAGAAAAAAAACATCAAATTTTAATAATTGACCAAAGCAATAGAAATGATGTTATAAAAACTCTAGGTGAGCCATCGACAAAAAGTAAATTTGATAATGATCTATGGATTTATATTGAAAGAAAAGAAACTAATTCTGGAATTAAAAACCTTGGAAGAACAAAAATATTTAAAAATGATGTACTTGTTGTTGAAATAGATAAAAATGGTATTTTAAAAAAAAAAGAATTTTATAATATAGATAATATGGAAAATATAAAAATTGCTGATGAAACTACCGACTCTAGTTTCCAAAAAACTTCTTTTATTTATGAATTCATGTCTAGTATGAGACAAAAGATTAATGATCCCCTTGGTGTAAGAGCCAAAAAAAGAGGAGAAATCAGCCAGCGATAACAGCGATTAATAAAAGAGCAACAATGTTTGTTATTTTAATCATCGGATTAACAGCTGGTCCAGCAGTATCTTTGTAAGGATCACCTACTGTGTCACCAGTAACGGCAGCTTTGTGAGCATCAGAACCTTTGCCCCCATGATTACCATCTTCAATATATTTTTTTGCATTGTCCCAAGCGCCTCCACCAGCAGTCATTGAAACTGCTACAAAGAGACCTGTTATAATTACTCCAAGTAACATTGCACCAACTGCAGCCAAGGCAGCAACCTGTCCTCCTATACCTAAAATTATAAAATATAATAAAATTGGAGATAAGACTGGCAATAAAGATGGGATTATCATCTCCTTAATTGCTGCAACAGTTAACAAATCAACTAATTTTGCATAATCTGGTTTTTGCGTACCCTTCATGATGCCAGAATTACTTTTAAATTGTCTTCTAACCTCAATAACCACTGCACCACCTGCTCTTCCAACAGCCTGCATACCCATTGAACCAAATAAATAAGGTAACATTCCACCAATTAATAACCCAACCACAACATAGGGGTTTGATAAATCAAAAGTTACTACTATTCCTTCCAGTTTAGACCCTGTCAGATTTGAAAAATGTTTTATATCTTCTACGTATGCAGCAAATAATACTAATGCCCCTAAACCAGCAGATCCGATTGCATAACCTTTTGTGACTGCTTTTGTGGTATTGCCGACAGCATCTAATTTATCAGTAATTTTTCTAACTTTTTTATCCAATTTAGACATTTCAGCTATACCACCAGCATTGTCAGTAACTGGTCCATAAGCATCTAAGGCAACCACCATACCAGCCAAAGATAACATTGTGGTTACAGCAATTGCAATTCCATAAAGACCTGCAATAGAGTTTGTTATTAATATTCCCAATACAATAATTAATGCAGGTACAGCAGTAGCTTCCATTGAAACAGCCAACCCTTGAATAACATTAGTTCCATGACCTGTTATTGATGAAGCGGCTACTGATTGAACTGGTCTGTAATTAGTTCCAGTATAATACTCAGTAATCCAAATTAATAAACCTGTAATTATTAGACCAATTATTCCACAAAAATATAAGGCGAGACCACTAAAAGATTTGTCATTAATCGTATAATTTTTTTCAAATCCAATCACGTAATCAGTAACTGGAAACAGAATTATTATTGAAGTAATTGCCGATACAATAAATCCTTTATACAAAGCACTCATAACATTTTTATTTTTGCCAAGTTTAACAAAAAAAGTTCCTAAGATTGATGTCAAAATGCATGCGCCCCCTATTGTGAGTGGATAGATCATCATATTTAGATTACCAATAAAAAATATTGATGATAAAACCATTGTGGCAACAATAGTTACCGCATAAGTTTCAAATAAATCGGCTGCCATACCAGCACAATCGCCAACATTGTCACCAACGTTGTCAGCAATTACAGCAGGGTTTCTTGGATCATCCTCTGGGATTCCAGCTTCAACTTTACCAACCAAGTCTGCACCTACATCAGCTCCCTTTGTAAATATACCACCGCCTAATCTTGCAAAAATTGAGATTAACGAAGCTCCGAAGCCAAGAGCAACTAATGAATTAACAATTTCACGATCGTCTATATTAAATTTTAATAAAAAATAGTAATAAATTGCTATAGCTAACAAAGCTAAACCAGCAACAAGCATTCCTGTAACAGCACCAGATTTAAAAGCAATGGCCAGACCACTAGCTAAACCTTTTCTAGATGCTTCAGCAGTTCTAACATTGGCTTGAACAGAAACCAACATCCCAACATAACCAGCAATGCCTGATAAAGTTGCACCTATTAAATAGCCTAATCCAACTAATGGACTGAAGGCTATACTAACTATAAACAAAACAACCATACCAACAATTGCAATTGTCTTATATTGTCTAGCAAGGTATGCTTTTGCACCAATCTGAATTGCTTGGGCAATTTCTCTCATTTTTTCGTTTCCAGGGCTTGATTTTAAAATACTTATTCCTGTAAAAAATCCATAAATAATAGATAGAAAACCTGCACCGATAGTACATAATAAAATTTTTTCGATTATAAAATCCATTTAAAAATAAAGTTTTGAAATAATTAATATTAAAAACGGAACAGTACAAAAAAAAAAATAAAAGGCAATAATTAAATTTTAAAAATGATGAATAAAACCTTTATTTTTAATTTCAACTTTGTTTTGATTTTTGTCAATAATTAATGATTTTTCTTTAGCTGAACAAATCTTGCCAATTTTTGTTATCTTAATACCTAAAGATTTAGCAATTCTAAGAATCATTTTGTTTTTATTTGAATTAGAGGTAAATAATATCTGATAATCATCACCATTAGATATAAAATCTTTTTTCAAAAAATTTCTGGATACTAAAACTTTATTTAAATTACTAGAGATTGGAATGTCATCTAAGTATAATTTATAAGAAAATTTTTGATTATTAATTAATTTTTCTAAATCAGTTACTAAACCGTCAGAGATATCCATAGCAGTATTTGCAAAATTTAATAACTTTTGTGATAAATTCAATTGAATCTCGGGTAAATAGTACTTTTTAATAAAATATTTCTCTAAATTTTTATTCAATCTGATTTTTTTTTTTAAAATTTGAAGACCCATATAACTATCGCCTAAATTTCCAGTGGTATAAATATCATCAAATAATTTAGCTTGATTTCTTAAAACTATTTTTTTTGAAAATCCAATTGATGTAATTGTCAATGTCAATTTTTTTGAAAACACTGTATCACCACCACACAATAAGATTTTATATTTTTTTTGTTCTTGACTTAATGATCTTGAAATTTTTTTAAGGTTTGCTTTTGAAAATACAAATTTATGCCCTGCAACTGAAATAAAATAATATTTTGGTTTAACTCCCTTACAAATTAAATCAGAGATAGATGAACGGATAATCTTTTTAATTACTAGTTCAGGTCTATTAAAATTTAGAAAATGAATTCCTTCAACATATGTATCAGTTGAAATAGCCATTTTTTTATTTTTTTCAAAAAAAACATCATCATTTAATTTCAAAGAGGCTTGATTTTGATTGGATAATTTTGAAAAATAGTCTTTTATAATCTCAAACTCTTGCATTTGATGATCTTAATTTTTTTCCAATAGAATCTAGCAGAGCATTTAAGTATTTTGTTTGGTTTTTGATTAAAAAAAAATTTGAAGCAATTAAATATTCCTTAATGATAATATTTATAGATAAATTTGGTTTATAGAGAAATTCATAAGTGGCAGATCTCAATATAACCTGAAAAACTTTATCAAGATTTTCAAAAACAGAATTAGCTTTGAGATTTTTACTTATTTCTTCTAGGATAACGTCATTTCTTTCTATAGTGCCAATTACAACATCCTTAATAAATTTTTTAAATCTATGTTTTGGAAAATTTAGATCTTCTTCATTATTAAAAAATTTAGCATATAATTTTTGGATGATTATTACTCTAGGATTATTTTTTGGACTAAAAGGGGTTCTCATTTTTGATTCAATACAGACAAAACTGCAAGAGCAGCTTCAGAACCTTTTTTCTTTCGTGCTATAGCTTGCTTCATATTTAGGCAGGTTATAATACCGTTTCCAATCGGCTTTTGATAATGAATAGACAATTGCATGATTGCATTTGTAGAAGCTTGAGAAATAAAATTAAAATGTGGAGTTTCACCTTTTATTACACAACCTAAAGCAATAAAAGCATCAAATTTTTTTATATTCTTTGAAATAGTAACTGGAATTTCAAAAACACCCGGAACAGTAATTATTTTAATTATATTATTTTTTGGAAGAATTTTTTTTGAACTATCAAGTAGTCCTTTAGATATATCTTTATAGTAATTAGCAATTACGATTAAATATTTTTTTTTCATTATATTATTTCTTGTTTAACAATCTTTATATCATAGCCATCCAGACCAATCACTCTTTTTGGAGATTTTGTTATTAAAATCATTTTTTTAATCTTTAAATCTTTGATTATTTGAGCACCGATACCATAATTTCTTATTAATTTATCATTACCTTTTTTATAAAAATTTTTATCTTTATAATCTTTGAGAGTTTGAGTAACAGATTTTAAATTTGTGTCTTTAATAAAAACTAAAACACAATTTGAAAATTTTTTAAAATAATTAATTGTTTTATTAAATGAATTGGGCAATTTTTGATTTATTAAATAATTTTGAACAATATTCGAAGAAATGACTCTTACCCTAGGGATTATATTTTTTTTTAATTGTCCTTTTATCAAAGCAAAATGCTCTGATTCATCTAATATGTTTTCGTAAATTTTAATATTAAACTTTTGTTTCATAATTAAAATATCAGTTTGCTTTTTTAATCTAATTAATTTTTCTTTTTTTAATCTATAAGCAATTAAATCATCAATTTTTCCTATTTTAAGTTTATGTTTTTTTGCAAAATTAAATAGGTCTTCGTTCTTGGCCATTGATCCATCCTCATTCATTATTTCACAAATTACAGCTGAGTTGTTTTTTTTAGCAAGTTTTGAAATATCAACGGAGGCCTCAGTATGACCAGCTCTTACTAACACACCTCCATCTTTTGCTATTATTGGAAAAACATGACCTGGAGAAACAATTTCCTTTTTATTTGGATTCCTCTTTGATGCAATTTTGATAGTTCTTGCTCTATCTTTTGCTGAAATTCCAGTTGAAATACCTCTTTTGGCTTCAATGGAAACAGTGAAAGCAGTTTGATTTCTAGATTGATTAATTGGCGACATTAAAGATAAGTTTAATTTTTTTGCTTGAACACTATCCATAGCTAAGCAAATTAGGCCTCGACCATATTTTGCCATAAAATTTATATTTTTTGCATTAGCGTCGGAGGATGAAATAATTAAATCACCTTCATTCTCTCTTTTCTCATCGTCGACAAGAATAAACATACCACCTTTCTTAGCAGTATTAATAATGCTCTCTATAGATGAAAAATTATTTTTTTTCATAGAAATGATTTCTAACGTATTTAGATAGGATATCTATCTCAATGTTCACTAAATTATTTTTTTTTAAGATGGATAAGTTCGTTAATTTAATTGTATGTGGAATAACCCAAATTTGAAAACCCTTTTCAGTTACTTTAGATATGGTTAATGAAATACCGTTAATAGAAATAGAAGCCTTTTCAATTAAATTTTTTTTATATTTTTTGTTTATCTTAAAATCAAATAAAAAAGATTTATCTATTTTTTTTATATTAACAATGGTTGCAGTTGTATCAACATGCCCCTGACAAATATGACCAGAAATTTTTTGTCCATATTTCAGGGGTAGTTCAAGATTAATCAAATCATTAATTTTTAAAAATTTAAATTTTGATCTTCTAATTGTTTCGTTTGAAAGATAAAATTCCATCAATTTTTTTTTAAGTGAAATCAAAGTTAAACAAATACCATCGCATGCTATTGATATGCCAATATCCTTTTTATTTATCTTTAGATTTGAATTAATAAAAATATTAATACCTTTAGGTCTTTTTATTATTTTTGCTATTTTGCCTTGATGAAATATAATTCCATTAAACATATTAATTTCTATATAAAGTTATTTTATCTTTTCCAAATTTAGTATTAATTTTAACTAAATTCTTAAAATTTTTTTTTAGCAATTTTTGAGCATTAAAATTCTTATGATAAACTAATTGAGATAATTTTTTTGGACTTTTAAATAAATAAAATTCATTAAATAATTTCTCTTTTAAAAAACTTTTGGTTAAATCATTTCCTCCCTCAACTAAAAGATTTCTACATCCCGTAATATAAAGTTTCTTAAGCATTTTTTTTAAATCAAAATAGTTTTTATTAGATAGTTTTGATTTGATAATTTTAACTTTTTTTTTTTTAAATTTAAGTATTTTTGATTTAATAGCTTTATTATAAAAAAAAATTGTATTTTTTGAATTTGAGGTTTTAAAAATATAAGATTTATTGTCAGTTTCTAAATTATTATCTAATATTACTCTTTTAGGTGAAAATTTATTTAATTTTTTTAATCTGCAGTTTAACTTTGGATTATCATTATTTAGAGTTTTTTTACTAATTAATAAACTATCATTTTTATATCTTAACAAATGAGTTAATTTATCTGAGAATTTATCTGTAATTCTAGGAGACCCTTTGCTAAATATTAAGTTATTTTTAGATACTGCGATTTTACCTGTCACATAAGGTAGTTTTGTTTTGCGATTAAAAAAGTAAGGTTTATAAAAATTTTCTGCATTTTTTTTTAATAAACCTCTTTTTACTATTATATTATGCCTCTGAAGAATTTTTAGACTTTTTCCACTTACTCTTTTATCTATATCGTTTATTGTGTAGATAACCTCCCCTATTTTACTTTTAATTATCGAATTTGTGCAAGGAGGTGTTTTTCCATAATGATTACAAGGCTCAAGCGTAATGTAAATTTTTGCACCATTTAAATTTTCATTGGTATTCTTTATTGCATTAAATTCAGCATGGGGTCTTCCGTTAAACCCTGTTTGACCGATAGATACAATTTTGTTATTTTTAACAATGACACAACCAACAGATGGATTAGTGCCCGTAAAGCCTTGACGGGTACTTGCTAAAACAAAAGCAAGTTTCATAAAATTGATATCTAATTTCGAAAATTTATTTTTTTTTGTAGACATCTAATTTGTCCACGAATTGAACAAAATCTTTTTCTTCTCTAAAATTTCTATATACTGAGGCAAATCTGACATAAGCAACTGGATCTAGTTCTTTTAAACCTTCCATAACCATTGTACCTATTGTATTTGTTGTGATTTCGCTTTGTCCTAAATCTTCTAAGGATCTAGAAATTTTTGTTATAAATTTTTCAACTGTTTCAGTGTCTATAGGTCTTTTTTTAAGAGCTATATAAACTGACTTTGAAAGTTTGTCTCTATCATATATTGATTTTCTACCATTTTTTTTTATAACAACTAGTTCTCTAAATTGAACTCTTTCAAATGTAGTAAATCTTTTTCCACAAACACATATTCTTCTTCTACGTATTGCCGTGCCGTCTTCTGTGGGTCTCGAATCTACAACTGATGTTTCGCCTTTATTTGCACAAGGACAAATCATTATGACAAATTTTTATAAATCGGAAATGTCGAACATAAATTAATAACTTCTTTTCTAACCTCATTTTCGATTTTTGAATTATCCTCTGGATTTTCAGATAAGCCCCTTATAACTTTAGTTATTAATTCACCTACTTTTTGGAATTCTTTTAAGCCAAAACCTCTGGTAGTAGCTGCTGGCGTACCAAGCCTTATTCCAGATGTAATCATTGGTTTTTCAGTGTCAAAAGGAATACCATTTTTATTACAAGTAATATTGGCATTTTGTAAACTTTCTGCAGCTAAATTACCTTTTACATTAAACGGTCTCAAATCAACTAACATTAAATGCGTATCTGTGCCACCAGAGTAAATTTTGAAACCATTATTTTTAAGTGTCTCAGATAAAATTTTAGCATTAGCTAAAACAGATTTTATATAGACTTTAAATTCAGGTCTTAAAGCCTCTAAAAAACCTGCAGCTTTGGAAGCAATAACATGCATTAATGGACCGCCTTGCAACCCTGGAAATACGGCAGTATTAAATTTTTTTGCTAAATCTTCATGGTTTGTTAAAATAATTCCACCTCGTGCACTTCTAAAAACTTTATGCGTTGTTGAAGTTACCACATGCGCATAATCACACGGATTTGGATAAGCTTTGCCAGCAACTAGACCAGAAAAATGAGCCATATCAACCATGAAATAAGCTCCAACTTTATCAGCAATTTCTCTAAATCTTTTAAAGTCAATTATTCTAGAATAAGCGCTTCCACCTGCAATTATGAGTCTAGGCTTATGTTCTAAAGCGAGTTTTTCAACATTATCATAATCTATTAATTCTGATTTTTTATCAACATCGTATCCGATAGCGTTAAACCATTTACCTGACATTGAAATTTTTAATCCATGAGTAATATGACCACCAGAATTTAGACTCATGCCCATAAAAGTATCCCCTGGATTTAATAAAGCAAAAAAAACTGCACCGTTAGCTTGAGCACCAGAATGAGGTTGAGCATTAGCAAATTTGCAACTAAAAATTTTTTTTAATCTTTCAATTGCTAAACTTTCGGCTACATCAACATGTTCGCATCCATTGTAATATCTTTTTCCAGGATAGCCTTCAGCATATTTATTTGTTAAAATAGAACCCTGTGCCTCCAATACAGCCTGGGAAACAATATTTTCTGATGCAATTAATTCAATATGCTCCTGCTGTCTCTTTAACTCATCTCTAATAGCTCTATACAACTCTGGATCAGTTTTTGATAAACTGTCTTCAAAAAAACTACGATATTGATCATTTATATAACTATTTTCACTAGACATTTTTATATCTTTTTAATCCTTTCTTTATGTCTTCCGCCTTCAAATTTAGTAGTTAAAAATATTTTAACACAATTTATTGCATTTTTTTTTGATAACAGCCTTGATCCTAATGTAATGATATTTGCATCATTATGCAATCTGGATAATTTTGTTGATTTTAAATTAAAGCATTGTACCGCTCTAATGTTTTCGTGTCTATTTGCCGCAATATTCATACCCATGCCTGAACCACACACTAAGATACCTCTATGATGTTTATTAGTCTTAACTTTTTTAGCAACTTTATGGGCATAATCTGGATAATCTACTGTCATGCTGTTATAAGGGCCTAAATCTAAATATTTAATTTTCTTTTTATCTAAAAAATTTTTTATTGACTCTTTTAATTCATAGCCAGCGTGGTCTGAAGAAATAAAAATTTTATTCAAATTAGTTAAATTTATAATTTAAAACGCATGCGACTAGGTGAATTCTATCTTCTTCACCACCATTAAATGCATTATGATATTTTGTATTATTAGTTATCCAAACTGAACCATCAGCTGGCAAATGCTTTGCTACATTTTCTATTACCATGATAGAACCAGGATTAGTAATAATTGGTATATGTAATCTTGGTTCTGGATCTCTGTGCCAACTTAGAGTCGATCGAGGTTCTTTTAGTAATATTCTAACACGACCCAATTTGTACCTAGAGGAAAGTTGATCATATACTTCCTTGAAGTACGTTTTTTTATAATCCTCGATAAACTCTGTATAGGCTGACTCATCAATATTTATGTCTCTTAAAACTTCTTTACCTGAAGAATCTGGTTTAGTCCAATAAACCCCTCTGGCTTTATGACCTTTTATTGAGTCAGGGTCACCAGGTTTTTGAGTTAAGGATATTGAGCTAAAATTAGATACATTTTCAATAGAATTAAAATTTTTTATTTTTAAAATTTCCTTTAAAGCTTTTTGAAGTTCGTGGATATTAAATTTGATATCCTGTTTTTGAAAGTCATTAAAGTTTAATGTCATAATAATTGTTAAATATCTTTTTTAAGATATATTAATATATTACTTTTGTCGCATTTTTATATATAAAACATGATCACTGGAAAATATCCAAGTTTAAGACTTAGAAGAACTAGAAAAGAAAATTGGTCTAGAAAACTATTTGAAGAAAATACATTAAGCTCGAGTGATTTCATATTACCTATTTTTTTAATGGACGGTAAAAACAAAAAGGAAGAAATTTTATCAATGCCCGATGTTTATAGATACTCGATAAACAGAATTGCTCAAATAGTAGATAAAGCAATCGAAAATAAAATTCCAATGGTTGCATTATTCCCAAAAATTAATAATAAACTCAAAAATGATAAGGGAACTGAGGCTTTAAACCATAATAATTTAGTTTGTAAAGGTATTTTAGAAATTAAAAAAAAATATAAAAATCAAATCGGCATCATGTGTGATGTCGCTTTAGATCCCTATACATCTCATGGTCATGATGGGTTACTTAAATCAAATGTAATTCTTAATGATGAAACTATTGAATTATTGATCAAACAATCAATTCTTCAAGCTCAGATGGGATGTGATGTCATTGCGCCATCAGATATGATGGATGGCAGAATTGGTAAAATTAGAAAAGCACTTGATCAAAATGGATACCAAAACATTTTATTATTATCCTATGCAGCTAAATATGCATCCAGTTTTTACGGTCCTTTTAGAGATGCAATTGGGTCTAAAAAATTATTAAAAGGGGATAAAAAAACATATCAAATGGATTTTAAAAACACTAATGAGGCCTTGAGAGAGGTAGCTTTAGATATAAAAGAAGGAGCAGATATGGTCATGGTAAAACCTGGGATGCCTTATCTGGATATAATTAAATCGGTTAAAGAAAAATTTAAAATTCCAGTTTTTGTTTATCAAGTATCAGGCGAATATAGTTTGTTAGCCAACGCAATAAAAAATAAAATTATAAATGAAAATGCCATATATGAGAGTTTAATGGCTTTTAAGAGAGCAGGCGCTAGCGCAATTATATCTTACTATGCCGATAGATTAAATAAAATAATTAAATAATTATTTTAAACTGTTTATAAATAATAATCTACTCACTGGATAATTTAGATTATTTGGCATTAAAATAGTCTTATCCAGAAAGTCACTCACTAATTTTAAACCATCTACTAATATTTTTAAATCATCAACTTGAATATTTTTTTCAATTAAAAACTTGGGAATATTTTTTTTTCCATTGGAAGTTGAAGAAAAATATTGAGTTTCATTTTGAACAATCGATTTTTGAACAAAATTATCTAATTTTAAATCATAACCCAAAGCTTTAAAAAGTTCTAATTCCCAATAAATGTATTTTTTTAGCCAATTATTAATTTCTAACAATAAAAATAAATTTTCTAACAATTCATAAATCGAGTAATTTTTTTGAAATTCAGCTGTCAAAATTTTAATTAAAAACATAGCTGATGTTATGCAAAAAAGTTTTTGTTTATGATCAAAATATTGAGGTGTGTAAGCCTCTATAATTTCAATTTTAAGATAGCCAATTTTTAAATTATTTTTAGAACTATAATTTATATGAAGCTTATTACCAATTTGTAAATAATTTTTTATTTTTTTAGAAGTTGCACCAAAAATAATTCCTGATATTTTTCCATGATCCTTAGTAAAAAATTCAGCAATTATTGAATTTTCATTATATCTATTTTTTGAAATTAAGAAGCCGGTATCCTGCCAATACATGACTATTTTATATTAATTAAGCAGGAAATTGCTGCATTTTGTTCCGCATCTTTTTTTGAATTACCCTCACCAAAAAAATATTTTGTATTAATTAATTTAACAGCTACTTTAAAGAAAGGTCTATGACGTGGACCAGTATTAGAAATTAATTTATAAATTGGCAATTTCTTGAATTTTTTCAAAGATAGTTCTTGAAGTTTTGTTTTAGCATCAACTTGGGTAATAATGCTATTTGTAATATGATCTTTCCAAAGTAGGTAAATTATTCTCTCAACAACATCAAAACCTTTTTCTAAATACAAATAACCTAAAAAAGCCTCACAACAGTCAGAAATGATTTTATCTTCAATTATATTTTTTTTATTTTTTGAATTTAAAGTTATTATGTAGTGATCAAGATAGATACTTCTTGCAATCTGAAGACAGGTTTTTTTATTAACCAGGGCTGCGAACTTTTTATCTAAAACACCAACTCTTTCATCAGGGTAAATGTCTAATAATTTTTTTGAAATCACTAATCCTAGCACTCGATCACCTAAAAACTCTAACTTTTCATAATTGTTATTACTATTGATACTTTTATGGGTTAAGGATTGAACTAATAAATTTTGATTTTTAAATTTAATATTTAATTTTTTTTCTAAATTTGTATAATCTATTATCATTAAATGATTTTTTTAAAAAACCTATCAAATCTTAATGATTTATTCCATTTCCAAAATGAAAAAAAACTTCCGACATTTTTATCAGATGAAAAAAAAATTAATTGAGCTTTACCAACTAAATTATCTTGATGAACGTAACCAACACTAGACAAAAATCTACTATCTTTGGAACAGTCTCGATTATCTCCTAAAAAAAAGTAATAACTATTAGGAATTATAAAAATATCTGAGTTTTGATATGAATTTTTTTTTAAGTATGCGGATTTATGAATTTTTTCATCTGACAGTTTTTCATCAAAGGTGAAGACATCGATTGTGCTGTTACCACAAAAAATTTTATCATTACTAGATGTCTGTGATTTTGAAATTTTTTTATTATTAAGATACAATTCACCATTAATAAACTGTATTTGATCCCCAGGCAGACCAATGAGTCTTTTAATATAATCAGTTCTATTATCAGCAGGTGTTTTAAATACAACAACGTCGCCTCTATTTGGCTGTTTGTAAAAAATTCTCCCATTTAAAAGTGGAGGACTAAATGGAAATGAATGCTTACTGTAACCGTACGAATATTTAGTTACGAATAACCTGTCACCAACAAGCAATGTTGGTTCCATTGAAGAAGAGGGTATATAAAATGGTTGAAGAAATAAAGATCTAATTACTACAGCAATAATTAATGCATATAATAAAGTTTTAATATTATCGTAAAAAAAAAACTTATTTAATTTCATTAACTTTCAATAATTGTAAAAGCAATTGAATAATTTTTTTCATCAGCTATTGAAAGAAATAAATTAAATTTTTTGATTTTAAATGTTTTTTGAATAATTCGTTTTACTTTATAGTTTGTATTATAATAGGGTTTTCCAAATTTATCATTAAAAATTTCTATGTCTTTAAAATTTAATCCTTTACGAAATCCTAGACCTAAAGCTTTAGCAAATGACTCTTTTGCTGCAAATCTTTTAGAATAGTAGAACATTTTATTTTTAATTGATTTGGAATTTAAAATTTCTTTTTTACTAAAAATTTTATTGATAAAGTTTTTATTTTTTGCCAAATTTTTAATTCTGTGATTTTCAATAATATCAACGCCAATTCCAAGGGTCTTCATCAATCAATTTTTTAGAATTTTTTTAAAATTTTTTATAACTTGATTAATACCTACAAATATAGACTCCCCAATTATAAAATGACCTATATTAAATTCTTTAATTTGGTCAATTTTATTTAAAATTTTAGTTGTTTCATAATCTAAGCCGTGTCCTGCATGAACTTCTATACCCAGATGATTTGCTAATATTGAACAATTTTTAATTTTGTTAAATTCGCTTAAATAATTTTTTTTTGATTTAACTAAATTAGATAATTTGCCTGTATGTATCTCTATACAATCCACATTAATTTCTTTACAAATTTTGACATCCTTAATTGAAGGATTGATAAACAGGCTAGTTCTAATTTTTTTTTTTTTAAATTTTTTGATTATTTTTTTTAGATCAGTTTTATTAAAATCAAGATTTAATCCACCCTCAGTAGTTATTTCTTTTCTTTTCTCTGGTACTACACAAATAAAATCTGGCATGATATTTAAGGCTTTTTTTACAATTTCAGAATTCATTGAAATTTCTAGATTAACTAAAACTTTATCTAGTTTACAAATTTGTTTAGCGTCTGTATCATTGATATGTCTTCTATCCTCCCTTAAATGAATAGTAACTGAGTCTGCACCACATTTTGCAACAAATTTTGCTGCATATAATGGATCTGGATGACTTTCACCTCTTGCATTTCTTAATGTTGCAACATGATCTATATTTAAACCTAATCTTTTCATTTGATAAATCTACTTCCCGGCTCTGTTGTTGGTATTAGTTTTAAATGAGCTGGCAAACTATTTGACTTAAAGGTTGGTACATTGATTTTTATATGAGATATAATTTTTGTTTTAATCTTAAGGGTTTTTTTATTAGATCTGTCAATGATTGATGCAAAACCCAAAACTTTTGCTTTAGCTTTCTTTATTAATCTAACACATTCTAAACTAGATTTTCCTGTTGTGATGACATCCTCGATGATTAAAACATTAGTATTTTTTTTAATTTTAAACCCTCTGCGTAGTGTAAACTGACCCTTGACTCTTTCACAAAAAATAGTCTCGCATTTTAAAATTTTTCCTATTTCATATCCAATAATAATTCCTCCTATTGCTGGGGATAGAATTAAATCAATATTTTTAAATTTTTTTTTAATTTTTAAAGCTAAAGACTTACAAATTTTATTTGCTAAGTGTGGAAAACTTAAAAGTTTAGCGCATTGAACATATTTATCGGAATGTAATCCAGATGATAAAACAAAATGGCCCTCTAATAAAGCATCAGTTTTTTTTAAAATATTTAAGGATTTTTTGTGTGAAAGCATTTCTTTTATCTTCGTGTCTGATTATCTTAAATTTTATACTCTTTTGTTTTAGTTCAGCAATAAAATTTGTAAAATTTTTAAGATTATTAATAACTAATTTGAATTTAAAATTAATATAATTTGTATTTCGTCCAGCCATTTCTAGGCTTGATATATTAAGTTTATGAGATCCTATTAAAGATGAAATTTCACCTAATTGGCCTGGTTTGTCGGGAAGTGAAATCCATAAAGTAGTATTATATTTCTTTATATTTTCCTCTTTCTCTTCTCCTTTTTCAGACCAATACCTTCTTATAGCGGCTCTAGCCTTTCCAGTTTTGGTTATAGGTATCCAGTGTAAAGATGGTGATTTATTTTTTCCAGTGATAATATTAACTCTATCACCATTTCTAAGTATCGATTGCAATTCACTCCTATTGCCATTGATTTCACAACCAATTGCAGTATCCCCTATTTTAGTGTGAACAGCATACGCAAAATCAATTGGAGTCGCTCCTTTTGGCAATTTTATTACAGATCCTTTTGGTGTGAAGCAAAATACGTTTTCTTGAAACATCTGTAACTTTGTATATTCATAAGAGTGCTCAGGATTTTCATTTTTTTCGATTATTTCAACAAGATCTCTTAACCAATCATACTCCATTGAAGTCAAAGAATTAAATTTTTCAGAAGATTTATATTGCCAATGTGAAGCTATGCCTCTCTCTGCAAAATCGTGCATTTCTTTGGTCCTAATTTGAATTTCAATAGGCTTTTTATTTGAACCAATAACTGCAGTATGCAAAGACTTGTAACCGTTAATTTTTGGTGAGGAAATGTAATCTTTAAATTTTCCAGGGATACAATTCCATTTTTTGTGAAAGATACCTAGTGTTTTGTAACAATCTTCAACTGTATCTAAAATAATTCTAAAACCAACGATATCAGTTATTTGCTCTAGAGAAACTCTTTTTTTTTGAAGTTTACTCCAAATTGAAAAAGGAGTTTTTTCTCTACCAAAAATTTCTGCCTTAATAAAATTTTCATTTAGAATATTTATTAACTCATTGGACAAAACATTAAATAAATTTTTTTTATCTTGTTTGATTTCTTCTAGCCTTTTTTTTATTAATTCTCTCGCATCATTATTTAATATTTCAAATGATAAATCCTCTAATTCATCTCTTATTACATGCATACCCATTCTTTCAGCTAATGGAGCATAAATTTCCATTGTTTCCTGGGATATTCTTTTTCTTTTGTTATCTATTTTTATAGATTTGATAGTTCTCATATTGTGTAACCGATCAGCAATCTTGACAAATAAAACTCTTATATCTTTTGATGTTGCTAAAATTAATTTTCTAAAATTTTCAGCCTTAGAATTATTTAGAGCTGTATTTTCAAAGACTGATATTTTTGTTACACCCTCTACTAAGTCAGCAATTTCAGTGCCAAATTCATGCTTAATTGTATCATACGTCGCTAAAGTATCCTCTATTGTGTCGTGTAACAAACCAGTTGTGATTGTTGCGCTGTCTAACTTCAAATCAGCGAGAATAACCGCAACTTGAATTGGATGAATTGAATATGGATCACCGGATATTCTTTTTTGATTTTCGTGGGCTTTAATAGCAAAATTGTAAGCTTTAACTAATTTTTCTTGATTAAAAAAACTATTATAATTTTTAACTCTATTAACTAATTCATCTGAACTGATCATATTTATTAATACAACATTATAGCACTAAATTAAATTTGTTTTATAGATTTAATATCTTTAGCTGAAAGAGAAAAGATCATTTTTTTTATGTCTCTTCTTAAAACTGGATGTCTCCAATTCTTATTTATTTCAAATAACGGGATTAAAACAAAGTTTCGGTGATGCATCGATTTGTGTGGTAAAACAACTTCATTTTTGCAAACCAAATTGTTAAAATCGATAATATCGATATCACATTCTCTTGGATAATTTTTTGGATTTTTTTTTCTACCCAATAAAATTTCTATTGATTTACAAATTTTCAATAATTCCAATGGCTCTAAATTTGTAAAAACTTTTAAGACAATATTTATAAATTTTGGATATTTAGAATTTGGCCAAGATAATGACTCGTAATAACTGGAAGTCTTTAATGTTTTAATATTATGAAAATTTAAATAATATTTAGCTAAATTTATATTTCTGAATCTATTTCCAATATTAGAACCAATGCCTAGATAAATACCTGTTTTATCCTGATTTTCTAATAAACCTTGATTTTTCACGACTCCAGTCTCGATTTTTTTTTACAGCTCTTTTATCGAATAATTTTTTTCCTTTTGCAATAGCTAGTTCTATTTTCACTTTTCCTTTTTTAAAATACATTTTAGTTGGAACAATTGTAAGGCCATCTCTTTGTATTTTACCTATTATTTTAAAAATTTCTTTTTTATTTAACAAAAGTTTTCTTTCATCATTTGGTCGATGATTTGAATAACTTGCTTGTTTGTAAGCAGCGATATGCGAATTTATCAAAACTAACTCTCCATTTTTTTCGACAGCATATGAATCGGCAATATTAACTTTACCATCCCTAATTGATTTAATTTCAGAGCCCTTTAGAACAATCCCAGCTTCTAAAAGATATTCAAAAAAATAATTAAAATTTGCTTTTCTATTTAAACAAATAACTTTTAAACCAGAATTGGTTTTTTGACTCATTTAATTAGTTTTGCAGATTGCAGGGCTTTCTTAATAATAACCTGAGTATTTTCTGATACCCTAACTAAAGGCAATCTTACTTCGTCTTCACATAAATTCATCAATTTTGCTGCAAATTTTACTGGACTTGGGTTGCTTTCAATAAACATTGATTGATGAACTGGTTGTAGAATTTTATCTAAAATTTTTGCTTCCTTTTTTTCCTTAACATTATTTGAAATGGAAAATTTTTGAAAATCAGAGCAAAGTTTAGGAGCAATATTAGCTGTAACACTAATAGAACCTACACCACCTCTTTGATTGAATTCGTAGGCATTATCGTCATTACCAGTTAATTGTATAAAGTCTTTACCCATTTTTTTTAATTGCTGATCAACTCTATCTAAATTTCCAGTCGCATCCTTAACACCAACAATGTTTTTTAATTCATATAAACGAGCCATTGTATCAACTGTCATATCGACTACAGATCTTCCTGGTATATTATAAATTATTATTGGTAACCCACATCTATCATTAATTGCCTTGAAGTGTTGATATAAACCTTCTTGAGTAGGTTTGTTATAATAAGGTGTAACAATTAAAGCGGCATTTGCGCCGGCTTTTTCTGCATGAGTTGTTAAAGATATTGCTTCAGCAGTAGAGTTAGATCCAGTTCCAGCTATAACGGGTATTTTTCCTTTAGCTTCTTGAACGCACAAATCTATTATTCTTTCATGTTCAGCGTGGCTTAAGGTAGGTGACTCGCCTGTAGTGCCTGCAGGAACTAAACCATTAGTTCCATTGTTAATATGAAAATGAATTAATTTTATATAAGACTCTTCATCTAATTTATTTTCTTTAAATGGAGTAATTAAAGCAACATTTGAACCTTTAAACATAAACACTTATAACATATTTTATTGATTCATATAATAAAAGTTTATGTCAAAAAAAAAATTAATCTTTTTTTTACTTACTTTGATAATTTCTTTTACATCGTATAATAAAATCACTGCTATAGAGGTACAAATAATACCATTAAAAAAACCAAACTTATCAAAACAGGAAAATAATTCTAAAATTATAATTAACAGTTCGAAACCACTGCAAAAACCCAAAATAAAAAATGAGACAACAGAACAAATTGTAATACTAGATACAAAATTAGATAAAAAACTTGAATTAAAAGTTCCCAAAAAAAAGCCATTAATTGCTCAAACAAACAAAAAGCCAGAAATAAAAATTTCACAACATTATAATTTAACTGACTTTGAGATTGCAAAAAAGGCTGTAAATGAAATGAAAAATAAAAAATGGGATACATCATTAAAAACTGCAAAAAAAGCATCCGATAATTCAATTCATAATTTTATTCAATGGAATTATCTATTGACCACTGAAAATACAGCTTCATTTTATGATTATAAGAATTTTATTGAAAAAAATAAAAATTATCCAAATATTGATAAATTAAGAGTCCTTGCAGAAAATAAACTTTCAATTGATACATTATCACCAAAAAAAATAATAGACTGGTTTAAATTATATGAACCATTGAGTGGTTATGGTCAGATCTTATTGGGTGAGAGTTATATTTATATAGGTCAATATAACAAAGGTAAGGAATTAATTAAAAAAGGTTGGATCACTGCTGATTTATCAAAAAATCAATTAACTTTATTCCAAAAAAAATATAAAAAATATCTTGAACCAATTGACCAAATTAAAAGAGCTGATTATTTGGCTTGGAGTAATAAATCCTCAGACTTAAAAAATTTATTAAATTTCTTACCAACAAATTTCAAACTCTTATATACGGCTAGACAAATGTTAATGACAAATGCAAAAGGTATTGACCAAGCTATAGCAAATGTTCCACAAGACCTTTTAAATGATGCTGGTTTAAATTATGATCGGTTAAAGTGGAGAAGAAAGCGAGACCTTATTGATGGTTCGGTTGAAATTTTAACAAAGATTAAAAATAATAAAGAATACCTTGTAAATCCTGAAAAATGGTGGGTTGAACGTGAGTTTATCTCAAGAAGATTAATCTATGAGAAAAAATACGATCTAGCCTATAAAATTACAAAAAATCATGGACTTAATGAGGGTCCTGAATTTGCTGATGCCGAGTGGATGAGTGGATGGATAGCATTAAGCTTTTTAAAAGAACCTCTATTATCAATCAGCCATTTTAATAATTTTTATAATAATGTAAATTATCCAATTAGTAAATCTCGAGGTGGATTCTGGCTAGGACGTGCTTATGAAAAATTAAATGATTTTGAAAATTCAAAAATTTGGTACCAAGAGGCGGCTAAATATTTAACTACTTATTATGGTCAACTAGCCTATATGAAGATAAATCCTAAAGGTAATTTTAAATTAGAAGATGACATAAAAGCAAGTGAGGAATATAAAGATATTTTTTTTAGCAATGAACTTGTAAAAATTGTTTATCTTTTAAATGATTTAAATGAGAACACTTATGCTAAATTTCTCTTAAGGCATCTTGCAAACGATAACGTTAATGCTGGGAGTGAAATCCTTGCAGCAGAGTTGGCCTCTAGTATTAATAGACCGGATTTTGCTATACAAATAGCAAAATTTGCTTCATATGAAAAAAGATTTCATAATAAATACAATTATCCAATTTTAGACATTCCTAAAGAAGTCAATGGTCGTAAAATTCCAGAGGCTGCACTTATTTTATCTATAATAAGACAAGAAAGTGAATTTCATTTAAGCGCTGGCAGTCATGTTGGAGCTCTAGGTTTGATGCAAATAATGCCACCGACAGCCAAAGTTGTTGCAAAGCAAGCTAATCTACCTTACTCAAAATCAAGACTTACCTCAGATGCCGAATATAACATAAATCTTGGTTCACATTATATAGCAGGATTAATTTCAGATTATGAGGGTTCTTATACTTATGCATTAGCCGCTTATAATGCTGGTCCTAGTAGAGTTTCGAGTTGGAAAAAAATAAATAAAGATCCACAAAAAAAACAAATTGATTATGTAGATTGGATTGAATTAATAAGATTTTCAGAAACAAGAAACTACGTTCAACGTGTTTTAGAAAATTATAACGTATATAGATATATCCTAGAAAAAAAACCAATTCCAATGAAAGATTTTTTTAAAAATTAACACTTTTCATACAATATATTAATAAATTATTTATACATAATTGTTTTGATATGTATCCAATTGTATCGCGTGAATTATTATTATATTAATTATTTTTTCTATTATTTAATTTTCCTGGCGGAGGATAAGAGATTCGAACTCTTGGAACATCTTTCGACGTTCGGTCAGTTAGCAACCGACTGGTTTAATCCATCTCACCCAACCCTCCGTGCTAGGATATTTTTTCTAGTAGTATAAGGTAATCCTGTCGCTACCAGGTACAAATCTTGTAGCATAAATTATTTAATTATTCTAATTTTTTTATCACTGCTAAGTCATTAACAATTTAATCAATTATTCTAGCTGGTTTTGAAGTAAAACTTCTATAAATCTAGTTTTGATATGTTTTTTAAATTTTAAGATAATTAAATTATTAAGTTTTTTTATTTAATTCTAAACGTTTGAATTAACAATAGCTTCACAAACCAAAGCAACTACTAATTTTTAAAAATTAGGAATAATGAGCTCACTATTGAATATTTTTCAAACTCTCCGCTTTATAATAATTTAATAAACATCAATGTGATCTATTGAAAATTTAATATTTATAAAGTAATTGTTGGTCATAATTATGAAAAATAAATACTCAATATTCTCATTAGTTAAAAATGCTTTTTCATATCATGAAAATTGGGAAAAAGCATGGAAAGACCCTACTCCAAAAAAAGAATATGATGTGGTTATTATTGGTGGTGGTGGTCATGGCTTGGCAACTGCCTACTATCTTGCAAAAAAACATGGGATGAAAAATATTGCAGTAGTTGAAAAAGGCTGGATTGGTGGAGGTAATACTGGACGAAATACAACAATAATTAGATCTAATTATTTATGGGATGCAAGTGCAGGTTTGTACGATCACGCGCTAAAAATTTGGGAGAATCTATCAACAGAATTAAATTATAATGTGATGTTCAGTCAAAGAGGAGTAATGAATCTTGCTCACAACTTGCAAGACGTGAGAGATTTAAAAAGAAGAACTCATGCCAATAGATTGAATGGTATAGACTCAGTTTATTTAACTACAGATGAAGTTAAAAAATTTTGTCCAATAATAAATACTTCACAAAAAATTAGATATCCAGTATTAGGTGGAACTTTACAAAAAAGAGCTGGCACAGCAAGACATGATGCTGTTGCATGGGGATATGCAAGAGGTGCTGACGAAATGGGTGTTGACATAATCCAGAACTGTGAAGTTAAAGGAATAAAAAGAACTTTTGACAGTGTTGAAGGTATTGAGACTACAAGAGGTTTTATAAAAACGAGAAAAATTGGCGTAGTTGCTGCTGGTCATTCAAGCGTTATTGCAAGTATGGTCGGTTTAAGATTGCCACTTGAAAGTAAACCACTTCAAGCTTTGGTGTCAGAACCAGTAAAACCAATTATAGATACTGTTGTTATGTCAAATGCAGTTCATGCTTACATTAGTCAATCAGATAAAGGTGAACTTGTTATTGGTGCTGGAACTGACGATTATGTTTCCTATACTCAAAAAGGAAGTCACGACATAATTGAAGGTACTTTGAATGCTATACTAGAACTATACCCAATCTTTAGTAGAATGCGCATGTTAAGACAATGGGGAGGAATAGTTGATATCTGTCCTGATGCAAGTCCAATAATAAGCAAAACTTCTATTAAAGGATTGTATTTTAATTGTGGATGGGGAACTGGCGGTTTTAAAGCTACACCAGGATCGGGTGACTTGTTTGCTCATACTATTGCAAATGATGAACCTCACAAATTAAATGCTGCATTTAATCTTAATAGATTTGTAAGTGGTGATCTTGTTGATGAACACGGTGCTGCGGCAGTCGCACATTAATGTTTTTAATAAATTGTCCTTTTTGTGGTGAAAGGGAACAAAGCGAATTCAAGGCTGGAGGGGAAGCTCATATTTTGCGCCCTAAACAACCCACTGAATTAAGTGATGATGAATGGGCTGAATATTTATTTATGAGAAAAAATATAAAAGGTATTCAGTTTGAAAGATGGAATCATTCTCACGGTTGCAGAAAATGGTTTAATGTTATTCGAGACACATCTAACGATCAAATTAAAGCTGTATATAAAATGGGTCAAAAACCACCTGCTATTTAATTAATGGTAAAAAATCTTAGAACTAAAGGAAGTAAATTTATCGATCAAACATCTCGTGTTAGTTTCAAGTTCAATGGAACTAAATATTTTGGATTTAAGGGAGATACATTAGCTTCAGCACTTTTAGCAAATAATATACACCTGATTGGAAGAAGTTTTAAATATCATCGTCCACGGGGAATTATGACAGCAGGTTCCGAGGAACCAAATGCAATAGTTCAAATAAATGATAATACAGCTTTTACAGAGCCCAATGTAAGAGCGACTGAAATAGAAATCTATGAAGGACTTAAAGCCAAAAGTCAAAATTGTTGGCCAAGTGTAAATTTTGACATAGGCGGCATTAATAATTTTTTATCACCTATTTTGCCTGCTGGATTTTATTACAAAACATTTATGTGGCCTGCGAGTTTTTGGTTAAAATATGAATATTTTATAAGACATTCAGCAGGTCTTGGAAAATCACCTAAGCTTCCAGATCCAGATATTTACGAACATAAGTATATTCATTGTGATGTATTAATTATTGGAGGTGGTATTTCAGGAATAATGGCTGCAAAAATGTCGGCTAAAAGAGGTTTAAATACATTATTAGTTGATGAAAATCCAAATATTGGTGGATCTACAATTTTTCAAAATTCAAAATTTTATAAAATTAATAATCAAACTTCATGTTCTTGGTTAGAAAACGAAATTAAAGAAATTAATAAATTTAAAAATTTAATTATTAAAACAAGAACGAGTATTGCAGCATTTCACGGTTACAATTTTTTGCTTGCAAGAGAAAATTTAACTGATCATCTTCCTGCAAATGAAAAAAAATATAAAGTTAGACAAAGACTTCTTAAAATTAGAGCAAAAAAAGTAATCTTAGCCACAGGCGCTTTAGAACGACCTTTAGTTTTCAATAATAATGATCGTCCTGGAATAATGTTATCGTCTGCTATTAAAAAATATGCTGATTTTTTTGGTGTAGCTTGTGGTAAAGAAAATATCTTATTTACTAATAATGATACTGCATATGAGACTGCAATCTCTTTAGATCAAAAAGGAATTAAAGTAAACGCTATAATTGACATTAGAGAAAATTGTAATTCAGAAATATCTAAAGAAGTTGAAGCAAATGGAATTAAAATTTACAGATCTAGTACAGTGGTTGATACATATGGCTATAAAAGAATAAAGAAAATATCTGTGATGCAATTATCTAGTGATGGCCAATCCGTTAAAGGACAAAAATTATTTATAAACTGTGATTGTCTTGGAATAGCAGGTGGATGGACGCCAGCTGTTCATCTATTCACTCAATCCGGAGGTAAATTAGAATTTGATGAAAAAGATCAAATTTTCGTCCCAAAAATATATCCTTCTAAACAAATTAGCATAGGTTCATGCAATGGAGATTTTGAACTAGATCAAATTATTTATAAAAATACAAAAATTCTAAAAGAATTTTTGGAAATAAGTGAAAGTGAATACGATAATATAGATGTAAGTGGAGCGAGTAATTTAAATAAAAGAAATATATGGTTACTACCTTCTGATAAAATTTTAGGAAAAACCAAATCATTCATCGATTATCAAAATGATGCAACAGCAAAAGATATTAAATTAGCTCTAAGGGAAGGATTTAGATCAATAGAACATGTAAAAAGATATACAACGACAGGCATGGGTACTGATCAAGGAAAACTTGGTAATATGCACGCACTTGGGATAATTGCAGAAACTACAGGAGTAAAGATGAGTGAATTAGGTACAACTACATTTAGACCTCCCTACACTCCTTTACCATTTGGAACTATTGTTGGAAGAAATGTTGGTGAGTTTTTTGATATAACCAGAAAAACACCAATTAATGATTGGCATGTTAAAAATAATGCTAAATTTGAAAATGTTGGTCAGTGGAAAAGAGCTTGGTATTATCCTGTTAATAATGAAAGTATGCATGATGCAGTACAAAGAGAAAGTAAAGCCGCAAGAGAAAGTGCTGGTATATTAGATGCATCAACATTAGGTAAAATAGATATACAAGGCACTGATGCTTCAGAATTTCTAAATAGAGTTTACACTAATTCATGGACAAAGCTCGATATAGGAAAATGTAGATATGGTCTGATGCTGAATGAGGATGGAATGGTTTATGATGACGGAGTAACTACACGTCTTGATAAAAACCATTTTATTATGACAACTACTACCGGTGGGGCGGCTAATGTTCTAGCTAAACTTGAAGATTATCTTCAAACTGAATGGCCTGAGCTTGATGTTTATTTAACTTCAGTCACTGATCATTATGCAACAATAAGTATTTGTGGACCTAATAGTAAAAAAATAGTTTCTAAAGTAATACCAAATTTAGATCTGTCAGAGGTGAGTCTGCCCCATATGTCTTTTAAGAATACAATCATAGATAATATTAAATGCAGAGTCATGAGAATTAGTTTTACAGGTGAACAAAGTTACGAAATTAACATTCAAGCAAATTACGGAATGTCACTTTGGGAAAAAATTATGGATTGCGGTAAAGAATTCAATATTACACCTTATGGAACGGAAACAATGCATTTACTTAGAGCAGAAAAAGGATTTATTATTGTAGGTCAAGACACTGATGCTACTTTAACGCCCATTGATTTGCAGATGGATTGGATAGTTAGTAAAAAGAAATACGATTTTATAGGCAAAAGATCACTTTACAGATCAGATACCATGCGTGATGATAGAAAACAATTAGTTGGATTGCTGACTGAAGATCCAAATGAGGTTCTTGAAGAAGGAGCACAAATTGTTGCAAATTTAAACCAAAAACCTATTGAAATGTTAGGACACGTTACCTCAAGTTATTTTAGCCCTAATTTAAATAAATCTATTGCATTAGCAGTAGTCAGAGGTGGAAAAAAAATGTTAGGTCAAAAACTTTTTATACCAATGGAAAATAAAAATATCAATGTTACGATTGTTGATCCAGTCTTTTTAGATAAAGAGAATAATAGATTAAATGCTCAATTATAATTCATCATTAATAAAAGAAAATTCTTATTCAGAATTATCAATGAAAGCAATAAATCCTATTATGAAATTTATTATTAGAGGGAGAAAAAGAGAATTTTTATCAGGTGTAGGCAAAACACTTAATATGATTTTACCTACCGAGCCTTGTACTTCTTCTAGTAATAATGACACCACAGCCATATGGCTAAGTCCAGACGAATGGATGGTTTTTTCTAACAACGTAGTCAACAAGGACATAAATAGTTATGAGTTAGAAAATCTTCTTGTCAATACAATATCAAAAGCTAATTTAGGGGCTATTACAGATGTGACAGATCAATATGTATTAATTAACATTAAGGGAAAAAAAATTTTCGACCTACTTTCTTTGGGTTGTCCTTTTAATTTTAATGACTTTAGAAATAAAAAAGGAAGTGTGATACAAAGTTTGATAGCAAAAATTGATATCATAGTGCATCTTAAAGAAATCGATAATATTAATTTACTAGTAAGAAGATCATACTCAGAACATTTATACTCATTTTTATGCGATGCTGCGTCAAGAATTTAAGTTACTTTAAATTATAATCAGATAACATTTCTTATGAAAAAAATATTAATTTTAGCAATCCTTTTACTTTACCCTTTTACCGTCAACTCAGAGTCTAGATTAAATAAAATTTTATCAAATGGCGAGTTGAAAGTTGGAACTACTGGTGATTGGGATCCAATGTCTTTAAAAGATCCTACAACAAACGAATATAAAGGTTTTGATATTGATGTAATGAATGAGTTAGCAAAAGATATGGGTGTAAAATTAATATTTGTACCGACCGATTGGAAAACTATTGTTTCGGGAATTTCATCAAACAGATACGATTTATCGACCAGTGTAACAAAGACTCCTCAAAGAGCTTTAGTTGTGGGATTTAGCAATTCTTATTATAAGTATGGAACTGTCCCTTTGGTATTGAAGAAAAATTTTAAAAAATATCCAACTTGGGAGTCTCTTAACAATGAAAAAGTCATTATAGCCACAACATTAGGTACTTCGCAAGAAGCTAAAGCAAAAGAATTTTTTCCAAAATCTAAATTACAATCTGTAGAAGCGCCTGCAAGAGATTTTCAGGAAGTTTTAGCTGGGAGAGCTATTGCAAATATAACAAGTTCTACTGAGGCAAATAAATTAATTATTACTTATCCAGAGCTAGCAATAGTAGAAGATGGAATTAAAGATCCTGCTGTTTTATCAATGATGGTAGATCAAG
>Ga0194117_10000752_pt1 | contig 40722 bp, 27 predicted proteins | sample TA2MahsurfametaG_FD_160579 | JGI IMG/M metagenome (GOLD analysis project Ga0194117, IMG submission 160579) | Freshwater microbial communities from Lake Tanganyika, Tanzania - TA2015009 Mahale N1 surface | ecosystem: Environmental > Aquatic > Freshwater > Lake | place: Tanzania: Lake Tanganyika... | reverse complement strand
GGGGTGAGCACCAAGGGCACTTTGTTAGCGAATCGTTGTCCGCCAACTACTGTCGATGGTGCACCATTCCACTCTTGGATACCCCAAGAAGTTGAAAGGGTGTCTAACCACCATTTGCCATTCGCTGGCTCTGCTCCCGGGGCGGTAGTCTGTCCTTCCAGTTCGGCTAGGTTGACATCTGCTCGAACGATAAATGCTGCATTGCTTACCCCGAGGTAACTATATGCTGTTAATAGTCCGTATTCGTTTCTCTCTCCGCCGTGTACTGGACTTGCTGAAGGAGTCTGTTCAAAGAACGGAATACCAAATGTGTCTACCAGTTCTCGCTGGCTAGTGATCTTGAATGCTTTCAGTGCATTCGCTGCGGTAGTTCCTATAGCAGTACCTGTGCCTGCTGCGTTAGATTTATCCTGTGCGGTAGCGATCACGATAAGGGGAGTAGTACCAGGTTCCGCTGGTGTATAAAAACTCTCGTCAATTACCGTAACTTGTACGCCTGGTGATGTTAGTGCCATTCCCTAATCTCCTGGTAATAGTTGCTCATATTATTTAGCGGGTTATCACAAAAATGGGCGGTTATGCAGCGGGGAAAAGGGCAATAAAAGGGCGGTTATAAATATCATATGCGCCTTTTATGTAAAACCTGCGGTGAAAAACCTCGTGCTGTGAACTATCACAAAGGAGGAAAAATATTTTATCGACACCAATGTGATACCTGCGCTCGAGGTGCTGATAGTAAACGACCTCGATGGTATCAATCAGGATATCGACAAAAAGATTCTTGTGAAAAGTGTGGATTCAGGAGCAGACATCCAGAGCAGTTCAACGTGTTTCACGTAGATGGAAATCTAGATAACTGCCGTCCTAGCAACCTCAAGACAGTATGCGCGAACTGCCAACGAATTCTGCATCGAGAAGGCGTCCGTTGGCGCCAGGGAGATCTTGTCCCTGATGTATGATCAATGATCGTATTTGTTTATATAAATCGTCGATAGTTCCGTTGTTGTCGATTTCGTGATCGAATTCTGTGCCGACCCAAGCGGTTTCCGAAGCGTGTATTTTTAATCTTTTAAGTTCGTTTAATGCTAGATTGCTGCCTAGTTGATTCGCTGCCATAGCATATTGATACCACTCAGGTAGTTCTCCGCGTTTCACCCAGACGATTTTTCCGCCCGCACGTCGGATACTGGATATTTCGTTAGGGAAGCGGCAGTCTGAAATCACGACGTGATCTCGAGAGTTACGGAGTTTGTTTTCTAAACTAGCGATCCATATATCATCATGAAATGCACGTCTACAGACTTCAGTTCCCCAATATTGTAGGACCCATCTGGGGGTCAGCGTGGGCATGTCCAGTCGTTCGGCCCACCACGGATCTACCTGTTCGCGCCATTCTCTGGCTTCCTTGGTTCTGCCCTCCAGCATGGTCCTATCCCAGCCAAACACCGCTGAGACGGCGTCTTTGAGTGTGTTGGCAAAACTTTCTCTACGAAATTCGTGGAAGTTGACTAGATAGTCAGCGACTGTGTCCTTGCCGCTGCCGATGAAACCGCAAATACCTATGATCATAATGTCCTCCAATTACAGACATTATAGCAAATTTAATGTAGAATAATCAACCTTAATAATAGGGTTTTGGCGTTTTTGGTTTGCCCGTGTTTAGTCGATTGGCTAATACACTGGCGGTGTTGATAGATTTAGTTCTATCAGTTCTGCGAGCAGCCTGGACTTTAGTGCGGGCTCGAGTAGTCTTCATTTTTTGTGCTTTGGCGATGTTCATGGGTTGATGGCATTTTGAAGGGTGGCTGACCTGGCGGCTAGCCCTTGGGCCGGAAGTGCAACGGAATTTTAGTTTCGGTGTGCCGCTTCGAGCCGTATGTTTACCTACACCCCAGACCATCTTAGCGGTCTCAGTATAAAATTCTTCGTCGCTTTCAAAGATAAATTCCGATGCTTTCATTAGCCGATGATCCAGGTATAACCGTGACCGCCAGGAACAGCGGTTTCCAATTCTTTGGTCAATCGTTCGATATCTGCCTGGCCCTCAGATTTCATCGCAGCACCGTTTAGGGCTGTGCCACCCTGGGGGCCTGCGATGCTGGCGAACTTTTCGCGAGCCTGTCCTAGCATTATCTTGCAGTTAGCCAGGCTGTAATCTTTGATCCATTGATTGGCATATGTATCTTCGATTATAGCGAAATCTGGACGTTTGTTATAGACCCACAACATCACTTCTTCTTCCCCTCTAGGACGTTGGAATATGGTCAATTTTCTTGTCTGGGGATTGAAAGTGAAATTGATAAATGATCCAAACATCTTGCCTACTAGTTCTTGATATCCTGCGAACAATTCGTAAGTGGCCAAACCGCCCATATTTGTAGAACTCAGCAGATAGGTATTGGTATAGGCCAGATTGAAAGGTTCAAACACTGTGCCGCCTGTGCCGTTGCCTGTGCGTGATCCTATGCTACGCCTATAGATCTGTCTTACCTGTTGTATTTCTCTAGGTAATATATAATCATTTTGATCTTGTTTTAGAGTTAAAAAAGCATAACTCTCTTCGACAGCATTATCGGATCGTTGGCGAAAAATGCCTAGACTGCGATCTAGTGCAGTTTCATAGTGTTCGGGATCTAGTTCTACATCTATCATACCATCGCCTAGCATGGTTTTGCAGTAGTCATAGACGGATTGACGGGCTTGGTCGATTTGGCTCATGATAGTATTTATGCGGTAAATATACAACTATGCCAAGACTCAGTCTCTATAGGCCCGAAAAGGGCAATGATTTTAAGTTCATCGATAAAACCGCCTGGGAGATGTTCCAGATAGGAGGAACCGATGTGCTCATACACAAGTATCTGGGTCCTGGTGCTTCTGTGCAAGGTGATACACCTAGCACTCCCGCATACGATTCCACGGATCCGACACAGATACAAGATTTGCTATTTCTAGAAAACAGAGATAGAAAATATGATCCGGATGTATATGTCATGCGAGGTGTTTATAATCTACAGGATACAGATTTCAATCTTAGCCAGTTCGGATTGTTTCTACAGAATGACACTATTTTTATAACTTTCCATATTCGAGATACAGTAGAAAAACTAGGAAGGAAACTTATCAGCGGAGATGTCATAGAATTACCGCATCTCAAAGATGAATACGCCCTCAACGACCTATCATTCGCCCTTAAAAGATTCTATGTCATAGAAGAGGTCACTCGTGCAGCAGAAGGATTTTCAGTGACTTGGTACCCGCACCTGTATCGTGCCAAATGCAAACCGTTGGTAGACAGCCAAGAGTACAAAGAGATATTAGATAGCATCGCAGGTGAAGGATCAGATATGACCTTGCGAGATCTGATGAGCACCTATGAAAAAGAAATGCAGATCACGCAAGCGGTCCTTGAGCAGGCCGAATTAGATTCTCCTAAGAGTGGATTTGACACCACGCAACATTATATGTTGCAGAAAGACGAGACTGGAAAAGTAGAGATAGTAACCGCAGACAATACACAATTGCTGGCCTCTATGCAGACACAGGCCACAGATGCCAATGGCGATCCTTTAGTGGACGAGAACGGTGATCCTGTTTATGTGGGACCTACATCATCTACGATTTTCCAGAGTCCGGAATACAACGGTCCGATGATCGGGGACGGCGACGGAGTCCCTCCCAACGGTGCACCATTTACTGCCGGAATCGCTTTTCCTTTACAGCCTGGTATCGGTCAATTCCATCTTCGAACAGATTACAGTCCCAAACGATTGTTTAGATTTAGTGGAACGAGATGGGTCAAAGTCGAAGACATTACTAGAATGACATTGAATAATCTTGGTAATGAGGATGTTGTCGCAGGCGGATCGCCCAATGACATGTTCTTAGGCAAAGACGTAAAACTGACCCATAAGACCACGTTTATAAACAACAACAAGCAGGCCACTGTTAACGGTAAAACAGTGAAAGAAAAACAGAGCCTCACTAAGGCTCTAAGACCAAAGGCGGATGAATAATGGATTGGTTTTATGACGGACAGATAAGAAGATATGTCACACAATTCATGCGCATCTTTATCGGTTTTAAATATAAAACCGGTGACGACACGCTACGACATATTCCAGTGACCTACGGAGATCTAACCAGGCAAGTGGCTGCTATCATCATGGAAAATTCTGAAAATAAAATGATGACTGTGCCTAAAATCGCCTGTTATATTTCCGGTCTAGAACTGGATACGGGACGATTAGCAGACGCTAGTTTTGTCAGTAAAATGCAGATCCGTGAAAGAGCATTTGAAGATTTCTATCCCGACGATCATCCAGATGTGAGATTACGGGGTACACCTATATATGAAAATTACCAAGGCGGAGGGTATACCGTAGAAAGATTGATGCCCACTCCTTTTAAACTATCGATGAAGGCTGAACTATGGACCAGCAACACTGACCAAAAATTACAGATACTAGAACAGATCCTGATGTTGTTCAATCCGAGCCTAGAAATACAGACCACTGATAACTATATCGATTGGACCAGCATCAGCGTGGTAGATTTAAAAACCATAAATTTCAGTTCGAGAACGATTCCGCAAGGTGCGGACACCAATATAGACATAGCCACTATGGAGTTCACGATTCCTATCTATATCACTCCGCCTGCCAAAGTCAAGAAGATGGGAGTCATACGCAATCTAGTAATGAACGTGTTCACCGATTCAGGAGACGTCAAAGATCTCGAAGAATTAATATACAATCAAGAAGATGGAGACGCACAGATGCATACCACTCCCGGACAGTTCGGAGTTTTATTCCTTAAAAGCAATAACGGCCAAGATAGAGATTACGATCTTTCTGTGATCAGCCCAGGAGAGGTAATTACTTCGATAGGGCTGTCACCGCCTATCAAGCAAGGAGAAAGAGTAGATTGGGAGAAGATACTCAATGTATATGGTGGTTACAATCCTGGCATCAGCAAAATCTATTTCCTACAGCCTAGCGGTAATGAGATAGGAGGAACATTCGTAGTCAATGAAATCGATCCTACTTATCTACTGGTAACTGTAGATGTCGATTCAAGACCCAGCAACACTATAATTTCTGGGCCAACTAGATCCAACAATCAATGGACCACAGTAGATGCTATCATAGATCCTTATAAGTATAATCCTAAACGACCCAATGGAGAGATGACAGATCAACCAGTGACAGCCGGTGTGCGTTTTTTGATGCTGGATGATGTCAATAACAGCGCCAGCACCGGATTAATCAATCAACAAAACTGGGATTCCAGCCATCCATCGGATTCTAGTCAGGGACAGGTCTACGACGGACCCGACGGTTGGAAAAATTCGGACGGTAATGATCCTGTGATCAAGGCTAATTCTATCATAGAATGGACTGGCACCTCTTGGACGACTGTCTGGAATCCCGATGATCATCTATTGGAAGATGCGGGAGTATCTGGAGAAGATTTCGTTCCTACTTATTTCCAAAATCTGCGTACCGGTGTGCAATATCGATGGGACGGGGAACAATGGTTAAAGTCGTTTGAGGGAGAATATTCTGCCGGTTATTGGAGATTAGATCTAGATCCGCAATAAGTATAGGTATGCAACAGCGTGCCGGATTACTTTTCCTTTCTAAAAAAACCAATAGGATATTTCTAATCTTACAAGACGAACGATGGACCGTGCCTACTTTCGCACGTAATTCTACGGTTTTAGATGATTCTCAACAACTGTTGAACGATTATTCTACAGGTAGGATAATACCGATCGAATTATATCTCAGTGAGGATCGAGGTTTTGAATATAGCACTTACATTTGTCTAGTAGATCAAGAATTTTTCGGATCTGACAATGAAACCATATGCTGGGCTAATATCAACGATCTGCCAAAAAATCTGCACGTTGGATTGAAAACCACATTAAATAATTCGCTGATACGAGCGAAAATCGAAACTATAATGGTGCTTGAAAATGATTCCAAAACTAACCACTAACCCCCGATTCGTAGAAGACTGTCAACGATACCAGACCAGGATCGACGCTATCGGCGATCAGGGAAACAGGTCTGCATTAGAAAAATTATTAAGGCAATTGATCGAGCAGGTCAGTTATATAGATCGCAGCCATGATCAGATCATATTAACTGGTCGCATGGGAGATGACATCGCTGACATCCGATCTAATATCGTATCTATCAAAAAAACACTAGATACGAAATTAGATCAGATCGAACGCAACAAGTTTGCGGTTAAGCCTGCGCCTCTCCCCAACGCAGAATAATCGCGCCAGGCGTAGCAGTTCCCGTAACCTTAAACACATTGATGGCCAGCACGTCTGGGCCATTCGGGAATGCGCCCCTGCCTCCTAATGCTGTGGTGGTTAATTCTTTCAATTCTACAAGACTTAAATTTGAGATATTTCCTGGATTGGTTACGAATGAAAATACCTGTTCTCCTGGAAGAGCAAACTGCGGATCGCCAAATTGGAATGTTACTGTGCCTGCGGCACTTACCGAAGAAGTTAATGACTGAGTAAATGTAGCACGTATCACCGTCGTAGCACCTAATCTCCTGTTGGTCACTGCAGAAACCGCGGTATTAGCAGGAAACTGTGTGAATGCTGTGGACACTCGTGTGCCCTGAGAGGCTCCGCTGTTATTCCATGTTGCCTGGGTGAAGAACAAAAAGTTACCAGCGTAAGATGCTGCAGTTCCCGATGCTGTTACTGTGGTTGTGGTTTGTACGTTGGCTGACTGAGTAGCATTTGCTCCCGAACTCATGACAATCCTGGTAAAGTTAGTTCCGCTAACCCTGGCAAAATTTGTAGTAATACTCTGTATGGTTTGGCTTGATACTAGGAATGATGCCACACTTAATCTATCACCTATAGCAATGAATGAAGATGCTGCTTCTGCATCAGTGATTAAGAAATCAGTTCTACCGTTCACGTATGCGCTGGCATAACCAGTTGAAATACTGTTAGTACAAGTCACTGACTGATTGACAAAAGCAGCACTGTTACCGTTAGCGTTGGCGCTCATCACGATTCTGGTAAATGAGCTTGATAGATAGCCTCGCGTTATGCTGGAAATAGTCTGTCCACCAGTGACAAATGATGCTAGACTTAAACCATCACCCACACGCAACGGTGTAGCACCTGCTGTAATTGTATCAAAGGCAGTGTTGGTTATAAAGAAATCATTTTGTGTATTAACAAATGCCTGTGTTCTAAATGTGTTATTGGCTATGGCTGTCAAGGTCTGAGTAACCGTACTAAAACCACGTGCTGTGATATTTGTAGTCAACGCACCTTGGATAGTTGCTGTGGTTGTAGTCAACGGCACACCACCCCAGTTGATAGAACCACCCAGTGCGATCTGTGCAAAACTAGGTTGTCCACCTGCAGCAGCACCGCTTAAGCCTGCCCACGTAATATTAGTTGGATTAGCAGGGTAGTTTCTCGGATTCAAAATTCCTTCAACAACAATGGCGCCTGTGCCTGTGTCAGTGGTGATAGAAATTTCATTCAACAATAACTGCGCTCTGTTCAGTAGATCACGTTCGCCCAAATCACCAACTATAGCATTGGAAACTGAAGGAGCCAATCGTATCATGAATGCTGTCTGTTTAGCAGTTGTGATACTTAAACCTGTGGCAGCATAGTTAAAAATGTAGCCTCGATCTGAGTCGAACAAGCCGTCAGTCAATAAAGCAGAACCCCAGTGGCTGATAGTTGGACTGGTTGTACAACTGACCAATGTCACTCCCGCACCTTCTGAGTGTGCTGCTGCTAGACCACCGGAGAAAGTTCTGTTTTGACCAGCGGTAAATGCGAGGAATGTTGCTGCTCTGGTTAAACTGGTCAATGTGTTACCGGATTTGCCAGAATAAGAAATTAATTCGTTATCTATATACAATGTTCCAGAAGTTGGGAATCTCCTAGCATCAGTTAAACGTAAACTAGTTGCTGAACTGTCTATACCTTCTGCAAGTTTACTGACTGCGGATCTATTTTCAACTTCATAGCGCACAGGTAAATTAGCAGTGCGCATATATGCTTCTGTGTTTACGTTAGAATTTCTTACTTTGTGTAAGAATACAAACTTTCCATCGGCGCCACGTAGCATCCACTCAATGAATCCAGCAGCGTACCAAGAATATTGCATACCTAACATCTGCATACGCCATGGCAACATATAATATCCGCTAGGACCTGTTCCGTCTAATTTGTCCATATTCCAGTCACTTTGAGGAATATAAAGATCTTCCGTCACACAGATCTTAGCACCAGTAATAGAAGTTGCACCTCTCCAGTCTGGGGTAACTGTCATTGTTGTGTTATTGGTTATGGTAGTTACCAAATGACTCATACCCCTGATAACTATTTTGTCGCCAACTTTTAATTGTTCTGTGAATCTTGTGCTCGCACCAAATACGCTGTTACTATCTGTGGCAATACTAATCGTGCCGGTTAACTGGTTGGTGCTGGATCTTCGGACTACAGCCATTTCTTGTCCGTCATACTGATAGAAAATACCGTTTTGTTCATCGAATGCGCCAATACGCACCGTGGCACCGTGCCAGCGTTTTAGTAATATCTTACAATCGGGACCTAGTTGTGCTGTTGTTGTAGTTAAAGTTACATTTGATCTTACACGGAATCTACGTGCATCAATGATATTTTCAACAGTATAATCACCATTATATTCGAATGACAACATTCCGATGATTTCAATCTCGGCGCCTGGTTGTAGACCGTGATCTGTGTCGTCTAGTGTAACTGTGATCAGGCTGTTAATCACAGTTGCTACAGCAGTGGCGCTGGCGATATTATAACTAGGCGCAAACAGCCCGCCTGTGGTATACATCATACCTTTACCAGATTGGTAACGGATATATTTTTTACTCTGCCGTATGGCCTGTGCGCCGTGGCTGGGATTGCCTGTGCCTAACTGTACACCACCGTCAAACGGTCTGTGCGTAAAGAATGCGTCTGGTCTTGCATAAATTACCCCGGTCATGGCCGCAGCGGATGTATTAATCGTTCCTGTAGTCCTGGAAGGAAATCTTATAGTAGTGGCTGACGGCACAGCAGTTACCACGTGTGGACCAGTACCTAATTGATGGTTGGCAGATGTTAAGTCAATACTTTGGGCTGCGTTGGTGTTACCTACCGCGGCAAATCTTCCAAAGCCTGTATAGGTAGTATAAGCCACTTCTGCCCAATTTGATGTGCTAGCCAAGGTCCTCGCAGTAAACGAACCCGTTTCACCGGTGAAAGAAGTCAGTGCAGATGTGCTGCCAGACGCTACAACTAGAAACACGTCATCACCGAATGTCACAGCACTCCAAGAGGCACTGCTGGGCAGTGTTGCTGCTGTCCAGACAGTGCCGTTGGTTGAAAATGCTGCGTTAGTTCCTCCAGAGGCAACTGCGAAGAAGCGATTGTTGCCAAAGGTTAGGCTTGACCAAGTGGTAGATGCTGGTAATGCTCCGGTGGCTATCCAGGATGCTCCGCCGTCTGCAGAATAATTTGCCAATGTACCGCCAGATGCTATGGCTACAAAGTACACGCTGGTACCGACTAATCCCGCTGCAACATCCGTCCATGTGGTTGAAGAACTTAATGCTCCGCCTGCCGTCCATGTTTGTCCACCGTCTGTGGAAAATGCTGTGGCAGTACCGCCCGAGGCTATAGCCACGAATCTACCGTCTCCAAAAGTAACTGACACCCAGTTAGCTGAGGATGGTAGTGTTGCTGCTGTCCAGGTCTGTCCTCCATTAGCCGACCATGCTGCGGCATTGGATGTTGTCGTTGCTACTGCTACGAAATAATTTGTAGATCCGACAGTTCCTGCTGCCACAGATCTCCAGGCAGCACCTGAAGGCATATTTCCACCTGCCGACCAAGTTTGACCATCAGTCGATCTAGCAGAGGTAACTGAACTTGATAATACTGCTGTATAAACACCTCCCAGGCCTGCTATCCCTGTCCATGTGCCCGATGCCGGCAAGGTTCTGGCCTGCGCGGCAAATTCTGGGGCAGGTTGAGAAGTGACCTGTGTCAATATTGTAGTGCCAGGCACGAGTCCATGCGCTGAAGTAAAATCAACCTGTACTGTAGCAATAGCACCGGTGTTAAGCACTGTGCCATCTAAAATTGTTCCGGTTACTGCTTCACTGATGCTTAGGGTAGAATAAATCGCTATAGGATCACCTGCATATGGTGTTCCTTCTGCGGTTATGGTGGTGATTACACCAGCACTTATTCCTGTGACCCTTACAATACAATCATTCGAAGGACTGGCACCATCCAATGCTGTGCCTAAAATTCTAATACGATTACCAACTTGATACCCACTACCACCGTCGCCTGCTAATGCTATAGTTGCTGTATATGTTCCGTTTTCTCTTTCAATATCAAATTCTGCATCAGAACCTAATGCGGGAATATTTGCTGCTCCCTCTGATGGATAAGTAGCATCACCAGTATCTCCTATCGGTGATCCAACGATTTCAAAATCTACTACATTTTGATTGGGGAATCCTACTCCGTTAATTTGTATGACAATATTATTGTCTGGGTTGGATCCTCCTAGGTCTGTACCTGAGAAAGTTACCGTATCACCGGGATTATATAATGTTCCACCTGCAGCCAAGGTTACTTCATATGCTCCCGTGCCGCCGGTTCTTACCACGTCAATTAAAAATCCGCTGCCGCCACCCGTGGTTGAGCTCTGGGCCACATTGGTATAAGTAGCGCCTCCGGAAATCGCTGTGCCGGTAAAGTTGAATGTATCGATAGCACCGCCCGAATCAACTCCTGTAACAACAATTATTATATCATTGGCTGGCGTTGCACCGCCGACATCAGTGCCCAATATTAATAGATTGTCGCCTTCGGCATAATTAATACCGTTTGACGAACTATCCCCAGCGTCTGTTACTGTATAAATGCCTGCGCTGCGAAATATGTCAAAGGTCGCACCGGTACCAATAGGTGCGATATTTGTGCCTGTGACCGTAAGATTAGTTGCATTGGCGCCGATATACGTTGCCCCAATTGCTGTTGATAGTGTAAGTTGATTACCGGCAATAGAATTGATAAAGGCAGCAGATCCAGCAGCATCTATGGCCATCTGTTGTTGCACACCGGTTAAATCGACCAATGTAATTGTTGTATCTGAAGGTGATGTTACACTATCTCTTATGTTTGCATTGACTGTGCCAGATCCGACCACACCTGCTACTGATGTACCACCGGGGATATTAGGAGATCCTGAAATAGGAGAACCTACTGTAGGCGCTGTCCCATCAAATGCAATAGAAAAACTGCCGGTTAGTGTATCAAACTTTGATGTTACTGTGCTGCTTGATCCATTACTAAAAACAGAAAATGTTGGCTGTCCGATCGAAGCGCCGGTAAAAAACCCTGCTTGCCTGATCTGTGTAAAAGTAGTTAGAAGGCTGTCACCGCTATTTGTGCCTACCTTGGCGCTTGAAAAATAGGTAAAACTAACTGAACTAGGAATGCTGTAAATTAAAAAAGAACCTTCTGCTCGAGCAAATCCCGAAATAGCGGCATTCAATCCTTTTACAGTTATGGGTTGAGCGACTGAAAATCCATGAACACCGCTGGTAGTTACAGTAATCAATGAAGAACCAAACCCACCGGTATTCACTGATGCATCAGTGATGACATTACTAATTCCTAAGTCTGTTCCTGGAATTTCATAAACAGACGGGTACATACGTATCGTACCCAATGCCTGCCACTTAGTAGGCTGTAGTCCATATTCAAAGTCAGCGTCAAGCATGGCCTGCGGTGCAGCCACACGCATACGCTCAATAGCATCTGTGCCAAATTCCCAAGGACGAATCGTCTGTGCTGCTTCTTCTACAAATATCTGTAATTCAGTAGCAGAAGAAAGATTGCTGGTATCTGTGCTAAGATTCAAAGTAGTTATGCTATCGTTAGCCTGATACCAAGATGGAAAGTCAACGTCACTGAGCAGTTGCCCATCGCTGCTGCTACGACCTTGTTTATATGTTACTGTGATTGAGTTATTAGCATCAGCAAAATTATAAAGTATTTCGCCGCTATTGGTGTTTGTAATCAATAAAATAGAACTTACATCTATCTGACCAATTAATCTAATAGAAGATACCCCAGTAACTTTTACAGGCATCGCCGGGATACCATTGGTGATCACATCTGTGAATATATTCCATAATGTGGTATTTCTTGAACTTGCTCCAGATTCTGCGTTTTGTCCTAGGATAAAAGCCTGCGGTACGGTGTTACCATATCCTGGACTCACTGCTGTATTAGTAAAAATAAAACTGTTGATGATAGTTCTGAGATATGTCTGGGCGGTTGTTTCTGGAGTGACATCGCCTCGGATTTGTGGTTCGCCATCGATCCAGAAGTAGTCTGCTACCTGGCGGGATTGAACGTTACCACCGTATCTAAGATCGTGTAAGATCGCATCAATAAAAAATCCTACATCGCGAGTACATTTTTGACTGGCATAGGCGTAGCCTATATAAGGGGCTACATTATTTGCGATTTGATCGTTGATGAATGCTACTACTTGATTCTGTAAAAAAGTTTTGTTAGCGGCTAGTAATGCTACGGCCTTGGGGTATAGGTTATCATCTTTGCTGATACCTGGTTCAAATACATAATATTTTAACTGTTTCTTTGCCATTTATTCTTTTCCTTATGCCCCGAAGGCGATAGCGAATGCTGAAATTCTTGCGTCTACATAATCTTTTCTTGTGGCATGCGTACTCAATGATGGTGTATTGCCCAATGTTAAATCACCATCAACGCTCAGATCGTCAGTGATTGATGCATTTCCCTGCACAGACAATTCACCAGAACTATCCCCTGGGCCAACATTCAATGATGTAAAGTTTCCTGCTGCGGGATTTTGAAGACCGATTTCTATATTGTCCATACGACCGACCGCAGCAAAACTTTCTATTTCTACGTGGCCATTGACCACACTGAAATACGGTGATGATCCCTGAGCGATTCTAAGATCTCCGTCAATGTTGAGAAATTCAAGTGTTCCTAATCTTGTGAGCGAACTACCTATGATCTGGCTGCCTAACGCTACCAATGATGATTCATCGAAATCCGCTTCTATTAATTGTATATTTTTTACATATATCTGATCGGCACGCAGTATGCTTTCTTGGCCTTGGCCACCTACTTCTAATGCTCTGACCTGCACATTACCTAATTCGTCGACAGTAAATCCCGGACTACGAAAGCCGCTTTTAGACTCGAAAGGTATGTAATTTATTGACATTTAGATCTCCGCTATCACACCAACAACGACTACTACAAAGACTACGATAGTATTTAGTCTAGGTATCTGTTAATACTGTACTAGATTGTTTACGGTATAATAATAGTTCGCGCTGAATATCACCTTCGCTCCGGCCAATAACGTAGAATTATCATAGGTGCTGTCAGTAGGACTAGTAGCGCCTCTTATCGTGACCGTGCATTTTGATGCTGTTACTACTACATTTAGATCGATTAGATTTTCATTGAGATTGGTTCTGCCATATACCGTGACTGCAGCAGACTCAGGACCCGCTACCACTAGTGCCTTGATCATTTCTTTTCTGGTATTGCCCGCATCTATGACTATGGTATATTCCGCAGACATAAAGTCTCCTACATAAAATTCGTCCAATACAGCATTTTCAGTGAACAGAATCCACGGGCCTTTATAGGAGAAATTTACTCCATTCTGCAATCGAAGAGTATTTTTTATACCCTGTAAGAAAAAGTTAGCGAAATTTAACATAAGAGATCCGATCTATAGTGTATTTACCATAGAGCGGATCTTGTTTAGTTTGGTATTTTTACTAATTTACCGTACTCTGGAAGATAGAGATATTCGATATCGGATTTTTCCAGCGTCCACAGCGCATCATCGAGAGTTTCCACTAAAGGCTCGCCACCGAGATTGAAACTGGTATTAAACACTATAGGAATTCCAGTTTCATCTTTGAAAGCCTTGATTAGATCGTGGTAGTGTGGATTCTGCTCTCTGTTAACTGTCTGTATGCGGCAGGTACCATCTTCATGTATGATCGAAGGAATCTTTTCGGCGATGCCCGGTTGGCAATTGACAGCATACATCATGAACGGTGAGTTTTTCATCCCTCTGAGGTCGAACCATTCGTGTACATCTTCTTCTAAGACAGATCCTGCGAACGGACGGAAGTACTCTCTACGTTTGACCATATTGACATAATCTTTGCCGTCGGGGAATGTGGGATCAAACAGCACAGATCTATTACCCAATGCTCTAGGACCGTTTTCTGATCGACCTTGGAATATGGTCACGATATTCTTTTCACGTAGCAGTTTAACGATGTCTTTGTGTGCAGCATCGACAACTGTAGCGTCTTTGATCGCAGCAACCTTGCTTTCGATTTCTTCGTTGGTGTAACAATATGAAGGTCCGAGATACAGCGTGTCGTGTACACGGATAGTTTCATCATTTTGCATTCCGTACCAAAACATCAGAGCAGCGCCAATCGCGGTGCCTGCATCGTTCGAAATAGGTTCGACATAAAAATTGATGCCTTCTTTTTCGAGTTCTGCGAGATAATAATAATTGGCCACGCAATTGAGTCCATATCCCCCGCTGAGCACGACATTTTTACGCCCTGTCCGTTTGACCGCGTCTTTGATCAATTTAAGTACCTGCTCCTGGGTCTGTGTCTGCACCGCGTAGGCCATGTCTCTCCGGCTCTGTAGATAAGTGACATCATCGCCGGGGGCCTGAGGCATTTCATCTAGCCCGTCGAACAGATATCCGTTAACCATGGCACTCATTGGATACTTAGGAACAAATAAATTCCTGTTTGTTAAAGGAATCTTAGATGTCTCATCAAACAATGGTGGGATTTTATCGTTAGGTCTGCCGTAGGGAAACAGTCCCATGGTTTTTCCGGCCTCGATCGCTGAAAATCCGCAGTATTCTGTCACTGCTTCATAGGCCTTGACTATACCTGCATGGTCAGTGACCCATGCTTCGTGCGTATCACCGTCTTCTCCTAGATTGTTGCTAGGAAAATTAGACAGATACGCTCCAGCGATAGGCTCTTTGGTGCCGTAGTGTTTGTATAATGTTTTGAACTCTGCAGGATAATCACAGTTCACGATCGACTCAACTTCCCATACCCAGATCGGCATTTCGTTGTAAGACATCTGATAAAACGTTCCTGCTCCGTCAACCACTACGCTGACCGCATCTTTGAATCCGCTGCGATAAAAAGCGCAGGCAGAATGTAATTTATGATGCATGAAACTTAGATCGATCACTTGCGGATGGCGATGCAGATCCTTGACCTTGCGATCTATGAGATTCAACTTTCTCGCTAGACCAGTATATACATCGTCACCTGTATAGTCTATCTTACCAGCCGTTTCATAGAGATTCTGTGTATGCGCGATTATCAAATAATCTAGTTTATCTGTGTATTCTAAAATTTTAACCATCGAGGCCAATGGACCGCCATCATATTTTTGGCGTGTGAATCTTTCCTCTTCGATGGCAAATACTATTTCGCCATCTTTGAGCAAACAAACGCCACTGTTATGCCCCCTAGCGATACCTGCTATCCAAACAGGTTTTTTCTCTTTTTTGATTTCGATAGTTTTAACTGTCATCTCTTTTTCCTAGTACGTGTTCCACTACCAATGTGGTAATATCGTCATTCATCGTCATTATATTTTCATTTAGTCTATCCACACGTTCGTCTGGGAGAATGCGGATCGGACTGTACTCTCGACTCACCTCTCCCATATCTAGTATATCAAAATAATCGCAATCTGGATATGATACATTGATAGGATATGTCGATCCCGTGATAACTGTAGAAGGAGTTTCCATGATATAGGCTAGATGCTGTCCTAGGCTATCGCATCCAAGGAAATGCTGGGCATATTTGATGATCGCTGCCCAAATACGGAAATTGACATTTTCCGGCATGGCCACTTCATCTTTGAGTTTGGCGTCAGACAGATCTATCTTAAACTCGCTCATTAATATCACAGCAAAGTCTTTTTCTTGTAGTTTTTTTATGATCTGCTTGACATCTTTTAATTCGAAACTCCTTGCGGTTCTATCCACTAGAGTTTCGTCAATGTATTCGATACCTCGACCAAATGGCTGTAAAACTACTAACTTGTCTTTTTTGAGTTTCTGTTTAACCTGGCTCACTACCTGTCGACCATTCAATAGTTCATCTTTGCTGAGTCTGAACGTCGGTTTTGGTAATTCTCTGATGCCCTTGTCATTGATCTGTATATCAAAGGCCTGTGCGATAGAACACTGTTGATTATAATATTCCCAGATCCTGTAAGGTTCAGTGGTAACGATATCTCGATCGCGCAAATAATCTTTGAACAGTCCTTTATGCCAAACATCATAAGTTCTGCTGTCTAAGGTAGGATGCCCTTTGAAAACATCTGTACCGCCTTCGCAGACGATGATAAAATCTCTATCTCCCGATTCTTCTTCGTACTTTTCGAATGCTGGAACAGATGTGATCATGCGGCCAGCGCCACCGTTTACGAAGAATGCTTTTGATCTGGTCATTTAAACTCCAATAAAAAAGGCCTTGTACAGATTATATATCCTCAGGGATAAATGTACAAGACCTTTTCTGGTTTAAATTACAGTGGTGGTGTTGAGAGACAGTTTATCTTCCAATGATCCACATTGGCATATTTTGTGGGTACAGATTCACAAAATTCGTAGTGTGTTTTGAATTTTTCTAGATCTGCTGCTAGATAATTACCGCTGTTATAGGCATCTCTGTATGTTTTTGCCTGTTGAGCCATAGATGCCAAGAAATCCTGCCTAGTAATGGCATGCACACGATATCTTGGGCGTATCCAAGTATTTGTTGGACGGTCGTAGCGGATATCATCGACGTAGAATGGCTGTGTTAAAGCACCGTTGAAGTCATCGTAGTTGTATTCCCAGGTTTCGCCGGTAGGCAGAGTTTCTCGATAGTTTGGAACTTCACCATGCTCGTACTCGTTAGTGATGTGTGCTGCTTCCCAAGTATGGGTTTCGGCATCTAGCACGATCTGGAAAGTGTCACCATCGAGTGCCAGTTGTTCCTTAGTCATCTTAAAAGGCTCTAATTCTTCTGCGGTATCTGCTCGTCTTTCCAAGGCAAACATGGTTCCATCACCGTTCAAACGGATCAACAGGAATCGTCTACCGGTGTAGATACAATCTACTGTGATGTTTTTCTTGGTAGTGGTCTTGTATGGTTCGTCTGGAAGAACCGTTTTAAATGCTTTTCTCATTTATACCCTCTCGATAAAGTTTATTCTAATTAGTCCTAGGCCGCCTCGATACCCATTATCTCTGACATCGGGGCAGGGCTGCGCCGGTAAGCCACCCATGCCTGGAGGAATGAACGGCATACAACCAGTGACATCATAGCAACCGCAGGCTCTAGTATGTTGGCTGTAGCAGGCGGTCCATGGATTACCTCTAGCCGGGCTGCGGCTCATGGCGTTCAATGCGGAAATAAAATTGTGATAGCCCATGCCTGACCACTCTGAAAACCCGCTGTCTGAGTCTCGAGTGAACGTGACCACACCTCCATCGCAGGCAAACATGCCTGGAGGAATAGCCACGTGATTGTGTGTGGCACAGGGGCATGAACTGCCATTAGTACCAAAGAATGTGGCGCAACTGAATCCGCCGCGCTTGTTTATGTCTCCACCATATGCTTCTGCGCAGCAAGAACCAGTACCTGAACCAAAGTTACAGATCATGCCCTGTGATCCACCGAAGTTGGTGTTGCAGTAGTTACCTGCGGTAAAGCAGCAGTAACCGCCCGTGCCCGTAGAGCACCATGTTACTCCGCCCCGTCCTCCCTGTGTGCAGATGCAGCCGTTTATGGCTGCACCTGTGTTTGGATTGCGACCGAACCAACAGACGCAGGACGCTTCTGAACAACCACGGAAGCATAAAGCGTCAGCATTGTTGCACGATCTACCTACATATCCGCAGATAAAGTCTCCGGCGTTGACGCAGACGCATCTCCTGGCATAGGCGCCTGGATTTCCCGGTATGCCCATGCCGCAGCAGCACATACGAGCACCACTGCCCCCGGCCCCCCAGACATCTAAGATCACTTTTCCTTGACAGCAGGCGATCCAGCAGAAGCCATTGACAAAGTTAGCGTATTCCGTGCCTGGAGTGTAACTCCATATGCGGCCTTTTTCTAGATTGGTCTCGTCGAAATCGATCTGGTCTAGTTTTTGTTCTACCAATGTTCTTAAGTTAGCCATGTTATCTCGACCCGCCTCCTGTTGTTAAAAAATAGAATTTTGATTTGTCCATATCAGTAACTGCTGCCCCCAGCGATAGGTATGAATTTGATGCGCACAGCACCCATACCGCCACGACCTGCGTGATCTCTAACGTTCGGGCAAGGATGTGGAGCTGCTCCAGGAACACCCACGGGCATGAAACTCATGCAGCCCTGCATCTCATAGCAGCCGCAGGATCTCTGGTTGTTCCAGCAGGTATAGTGTTCGTTGTGGCTGGGTGATCGGCTCAAGGATTTCAGCGCATTGAAATGCACAGCCTGTGACGATCCCGACCAACCTCCCATGATGCTGTCGTCCGAGTATGAAGTATAGGTAAACGTGCCTCCATCTTCTGCGAACAGGCCTGCGGCCGTGGGCACGTGATATTGGTACATACATGGGCAGGTCTGTAAGCAGGCATGGAACGACACGCAGCTCCACAGACCGCAGCAGTTGATGTCGCCGCCAAAACCGCAGGCCACGTTGTAGCCGTTCTGGCACCAATTGCAGATTATACCGCAGGCTGAGTTACCTGTATCGCACATGTTGTGTCCGGGTCCTAGACCCGTACCACAGAAATAACCTGTTCTGAAACAAGAATAAGGTGATTTGGTATCCATACAGAACGATATGCCGCCTCGCCCTCCCTGTGCGCAGAGACAGCCGCGTGTGAAGTTGCCGCCTAATCTGCCCACGGTACAGCATCTACCCGTGCTGCAACAGAGTTCGCAGCCTTGGTTAGCACCTATCATGTTTGTACGATCGCCTCGTCCCTGGATGGGACCGTTGGCTGTGCTGATCATATCTGAACCCTGCGAGCCCCATCCCCAGGGATTGCTGGGGACCTTGTCATCATACTCATCGGCACGCTGTCCGCCTTCGTTGAGATTGTGATGCGAGCAACCAAACCAGCACACGCAGGTGGCCTCTGAACAGCCACGGAAACACAGCGCTGAAGAGTTATTGCAGGAGCGTCCAATGTAGCCACAGACGAAATTTCCCGATGCCACGCAGACGCATTTCCTTAGATACGCAGGGGCGTTACCTGGTGTACCTGCTCCGCAGCAGCACATCTGTGCTCCTGAACCAGCAGAACCCCATACATCGATCTGGATGAATCCGCAACCGGGCGCACGCCAGCAGAAACCATTACAGAATCCGGTGTACATAGTTCCTTCTTGATAGACCCAGATACGACCTTTTTCTAGATTATCCTCGAAAGCCAAATCTCTGCCACCTAGCAGTGTTGATAACTTTGCCATATCAGTACATACCTCCTAGTTTAGCACAGTTTTGGCCGTACATGTTAGTTCCTCTATAGGTCAATCTAATAGCGCCCATGCCACCTCGCTTGCCGTGGTCTCTGACATCTGGGCAGGGATAGGATCCAATGCCGCCCACGCCATAGGAATTGAACGGTATGCAGCCATACATTTCATAACAACCGCAGCTCTGTGTTGAAGAATAACAGGTGATCCATGATATACCCGAAACCGGAGAACGGCTCAGGGCGTTCTGAGAATATTGATGCTGTAGCAGACCCGTGCCGCTCCATTGAGTGAATTCTGGATCTTCTTCTGGCAGAGACGATATCACGCCACCTTGATCGCTGAATATTCCTGGTGCGTAGGCCACGAACTGGTGTATGTAGCAGGGCCGAGGATTGCCCGTGTTACAGAAGAAATGCATGTAACTGATGCAGCCGCAGCAGTTGGTGTCACCGCCATAGCCACAGCCGATATGGCCACCGGAACATTGATTGCAGATGATACCACAACTGCTGCCAAACAGAGTGTGACAGAATCCTGCTGCTACGAAACAGCAGTACATGGCCGTGCTGGTCGAACAGATCGATGTGCCGCCTCGGCCTCCTTGTGCGCACATGCAGCCGTTTGAGTAGCCGCAGAGGTCTCGAGCGTTGCACCAGGCTAGATAACTAGCTAATCCGCAACCGCTGAAGCAGAGATCGTGTGCGTTACAGGCCATACCTGGACAGGCACAGATCGCTGAGTTACAGAACACAGCCAAACATTTTCTCGTGTATCCGGGAGCATTTCCTGGTAGACCGCTACCGCAGCAGCACATGCGAGATCCACTACCTGCTGCTCCCCACATTTCTATTTCTAAGACACCACAGCCCGGAGATGCCCAGCACCAGTTCATATCTGATCGAATACAGGCGAACATACCACCGTTGGTCACGGTGTACACTCGGCCCTTCTCCAGATTTGTCTGGTTGGCCGCGATCTCTCTGGTGGATAGTAGATCAGTAAGTCTTGCCATTTTATTTTCCTATTAGGGTCCGATAAAGACCCAACCAAATGTTACGCCCGAATAAATCATCGTTACAGCAGCGTTGTTCATGTCTAAAACTAAATTTTCTGTCAAGTTCTGGATCTTTTCTCCATTTCTCGCTATGGTTACATTGTTCGTAGCGAAAATCCCCGCGACATCGATGATTTGGATGGTATCCCCCACTACTGGTGTAGCGGGCAGGGTGAGTGTAAATGCCCCCGAAGTGGCATTAGCGAATATTCTTTCACCTGCAGTAAGAGTGGCCGTGGCAGTCACGGTTCTGTTGGATACTGCATCGGTTCCGAAAGATGATACTTGTCGTCCCATTTTATTCTCCTAAATTATACTGTTGAAGTCTCTATACCATACGCATTCACTGATACGTTGGCATTGCTGGCGTATACTACGAGACGTTTGCCAGCGTCCATCATGATACCTGTTCGTTCTAACACCCCGTTAGATCCTATCTGAACATCATATTCGATGTATTCTGCGTTTGTCGGACTCGCGCCTGCGGCTAAAGCGACTCTGACCGAAACTGCTGTGCTTCCTCGGTTCAGCACATTTATGCTCAGAACCGTAAAAGTAGTGGCAGGCACGGTATACACTGTTGTATTTGTTGTCGCTGCCAGTGTTGATTGACCTAATAATCCTGTTGCCATTTAAAATTCTCCATTAATTTGCTTGTAAAAAGTAATTTAACACAAGGGCATCGCCTGCAATACCACCTTTGAAGTTTACCTTACTATTTATGTTAATTTGAACATTTGTCGTAGTGCTAATGGACTGTCCCGCCACATAAATCACACCCGCAGTCAAAGTATTCACGTTCAAACTAGATCCGCCTCCACCGATCTGGCTAGTAATATACGCCTTAATAGCCCGCTGTGTAGGAACCACAGAATCCGAATCTTGTGTAAAGAATGGATCTGTTGAAAATTCTGAGATCGTTGCACCTGACCCACCTAGCGCCACTGAGCCCAGCGAAAGTTCATTCAAACCTGCGATGTTGAAGGCATCTGCGTTCAAGGTCGCTACACCAGTGCTCTGTTCAACGTTAAACAGTCCACCTACACGGAAGTTACCATCTTGGTCAGTTGAAGTATAGAACACTCGTCCGCCACCGCCAACTCTGGTCTCATTAGCAGGTATAGGATCGTTTAAAGGTAGTCCGGGATAATTAGATTCTGTGAAATTACCGGTACCAATATCCAAGAAATCATGACCGGTCAGTCGAACCTGGCTGTATCGTCTGCGTATCGTCGTAGTCGTATCATGTTCTGGCGCTTCTGCAGCACCGATAGCAGGGCTCAATTGTAGGGTAGCATCGTATGTGCCATCTGGATTTGTCAAGAGCCCGGTAACGTTAACCAATCTATAGTAGACGTCGTCGATACCTGCTATCTGCACATTGGAGCCCGCTTTGGGGATTCCTGTGAGGTTCTTGAACGATACAAATGCAGTGACCTGATAATTATCTGCGTAGCCGTTTCCAGCAACTTCTGCTGCTGCTGCTGTATAAAGAGTTCCTCTGTTAGTAAATGTTGGCTGTGCGATAACTCCGTTGCCTATCCTTACCTGTGTGGTAGCATCCGGACCTGTGTTATTTGGATCTGTGATAGTCAGCGTCGGTGCGGCGACATATCCAGAACCTGGTTCGTGTATCCAGATTTCAGTGATCAACCCTTCGCCAGTGACTAATGATCGTGCTCTTGCCCGAGTACCTTGTCGTATGTTCAAGACTCCCTGTGAATTGCTGCCTATCACTACCCATCTCGGATACGATTGATAATTTCCAAATGCCGATGCCACATAAGTCTTGCTGGTCAAGGCCAGCATGCTGCCTGATCCTGTGCTTAGAGCGAATGTAGATCCTCCGCTGGTTTCAGATATGCTGAATCTAGTGGCATCATAGATGCTATTGACAAAGTAAATCTTTCCTGAATCCGTACGGACTCCTCCGAATATTTCAGAACCTGATGAATCACGGATGAATCTAACACGATCTCCTACATTCAGTCCGGTTGTCGTGCTGGTAGTAGTCAACCAGTTTACTTCAACAGCAAATTCCATGCTAGATGCCGTGGTAGTTGTCGAGGTAGCTAATGTGGCCACGGTATAGGTCGTAGTACCTGTTGAGGCCGCGGTAAACCAATCAGCAGTTGAACTCTGCGCTGGTCCTTCTATCCAAGTCACGCCGTTTGTAGAGTAGGCTGTTCTGTTACTGTTGTAGGCAAATGCCAAGAACGCTGTGCCTGTCCAAATAACTTTGATCCAACGTGCAGCAGCACCTGGCATGGTAGCCGCTGTCCAAGTTGTTCCGTTGGTACTGTATGCTGCCTTAGTTGTAGTAGTGGCTGTATTACCCGCTACTGCAACAAATCTGCTGTTACCGTAGGCCACAGAACTCCATAGATCTGAACTGGGCATAGAGTTAGCAGTGGTCCAGGTTGATGCACTGTTTGTAGAATGTGAAACTGCTTGGCTAGCTGATGCGCCGCCGCTTACTATGATATAATAAGTAGTTGCTCCGATAGCACCTACCGCGATACTGGTAGCATCTGACGAACCTCCTGATACAGCAGAACCAGTCCATGAAGTACCGTTTGCGCTTGTTGCTATATTAGCACTGTCTGCTCTGATTGCCACGTATTTAGAACCATCCCAGATTACCTGTTTCCAGAATGAATTAGCAGGTAATGCATTGGCTGTGGTGCTCCAAGTAGTGCCGTTAGCAGAAGTAGCGATATCATTGTTACCACCGTTACCGCCAATCAGTGCCACGTATTGATTGGTACCGTTATAGGCCAAACAGGTATATTCCCAGTTACCACCGGATTGAGCGATAGTCCCACCAGTCCAGGTCGCACCGTCGGTGCTGGTTGCGTATGCTCCGAGACTCGTAGCAGTAGTATAACCTATGGCTACGAATTTGCTTCCGTCCCAAAGGACATCTTGCCATGTGCTGGCACTAGGAAGTGTTCTGGCAGTAGTTGATGCTGGAATAGAGTTAGCATTAGTGCTGGTTATGTCTATAGGCAAGAAACTACCGTCACGTAGAGTCCAAGTAACCCCGTCAGGAGAACTGGCAGCAGCGTCACCTAGGCTGGTGACATAGAATACGCCTTGACCGTAGGATATAGAACTCCACTCGCTGATCGATGGTAGATTGCTCTTATACCAAGTAGCACCGTTAAACGAATATGCTGCCATGGCAGAACTGTCTGCGATCGCAACAAATCGTCCGTTACCGTAGGCTATATCTACCCAGTTAGATTCCGAGGAGTCGTCATTGGCTGGAAGTGTGGTCACAGTCCAAGAGATTCCATTAGTGCTGTAAGCCACAGAATTTGAAAAATTACCTTCTACTAGGACGAATCTGCCACCGCCATAGGCTATGGCTTTAGAGCCAGTGGCCACTGTAGCCGAGGTCCAAGTCGCACCGCCGTTGGTAGATGTTGATCTCCAAGTGGTGCTAGAATCGCTATCTGCTATGGCCACAAACGTTCCGTTACCTCCCACGACATCACTCCAGTCTTCGACCACTCCTAGCGATACTGAAGTCCAATTGATGCCATCCAACGAATAAGCAGCAGTCGATGATCCTTTGGCCACTGCTACAAATCTGCTGACATTTTGATAGGCATCGTATGTGATGGCTACCCATTGATTATCCGGTTCTCCGCCGCCACCGCCTGTGGCCGTAGGCATGGTCATCGACGACCAATTAACGCCATCTAGAGAATATGCTCCAGCGGTACTGCCATTGACTACTGCAACATATTTAGGTGTAACAGCAGTTCCCGACACAGTGACCGAAGTTATCGCACCGCTGGGATTAGTGGCTGTTGCCACGGTCAATGTAAGATTATTGGCCGGAGTCGTTCCTCCTAGACTCGCTCCTAGTATAGTTAAAGTATCGCCTATCGCATACAAAGCACCACCTTGGTTTACCTCTACGCTGTAAACTCCGTATCGTCGAGTTATATTGAAATTAGCTAAAGAACCTGCTCCGCCTGTGGCTGCCACAGCAGAATAAACTCCGTATCCGTCACCGAATACCACATCGCTCCAATTGCTGTTGGCATTCATGTTAGCAGTTGTTTTAGTAAACGGCGGAGCGGACATCTCAATTCTAGGAGTTATCTCGTAGGAAGTGGTAACATCTAACGCTGCAGCGATAGGTGTTCCAGGAACCACATGATCCCATCCTGCCGTACCGTCGCTGTCTTTAAACACAGTCGCTACTTTAGAACCAGCATTATAAGTGCCGATGTATCCATATTGACCTGCGCCTGTTCCTGTAATTAAGTATATGCTCATGCCTACATAGGCAGTGCTGGTTCTATTATCAGCGGCCGCCAATGTTATCTGCGTGGTATTTCCGCTCTGTGCCTGGTTCGCGGCTGTGATATAACCTTCGCCGCCTATCCCCGAAGAATCGCCCGGATCTGTCAATCGTATATTGAATACTCCACCGTCACGAAACTCATTGACTATCGTCTGCACTCCTGAACCAGTACCAGATGTGCTGATCGTAGCAGATGTATAGTCGTTGCCTGCATTTCTAAATTCGTAGATTAAAATATTGCTGCCGTTGGTTATTACATTTCTGACATCGGCTTCATCTGCTCGGTTATTAACTTCTCCGGTTACAGCAACTTCGGTGATATCTATACCTTCTGACACTGATCCAAAATCGCCGTAAGAATTGTTGCCGTTGGTAGCACGGATCTTACCGCCGTTTTCTGCCAGATAACCGATGTAGTTATAGTATGTGAACACAGAAACTAATTCTGCGCGACCTAGATTGGAGATCCATGCACCGATTCCATCGCTGAGTACCTGTGTGAAGTCGTTGCTCACGATAGAATCGACACCTCCTGCATGTAGACTTCCGTCAATTTTCTGTCCTACGCAGGCTGTACCGAATGTAGTGACGTTCTGGACATAGGTTGATTTGTTCGTGACCCATACATTTTCATCGTTTGGTCCCCAACCTGGATTCAGCGACACATATGCTCCGGCTAACGGACGCTGTGTACCATATTCGTTAGCAACGGTTAGTCCATCAGCATCACCGGCGCCTGCGGTATTACCGTCTGACGTTCCGTCTAAGCCCAACAATGTTTGATTACGAATACCACAGCCTCGACTTACATAATACATGTCTTCTAGTTTAGAACCAGTAAATGCGTTTCTATAGAATCTTGCTGCCATCACAGACTTATAATTACCTGTGAATTTCATATCATGTGCGATGGCTTCTACGTAATTTCTCACGTCATTCTGACAACTTGCTGAATTATAGTACCACTTGACTAACATTGAACCAGCAGCCGTGGATAAATCAACGGCCGATCCACCCGGTGTTAATGATACTTTGAATGTAGTAGCAGTTAATCCGCTTGCAAGAACGTAGTATGTGGTATTAGTGCTGATACCTCCAAATACAGTTCCAGAAAATCTCACAGTGTCGCCTGCTACCATCCATGTCTGTGATGAGCAGGTAAATTCGTCTGTGGCGCCACCTGTAGATGCAGATACTGTGGCACGGAATGTTTGATCAACATAGGCCGTGGCCTCTGCTACCATGAATTCTTTGTTAAGCAATAAGATCTGTGAACCGTTATAGCGATCAATATCTGTGGTAGGATCCATAGTACCAACTATGATAGGTCTTGTACCTGTGTTAGCATAATTGATAATATCATCCCATAGCAACTGTGACATTACAGAAGAACCAAAAGATACAATAACTGCACCTTTCTTGCTGATAAAGTCTAGTATAGTTTGTGTAGCAGCCAATTGGTTAGCCACAACTAATTGTGCAGAAGCAGTGCCTCTACGATAACTCATACCTGCTTTGATAGAAGCAAAGTTACTGTTAAACATTAAGTCATAACGTAAAGCATCCACAATTAATCCAACATCTCTAGAACAGGTCGCATCATCAAACACCAGATCAGGAAATTCTCTCTTGATATAGTTAACAGAGTGAGTTTGAATTTCTGATCTAGCAGAGTTAAGTGCTGTGCCTGCTGTTTGGAGTTCTGTAGAAACCCATGATGTAGCAGGTTGTACAGTGGCTGGATAACCTACTGCTGTTTCAACACCATCTACTGTGATAAGATCGATGATGTTTTGGATCCGCTCTTCCCCGAAGTTTTTGCTGGCTGTGGTACCTGCGGTACCGCTGACGTCTTGTGTTAGGGCGTTGCCTGCAGAAACTGTGACCGCGGCTTCCGTAATCACTTCACCCACTACAATTTTTAATCTTGCGTAGGCTGCCAGTGTTTCGTCTTTTTCGCCCTCTCCGAATGTGGCTTCACCAAAACTATAATATGCTTTGGCAGCGATCATAGTCTGTGTGTTGCCACCGTAGGTTAAATCGTAACGTACTGCATCTAGGATGTATTCTACGTCACGAGCGCAGGCTGCTGCATCGTAGGTAAATGATGCACTAAATGGTGCGATTGAACCTGCCACCTGGACGGCAATCCAAGCAGTGATTTCTGCTTTGATGAATGCAGTGTTAGCCAGTATCTGTGCTCTAGCATTGTCATATCCAGTAGTAGCACCTGTGACGTTTCCAGTACTTGCAAAAGCAGTATTGGTTAAAGAAGAACCCCAGTCAGTAGGATTGGTCAACACAAATGCATCCACTGCACCTAGACCGTTGGTAAGGATATCGTCAATCTCAGCAACACCTGCCTGCAATCTTGTAACAGCAGTAGTAGATCCTACGTTACCTTCGTTTTGGCTAGTGGTATCTTGCGTTTCAGTGTTTCCAGAAGTAGGAGTAACTGCACTATTAGTAACAATATTGTCGGTAATAGATTTTAGATGTGTTAGTGTTGCGATAGTTTTGGCTTTGTCGTTGTTGCCTACGAGTTTGCCTGCTGGGCTTACCCGTGCAGAACGTAGTTCGTCTCCCACGATAGCAGTATTGCTGGGAACGCGAATTGGTAAGACTTCTTCGAATAATCCTGTTTTGACATTTATAGTATAGTTTGGTATATCTTCAGAAGGTACACTAGATGTGTTTCCCGCTGTTACAGCATCGGTTATGATTTCTGCTAGTCCTTGGCAGATTGCCAGTGTACCGCTTTCTGCTGTATAAGTGGCATCTATTAACTGCAGAGTTCTATCTCCCGGAGAAATGCCATTCAAACCTTGATAATTGTCTGCCGGTGCTGTGTTTGACAGAACATTACCGATCAATATCACGCCGTAATTTATAGCGGCAACCAACTGCTCATCCTCGTCGGCGATCGCAGGTATCAATGCGGTGCCTGCTGTATTAAAATATGATCTAGTTGCTTCTATGGTTTTTATATTACCTGTATGTGTCAGATCGTAGATTATAGCATCTAGAATCAATCCCATATCTCTTTCGCACAGTGCTTCATTATCATTGATGAACCCAGAAAATATACCGATGTTATTTGTGATCTGATAATCTACCCATTCGGTGATTTCTCTCTGCATGAATGTTCGATTCATTCTCAACAGATAAGCAGCATCGGGATATTCTGTTCCTAGATCGATCTGTTCGCAGGCGTAACGAACGCTGGCCCAGGGTTGATCTACAGTCATGCCATAGATCGGAGCAGGACTGTTCGTACCGTTAGGTCCTACATAAAATACGTTTTCGACTTTGCCGAAATATTCCCAGGCGGGCGAACCAGAACTGACAGTCAGCACTTGGCCTTCTTCACCTATAGGTAATCTGGCAGGGCCTGCGCCGGAGTAGTAGACTAAATCGCCTATGGTAGTCAATACGGATTCTTCGTTGCCTGCAGTCAACAGATTCCAGTAAGCCCCTATGCCATCGTTATCTGGTCTATCTGAGCCGTTGGTTGCGGTATGTCCCTGTACACAGATGTACGAGTTAGATCCATATTTGACAGCATCACCTAGTTTATAAACTGTTGACAAAGTCCAATTGCCTTGCCAATCAATACCTTCATTTAATTTACTCCAGTATGTGACATTAGGGGGTGTTTGATTTTGATTATCTGCGACAGCCACATAAGTGAAGCCACCATGCCTTACTATTTCGCCTATCTTGTATTGTTGCCCGCCTCCAGTCCAATCTCCTTGCAGTCTGAATCCTTCTGCAAACAAATCCCAAGTTGCAGTCTGTGTTGGTGGGATTTGCCCGCCAACTGCTGTGTGATTAGTTTTAGCGATATATGAATTTCCGCCATATCGAACGACATCGCCTGGTTGATATATCGTACCGGCCAACCAATCACCTTCGAATTCAAATCCTTCGACTATCTGATTCCAGTTCGCTACATCTGTCGCAAACACGGCTGCGGCCGTATGCTGTGCGACGCAGATCCATGTGCCGGCACCGTATTTGACAATATCGTTTACTTTGTATCTCGTGGCAGTGACCCAGGTTCCTTTGTAGTCGATACCTTGATTAAAATAATCCCATTTGGCTTGATCTGCTTCGAGTCCAGATGCTGCTGTGGCTGCTGATGTATGGCCTAGATTACATACGTAGGTAGTACCTCCGTATTTGACTAGATCTCCGACTTTATACCTAGTCGATGTGGTCCAAGCGCCTTTCCAATCGATGCCTTCGCTGAATAGATCCCATTTGGCTTGATCTGCTTCGAGTCCAGATGCTGCTGTGGCTGCTGATGTATGCGCTTGATTACAGAGATAAACTAACCCGCCATACTTCACTATGTCATTGACTTTATAAGTAGTAGTGGTAGTCCAGGCGCCTTTCCAATCAAAACTTTCTGCGAATAGATCCCAATCACTTTGATTGGCTTCTAGTGTAGGACCGGATGTGTGTCCGTCGTTGCAGATATAAACGTATCCACCATATTTGACGATATCGTTTTCTTTGTACAGAGTAGTAGCAGTCCAGTCGCCTTTCCATGCCTGACCGTCGCTGAACTGATTCCATTTAGTAGGAACATTGTCGAGATCAGTGTAAAAATCTGCGGCTGCGGTATGTCCTACCACGCAGAGATATGTGCGTCCACCGTAGGCAACGATGTCGTCTTTGTAGTATGTGGTACCGGTTACCCAGTCATCTTTCCATACAAATCTAATTCTACCTAGTTTAAATTCAGCCATTTATAGCTCCATAATTCGCATTAATTAATATTTATTCAATCTTGAGATTCGGTTCATGCTGAGCAACTTAAGAAATAAACCTGTGACAAGAATGTTCCATCTACACCGCCCCTAAAATTCACTTTATTTTCAAATATCAACTCGTCGCCTGTGGTAGTTCCTAAACTGTCGGGGCCTATCTGAACTATACCTGCGGTTAGTTGTCCTGTTATGGCGTCCGCACCGCCTCCAGAAACCCTAGAATTTAAATATGCCTTGATCGCTCGCTGGGTAACGACAATGTTATTCGAATCAGCAGTGAACGTAGGATCCGTAGAAAATTCTCTGATCACAACTCCAGAACCTCCTACCGTAACACCACCTAACCGCAGTTCTTCTAGACCCTGCAATTCAAAGAACTGTGCATTTAGTGTAACAGTACCAGTGGCCTGCTCGACTGCAAACAACTCTCCCACTCGGAAGTTACCGTCTTGGTCTGTGCTGGTGTAAAACACACGGCCCCCACCTCGTTCTACTATTTCATTTTCAGGTGCTAGTACAGTACCATTGGGATTCAGTGTATCTGGATAATTGGTTTCGATGAAATTACCCAGACCTATGTCTAATAGATCGTGTCCAGTTAATCGTACCTGTGAATACAACTGCCTAATCTCTACGGCGGTTCCATGTTCGGGCGATTCGTCTCTGCCCAGATCTTTAGCAATAGTTAATCTAGCTGTGTAATTTCCTAACGACCCACTTAAAACGGTGGCAGTCAGTAGTTTGTAGATATAATCGTCGATGCCGGAAATCGTCACGTTGTCGCCGGGACCCGGAAGTCTAGTCAGTCCATTGACTACCAGTTCAGTTCCTATCTGATACTGATCTCGATAACCATCCCCCGTGATCGAAACCCTAGTGCTGGTTGTTTCGAAGCCAGCGCCCCCGTCGATGATAGTTGGTCCTGCGATTACTCCGCTGCCGATCCTCACAACCGTGGCCACTTCCGAACTGTTATTCGGATCGTTGACAGTCACGACTGGTGCGCTGGTATAGCCGCTGCCTGGTTCCCAAACATTGATCGCTGAGATCCTTCCAGAAACTACAACTATCCTGGCTTCCGTGGTCCTTCCGGTGCTAACGAGCCTGCCGACTGTGGAATTCGCGACTAATCCTGCTATGGCGATAAATCTTCCGGGACTTGCCAATGTCGAATATGTGACATCGCAGTATTCTGCAGAAGTTCCCATAGACTGGTAGGTCCATCTTTTTCCGTCTATGGATATGGCCATATTTGCGCTGCCATTGGCCACTGCGACAAATATTCCGCCTGCATATTTGATGGCTCGCCAGTCTGCTGAGGCTATGGTGCTTTCTGTCCAAGTGACGCCATCAAAACTGATCGATACTTCTGTGGCTCCTGCGTAACCGCCTGATAGAGCCACGAATCTATTATTGCCGTAGGCCAATGAATACGAACCTTGGGGAATGGTACCTGCAGTCCAAGTTATGCCATTATCACTATAGGCTACTGCTACTCCGGTAGATGAATCGCTGAGCGCGGTGGTAACGAATTTACCCTTGCCATATTCGATAGAGTTCCAATCTGCACCTTCTGGTAGTGTTGCTGCGATCCAAGAACTACCGTCAGTTGAATAGGCCGCTTTGGTTCCTCCGGCGGCCACGGCCACCCATTTGCCTTCACCGTAGGTAACATCTCTCCATTCGGCCGTGCTAGACATGGTCATCGATGACCATGAAGTTCCGGTAGTGCTCACAGCGGCCTGGCCGCCAGAAGCAAAAGCCATGAATCTTCCACCAACATACTTGATCTTGGTCCATAATGCGGTTGAAGGCAATGTTCCGTTGTTCCAGTTCGTTCCGTTGTTTCCAGAATACACAGCGATGTTAGAATCCAACGACACTGCTACGATATTATTAGGTCCTGCAGCGATGCTGGTCCACTGCCGGTTTGCTGGTAATGTCATAGATGCTGCACTAAATCCCGGACTGCTAAAATTGATCCTTGGTTCGATAAAATAGTTCGAAGTGTTGTCTAACACAGATTCTATTGCAGTCCCTTCTACGAAATGGTGCCAACCTATGCTGTGTAATGTCATTGTTCCACTACCATTGATTAGGTTGAAAGTAGTGCCTCCTGGAGTATCGCTCACAGTGAATTGCGTAGAACTCGGTAGAGTTTTGATATAGTACACCGTGAAATCTTGTATGTTGCCAAATTTAGTACCTACGAATATCACAGGATCGTTCAGAGATAGGTGTGCAGTGGAACTGGTAGTTAATAGATTTCCAGTAGAACTACTGGTAGTGACTGCGACTTGCGGCTGATATTCTAGACCTATATAAGCATATTTTCCCACAAAATCGTATTCTGCGATATAACCATATTGACCGGTTCCTGTTCCTCTACCTATGACCAATCTCATTTGCCTATAATTAGATGCTAGATTTTCGTCCGATCCGGCCAATTGTATCCTAGTCTGGTCTCCGCCTTGGGAAGCGTTGGTCGCAAAAACGTAGCCCGAACCGCCAGCGGCCGAAGAATCTCCCGGATCGGCGATCCTGACTTCGTAGACTCCTCCATTGCGCAGTTCGTCAAAGACTACCTCATGACCGCTGCCCGACCCAGTTATGGTTCCAGATACCGTTGTGTATTCGACTCCAGCATTGGAATAGAAAAATTTCAGCAACTTATTGTCGGCAGTACATAAGACCTGATAGACCGCAGCATCATAGTATCGATTGTTCACAGTAGCAGTTATAGGTATTTCCGTGGTGTTGAATCCATCTGACACAGCACCAAACTGTCCATAAGAGCAGTTACCGTTGGTTCCTCGGATTTTTCCTCCATTGGTACATAGATAGCCTATGTGATTATAATAAGTAAACACAGATACCACTTCTGATTTTCCGGTGCCGTTGGCCCAGACACCGATGCCGTCTGAAAGTATCTGAGTAAAATCATTGGCTACTATGGTTTGGTTGCCACCTGAGTGCAGGTCTCCATCGATTTTTAAACCTACGCATCCGTCACCAAACGTGGTCACATTCTGCACATATGGAGATTTAGTTCCCACCCAGGCTGAACTATCTCCAGGACCCCATCCGGGATCTAAACTCGCATATGCACCTGCGCTGGGTCGTTGTGTGACTTCCAGGGATGACAGACCGATAAGAGATCCTGACAGACCAGTAAATGTCATGTTTCTTAGACCAGTACCATCTCTCAAGAGGAACATATTCTGTGTCTTATTGACATCGTAATCACTGGCTGCCAAGAAAAAATTGGCTGCTTCTATGGTCTTCCAGTTTCCTACATATCCCGTGTCGTAGTATAGACCGTCGATGATCCTGTCTAGATCGCTGCTCCATCTTTGAGGCAGGTCTGTTACTGTGGAGTCGGTGTAGACATTTTCCACATATAGTGTGGTTTCATTTTTAATAAACTCTTTATTGGCCAGTATCTGAGCCCTGGCTGCTAATCTATTCGCATCTCCGGTCAGTGATGAAGATCCCGAAAAAGAAACAGGATTCTGGCTTTGTAATCTGCTGACAAATTGGTTGATCAAAGAATCGGCGATCAGCGCTTCGTTGTTGGTTGCGGCAGGACCAGAAATGTCTTGTGGAATGTCGCCGTAAATGGTCGTTCCGGCGGATACATTTTCATCTCCCACGGGTATCCCTTCTATCACATAACCTATGATGCTTTGAATATAGTCGACTGCCTCTAGAATATAAGTGATATAGGTATTGGACAATACATTATTGGCTGGTCGAACTTCGGTGCTGCGCAGTTCATCTCCTACTATGGCCACAAATGCTGGGACACGAATAGGCAATATTTCTTCGTATACTCCGGTTCTCACGAAAATAGTGGCATATCCTGTGATATTTTCAGTGGCATAACGTATAGTGCGCCACGGATTCTGTGGGCTGGTTCCGGCTGTGGCAACATCTTCTCCGAACTCTGCTACATAATAAACTTTGTCGCTTGTCTGTAATAGGTTCCAAGACACTTCTCCCGAATCAGCGACAGTCAATGCTTTTCCTTGTGTACCTACAGATAAAGCTTTAAATCCTATGGTGCTACCATCGCCGGTGTCACCAAACGTGCGAATATCTCCAACTTCTTTTAATCTATTGATTCTGTTACCATCTGTGATTTTAGCCCAGTATCTTCCTTGTAAAGTACTACCATCTTCTGGATCATCATCGGGACGATTGCCGTTGTTTGACAGATGTTTGTCTAGGCAACGATACGAACTGGATACCCAAACGACAGTATCTCCTGCAATATAAATCTGTCCGGAATCCCACACTCCTCTCCAGCGTATACCTGGTATGACCAGATCCCAATACGTAGAATTAGTGGTGCTACCGTCATTTAGAAAATCCGGATCTTGATTTCTATTATCTAATAAACAGGCATAGAGATTACCGCCGCGTCGAACTACGTCTCCTAATCGATAGTCGATCAATGCGCTCCATGCGCCCAGCATCCTGCTGCCTTGGAATAAGAGTTGCCAATTCGTTTGATCTAGAGAGGGAATAGTTCCTGATACCGGTGCTGATGCGAAATAAAGATTTCCACCATAATTGACCACGTCTCCTTGTTGGTACACGGTAGAAATTTGCCAGTCAGCATCGAATTCTTGTCCCGGAAGATAAATTTCAAAGTATGAAAGATCGATCGTTGTCCCCGATTGATGGAACGTAGTAGATTTATATAGGTAAGAGCCAAATTTTACAGTATCGTTGACTAGATATAAGGTTCCAGCAGCCCAATCTCCTCGATGGCGTATGCCTTCGTAGATCAAAGACCATTTGGCTTGATCGTTTTCTAGACCATCGTCTAGGGCGCTTGCAGAAGAATGGCCTACATCGCAACGATAAACCAACCCTCCGTAACGAACTAGATCGTTGGTTTTATATCTGGTTTCGACAGACCAGTCTCCTTTCCAATCGTCTGCTATCAAAAATATCGTCCAAAATCCGGCCACAGCTTCAAGACCGGATAAGGCATCGCCCGATAGATGCGAAGTGTTGCATCGAAATACTCTTCCGCCATATCTCACTATGTCGTTGATTTTGTAGTAGGTTGCGGGCGACCAGTCGATTTTCCAATCTTGAGAACTGATCTGTATGGTCCAATAAGCGATCTGGCTAGGAAAATCTTGTTCATTCGACACCGATTCGTGTCCAAGCACACATACATAGACGACGCCACCGAGTTTAACGATGTCTCCGATGTTGTAATAGGTATTAGGTTGCCAATTTCCTAACCAACTGACGCCGTCTGCCATTAACTCCCACTTAGGCACCAACAATGGCGGCACATCATTATTGAAAAAATTTAGATCGCTGTAGAAATTTTGATTAGCTATATGGCTTTCTACGCTGACATAGACTTTTCCGCCATAACTAACGATATCGTCAGGGTTGTATCGACCAAATGCCGACCATTCTCCTCGCCATGTATATCTAAATCTTCCTAACTTAAATTCTGCCATTTAATTAATCCTCTGAATCAAGATTGTTGTAGGTATGCCCATTGTTAATTCTAACGACTAGGTCACCATCACTGTCTATGAAATAAAATATAGCTCGGTCGTCCCAGCGATATTGCTGTATTCTTAGATTTTCAAATACTGGATTATGATTGACATCTATGCCTTCAAAAAAATCAACACCAACTTCAAAATCTGTATAATTACCAGATTCTTCTCCCGGATCATTTAACTGTATGGTCTCCGAATCTTTCATCTGATCGCTACGGACGAGAAATATGCTACCGTATTCGTTTTTGCGTAGACCGTAGAAAAATCTAGGTGTATCGCCTAGCCTCGTTTGAGGATCTGTACCTAGGTAATAATTATTATTGGCCATTTTTTTTCCTTATGACAGTTCTACGTAACTGATCACAGCACTCACACTATCTTCGAGATCGCTGACTATTTTTATACCGTTGTTTTGAGGCAATATAAGTTTTTCGCCGTTGGTAATGATTTTTACTGCGGCATTGGGAGAGATCGTTAGACCTTTGATATACACCGTATCTACGCTGTCCGCTCCTGTGACATAAACATCAACACTCACTGTGTCATATTCTGTGGTGTTGGCAATGTTACAACCTATTACTGTAGCAGTAAATCCTCCCGGTACGGTTAACACATCTACAGGTCCAGTTCCTATGCTGCTTCTTGAGGCTTGTTTAAATGTAGTAGGCATCTCTAAATCATCCCAATGTTAGTGCGAATTTCGCTGCGATTTCGTTGGCTGTGGCTTCTGACACAGCACCTATGGTACCCGCTGGGCTTACCCAAGCAATACCATCCCATATTTCTAGTGCTTTCGAATCGGTATTATATCTGGTCATACCTTCGACAGCGTAGGCAGTAGGGCGCTGGCCGGTCGTGCCCACTGGAGGTATAAATGCGTTAGTTCCGGAAATCTTAAAAAAGCCGGTTCCAGTTTGATCTATCTGTGTTATGCTATCGCTGACATAATTCTGTATGGTACTGCCTCGGATCCTAAAGTTTCCGATGACCACATATCCAGTACCGTTAGCATCCAAGATGATATCTTCATTAGTAGTAGAAGTTATGACATTATCATACAGTATCAAATTACCTATGTCGAATTGTGCTAGACTTAATGTGCTGCCAAATACTCCTTGAGCGTATATGTTTCTCCAACGATAGGTAGCAGATCCTAGATCATAAGCATTATCAATTTCTGGAACTAGATCGCTGCTGATGCTGGCATTGATAGTGACAGTATCTGTGATGCTGTCACCAATGATGAGATTTCCGCCGATAGCAATGTTGCCTGTGGCTGTTATGTTTCCGTTTACGTTAAGATTACCCGTGATATCTGTTCTTGATAAGATATCGACTTTGCCTGTGCCGTTGGCACGCAGTTCTAGATTAGCGTTTGATGCTGTGGTAGAAATAGTGTTGCCGTGAAATTCTAGATCATTGACCACTAATCTGCTATGGTACGCTGTGGCTTCGCCACCTGATGCTGTAAAATTGATTATTGGAAGATCGCTGGAAATCGTGTTTCCTGTGATCGTGATATTACCGATATCTAATTGATTAGTTACTTCGAGATCTGTGGTACGTGCAGTACCAACTATGTCTAATTCGTATTGTGGTGCAGCCGTATTGATACCGATGCGAGAATTATTAACATCGAGATATAAGAGGTCAGTCTCAAATGCTAGATCTACGCCATCTCTGACGAGGTTAGCCTTTAAGAGCGGACCGGAAATGCGACCAATAGCCATCAGCTCTCCTCAATACACCGTGTTTCACGGATAACCACCTTACATTGCGGGTTTACCACAGTTGAATTCCCGCTTCAGTTGGTCACTGACAGCGATTAGTAGTATTTATACAGATTGGAGATTTAACCAAAGATGAGAGTATAACGGTAGCTGAGTTCTTCCATGATGGCGGGAGTAACTACTACGCCGCCGCCCGTTGATACTTGCCAAACAGTGCCGTCAAAGCATTCTAAGTAACCTTCTTCATTATTCCAGCGTGTTTCGCCTGTTTCAACACCAACTCGCTGGCTGTTATCGCCTGCGGGTATGCCAACAGCATTTGTGTCAGTGATCTGCAGATAACCGGTGCCGGTATGGCTTATGACGAGATTCTGAGACAGAGAGGTATTATTGATTATATTATCTTCTATGTCTAGATTTTCTAAATGATATATTCCCGTGTCTGGAGATATCAAAAGATCTTCATTGCTCTGTATGGTAGTGATAGTGTTTCCTGAAGCGGCAGTCTGCCCGCTGATTTCTAAGGTAGTAGTGGCCAGTTGATCTGTTATTATGCCGGCGATCCATATCTGTGACCAGCGTTTTAAGGGAGAACCCAGATCGTAGGTATCAGTGGAGTTTGATACTAATCCCTGTTGGAAATCCGGATTCACCGTAACTGTGTCTAATGGACTATCGCCGATAAAAAATTGTCCGTTTAATTGTATGTCGCCTGTGGCAGCGATATTGCCATTTACCTCTAGGTTACCTAGGATATCTGTAGAATTCTGTATGTCTATCTTTCCTGTGCCTGCGGCATCTAGTTCTAGATTTTGATTAGTCGTGGTTACCTGCAGATAATTGGTCTCTAACTCGAAATCTGTGGTCAATACTCTAGCATACTGCACATATGCATCGGCCCCTGTAGGAGCTATGTTGATAGGACCAACCACTGAAGAAAAAATACCGTTGGTACCTATGACTAAATTGTCTATGATGGCGTCTGTGCCTGTGACTAAAACATCGTTGCTGACTCTGCTGTATCCTGTTATTTCTAGATCAGTAGTAGGGGGATTGGATTTAATACCAACCCGCATGTTGTTCACATCGATATATAGGAGATCGGAATCTGTAGCGCCTGCTCTAAATGTTAGATCGACACCATTCCTTTCTAGATTAGCGGTCAGTAATTTACCACTGATCCTACCAAGCTGTGCTAGATAAGGATTTTCGCTCATACTTTTCCTTAATTGGCAAAGCCAAAATATATGGTAATCAGTTTATCTAGAGGCACCGGGCTGGTAAACACTATGTGAGTATTTCCTGATCCTAGATAATTGTCTACGAGATTGAAGTTAGTATCTGAAATTTGGAACACGTTTTCTACCAGCACGAGAATATTGTTTTCAGAACTAGGAATCTGGCTTAGCGGTCCGAATGTAGTATCTACGTCGTTTCCTGGACCTAAGGTCTGCTTGGTGATGCTGGTGGCGCCAGGGGCCCTCACCACTTCCCAGACATTGTCGATATAGGCTTCTAGGCTGTTAGTAGTAGTATTGTATCTGATGTATCCATTAGCACCAGCAGGAGTCCTGATGCCCGATCCTGTGATTTCCGGTCGTTGTGCTGTTGTGCCTTTTGGTAACCGAAGACCGCCTGTGAGATCTATGATAGCGCGACCACCGTCCTGCGTATGGCCGAGCGGCCTGGTATCAAAAGCGATAAAACTGTTATCGCTAGGACTATATTTGCTAAGTGTTTTTTGTTTGAGAAATCTCATACTGCTAACGAACTCACGGTTATGCTTAGTAAATTGCCTGTCGATGCTGCGGCTCGGATCTGATCGCTCGAATCAAGAATAATCTTTTCGTCAGAGAAAAATACAGTTTCGCCAGCAGGTACTGTGAGATTTTTTACGATAGTGTTGGTGTCACTGCTGACCTGTCCAAATCTAACGAGGTTAACTGTTAGTGTGCAGTTATTGACGGTTTCATCAGTAGCACTAGGAGTACCTGTATTGCAGACTATTATATTTGTCACTGCTGTAGTTTGTCCTGTTCCTCCGCTGTCGCCGGTAGTGGTCGCGCGAAATACTTCTGTGTCGCCAGTGGTAGTTAATTTTGTGCTCGTTATCATATCTGTCTCTTAGAATATCATGCTGTAAAGCAGAGCTCTGTTTTTGCCTACTAACTCATCATTTTTCGTAGGATTATTAAAAAATATTCCAGTGGTGCCTCCGCCAACAGTTCCTGCATATACGATGGTAGTGTTAGGTATGGCGCCAGGTGTTAATCCGTGATTGTCTAATTGCAGTGCATAGGTAATTTCAACTCTTCCAGTATCGTTGGTTTCTAATTTTAAATTAGCACCACTGTTGACCGTTTGTATGACTGCAGCATCCGGTGTCAACCCCGTTAGAGGATTGGTAGGATCTTCTGTGAAAAATTGCAGTCCTGCAAATTTAACCTGATTGCTGAAATATTCTGCAACTATGAGATCATCGACTACTACAGATACCTGGCTTTGACTAGGTTGTACACCGTATGGTCCAATAGGAAACAGCCCGGGGTTGAGAGGTTGTCCCGTATCAAAAGCAGAAACACGAGTATCACCTCTTAATATCTGGAAGGTTGGGTTAGTTTGAATCGCATCATCTACATATTTTTTATTAGGGACATCATCTTCGTCAACGACATTTAATTCGTAATTCAACGTACCTTTGACTGAAACTACTCCCGCTCCTGTACCTATGAGAGTAAGATCTCCGGCTCTTCCAGTTGACGGATTTACTGTATCTGAATTAGTTAACAGTTGAGTTAATCTAACCTTGCTGGAACCGTAACCGTCACCAACTTTAAAATTCCAAGTATCGTCTGATTCTTGCCACAGTAGATAGGCATCATCTAATGTACCTCGATCTACTTCAAGACCACTGGCGCCTTCTGTGACTCCTGCTCCGGTTTCTCCAAAATTAAGTGTGATGATATTATCTTGTACCTGTAGATTTTCTGCAGATACTGTCAGCGTATCACCTTCGACCACTAGGTCACCAGTGATACGCACTTCTCCGATACCTGGGCCAGTGTCAAACTTTATCTTACCGCCTTCTGCGGTTTTGATGTTATAGTCGCCGTTAATTTGGATGAACTGACCCATGACGTTTACCTATTAGATCGCTGTCAGCACAATGTAATCTGCTGAAGAGTCATTTTGTAGATACCATCTGTATCTGTTATTGCTAAAATCTGTAGCCGTTCTTTTGAAAATTTTGCGCAGTGCTCTTTCTGATCCAGATACTCCCGGATCTCCGCCTACATACCCAACTATTCTCATTTCCCCATTGGCTGCTGGAGTACCGCTGACTAACACGCAATTTGCTTTAGTACTGTCGGATTTGTCTTCTACTCTGTAACTTCTTGCACCTCTTTGTTTGATAACGAACACGTCATCTCTAAGACTGCCACCAAAAAAAGCATCGGCTCTAATACCAACTGCTGTGGTTGTGTAATCACCAAATACTAATACTCCGTTCACATCTCTTTTAACTGGACGTCCCATTTGTTTTCTCCTCTATGTTGACGTTCTAGGTCTACGCGGTGGGTTACCGCATAAATCATTCTAGATACTTTATTTATCCTTGGCTCAGCATAGCCATCAGTTCCAACTTTCCTAC
>Ga0194117_10000743_pt1 | contig 41035 bp, 40 predicted proteins | sample TA2MahsurfametaG_FD_160579 | JGI IMG/M metagenome (GOLD analysis project Ga0194117, IMG submission 160579) | Freshwater microbial communities from Lake Tanganyika, Tanzania - TA2015009 Mahale N1 surface | ecosystem: Environmental > Aquatic > Freshwater > Lake | place: Tanzania: Lake Tanganyika... | reverse complement strand
AGTAATCCTTGGAGCGTTCGTACTCTCTTGGGTTAATGGAACTGGGCTTGTTGCCTTCGGGAAAACTTTCAATACGCAATTCGGCACCAATATAGATTTCGCTTCTTTTACCTTCCTGCTATTCGGATCGGTATTGATTTTGATGATGCTCTACAAGCGCGAAGGTCTGCTCCCAGAATCTCGATTGAAACTGGTTCTAAACGAAGATGAATTAGATACCGACTTGGAAGCGAAGAAGGCAAAGAAATGAGTAATGTCATTGAAGCAAAAGAAGTTAGCGTTGCCTTCGGAGGTTTACTCGCGGTTAACGCTGTTGATTTCAACATACCGGAACGATCCGTTATCTCTCTAATTGGCCCAAACGGAGCGGGCAAGACCACTTTCTTTAACGTTCTTACCGGTCTTTACAAGCCATCCGCTGGTTCTATCCAATATAACGGTAGAGATATCACCGATCTCCCTTCTCATAAGATTGCTTCGATTGGGATTGCACGAACTTTCCAAAATATTCGACTTTTCGGTTTGATGACCGCTCAAGAAAATCTATTGGTCGCGATGCACTCACGCTTAAAGTCGGGAATTACTTCAACAATTCTTCGCACACCAAAGCAACGCCGCGAAGAATTAGCTGCGGAGGCTAAAGCGCAAGAGATTCTTGATTTCGTTGGAATTGGAAAATGGACTCATGAGTTCGCGCGAAATCTTTCTTATGGTGACCAGAGAAGGCTTGAAGTTGCTCGAGCGCTTGCCCTAGAACCAAAGGTTTTGCTTCTTGATGAGCCAACCGCAGGTATGAATCCACAAGAATCTCAAGTATTCGTCGACTTTGTTCGTAGATTAGTAAAAGAGCGAGATCTCTCAATCATGTTAATTGAGCACGATATGAAAGTTGTTATGAGCGTCTCCGAACGTATTACCGTCTTGGATCAAGGGGAAAAAATTGCGGAAGGTACCCCCGATCAGATTAAAAATAATCCTCGAGTTGTTGAGGCCTATCTTGGAAAGGCGAAGGAGTAATTATGACTTCACTTCTTGAGGTAAAAAATATTGAAGTTGCCTACGGCAAAATCGTTGCCGTCAAAGACGTTTCGCTTTCAGTTAACGATGGGGAGATTGTTACTTTGATTGGCTCAAATGGAGCCGGAAAATCAACAACACTTCGCACCATTTCGGGCCTATTGAAGCCAAAGAGTGGCGAAATTACCTTTAAAGGAAATCGAATTGACGGAACTCCGGGCCACGAAATCGTGGGATTAGGAATCTGTCACGCGCCTGAGGGACGAAGAATTTTCCAGAGAATGAGCGCTCGGGAAAATCTTGAACTTGGCGCGTTTCTCCGTAATGATAAAGCTGGCGTTGCCGCGGATATGGATCGCGTACTCGAACTCTTTCCCCGCCTCAAGGAACGTATTGAGCAACGAGCGGGAACTATGTCAGGTGGCGAACAACAGATGCTTGCGGTAAGCCGTGCACTTATGGGATCGCCAAAGCTGCTCTTGCTCGATGAGCCTTCCATGGGACTTGCACCGGTACTAGTTGAAGCGATCTTCGAAACCATCAAGAAGATTCGCCAACAGGGAACGACAATACTTTTGATTGAGCAGAACGCGATGGCTGCGTTAGATGTCGCCGATCGCGCTTATGTTCTTGAATCTGGCAAGGTTAAGTTGAGTGGCAAAACTGCAGATCTTCGAAAGAATGACGAGATAACTAAGGCTTATCTCGGCCACTAGATTAGTACAGAGCTTTATCGGAAGGCAGTTTCACCGGTAATAGCTTGACCGATTACCAGCATGTGAATTTCGTGGCTCCCCTCATAAGTTAGGACTGTCTCTAAGTTAGTCATATGTCTAAATATCGGGTACTCGCTAGTGATTCCTGCGCCACCTAAAATGGTCCTTGCCGAACGAGATATTTCTAGCGCTGTTTGAACATTGTGATATTTGCCCATACTGATTTGTTCTGGCTCAATCTCTCCGGCATCTTTGAGATCGGCAAGATGATAGGCGAGAAGTAGTGAAGTTGTAATTCCAGTAGCCATCTCGGCAATCTTGGCTTGGGTGAGTTGATAGCCGGCAATTGGTTTATCGAACTGGATACGAGTCTTGGAATAATTCACTGCTGATTCAAAGGAATCTCGGGCAGCGCCTACTGCACCAAATATGATTCCAAATCTTGCCTCTGCTAGACACATCAGGGGAGCGCGCAAGCTTGTGGCTCCAGGTAATCGATAAGAATCAGGAACGCGCATACCGTCAAAAACTAATTCTGCTGTCAGCGAGGCGCGAAGAGAAAGTTTATGTTTGATCAAAGATGCTTTGAATCCTAGGGTATTTGTCGGAACGCAGAATCCGCGGATTCCCTCATCGCTCTGCGCCCAAATGATTGCGACATCTGCGATGGTGCCATTAGTAATCCACATCTTCGTTCCATTAATCACCCAATCGCTGCCGTCACGCTTGGCAAAGGTGCGCATTCCAGAGGGGTTTGAACCGAAGTCAGCTTCGGTTAATCCAAAACAACCAACGGCTTCACCCTTTGCCATTTTGGGCAGCCATTGCTCTTTCAGCTCTTTACTGCCATATTCATGGATTGCAAACATTGCAAGAGAGCCTTGTACCGAAACAAGTGAGCGCAATCCAGAGTCCACGGCTTCTAGCTCTAAACATGCAAGTCCATAAGAGAGCGCGTCCGTGCCGGCGCATCCGTAGCCTTCAAGATGCATTCCAAGTAAACCGAGCGAACCTAATTTCTTGGCGATCTCTTTTGCCGGTAAATCACCTGACTCGTACCAGGCAGCAATATTCGGACGTAGCTCTTTTTCGCCAACGTTTCGGACTACCTCGCGAATCGCCAATTGTTCTTTATTCAATCGCGAATCGAGAGCCATAAGTGCGTTGAGCTCTCGTGGCGTTACCGGTTTAGACATAACCGAAGTCTATCTGCGCGCTCGGAGAATCAAACGATGTTGTACTCAGGGCGAAGTGAATTGGGCCGCTCAAATCGCTCCGCAGTTAGAGCGTTAATCGAAACAAAAGGCTCTCGACCCAGGTATAAATCACGAAGAATCTCACCGATAGCAGGGCCTTGAAGAAATCCATGGCCACTAAATCCAGTTGCGTAGAAAAAACGTGAGATTTTGGAATATTCACCCAAAATCGCGTTATGGTCAGGCGTAACTTCATATAAACCAACCCAACCTCGACCAATGCCAACATCTAATAACCGTGGCGCACGATGACTCGCAATCTCGCCAAGCTTTGCCAGAAATTCCGGATCCTTCGGAGTTTCATATCCTGCAGGATTACTCTTATCGGAAAAACCCATCAGCAGACCATTTCCTTCGCGATGCCAATAGAGCGAAGATGAATAATCGATAGTCATAGGCATCTCTCGAGGCAAATCGGCGAAGCCATGGCCTAATGATTTGGTAACCACAAGTTCTCGGCGAAAGGGAGTTACTGGAAGATTTAAACCGACTAGTTCGCCAATTTTTGGCGACCAAGCGCCGGCGCAATTTATGATTGCTTTAGTCTCTACCTTGCCAATTGAAGTGGTAACCGAGCGGATTTCATTCCCCTTTAATTCGATCTCTAATACTTCAGTATTGGTAAGAACTACAGCGCCATGGCGTTTAGCGCCATTGGCATATCCCATTACGACAGCTTCCGGTGTGCAGTGTCCATCATCTGGTGTAAATGAACATGCCAGCACATCATCGATATTTAAAAGTGGTGAGATACGTTTTGCATCTTCCGGGCTCAACATCTCTGAACGAATGCCAAATTTATGGTGAATCTTGGTTGAGGCTTCGAAAAGTTCTTCATCAGATTTCTTAGTAAGTGCGAAAAGATATCCCGGGCGATGTAGATCTATCTCGTAACCGGGTCGGTCTTTGAATTTTGCAAAAAGTTCGAGCGAACGTGATCCGAGAGCAACGTTAAATTCATCAGAGAAATTTGCTCGCACGCCTCCAGCAGCTTTTGAAGTCGATCCGCTGGCAAGTTCATTCCGCTCACAGAGTAAAACGCTTACGCCCGCTTCGGCTAAATGGAATGCAGTTGACGTACCTATTACGCCACCACCGACGACAACTACATCTACCGATTTGGGACGTGACATTTAGATCTTGAAATCAGGATTGTGGGCTAACTCAACGGTGTCCATCTGGGCTTTCTGTAACTTATTTGACCAATCCCAGTTCATTGATTGCCAGCGAGTAAATTGATCTAATACCCATATACCGCTCTGGCGCGAGCCATTACCGCTCTTTCCATTACCACCAAATGGAAGGTGGGCTTCCGCACCCGAAGTCGAATTGTTGACCGAGACCATTCCAGCTGAGATTTCCTCTCTAAAGCGCCAGACATTTTCCGGATCGCGCGTGTATATGGCCGAAGATAATCCGTAGCCATGGCCATTTGATAACTCCAACGCTTCATTTAAACTCTTAAATTTTCCAACCGTAACAAGCGGTCCAAAGGTTTCAGTTCGATACAACTCATCGTCAGACCTCAAACCCGAAACGATCACGGGATGGGCAAAGATGCCACTTTCCGGATCGCCTACAAAACCCTCTCGTGGGTTGGCTTTAGTGATTCTTCCAGTTGCAGTTGATCCCGAAACTTTATGATGGCTCTTAATCATTTCAAGGTGTTTAAGATGATTTTCTAAGTATTTTTCGCTAATCATCGGACCATAGAGAACATCAGAGAAAGGGTCGCCAACTTTGGCGGCGCTGACAACTTTTGAATAGCGCGCCAGAAATTCATCGTGGATAGATTCATGTAGCCAGAGAGTTCCTAAGGAAGTGCAGCGTTGCCCAGCCGTTCCAAAACCAGCAAAGAGCGCGCCATCTAGCGCTAAATCCAGATTCGCATCTGGCATAACCACCATCGGATTCTTTCCGCCAAGTTCTAAGCAGGCACTTTGTACATATTCGCCTGCTTTAGCGCCAATCCTTCTGCCAACTTCGGTTGAACCAGTAAAACCAATCTTGTTTACTAGACCTTTCGCTAATCCGGACTCCATTGCTTCAAATGTCGTCGCCCCATCTGCAACCACAGTAATTAAAAGATCTTCCGGGATTCCACCGGCATGAAATAACTTAGTGAGAGCTTGTGCAACCGCTGGAGTGAATTCAGAGGGTTTCCAAACCACAGAGTTTCCGGCAAGTAGCGCTGGAATTATATACCAAGAAGGAACAGCTGCTGGAAAATTTCCAGCAGTAATAATAAAGACGTTTCCAACAGGCATTCGATAGGTAAATAGGTTCTTATTCGGCATTTCGCTTGGGACTGTTTGACCATAAAGTCTGCGCCCTTCGCCAAGGAAGAAATCGCAGGTATCAATTACCTCTTGTACTTCACCAAGAGCTTCCTTGAATACCTTTCCCATTTCTTTAGTAACAAGCTTCGAAAGATTCTCTTTGTTTTTTTCTACTAGCCGTCCTACATTTGCAATTACTCTGCCGCGTGCTGGCGCAGGAATCGCAGCCCATTTCCGCTGAGCGTTTTTGGCGCGTTCTAGCGCGGAAATGATCTGAGCACTCGTTGAGCCTGAAGTCTTGGCCACGATTTCAGAGAGATTAGCGGGGTTCTTTGAGATGAAATCCATTCCAATATCTAACACTAAAGATTTAGAAAAACCTAGTTATTTTCATCGGTAAGAGATGGATGTGGGTAATGGGCTATTGTGAGATTGTGAATCAGGAGCGAACGGTTGCTGCAGCAATTTTGGATATTTTGGCGACACATCGAATCGAGGTTGCATTTGGAATTCCAGGAGTACACAACCTCGCATTTTGGAAAGCATTAAGCGCTAACCGACCGAAAATTGTTGGCGTAAGACATGAACAAACTTCGGTCTACGCTGCCGATGGAAATTTTCGAGTAACTGGAAATCTTGGCGTAGCTATTACAACCACTGGACCTGGAGCTGCTAATACTCTCGGCGCCTTTGGCGAAGCTTCGGTATCTAATTCGGCAGTTCTGGTTATCTCTTCAGAAGCGCCAATCGCGCTTCGCAAATCCGATATGACTCGGGGGCTCTTACATGAAATGAACGATCAAAGTGCGCTCTTTGCGCCACTTGCAAAGAAAGTCGATGGCAAGCCACTTGCTATCTCAGTTAATGATGCACAGTCGGCAATTAGCGTTGCCGCATACTTAGTTACTAAGTTGCAAGAAGCCCCAAGAGGATGTGGATATTTAGGCATCCCAGCCGATGTTCTTAATCAACTGGCGCCCGATAAAATTTTGAGCGAATCTAGAGAGCCGGTGCATGAGAATTTGGCGCAGCTAGCTGAAGTTACAAATTTAATTGAAAAATCACAGCGCGTTGCGATTTGGGCCGGCGGAGGAGCTCTTGATTATTCGGAGGAAATTGGTGCGTTGGCCGACCGCCTTGGGGCACCTATATTCACATCATTTGCTGGCCGCGGCGTCGGGGCTACCAGTAAGAACTATTTGACTGCTCCTGTTCATGAGCCAGAGATCTCCGAATTGTTAGCAGAAAGTGAACTTTTATTGGTATTCGGAAGTGAATTAGATGGAATGAACACGAAGAATTGGTCGCTGCCATTTCCAAAAGAGGTTGTGATTATTGATCCGGCGCCAGATAAACCGGCAATCAACGCTAGCTCGAAGCGTTATCTAGCCACGGCAGATTTCAAGTCAGTTATTTTAAATTTGCAAAAAGTTGTAGTGAAAAGCAATTGGCAGGATTATGCGCAAATTTGCAGCACCACTAAAGAGCGCCTCCAAAGCAGTATTTTAGAAAAAGCTGGGATCTCGTTTGTAAGAGCTATTGACGAGAATTGGAGCCAAGCAAACTCGATTTTCTGCGATATGGCTATAAGTGGCTACTGGGTCGGAGTTTATGGACTAAACAAAAGGCCGCGGCGGAGCGCTTATCCGGTTGGTTGGGGAACGCTGGGCTTTGCGTTACCTGCGGCGATTGGTGCCGCTACAAAGTCTGCGACCTTAGTTGTTTGTGGCGATGGCGGATTGGCATTTGCACTTAGTGAATTAGCCACTATTCAACAAGACAAACTCCCTATAACAATTCTGCTGAATGATGATGGTGGTTATGGAATGCTTCGTTATGACCAACAAGTAATGAAACACCCCGAACGAGGCGTAGATCTTTTCAATCCAAACTGGGAGCTAATTGCGGAGAGTTTTGGTTTTGCATTTCAAGAAGTATCGCTAGCTCACTTAGGAAGCGCTCTCCGAAATAGTGAACAATCGGGCAAACCAAGCCTGATACTTTTTAGAGAGAAGCTAAATCCACCACGAAGCACATCACCTAGGTGGCGCGAAGTTAATTAGTGAATCCAGCCTGCACAACAAAGAAGTAAATAGAAAGTGCAACTGAGGCCCAGAGAAAACCGCTCCACCAACTCTGGCTTAATTTCACCTTGTAAGTATCCCAATTAACTTTGGCAAGATTCTTATCACTTCTTACCTTATTGCGATAATTAAAGACCATATATCCAGCCACTAAAATTGCCCAGATAAACATAAAGCCATTTCGCATTGAGAAAACCTACTCCACTTTTCAAAGTTCTTTGTAGAAGTATGTTGTTGCTATCAGTTTTCCAGTTGGATCTGCGGCGTAACTAGGAATAGACCCGACTCGCTGCCAACCCCAGGCTTCATATTTTTCGTTGACCAAAAAATCTGTCGCAGAGTCCAAATAGAGGAGCGAAATTCCACTTTCCTTCGCCGCAGTGCAGGCGAGTTGCTCCAACCTTGAACCTACACCTCCACCTTGGTGATCTGAGTGAACCATCAGTTTTCTTAATTCACCTCTATGGCGACCGTTGGTCCTAGTTTCTCGTGTAATGATAACCGTGCCAATTAACTCTGATTCATTCCAAGCGCAGAAAAGAGAGTTATTGGATCTTTGCAATTCAGAGATCCAGAATTCGCGGAGCGATTCATCGCTATCAGTGGCCAGAAAACCAATTGAATAATTGTTTGAGATGGAATCTCGCAACACCACAACTAGATCTCGCAAAATTTCACCAGTTTGGCGCTTATCGGTAGCGATATTTCCAACTCGAATTGCCATAGGTGGGTAGTTTAAGGGTGGCCATAGAATAGGGAGTATGTCGCGAGCCATTTCCGCAGCTGAGGTCAATGAGTTATGCGATTTAACTGCAGCAATCGAGTCACAAGCAAAGGTATTTCGGAATTTTGCCCAAGATAAAGCCTTTCTTGGTCCAAGAGCGGTGCTCTCTCAAGGTGAGAACGCTCAGTTCGCTTATCTAGCGCGCGCTTCACAAGATGGACCAACAATCGTGAAATTTGGATCAGTTTTTCCGGGAAATGCCGGACGTGAATTTCCGGTAGTTCAGACATCGATTCTTGCGATGAGTCCCTTGAATGGGTCAGTCGAATATAGATTTGACGGCGAGAGTATTACAAAGCTACGAACGGTTGCTGCAAGCATGGTCGCCGCCAAAGCATTGGCCAAATCTAAAATTAATAAAATTGCAGTAATCGGACTTGGACATCAAGGCACCGCCCATGCAAAAGCGTTTCGAGAGCTTTATCCAGCCGCCAAGCTAATTGGGGTAGGCCGGCAGAAAATAGTCAATGAATTCTTTGATGAAGTTGTAACGGAAAGTAGCGAGATCCAAGATGCTGAGCTAGTTCTACTTGCCACCAGCTCCAGCCAGCCGGTATTACAAGAAATTGACCCCGGCACAACGGTAATCTCCATAGGCTCATTTGCCCCTAACCGAAGTGAGGTCAGTGCCGAAGTGGTCAAGAGCGCCGACCTAGTTGTCGTTGATGATGTCGCAACTTCTAAGAGCCAATGCGGCTCGATTATCGACGCTAACCAGGATGGAAAGCTGGAAATTAAATCGCTCGGTGAGATTCTTTTGGAAAATAGATCGCAAAGCAATGAAGACCAGCGGACTCTCTACTTCAGCGTGGGACTTGGAATTCAAGATGCGGCTTTGGTCGAGCTGATTCTGGAGCGGCTCTGATGTTAGAGAGTAGCGCTAAGGAAATCTTAAAAAAGAATTGGGGAATTTCTTCTGAAATTTTGGCTCTGACTGGCGAGCGTGATTTGAATTACCAGGTCAGAAGTGAACCAAAGCGAATTCTGAAAATCTACCCAAACGCCTTAGCCGGTGAAATGGCATTCTTAAAACTTCAAGATCGAGCGTTGGCTTCACTTCAAGCGCTGCATCGAACGCCGGTTCCTATCGCCACAAAATCCGGTGAGACCACTATTCCAGTTGAAACCGGGGCGGCTCGGCTGCTTTCCTGGCTAGATGGCCAGATGTGGGCCGAATCAGATTCGCGAGAGTTTGCTGAATTGGGCAGGTGCGTTGCCCTAGTAGACCAACACTTAGCGAGACTTGAGCTAACGGAAACCGATGTAAAACTTCTCAACCGAGATCTTATTTGGAACATGATGCAGGCGGAGAAGATTCTTAATCGGCTCGACCTTGTTGCAGATGAAAGACTGCGCATCTCAGTTGCCCGTGAAATCACTGAATTTAAAGAGAAGGTCCTATCTAAACTTAAAGAGATGAAATCGCAACTCATCCACAATGATGCCAATGATTGGAATATTGTCTGTGGCGAGAAGATTCAACTAATCGATTTTGGGGACATCATCCTTGCGCCCCGCATTGTTGGGCTCGCGGTGACAGCCTCTTATTTAGCCCTGGATTCGGAAGATCCTACATTCGAGATCGCTAAATTGGTTCGGGGATATCACTCAATCTCGCCTCTTACCTTGGATGAAATTGAACTCTTGCTCCCGTTAACCCGAGTGCGAATTGCTATGAGTATTGCGAACGCGGCGCTTCAAATTTCTGAGAATCCTGGCAATGCGTATCTTGGAATTAGCCAGAGTAAGACTCCAGGGGCGTTAGCCAGATTGGCTTCCGTAGATAAAAACTACGCTCTTTTTCGTTTTAGAAACGCGCTTGGACTTGAGGCGAATCCAAGAGCTAAAACGATACGCAGCTATTTGAATCGAAAAGTTGATATTCAGGATGTAGTTGCACCTCCTTTAAACAAGGCCAAGAAAGTCTGGATTGATTGGTCGATAGATAATCCAAAGTTGCCGCGAAGTAGCGCTGAGATTGCCGCAGTCCTAAAAGAGTCTGGTGCGGCGCTTGGGATTGGTAAATATTGCGAGAATCGCTGGGTCTATGAGAGCGTCGATTTTGATAGTTCTGATCCAAATGCCCGAACCTTTCATCTTGGCGTTGATTTGTGGATGGAAGTTGAGGCGCCGGTATATGCACCCCTTGATGGGATAGTGGAATTATTTAACGATAACGCCAAATATCTGGATTATGGCCCGGTGGTGATTCTTCGCCACACCTGTGACGATGGCACGCCATTTTGGACACTTTACGGACATCTCTCGAAGCAATCACTTGAGAATTGGCAGATCGGAAAAGAATTTAAAGCTGGAGAACTCATCGGCTGGATGGGGGATGAAAGTGAAAATGTAGGTTGGCCACCACATGTCCACTTCCAGCTCTTAACTGATTTGTGCGGTATGGGAATTGATGTTTATGGAGTCGCACCGCGAGAAGAGGTATCGCTCTGGCGCGGTATCTCACTTAATCCCAATCTGATTTTGCGCGTCCCAGAAGGAGTCGATGCCCATAGCCGAATTAGCGGAAGAACTATAAAAGAGGAGCGCTTGGTTGCCATCGGTCGCAACCTCTCCCTTAATTTCAAAGAGCCGCTACATATCGTTGCAGGCGAAGGTGCTTACCTAATAGATGAATCTGGAAATCGTTATCTCGATCTGGTTAACAATGTGGCTCACGTAGGCCACGGCCACCCCAGACTCGTTGCCGCAGCTGCAAAGCAGATGGCAACATTAAATACCAACACTCGCTATCTCCATCAATCAATAATTGAATATGCCAGGTCGCTAATCAGCACGCTTCCAGATCCGCTCTCGGTTCTTTATTTTGTTAATAGTGGTAGTGAAGCCAATGACCTAGCGATCAGACTGGCAAAAGCCCACACCAAGCGAAATGGATTCTTGGCACTTGATCACGCTTATCACGGCCATACCGATAGCGTTGTCGAGATCAGCCCCTACAAGTTCTTCGGCAAAGGTGGCGCAGGTAAGGCAAGAAATGTAAATGTTGCAAGGCTTCCCGATCTATTCCGTGGTGACTTCAGAGGCGCTGGTGCGACTGAGAAGTATCTACAGGATGCAGTAAATCAATTAGATACTCTAACGGAACCGATTGCAGCTTTCTTCTCCGAGAGCATCGTGAGTACCGCAGGTCAAATTGTTCTACCTCCCGGATATTTGACTTCAGTATTTAAGGAAGTGCGTAGCCGCGGTGGCATTTGTGTAAGCGATGAAGTTCAAATTGGCCTTGGTCGAGTTGGTGAACAATTCTGGGGTTTTCAATTACAAGGCGTCGTTCCCGATATTGTCACAATGGGAAAACCTCTCGGCAATGGTCATCCGCTAGCTGCCGTAGCAACTACGGCTGAAATTGCGTCCTCTTTCAACAACGGAATGGAGTACTTCAATACCTTTGGTGGAAATCCAGTGAGCTCAGTAATCGGTCAGACTGTCTTCGATATTGTGATGGATGAATCGCTTCAACTAAATGCCTTGCAAACGGGCCAATATCTAATGAACTCAATGAGGGAATTGGGTAAGAGTCATTCCATGATTGCTGATGTTAGAGGGCGCGGTCTATTTATCGGGGTTGAGATGATGCGCGATGAAAAAACACCGGCTACAGCCGAGGTCGCTGAACTTATGGAATTTGCACTCTCTAAAGGAGTTCTGCTCTCCTGCGATGGACCAGATAACAATGTTTTAAAGATTAAACCCCCATTAATTATCAATAACGCTCAAGTTGATCTTCTCACAAATGTAATCTCTGATTGGCTATCCCAATGAGCGGTGCGCTATCCGGGGTCAAGATTGCCGATTTCACTCGAGTTCTTGCCGGACCTTATGCAACGATGCTGCTGGCTGATTTAGGCGCTGAAGTCACCAAAGTTGAGCGCCCCGGAACTGGAGATGAGACGCGCGATTGGAAACCTCCAGTGGATAGCCAAGGTCGTTCCACCTATTTTCTTGGCGTAAATAGGAACAAATCTGGGCTTGCGCTAGATCTTTCAATAGCTGCCGATCAAGCCCGCGCCCGCGAATTGATCTTGGCTTCGGATGTCGTTATCGAAAATTTTGGTGCTAACGGTATGGCGAAATTTGGACTGGACTACAAATCTCTTAAAAATTTGAAACCTGAATTAATTTATTGCTCGATTACCGGATTTGGTTCTAGTGAAATTGCTGCGCAGTTACCTGGATATGACATGTTGGTACAGGCAATGAGTGGGCTAATGCATGTAACTGGCACCGAATCTGGTGATCCAACTAAAGCTGGGGTAGCGGTAATTGATGTGATTGCCGGCCTTCATGCCTGCACCGGAATCTTGGCTGCTTTAAGAGCGCGAGATGAACAAGGCATCGGCCAACTCGTTGAAATCGATCTTTTCTCTTCAGCTCTCTCTGCGCTCACCAATCAATCCAGCGCCTACGTTGCTGGCGGAATTGATCCCAAGCGCCTTGGCAATCACCACCCATCGATCGTTCCCTATGGCGTCTTTACCGCTAGCGATCGTTCGATTGCCATCGCCATCGGCAATGACCGGCAGTTCGCTAAATTTGCCGAATTAGTCGAAATCCAAGAGCCTAATTACAAAGAGAATTCCAATCGCGTTGAGCACCGAGACTCACTTATAAAACTCATAAACGAAAAATTGCAGTCTAAGACAGCCGGCGAATGGATCGAACTATTCCGTAAAAATCAGATTCCAGCTGGACCAATTAACTCAATCGCCGAAGCCTTCAATTTTGCCGAAACCATCGGCTTAAAACCAATCGTGGATATTGCCGGCTCTAAATCAGTCGCTAACCCAATTAAATTATCTGCGACTCCAGCCGAATACCGAAAAGCTCCGCCTACTCTCTAACTTTGGGATGCTGTCTTGAGAAAATCGCCCAAGTGACGGCTGCGACGATTCCAACGGTGCACATTAAAGTACTAGGTGGCACAACTTCATCGAGCAATAGCACTGATAGCCCTAAAGTCATAAATACCTGTAATTGTTGAACCTGCGCGCCGCGAGCCGTGCCTGCATCTTTTAGTCCGCGGTACCACGGAATAAATCCGAGATACATTGAAGAAAGTCCAATTACGAGTAAACCAATATTTGCTTGAGTTGTAGGTACCGCCTTTGATTCAACATGCACCCAAAGGAAAATTGACGCAGTGAATGTCACTGGAAGTGCTATTACCACCACCCAAGAAATTACTTTCCATCCAGGGTAAATTCGAGTTAATTCTGCTCCCTGTACATAACAGAACGAAGAAGCTAAAACCGCACCAAGAGCTAAGAGATCAGCAAACAAATCCTCCGTATTGAAATTGCCCCGACTTGTTGTGAAATAAATTAAAATCAATGTACCCAAAATAGAGGCAATCCAAAACTGCCTTGAAACATTCTCGTGCCCACGAATAACTGCAAAAATTGCGGTCACTAGCGGCATTATTGATGCCACGACCGCAACCGGAGCAGTCTCAGTTCGCATAAGCGCCAAGGCAATCAAAATCGGCCATCCGAAAACTGCGCCCAACATCGTGTAGAAAAACTCTCGATAATGACCTGGCGGAAGCAATTTTTCGCCGGCGATTTTCAAGAATGCAATTGCCAAAATCGCCGCAATCACAGCGCGTCCAGTGGCGGTAAATAATGGCGAGTAACTCTCCAGAGCCCAGCGAGTCATCGGCAGGGAGAGAGAAAAAAGAATTACGGCGAAGAGCGCAAAACCGATGCCTTGAATCTGCGTCTTATTCATTTCCTCTTCATTCCGTGGAGAGTTTCTTGACGCTAATTTTGGTGGATGATACTGGGAATCGAACTACGTTAAGTTATTTCTTGCCCAATTCGAATTGTTCGATCTCTAGTAGAGCCACCAGCGCCATATGTAACTGAGGCACAATCGAGTTTTATTGCTTGAAACTGTGTAAGTGTTAACCAGAGTTTACTTTCGCCCGCATCATCCTTAGGCGGAAAAAACTCAACTGAGATTTTTGGTCTATCTATCCTGTTTTGCACAGGAGTGAGGATAACCATAACTGCCCAATACTTATGCCTTACCTAAATCCAGATTTTGAGGTGGTTAAACAGTTTGTTTCTTAGTCTCATCTCGGTGCTTGCGCAGGTAGACCATAAATGGTGTTCCACCAGTGCCAACTGCTGATGGATTTCCTGGGGTAGCTTGAGCTTGGGCGTGGATATAGGTTCCGGCATACTCTAAATGCATAGCTCTAAAATTTGCGACCAACTCAATACAATCATTAAATACTTGGGTTAATGAGCTCCTCTTAATCATAGTTACAAAGTTACGCACTGATGGACCAGCCTCTACCGCCTCGATAAAAGCTACATGCTTTGGGGGCATATATGTGCGCATCTCCATTAAATACTCGCGTAGCTCATCCTTTTCATGCTCTATTCCTAGAACACCATCCATTGCCGGAATGATCGCACTCTGCGCTCCTGTCTCACCCCGAAACTTTTGTCCCACACCTTTGTACTCATCTACTCCCTCATAAACCACACCATCTGGCAGTGATGGGTTATTTCGCCAGCCAAATATGTATGGACGAACTCTATGAAAATAAATGTACGGATCACATCTCTCAGTCATGCGGCCTAAAACTTCATACATAGCTGAAAGGGCGGTTCTCATTTTTGTTAATGCTAACTCAACCTGCCCTGCATCCTGGGCCACAACCGCTGTTTGTGCCTCTTCAATTGCTTTTAAAGCTTTTCCAGCTTTCTTTTCAATATCGATGTGAATTAAAATAAACCATTCTTCATCTTGCCCACCTAAGAAACATTGCAGCAGTCCAATATTTCCACACTCAATCGGACCTGCCTTATCAAATCTTCGCCAATTGTCTGCTGCATAACTTTGATAAGAAAGAATTGGTGGACGGCCGACTAACTTTCCAACCTCATACCAAGGCTTAGCTAACACCTCTGGCAAAAGTGTGGCAGCCACATTATCACTCCATTGATATGCCTGACCGATATAACTTAAAACTAACATAGCCCGCTGGATTTCAGCTTCGCCATTTAATTTATCAATATTAAATTTAGGTAGTGCTTTTACTCGCTTGCGAAAATTACTGCCCATTAACAACTTAGGCAGATTCTTACCAAATTGATCCCATTCCTCATTACCAGCAGAGAGTGATTGCGCTGGATTATACGATGGCAAATAGCCGAACTCTTCAGTTATTCCATAATCTGCGATTTTGACCGGATTCATTTGGCTCCTTATTTTACTCAAACGTGGGCGGTGAGGGTTTCACTCCACTTTTTCCGGGTACTCCCCCGACTTTTAGATTGTCGGGTCATAATCAGTTAACTTACACGAGAAATATGAAGTAGGAAAGCGTGAATTCCTATATCTACCTATTTAAAAAGTACTCGGATAATATTAAAATCAAATTGTGAAAAATCACCTAATTGCCTTACTAGTGATCACACCACTTCTGCTTTCATCTCAAGCATCTACCTCTCATGCCACAGCTAAGGCGGGGGCAAAATGCTCAAAGGTGGGAAGTAAATCAGTGGTTGGCACAAAAACCTTTACCTGTATTCAGTCTGGGAAGAAAATGATTTGGGATAAGGGAGCTTCGCAATCTCCTGGCAAAAATATAAATGCCAGAGAGCAGGCGTACAATCTCATTCGACAGGCGCAAAGTTCAAGCAAAGGCGCCTCGTCAAAACGTGATATCACAATCGTCTCTCATCCTACGACCAAGCAGGCAGATCTGGATGAGATAAGGACTCGTGCAAATGATGCGATCAATTTCTTTGGAGCAGATGCATCCGGGGAAAGACTCCACATAATCGTTGGAAATATGGCTTCGCTGTCCTGGACAAGAGAAGAGCTGGGGAAAGTCCAGCCTGCGCAATTATCTGAACACAGCAATTGGGAAAGGATGATTTCTTCGTTTGTCAATGCCAACAATCGATGTAACTTATGGAATGCGGGCAGTCACGGTTTCACATCAGATGGGGCAGGACTGATCACTGTGACATTTGCACGAAATGACTGCACAAACACAAACCCACGGGACTTGGTTTGGAAGACAACATTCGAACATGAAGTTGTAAACCATCTACAGAATCGTTGGCTCAAGGGGCGCGTGGATCTTATGCCTTGCTGGTTGAACGAAGGACAAGCGGTTTACTATGGCAGCGTGCTTGGAACAGCAAAAAATTTCTCGGAGTTCAAAGAAGTTTTTTCTTGGCACAAAAGGTTTAAAAGAGAGAATCTGATGACTGCGGCCAAGCGACTTGGATATGGGATTGACATGAGCTACTGCGGCAACCAGGGTGGATATGAGGCAGGACGACTCCTTGTGGAGCAATTGATCATTGAGTTTGGACATGTTTCTTTGATCGACTACACCAAGTCCATAGTGGATACCCCAGGACCAGATCGTGAGAAGTGGGAAGTAGCGTTTGAACAGCACTTCAAGATCAGCTATGACAAGTGGCTTGAAAAGGTCGTGCCTGAGATTGAAAGACGAGAACTGTAAGTCCCTCATATATTGCTTGTGGGCAATGAGGGTTTCGAAACTGCCGTTACATTGCGCGCCACTATCTCTTTTCTTTCTCGAATCAACGGCCATGAGATTGCGCTAAGCGTCTCGATTGGCGGAGCGCGAATTGATCCCGATGAAGATGGCCGGCCAAATCTTTTTCAGCGCGCGGATACGGCGATTTACTAAACAAAACGGGGTAACGTCGGTGTTTTTCGATGGGGCGATGCGATTAGGAGTTGAACCTTGACGGTCATATGATTCCCGCCGTCCGATGTAAAACCGAATGAGGTGAGATCCTCTCCACAAAGGAGGCAGCTAATTGAGCGCACGCTTTACCAGTAATGTGTTAATTCTCGGGGCTGGTTCAGTCTCCCAATCTGTTCTTCCTCTTATTATACAACATCTAGTGGATGCTAAACAAATAACTATCATGGATCAGCGCGACAACCGAGCTCGCGTTAAATCTGCGGTTGAAAAAGGCGCCACTTATATTCAGGATCAAATAACTAGAGATAATCTTGACTCGCAACTCTCTAAATATCTTAAAGCCGGCGATTTTCTTCTTGATCTCGCTTGGAATATTGATGCCAACACTATTTTGCAATGGTGCTATGACCATGGTGTGCTTTATCTAAATACCTCAATTGAAGAGTGGGATCCGTATATTGGTGGCGCCAATCGCCATCCCTTAGAAAGAACTTTGTATTACCGCCATATGCGGATGCGTCAGATGAGCTCTACTTGGAATAAGAAGGGTGCGACCGCAATAGTTGAGCATGGTGCTAACCCAGGGTTAGTGTCACATCTAGTCAAAAAAGGGCTCGTTGATATCGCCACTAAAGGCCTAAAAGATAAAAAATTTAGCTCGGATGTTGAAAGTGCACTTGGTGAAGAACGCTATAACGATTTAGCTCACCTGTTAAATGTAAAAGTGATTCATATTGCCGAGCGAGACACCCAAGTTACTAATCGACCTAAACAATGGGGTGAATTTGTTAATACCTGGTCGGTGGAAGGTTTCTACGAGGAAGGAATTGCTCCAGCTGAACTCGGTTGGGGAACCCACGAAAAAACCTTGCCAGTCAATGCTTATGAGCATCCAACTGGACCCAAGAATCAGATTGCAATTGCCCAACCCGGCGCTACGACCTGGGTTAGATCCTGGGTGCCACATTTTGAAATTCAAGGCATGGTGATTCGCCACGGCGAAGCATTCACAATCTCAGATCACTTATCTGTCTGGCGCGATAACAAAGCTATTTACCGTCCAACGGTTCATTACGCATACTGCCCATCAAATGAAGCGATCGTCTCAATGCGCGAGCTTCAGATGCTCAATTGGGAGTTACATAAGAACCAACGAATCATGAATAATGAGATCACTGCTGGTGATGATCGTCTCGGCGTGCTGTTAATGGGCCATCCATACAAATCCTGGTGGACTGGTTCATTACTTAACATCGAGGATTCGCGAAAGCTTGTCCCTGGACAATCTGCTACTACAGTTCAAGTTTCCTCAGCAGTTTACGCCGCTTTGGCTTGGGCGATGAAGAATCCCGATGCCGGCCTTCTTGTTCCAGATGAACTTCCATGGCGTGAAGTTCTAGGTTACGCCGAGAAGTATTGGGGTGGCATTTATTCAGAAGCCGCAGATTGGGATCCGCTAAAGAATCGAGTTGATCTTTTCGAAGGTTGGAATAACCAGCAGGTCGACAAGAGCGATCCTTGGCAATTCAGTAACTTCTTAGTTGATTAATTGGGTTTAAGGGGCTTTGCTGCTTTGATCTCTTCGAGTCGCGCCAAGGATTCCAACCTCTCCTTGGCGTGATCGACAATCGGTTCTGGATAACCTTTAGATAATCCGTCTAATACGAGCCATGGTTCATGGATATCTTCACCTGATAAATGGCGAAGTTCCGGGATATATCGCTTTATGTAATCTCCTTCGAAATCAAAGCGGCGACCCTGCTCTATCGGGTTGAAGACTCGGTAATACGGCGAGGCATCAGTTCCGCAACCAGCAGTCCATTGCCAACCATGAGAATTCGAAGCCACATCGTTGTCGATTAGATATTTCATAAAGAAATTAGCGCCATGTTGCCATTCAATATGAAGATCTTTAACGAGAAATGATGCCACCACCATGCGAGTTCGGTTATGCATCCAACCTTCATGAACTAATTGGCGCATCGCAGCATCCACAAACGGAAATCCGGTTTTCCCTTCACACCAAGCCTGGAATGCTTTACCAGGTTCCGCATAACGCATTTTCTTATATTTCACATCGTAGTAATCGCGGGAAGTGTGAGGATTATGGTGAAGTACATCGGCATAAAACTCACGCCAGGCAATTTCTTTTCGGTAAACCTCATGTCCCTTTTTCTGGCCCAGCGGTTCGAGCATGGTTCGCGGATGAATCTCGCCCCAGCGAAGATGTGGACTCATACGACTCGTACCTTCTGTACCTGGAATATTTCGAGCATCGCCATACTCATCAGCTGCGCGCTTTAGGAACTCTTTGAATCGTTTTAGGGCCGCGACTTCGCCGGCTTCTTGAATTGTGACGCCATCAGGCGCTTTCCAATCTGGAATCTTTGCGGATTTACTTGGTGCAACCCAATTTGGATTCTTCGGCGCAGCGACTGGTTTGCGCCAACCATGAGCACTCCAGGCGCGATAGAACGGTGTGTATACGCGATAGGGCGTGCCATCATCTTTTAATACACGGCCTGGGGTAACGGCATAACTGCTTCCAACCTGGGTTAACTCAATTCCTGCCTTCTTTAATTTCCCATCTAGTTGATTTCCATAGGGCGCATATTGAAAAGCAGAATGGATACTTATCGCGCCAGTCTCCTTCTTTAATTCACTTAATACCGCAACAGGATCGCCAGAAATTAAATGAAGTGTTCCACCCAGTGATTCATTTAGCACTCGCAGGGATGCTGCTAAATATGCTCGTCGATGTGCGCCGGCGCGTTCGGCAATCTCTTCATCCATTATGAAGAGCGGAATTACTTCGTTACCTTCATCCAGGCTTGCTAATAGCGCTGGATTATCAGCGAGGCGAAGATCTCGCCGGAACCAAAAGATTGCTCGATTCGCCATGGCAAGATTCAACCATTATGGAAGAGATAAAGCGCTTCCAACTTCGTGGAATTAGAGGCGAAGTTAAGCGAGTGCGAATAAGTGAGCGAACCGTTGACTATTGGGCGCCGCCTGAAGGAAGTGATTCGTTACTCATCGCCCACGATGGCCAGAATATCTTCGATTGGCGGACCGCCTCTAATATCAAAACTTGGCGTCTAGCCCAGACCGCAAGTCGCGTTGCCGATGAACTCAATCAAAGGCCGCCACTTGTTATTGCAGTATTTCACGGTAAAAGTAAAAGAGATCCGCATGGTCGAGCTCGGGACCTCTGTCCAGAGGATGCTTTTCGAGATGGGATTGTGCCATCCCAATCACCTGCAATTTCGGTCTCGCAATTAAGAGGTAATTCTTATACCGCTTCAATCTTTGATGAAATTCTGCCAACCATCTTGGAAGAAACTAAATTACAAATTGCTCCGGAGCGAAGCGCCATGATTGGTTCTTCTATGGGAGGGCTAGCAACTCTCTATTCGCTAATAAATTACAGCCCGAGATTTCATACTGCTCTCTCGCTATCAACTCATTGGAGCCTGGCCGGAGAACCGCTCGTTGATTGGCTACTTTCGCGATTGCCAAGGCCCAAAGACCATCGAATCTGGATGAGCCGTGGGGAACGTGGTTGTGACGCTGAATATCCGCCCCTCCAAGAGCGGGCAAACCAAAAATTAATTGCAGCTGGTTGGAAAGATAATTTTGAAAGTAAAGTATTTATAGGTGCTGGACATAATGAAAGTGCTTGGGCAAAGCAAGTTAGTGAAGCGCTTGGTTATTGGTTAAGCAAGCTTTGAAATCTGATTCCATCCAACTACCGAATCGGGTTTACGTGGCCCTTCTCCGATATATCTTGAAGATGGTCTAATCAATCTTCCGGTTCGTTTCTGTTCCAAAATATGTGCCGACCAGCCAGCAGTTCGGGCTGAAGTGAACGTCGGAGTAAACATATTGGAGGGAACTTGAGCAAAATCTAAGAGGACTGCAGCCCAAAATTCGACATTGGTTTCAAGAATACGATCTGGACGACGGTCTCTGAGTTCAGCAAGAGCTGCCTCCTCTAGCGCTTTAGCAATTTCATAACGTGGCGCTTTCAACTCTTCACAGGTTCGTCGCAGAGTTCTCGCTCGAGGATCTTGGGCACGATAAACGCGATGGCCGAATCCCATCAAGCGCTCCCCTTTATCTAGCAACTCTTTTACATACTTTCGTGCGTCGCCACTCCTCTCAACTCCTTCAATCATAAAAAGTACCCGAGATGGCGCGCCACCGTGGAGCGGACCGCTCATTGCGCCCATAGCACCAGAAATTGCAGCTGATGCATCCGCACCTGTTGAGGCGATAACACGAGCCGTAAATGTTGATGCATTCATTCCATGTTCAGCAGCCGAAACAAAATAAGCGTCAATGGCTCGAACATGATCGGGATCAGGTTCACCGCGCCAACGAATCATCATCTGTTCAACGACTGTTTTACCCGCATCAATTTTTGCTTGTGAAACTGGGTTGGCTTTACCGCGCGCGGACTGTGCCACAAATGAAAGGACCATGGTTGAGGTACGTGCTAAATCTAAGCGTGCTTGTTCATCCGAGATGTCAAGAAGTGGTTTCATTTTGTATCGCTCTGCCAACATAGCAGTAGCAGATTGCGCATCGACTCTGATATCTCCGGAGTGAACTGGAAGTTCAATAGGTTCTGCGTTAGGTAATCCAGGTGAAAAGGAATCATCAACTAATAAGCCCCAGACATTTCCAAAGGAAACCTTGCCGACTAAATCATCAATGTCAACACCGCGATACCGAAGTGAGCTACCTTCTTTATCTGGTTCTGCAATTGTCGACTCAAATGCGATGACGCCTTCAAGACCGGGCTTAAAGTCACCGCTCATGGCGCGTATTCTGCCTACTTTCGAGGTTCTCTCCCAATCCGGGATGACCGTTTCGGGAAAGTGACGTTAGATACATCCATGGATGCCTTGGATAGAGAAGCTATCTCGCAGATGAGAAAGTCTTATGGCGAAGTTGGACTGGAAGAAAGTGCTCTTGATCCAGATCCAATAAAGCAATTTTCTCATTGGCTGGCCGAGGCCGCTAAGAATCAAGTTATTGTCGAAGCCAACGCAATGATCTTGTCGACCACAGATAATGGAAATCCCAGCTCACGTACTGTGCTTCTAAAGGATGTCACAGATGCTGGGTTTACATTTTTTACCAATTATCAATCGCGTAAAGCAAAAGAAATTTCAGCCTCACCAAATGTTGCACTGCTTTTTCCTTGGTATGCGATGGAGCGCCAGTTAAAAATAATTGGAAGCGCTACTGTGGTTCCTGAATCTGAATCAGATAAATATTTTGCTTCTCGTCCATGGGCAAGCCAGATTGGAGCTTGGGCCAGTGATCAATCTGAAATTTTGAAATCTCGCGAAGAGCTACAGGAAAGATTTAATCAATTTGCATCTCGTTATCCGGAAGGTAGCGCTGTACCTAGACCGAAAAATTGGGGTGGCTACCTAGTGACACCAATAACAATTGAATTCTGGCAAGGTAGGTACTCTCGATTACACGATCGAATTCGATATTCAAAGACCGGTTCCAATTGGAAGATTGAACGTCTCTTCCCATAGGCTTACCGCCTTATGATTTATATTCCTGATTCCATTAAGCCGCGTGATGGCCGATTTGGTTGTGGGCCATCGAAGATAAGAGATACTGCGTTAGATAACCTCTCCACAAAAGGAAGATCAATCCTCGGCACCTCGCACCGTCAGAAAGCTGTTAAGAGCGTTGTGGGTGATATTCGAAATGGACTTAATCAATTATTTTCATTACCGGAAGGTTATGAAGTTCTCTTAGGTAATGGTGGTTCGACCGCATTCTGGGATATTGCAACTTTTGCCTTGATTGAAGAGAAATCACAACATCTCACCTTTGGTGAGTTTTCGGCAAAGTTTGCCGGCGCCGCTAAAGCTGCGCCTTTCTTAAAGGACCCTTCGGTTATTTCCTCTGAGCCTGGAACGCATCCTCTTCCTAGAGCTGAATCTGGAATAGATGCCTATGCCTTTACGCATAACGAAACTTCTACCGGCGTAGCGATGCCGATAAAACGCCCCGAAGGAATTGGTGAGGCGCTCGTATTAGTCGATGCAACTAGCGCTGCAGGTGGCCTTGATGTTTCTGCGAGTGAATTTGATATCTACTACTTCGCTCCCCAGAAATCTTTTGCCTCTGATGGCGGGCTTTGGATTGCGCTGATGAGTCCTCGGGCAATTGGGCGAATTGAAAAGATCAGCAAGAGTGGTCGGTGGATTCCGGCCTTCTTTGATCTATCAATTGCGCTAGAAAATTCCAGATTAGATCAGACCTATAACACTCCGGCTTTAGCAACTTTATTATTACTCGCAGATCAAATTGGGTGGATGAATTCTGGCGGAGGGCTTAGCTTTGCAGCTGGACGAAGTGCACAATCCGCAAAAATCATCTATGACTGGGCAGAGAAAACTTCTTACACAACACCCTTTGTCACTGATCCGGCAATGCGATCAAAGGTTGTCGCTACAATAAATTTTGATGAATCAATCGATGCTTTAGAGATAGCAAAGGTCTTAAGAGCTAATGGGATTTTAGATACCGAGCCATATCGCAAGCTCGGCAAGAACCAACTTCGGGTCGGAATGTTCCCAGCAATTGAGCCTTCCGATGTAGCGGCGCTGACCGCATCTATCGATTTTGTCGTTGCGAAAGGATTGAAATGAGCCCCAAGTTTCGAAGGACCGTTACCTTGGTTATCTTGATTGGATTAGTACTGATGGTGATAGTAAGTGGTCTCTAAGCCATGAAAGGTGCGATCCCGGTAATAATCGCAGGAATCATTCTTTGGAGCATTGCGCTGGTTATCTCAATTATTATTAACGCGATGGCCAAAGTAATTTTTGTTTGCGTTCTAGGAATACTTTTAGGGCTAATCGGTATTCGCTACACCAAGCGGCGCGCAGCGCGCGATTAACCTTCGATTTCTTGAGCGATTCCGCGTAATACCTTAGCTACTCGCGCAGCCTCAGCTTCACTTGGGTAGCGACCATGACGAAGGCCATTTCCAACGCGATCTAACATTTTTATTGATTCCTCAATAATCACAGCAAGATCATCCGCGCCAGCTTTTGAAGATGCCAGAGATGGCGGAGCTTCGACAATTCGCACCGAGAGCGCTTGTGGGCCTTTACGTCCTTCAGCAACGCCAAACTCTAATTTTGTTCCAGGCTTCAACATTGCGACGCCCTCAGGAAGTGCGGAAGAGGCAATATAAACATCTTCACCTTCATCAGATGAGATGAAGCCAAAGCCTTTTTCGATGCTAAACCATTTAACGCGGCCGGTTGGCATAGGGCCTCCTTGGACTTAAAAAGTCGTTTAAAAACTTGTCGTGTGCGCCGCGCTCTGCGGACAGGCGTCTAGTTTATCGCCTCGGAATGTGCGCCGCATCCATGATTAACCGAAACCACCCGCGCATCTTCCGGCGAAATCGCATTGGCGCAGACGCCAAAGGCTTGGCGAAGTGAGCCTCTAATCGGCAGGTAGAAACCACAGCTACCGCAGTTCTTCGGTGCCAGGCGCGCAATATCCGAATCCGGTCCGCGATCACCTTCATACCAACGTTTCGCCGCTTGATCTCTTCCTTCAATTGAAAGCACACGCAATCTAGTTCCACCTAATTCAAATAGTTCATGTAAATCTAACTCCTCATCACTTGGAAGGATTGCGCTACCAGGAACTAAACGTGGATCATCGGCGGCAGTTGGAACAATTGTTCCGGCAACTACATCGCCTGGGGTAATTCGTTCGCTGTAAGGAATCCACTCAGGTGCCAGCAATGAGTCAGGTCCAGGAAGCAGAACCACATCACAGATTGTTGGTTGATCTGATTCAATCTTGGTGACAGTTACCGCCCAGCGCCAACCCATATATGCAGGAAGCGAAGCAGCAAATAAATAAGAGGTGACATGTTCATCGGATTCAATTGAGATTAAATCGCCAACAAATTTGCTCTTCTTAGCATCTTCAATAGCAGCAGCGCGCGCAAGTTCGGCGGCATCGAATGGATCGACGCCGCTTACTTTTGCGGAATGCTTCTTAGTCGCACGTGACATAAGGAGCTAGTCTATCTTGCTTTAGAAATCCATATCCCCGCCAGGTGCTGCAGGCATTGCTGGCTTAGGTTCTGGTTTATCTGCGATAACAGCTTCTGTGGTTAAGAAAAGCGCAGCAATTGATGCCGCGTTTTGGAGCGCAGAGCGAGTTACTTTTGCGGGATCGATGATTCCGGATTTGATCATGTCGACATACTCGCCCGTTTCTGCATTTAGACCTTCGCCAGCTTTTAGGTTACGTACCTTTTCGACTACAACTCCGCCTTCAAGTCCTGCATTAATTGCGATCTGCTTTAACGGAGCCTCAATTGCAAATTCCACAATCTTGGCACCTGTTGCTTCATCATCAGATAACTTTAATTTCTCAAATGCTTTCTTGGAAGCTTGGAGAAGAGCAACGCCACCACCGGCGACGATTCCCTCTTCAACAGCTGCTTTAGCGTTACGGACAGCATCTTCGATGCGGTGCTTGCGCTCTTTTAATTCAACTTCAGTTGCAGCTCCGGCTTTGATGACTGCGACGCCACCGGCAAGCTTGGCGAGACGCTCTTGAAGTTTCTCACGATCATAATCAGAGTCTGAGTTTTCAATTTCAGCTCGAATCTGGTTGACGCGACCTTTGATCTGTTCTACATCCCCAGAACCTTCAACGATGGTGGTCTCATCCTTAGTGACTACGACCTTGCGGGCGCGACCAAGTAGATCAAGAGTCGCGGCATCTAACTTCAAACCGACTTCTTCTGAGATAACAGTTGCACCGGTAAGAATTGCCATATCTTGGAGCATCGCCTTGCGACGATCGCCAAAACCAGGGGCTTTTACAGCTACCGAACGGAAAGTTCCGCGGATCTTATTTACAACAAGAGTTGCTAGCGCTTCGCCTTCAACATCTTCCGCGATAATCGCAAGTGGCTTTCCACCTTGCATTACCTTCTCAAGAAGTGGAACTAACTCTTTAATATTTGCAATCTTGGAGTTAACGATCAAAATATATGGATCTTCTAATACTGCCTCCATGCGCTCAGTATCAGTCACCATATAGGGAGAGATATAACCCTTGTCGAAACGCATTCCTTCGGTTAGCTCTAACTCGAGTCCAAAGGTATTGCTCTCTTCAACGGTGATAACGCCTTCTTTACCGACCTTATCCATCGCCTCTGCAATCATCTCGCCGATTGTGGAATCGGCTGCTGAGATAGATGCAGTTGCTGAAATCTGTTCTTTAGTTTCAACGGGCTTTGACATCACTGAAAGTTCTTCTGAAATGGCTTCAACAGCTTTTTCAATTCCGCGCTTCAGCGACATCGGATTAGAACCAGCAGCTACGTTCCGCAGACCTTCACGGACTAGCGCTTGTGCTAAAACGGTCGCAGTTGTTGTGCCATCACCGGCAACATCATCAGTCTTCTTTGCTACTTCCTTAACGAGTTCGGCGCCGATCTTCTCCCAAGGATCATCCAATTCGATCTCTTTAGCGATTGATACGCCATCATTGGTAATTGTTGGTGCGCCCCACTTCTTCTCGAGGACGACATTTCGACCACGAGGTCCAAGCGTTACTTTCACCGCATCTGCCAAGGTATTCATGCCGCGCTCAAGTCCGCGCCGCGCTTCTTCATTGAAGGCAATCATTTTTGCCATGGTTGTCTCCCTTAAGTTGGTTCGGGCGAATTATCACTCTCGCCCGGCAAGTGCTAACGCCAAGCCTAGGGCGCTGTATTCCCTTCCTCAAATCCTCCGCATCCGGCGGAGCCGTTTAACGAGCAGGGGCGCATGGGCCAGGGCGATCTCGTTATCAAGGAGAGCATTTAGCCGTTCGTAGTACTCACTTAGGGAGATTCCGAATTTCTCTTGAACGCCCTCCGCCTTGGTGCCGGCATGGCGCCACCAATGAGCCTCGAAATCAAGGATCGCTAGCTCTAATTCAGAGAGGTTACTTGCGAGCTGGGCTTTCTCTTCCATGCGCTAATTCAACTAGAGAGTTGTTTAATTTTTGGGATTTCCCTCAAGCATCCCCGAAGAGCGCCTTTCGTTTGGAACTTCGCACAATATTGCGGAGCATCGTTGGAAAGACAAATGCATGTAGCGGCAAAATTGCAAACCAATAAAGCTGGCCGCCTAGACCGCGCGGTGAAAATCGCGCCTCTTGAATTATTTCTACCTTGCCATCGATTTCTCTAATTCTAAACTCTAGCCAGGCTTTACCGGGAAGAACCATCTCGGCATAGAGTCGAAGTAATCTCTCTTTCGCTATCGCCTCTACACGCCAGAAATCTAAGCTATCGCCAACGCGTAAATGTTTTGGATCGCGTCTACCTCGCCTTAAACCAACTCCACCAACAATTCGATCGAGCATCCCACGCGCCCACCATAAGAAATCTGCACCGTACCAACCAGTCTCACCGCCAATCTGTTCGATAGAACGCCAGACACAATCAATTGGCGCATCGGTAAGGACTTCGCGCTTATCGCGGTGGGTAATTTCGCCAGCCCAATCTGGATCGCTCTGGGCTTTTTGCCAAGGCGCAGTGATTGCCGTTGCATCTGACCAGCGAGTCTCAACTTGATTGCTAGTTGTCCTAGAGAGTGCAAGATGAATAGCGTTCTCAACATCAAGTAAACCTTCGGGTGGTTTCGGAATAATTGCATCAATATCTTTTTTGGGATCAGCAACAGTTTCGTTTATTAAAGAACCAATGAGCGGTCGCGCTAAGCGAGTTGGTACCGGTGTAACAAAACCGATCCAGAGGCTAGAGAGTTTTGGCGTTAACACTGGAACGCGAATAATCCATCTCCTTCTTAATCCCGAACACTTTGCAAATTTTTGCATCATTTCGGCGTAAGAGAGAATTTCTGGACCACCGATGTCATAGATTCCATTGACTGGTCTCTCTAATTTCGCCGCGTTCGTTAAATACCAGAGCACATCTCGGACTGCGATTGGGTGGGTTCTGTTAGAAACCCATTTAGGAGTAGTCATTATCGGCAGGCGATGGGTGAGATGGCGCAACATTTCAAAAGATGCAGAGCCAGAACCAATGATAATTCCGGCGCGCAATTCAAGAACTGGGACTGATGTCGAACGTAACTCTTCGCCAGTTCGGGCACGCGAGGCGAGATGTTTACTCTGCTTATCATCATTTGCGATTCCGCCCAGATAAACAATCTGCTTTACACCCGCTCTTCCCGCAGCAGTTGCAAAGTTCTTTGCCATACGCGCTTCCAGCTCATCGAAATCACTCCCGACTCCGATTGAATGTAGAAGATAAAAAGCGGTGTGAACACCAGTCAGCGCACTCTTCATCTCTTCAAAGTTAGTTGCATTACCGACTGCGATTTCAACTTCATTTGCCCAACACTGGCCCGTAATTTTCTTCGCGTCACGGACCGAGACGCGAACAGGAATCTCCTCATTTAATAGCGCTCGAACTAATCGCCCGCCCACATATCCAGAGGCGCCAGTGACCAAGATTCGGCGAGATAAAGACATGGTGGAAGATTAGACTTTACTGGATGAATCGGCCAAAGGTAGTAATTCTCGGCGCTGGTTTTGGTGGATTGACAGCGGCCAAAGCCTTAGATCGCGTTGCCGATGTTACGCTCGTCGATCGCCATAACTTTCAAACCTTCTTACCTCTTCTCTATCAAGTTTCGACCGCAGGTCTGGCCGCCGATCACATCGCCCATCCCATTCGCAGCGCGCTTCGGAAAACCAAGATTAAATTCCGAATGGGTTCACCGCTCACAATTGATCAGGACAATAAATCTATCAAATTAGATTCCAGCGAAGTTCTCGATTTTGACTATCTAATTGTGGCGCTCGGTTCTTCGACAAATGATTTTGGAATTCCGGGAGTTTCCGAGAACTCTCTAGGTATGAAGAGCGTTTCGGAAGCGCTCGATATCCGCTCCTCCATCTTGCGTCGTTTTGAGGATATCTGTCGCTTTGAAGATGATTCAAAACTTTCAATCACCGTCGTTGGCGGCGGTCCAACCGGAGTCGAGATGGCTGGCGCAATCGCTGAATTAAAGAAAGGCCCGCTCCGTTCCGACCAAGCAAAAGCTGCCGACAATATAAGAATAAATCTCGTTGAAGCAGGTCCTCGACTCCTTCCTTCGTTTTCGGAAAAACTATCTGCGCGTACCCAGCGCGATTTAGAAAAATTAGGTGTACGTGTACTTAACAACACCTCAGTAAAAGAAGTTAAACCGCGCGAAATTATTCTCGGCAATCGCAGCAAGTTGCCTTCTGAGGTAACTATCTGGGCAGCTGGCGTTACTGGAGGACCAGTAATGAAGAAATTAGGACTTCCGACTGCCAAGGGAAGAATTACAGTTGAACCAACAATGCAAGTTGCTAACTATCCTCATATCTTTGCCATAGGAGATATAGCCGGCGCTAAAGATGAATCTGGAAGATTCTTCCCAATGGTCGCTCCCGTTGCGATGCAACAGGCCCGCTTTGTCGCTAAGCAAATAACTCGCCTTCAAGCAAATAAACCGCTAGAGAAATTTAAATATCGCGACAAAGGTTCGATGGCGACGATTGGTAGACATAAAGCAGTCGTTGAAGTTGGCCGACTTCGAATGAGCGGCATTCCAGCTTGGTATGCCTGGCTCTGGTTACATCTCTTCTATCTACTCGGCGGCAGAAATAAAATTGGAACGATGGTGGATTGGACTTGGAACTATCTAACTTTTGATCGCGGCAATCGCCACATCATGGATATTAATTAGGGCGCAGCGCTCCATAAGCGGTTTCTGGAACGAATGGCGCCTTCGGTCTTACCCAATCAATTCTCTTGTATGGCGCTCCTTGTAGCGGTCTTGGATCACGCTCTCCTTTATTTGGCCAGAATGAAAAGGCCCGCTCGGCCTGCGCGGTAATAGTGAGCGATGGATTTACCCCTAAATTTGCTGTGAGACTTGAGCCATCGACAATATGTAGCTTTGGATAATTCCAAACTCGATGATACGGATCGATTACTCCATTTTCAGAACTATCACTAATTACACATCCACCTACGAAATGAGCGGTAAAAGGCGCACTGATTAAATCGCCGACATGGCCACCTGGGATGCCACCATATTTATTTGCAATTCGCCGTGCAACTTCGTTAGCCGCAGGAATATAAGTTGCATTGGGATGTTCTGAATCCTGTTTTGAAGTCAAGCGCCAACCAAAGATACCGCGCTTTCCGCGAACTGAAATTGATGAGTCAACGTTCTGCATTACTAGCGCTATCACAGTTCGCTCACTCCATTTTCGTACATCAAAGATTTTGGCAATCATCGATGGACGAAGTAGCAATGTTGTAAACCATTGTTTTCTACGTTCTCGCGCCGTATCGCCATCAGTTATTACGGTTTGAAGGAGCCCCATAAAATTTGAACCTTTTCCGTAACGAACTGGTTCCACATGGGTGTGTTCATCAGGAAAAAATGATGAGGTAATTGCAGCACCTTTTGAGAAATCAATCGGGCCATTTTTCGGCATGATGGCTCCGGTTAACGCCTCGGAATTAGTTCTAGATAATTTCCCTAAAGCTGGCGAGAGTTTTTTAAGTTTTTGTTTTACCTTCATCTGGTGGAGCAATTTCTGAGTGTTATATGTACCCGCAGCCACCACCACTTCTCCGGCAGTAAATTCATGTTTTCCACCAAACCAAGCCGAACTCTTACGGGCGATTATCTTCCAGCCACCCTCTGCTAGCTCCTCTATTTCAGAAACTGTATGTTCCGGAAATACTTGCGCGCCCGCGCTCTCGGCAAGACCCAGATAATTTTTTGGCAGAGTGTTCTTCGCGTTGTAGCGACATCCCGTCATACATCCACCACATTGCCGGCAGCCATGCCGATCTGGACCCACGCCACCAAAATATGGATCTTTCTCCAAAACCCCTGAGCCATCACCAAAATGAACTCCAAGAGGTGCCATTTTGAAGGTGTGGCCGACTCCCATTTCAAGTGCAACATCTTTCATCGCCTGATCTGATGGTGAGAAATAAGGATTCTCCGCAACGCCGAGCATCCGTGAAGCTTGGTTATACCAAGGTAGCAACTCAGATTTCCAATCGGTGATATGACACCACTGGGAATCTTCAAAATAACTATCTGGTGGTTGGTAAAGAGTATTTGCGTAAACCAATGAACCGCCACCAACTCCAGCGCCAGCAAGAACTAAGACATCGGGTAGCGCGTGAATCCTTTGAATGCCTCGTAACCCCAATCTCGGCAAAAATAAAAACTTTGATAATCTCCAGGAAGTCTTGGGAAAATCTTTATCAGTAAATCTTCGTCCAGCTTCTAAGACTGCAACGCGATAACCTTTTTCAGAAAGTCTTAACGCGGCAACTGAACCACCAAAACCAGAGCCGATTGTTACGACATCGAAATCGCGGACCTTCGCCATATCCGAAATCTACAGATATCCTTCAGCTATGTCTGCAAAGCGCGAAATTCGCCGTAAACCACAACGTAGCGTCACTGATACGGAAGGAATTTACGCAATTTTGGACGAGGGCCTAGTTGCCCACGTTGGTTTTAATGACCCCGATAGCAAAGAGCCGGTAGTTATCCCAATCGCCTTTGGCCGAGACGGCAATCGCATTTTGATTCACGGATCGACTGGTTCTCGGATGTTTATGGCACTTAAAAAAGGAATTCCAGTCTGTGTCACGGTAACAATTCTTGACGGCCTAGTTAGCGCCCGCAGCCCCTTTAACTCTTCGATGAACTATCGCTCGGTAATGATTTTTGGAACTCCCAAAGAACTTACTGGAGATGAGAAAGAGCGCGGCCTTTACGCCGTAACCGAACGATTAATTCCCGGGCTCTGGGATGCCGGACGTGAGCAGACAGCTAAAGAGTTTGCCCAGACCATGATTCTTGAATTATCACTTGATGATGTAACCGCAAAGAAACGAATTGGCGGTGCATTGGATCCAGAAGATGCAAATCTGCCTATCTGGGCTGGAGTTGTCCCAATCTCAACGGTGTATGGAGCTCCAATTACAAATGAAGATGCCAAACACGTGCCCATTCCTGATTACATAAAAAATATCGCTAAGCGCGATAAGAACTAGCCGGTATTTCTTAATCCCGCTGCTACACCATTAATCGTCAAGAGAAGCGCGCGCTCAACCAGCGGATCAATATCTGAGCTATTACTTCTTACCTGGCTCAATAGCGATACTTGAAGTAGATGAAGCGGAGCTAGATAAGCGTCACGAATCTGAAGGGTACGAGCCAAGATTTCTTGATCCCCCAGAATCTCTTTCTTTCCAGTAAGACGAAGAATCTCGCTAATAGTTAATTCGAGTTCATTTTCAATATCGCTAAGGAAATGACGTAACTTCGGTTCAACAAGCGCGTTTACATATCTAGCCGCCGTCTTTAAATCAGTTTTAGCGACTGTCATCTCCACATTACTTATAAAGGTGCGGAAGAAATGCCAATCTTTAAGCATCTTGCGCATGGTTCTTTCATGTCCTGCCTCGCGAGCCGCTTTTAGCCCAGTGCCAACTCCGTACCAACCCGGAACAATCTGGCGCGATTGGGTCCAACCAAAAACCCATGGAATCGCACGTAGTGAAGATAAGTCGGCGCTGGCATCAGGTCTTCTCGATGGGCGGGAACCTAAATGAAGATTTCCTAACTGTTCTACTGGAGTTGATTGATAGAAATAAGAGGGTAGATCTGGATTTTCAACCAAACCTCGGTAACGCTTAAATGAGGCGGCACTTACCGCATCCATTGCTGCATTCCAATTCTCTAAATCTTCGGCGCTCTGTCGCGCAGCTCGATTTAAAACAGTCGCTTCAAATGCGGCAGCTAGCGTTAGTTCGACATTTTCCCGCGCTAAGGAGGGTAGCGCATATTTATCTGAGATAACTTCACCTTGTTCCGTCATCTTGATCTGGCCATCAAGAGTTCCCCAAGGAAGCGCGATGATGGCATCGTAAGTTGGTCCACCGCCACGTCCCACAGATCCACCACGACCGTGGAAGATGCGCAGTTGCACTCCGAATTTACGGGCGACATCTCTTAACTTTCGTTGCGCTTGGTGAATCTCCCATTGGCTCGTTGCAATTCCGGCATCTTTATTTGAATCAGAATAACCAAGCATCACCTCTTGGAAATTACCTCTTTGCTCAACCAATTTCCGATAATTCGGATCAGATAAAAGATCCGAGAGAATCGAATCGGCGGAACGTAACTCTTTAACTGTCTCTAAAAGTGGTGCGATATCTATTCGCGCTATCCCTTTATTTAAATCCAACAAACCCGCTTCCTTGGCAAGAAATGCTGCGGCTAGGACATCTTCTGGGCCTCTCGTCATCGAGATTATGTAGCTCTCAATTACCGAAGGATCAAAGCTATCCTGCGACTCCTTAATCGCCACAAAAGTTCGAAGTGTTTTGGCTTCACCTTCATCTAACTTGGAATGATCAATTGGAGATGCGATTAACTGCTCTGATAAAAACTTACATTTATCCACCTGTGATAACGCAGAATATCTTGGAAATAACCTCGTGACTACCTTCTCATGAGCGCCCGAATGCTCGCGTACATCCATAGTTGCATGATTTATTCCAAAAGCTGCGATTGTCCTTATCGTTCGCTCCAATAGCCCATGAGCTATTAATTCGCCCTTGTTCTCCAGAAGGGATTTATGCATCAGAAGTAAATCCTCGATAAGTTCCTTGGTATTTGCATAATCTCGCCCAGGTTCGTGCGCCGTACCAGAAGCATGGCGCTGGCGCGTGAAATTTAATCTATGTCTGATTGCTGTTGCTTTTAAGCGATATGGCTCCTCCACATTTATCCGTTTAAAGCGCGCCTCAAATTCGGGAATATTTGCAAGATCTTTCTCAATCGAATCAAGGAGCGCTTTTGACGTTCCGGATATCTTCGTTGAGACCGAGAGCGCTTGTCGTAGCTCATCCAAAGCCTCGATTGTTACTCGAATGGCATGTCCCATCTGTAGGACTATTGCCTGCTTGGTAATTTCCGGAGTGATATTGGGATTTCCATCGCGGTCTCCACCAATCCAAGAGCCAAAAGTAAATGGCGTCGCCGTTGGTGGTAAATCAATATCAAGTCTCTTTAACTCGCGTGCAAAATCATCGAGTACCTCAGGGAGCGTTAGGCGGAAGAGATCATCCAAATAGTAAAGAGCGTTTATTGCTTCATCTAATGGTTCTGGTCTTCCTAATCGAAGTTCATCAGTCTGCCAAAGTAGGTCTACCGCTTCTACCAATTTACGTTCTCGAGAATTACTTTCTGGTTGATCCAAGAGTTCAGAGATGGTTGCGAGTTTGGTAAGAATTGAACGGCGAGCTGCCTCAGTTGGATGGGCGGTAAATACCGGTCTTACCTCAAAGTTCTTCAGCCATTTCTTTATATCTGAAACGGTTACTTTATTAGCGTTGGTATTGTCTTCAATCTTGTCGATTACGCGAGTTAACCAAGATCCGCCTTTTTCTCGTGCCGCCGCCAATATTCTCGAGCGATGCACCTGTTCGGCAACGTTGGCTAAATTAAAATAAACATTAAAAGCTCGTACTAGTTTTACTTTTTCTGAAGTGGAAATTCCATCGAGAATTTCCTTACCGCGACCCTCGCGAACTGATTTGCGAACCGACTCGACAAGGTCGAGAAGTTCTTTGCCATCTTGCCTTGTTAGGGATTGGCCGAGAAGGTCGCCCAGTCGCCGAACATCACCGCGAAGTGAAGCGCTCTCATCAATTCTTGGCACTTGCCCATGATTCCACGTGCCGGATGGACTTCTCAAACTAATTTTTGAGGAGCGTTTCCATAAAATCTACCTCAGCGGTTTGGGAAGAAATAATTGATTTTGCCAAATCCGATACGGTCGAATTTGCAGATCCAACAACCATTTCAGCCATTTGAATGGCGCCTTTGTGATGCTCAATCATGCCTTTTAGGAAGAGCTGATTAAAAGCCTCACCAGTTGCGGCGCTTAACTCAGCCATTTCCGATTCATCAAGCATTCCCATCATCGTATGACCGGCGTGCATACCGGCGTTCTCGCCGGTGAAAGTTCTCATTAATTCAATTTCTGGTTGTTGAGTTTCCTTTATCTGCTTTGCGAGAGAGAGAATCACTTCAGACGTACTTTTAGCGAGCGCTAAATCTGACATTTCGATTGCTTGTTCGTGATGAGGAATCATCATATCCGCAAACATCATGTCCTGAGGGCTAAATTCATTTTGAGAAGATTCTGTGGCGCAACTACTCAATAGGAATATTGCAACAATAAATGCGAGCGCTCTTTTCATGACCGAAAGTCTATTTAGTAAATTGAATTGAACAACTCGAATAAGAAAAAAGAAGAGTATCGTGTAAGAAATCTGGAGCCCCCCGTCAGGATTGAACTGACGACCTTCCGCTTACAAGGCGGATGCTCTACCACTGAGCTAGGGAGGCGCGAGCGAGAATTATGTCACCAAACTTGAGTAACAATAAGCGGTAAATTCGCTCTCTGATGAGCGCTCCTATTTGGATGAATCCCGAGACCACATCGGTCAATCGTCTGCCGATGATCAATCTAAGGCGAGTAATGACGGTCTCACTTCATGGTGAATGGAATTTCCAACTACTTGATAACCCGGATCAAGATCCAAGTAGAAGATGGCGCACAATTCCTGTGCCCAGACTATGGACGATAGTTGATGGCAAGCAACCTTTTGGGGACAAGCCGATATACACAAATGTGCAAATGCCTTTTGATGAACTCCCGCCAAACTTTACAACAGAAAATCCGAAACGTAATTACTTTTTAGGGCTTCCAAGTAACTGGCGCTGGATATTTAGGGCTTCGTCCATCTCCTGATGACTTCTTTCTAATCCTTCTCATCGCCCAGGGAATTCCATAGAGAATAATCCATCGAGTATTTTGTTTGATTTGATCTACCAAAGGCAGTTTTACTGGCGGCGGCAGCGGTGTCCTCCAGCCTTGATCATGAGGAAGATTTAATCGAGCTAGTACTGCTTGAGCAACACGATAATGCCCAAGAGAATTTAAGTGAAGGCGATCTTCATGGATAAAACCTGGATGGCGCCAAGAACTCTCTTGATTTGGATCTAACAAGATAGCGCCAACTTCACTGGCTATCTTTCTTACATTTGCATTAAATGCTTCAAAGCGCAGTTTCCAAACCTTTGCTGCGCGAGTCTTTGCACCTGAATCCTCTAGGACACAAAAGAGCATAACTGTAGCTCCGCTTTTAATTAGTGCGCGCACTGCTTGGTCATACTCTGCAAAAGTCTTAACTGGGTCATACTTTGGTCTTATTACATCATTGGCTCCAGCATGAAAGGAGATGATTGTGCTTGGACCGTTAACTAAACCAAGTGCTACTGGAACTTGCTCTCTTAATACCTGGCCAACTTTTTTTCCTCTAATTGCTAGATTGGTATAGGTGAAGTTCTGATAATTGCTAGCCATAACATCAGCGACGCGATCTGCCCAACCGCGGTAATTGCCCTTTATCTTCTCATCTTGCATACCCTCAGTCATTGAATCACCAAGTGCGATAAAGCGGTTATAAGACATTGTTAGCCTCTACTTAATTGCTCTTTTTCTATCAACTGCATAGAGCGCAATGGATACGGCAACGCTGGCATTTAGTGATTCCACCGCGCTACTCATGGGAATAGAGACAAGGAGATCGCACTTCTCACGTATAAGCCTTGATAAACCTTTACCTTCACTGCCCACGATCAAATAGAGCGGCTGGTCAGCAATTTCCATCGTCTCAACGCTGGTATCAGCATCGCCATCAAGACCAACGATAAAACAGCCATAGCTCTTAGCATCTTCAACAGATCTAGCTAGGTTTGTTATCTGAGCAATCGGAAGCCTTGCCGCAGCTCCTGCTGAGCTCTTCCAAGCAGCAGCGGTGAGTGAGGCATTGCGACGCTCTGGAATAAGTAGGCCATCTGCGCTAAAGGCTGCCGCACTTCTTGCAATTGCGCCAATGTTTCTTGGATCTGTAACTCCATCAACAGCGATAAAGAGGGCAGGATCTTTAGCTCTCGCAAAAATCTCTTTCTGAGATGAATATTGAAATGGCTTAACAACAAGCGCCATACCTTGGTGATTGGCAATTCCAGTCATATTCTCAATTGCGCGTCTTTCAACCTCTTTGATTCCAATCGCCATCTTCTGAGCAAGGCGAATCGATTCATTAAGTCTTTCATCAACATCAACGCCGACTGCCAAGATAAGTTCCTTTGCTGGAATGCCAGCGCGAAGCGCTTCAAGAACCGCATTTCTTCCAGCAACGGTATCTATATGTTCACGTTCGTTGCGGCGAAAGTCGCGCCGCTGTACAAATTTCTTATCGCCCTTAGGGCCGCGCTTAGAATCAATTCGTTTGCGCTCAGTGCGCTTTCTTGCTGAATCCTCTTTAGATCTATATTTCTTATGGTAGGGCCGGTCTTCAGCTTTTGGAGTTGGTCCTTTGCCTCTAAGAAATCGCTCTGATTTCTTTGGTGGTTTACGATCTGGCTTGGCCATTGATACTCCATCTCACGCCATCTGCTCGGTCTTCAATGGAGATACCCATTACGATTATTTGATCACGGATCTGATCTGCTGCAGCAAAATCTTTTCTAGCTCTTGCCGCGCTTCTCTGCTCCAATAGTAATGAAATAAGTCCATCTACTGCGCCAGTTAAATCAGCGCAAGATGAATTGGCATAGGCTGGATCAAAGGGGTCGGTGCCAATAATTGATAGGGCTGCCCTGATATAGCTTGCATAACGAGCCACTTGATTTTTATCAGAGGCGCTAAGTGCGCTATTTCCGAGCTTTAACCACTCTGAAATCTGCGCCAGCGCTTGAGGAACTGCTAGATCATCATTGAGCGCATCACTTAACTCTTGGCTTATCTCTATCTCTGGAGTGCTTCCAAGTAACTCTTTAGCCCTATGTAAGAAGTTCTCAATTCGTTTAAAGGAGACTGCTGCTTCATTAAGTGCTTCAAATGAGAATTCAAGCATCGAGCGATAATGAGCACTTGATAGATACCAACGAAGCTCAATACCGCGAACTTTCTTTAAAACTTCATCAACTTTTAGTGAGTTTCCAAGAGATTTACTCATCTTCTCACCAGATGTTGTAACCCAGGCGTTATGCATCCAGAGACGAGCAAATTCATATCCTGCTGCCTCAGATTGTGCTATCTCATTTTCATGATGTGGAAAAATTAAATCCAGTCCTCCGCCATGAATATCAAATACCTCTCCTAAATAGGCATGTGCCATTGCAGAGCACTCAATATGCCAACCGGGTCTGCCATTGCCCCAAGGTGTTGGCCAATATGGCTCTCCTTGCTTTGCAGCTTTCCAGAGTGCAAAGTCTCTTGGGTCGCGCTTTAATTTCTCTTCAACATCTTTAGGAGCTAGTAGATCATGTAGCTTCTGATTTGAAAGGGTCAGATAAGACTTTAGCTTGCGAACTTCAAGATAAACATCGCCATTTCCTGGAGCGTAGGCAGAACCATTGGCAATCAATTTTTCAATTAACTCAATCATCTGAGTGATATGGCCGGTTGCCCTTGGTTCATAGGTTGGGGCCATCACATTTAGTGCTTTATAGGCATCGGAAAAGGCGCGCTCATATTTCATGGCAAGCGCCCACCAAGGCATATCTTCATGGCCTGCGTTATGAATTATCTTGTCATCGATATCAGTCACATTACGGATGAAGGTGACCTGATTTCCGCTGGCTTCAAACCATCTCCTCAAGATATCGAAATTCACGCCACTTCGAATATGACCAATGTGAGGAGCTGCTTGGACAGTCGCGCCACAGACATAGATAGAGACCTTGCCCGACTCAATCGTTTTAAACTCACTTACTTCGCGAGTTGCTGTGTTATAAAGTCTCAAACTCATGGCATTTGAATCAGTGCGGTTGCAATAACGAGAACTCCTTCACCTCTTCCAGTGAATCCCATACCATCAGTCGTTGTCGCAGCTACTGAGACAGGGGCACCGAGTGCCTCACTCAGAGCTGTTTGCGCCTCGAGGCGACGTGGCATAATTTTTGGGGCATTTCCAATAACTTGCAAAGCTACATTGTTAATGACGAAACCTTGTTTAGATATAAATTCATGGAGCTCTTTCAACATCATCATTCCTGAGGCATTGACCATTTCAGCCCTATCGACGCCAAATAGATTCCCAACATCGCCTAGTTCACAAGCTGACAAAACTGCATCACATAGTGCGTGCACCGCAGCATCTCCATCAGAATGACCAACTAAGCGCGCTTCGTCCGGCCATCGCAAACCAAGAAGCATGCAGGGAGAGGCGTCACTAAATCTATGAGCGTCGACTCCAACACCCACTCGTAATCTATCTATCAATGTTCTTTGCTTTCCACGATTTCTTCTAGCATTTTGCAGGTTTCGACCTCGTTCTGGCCTTCGACGGTCACAATAATCTCATCTCCACACTTGACTCCGAGAGTCATTACGCGGAGCACACTCGCGCCATCAACAAATGGGGTTGCCTGTCCGTTGACAAGTTTGGCTAGCCGGACCACATCTCCTGAGCCCTTTGCTATGGAAGCAAAACGTGCGGCCGGGCGTGCGTGAAGCCCGACGCTAGATTTAACTTTCGAGCAAAACTCTCTCACAAATTTAGACTAACCTATCTGGTAGTAGTGTTTGTCGTGCAAAACCTTTAAGTCCTTTGCGCGAGTGTGAAAGTGGAGATATGAGCGTCAAACAATTGCTGGTAGGGCATCCTCTGTCCTCCCCAGAGCTCGCGCGCCATGCCCTGTTGTGTATGTGGAGGATTCGCAAGTTCGAAGAGGCGGTAGAGGATCTATTCGGCCGCGGAATGATGCATGGAACGATGCATCTCTCAAATGGTCAAGAGGCATCACCGACTGGCGTGTGTATGGCTTTAAGCATAAAGGATCAGATTACTTCCACCCATCGTGGCCACGGTCATTGCATTGCTAAGGGAGCCGATTTAACCCGAATGATTGCGGAGTTATTGGGAAAAAAGATTGGTTATTGCGGCGGGCGCGGCGGTTCAATGCATATTGCAGATGTGGAGACGGGAAACCTAGGGGCAAATGGCATTGTTGCTGGAGGAATACCTATTGCGGCAGGTGCCGCTCTTGCTTCAAAGATGATGCGATCAGGAACGGTCGTCGTCTCATTTTTTGGTGATGGGGCAATGAACGAAGGAGCTTTCCACGAAGCGGCGAATTTGGCCGCGATTTGGAGATTACCGATGATTCTATTCTGCGAGAACAATCGATACGGAATGTCATCATCTACTGCAAAAGCCTTCGCCATAGATAACTTGGCAGACCGAGGTAAGGGTTATGGAATTCCCGGGATAAATGTGGATGGTAATGATGTTGTGGCCGTCTACGAGGTTGCTCATGCAGCGGTCAGTCGCGCTAAATCTGGGCAAGGACCAACATTGATAGTTGCAGATACATACCGTTGGAAGGGCCACTCTAGGTCTGACAAGAATCTTTATCGCACCAAAGAGGAGATTGAGCAATGGCGCGCAAAGGATCCAATTCCGCGGTTCATAACTAGTTCCCTCAAAGCAGGATTATTGACTCAGGAGCAGTGTGATGCGATTCAAAGAGAAGCCACGGCCGCAGTGAAAAGTGCGGTCAATGAATCATTGCGAGCGGAGCCGGCCGACCCACTACATCTACTCGAAGCAGTATTCAAGGTGAACACACCATGAGTAACAATCGGATGTTGACTATGGCAGAGGCAATTCGTGAGGCAATGGCTATTGCCTTTGATGAACGCCCTGAGGTTTTCTTGTTAGGTGAAGATGTTGGAATCTACGGAGGTGCATTCGGCGTCTCAGGAGATATGTATCACCGCTACGGAGCAGAGCGAGTGTTAGATACTCCGATATCAGAGCTCGGAATTGTTGGCGCTGCAGTAGGCGCAGCGTTGTCGGGCATGCGCCCAATCGTTGAAATCCAGTTCTCAGATTTCACTGCTCAAGCCATGGATCAGATTGCAAACCAGGCCGCAAAAATTCACTTCATGTTGGGTGGAGCCCTTCACGTA